>Ga0209180_10000639_pt1 | contig 16422 bp, 14 predicted proteins | sample CZO8metaG_3_FD_188355 | JGI IMG/M metagenome (GOLD analysis project Ga0209180, IMG submission 188355) | Vadose zone soil microbial communities from the Eel River Critical Zone Observatory, Northern California, USA - CZOApr15con2H2.8 metaG... | ecosystem: Environmental > Terrestrial > Soil >...
CAGCTTGTAGAGGAGGACCCAGACCGCCGCGCCGCACGCGGCGGACAGCGGCGCCAGCGCGAGCGCGACGCCGAATCCCGTCGCTACACCCTTGCCGCCTCGGAACCGAAGCCAGACCGGGTAGCAGTGGCCGATCACGGCGGCCACGCCGCACGCCGCCTCTGCCCACGGCTCGGCCAGGGTGCGCCCGGCGATCGCGGCCGGCAGCAGCCCCTTGAGCGCATCGAGCAGCAGGGTGATCGCAGCGGCCGCGCGTCCTGCCGCGCGCGCCACGTTGGTGGCGCCGATGTTCCCCGAGCCCACGGTGCGCACGTCCTTGCCCGCCGCGACCCGCGCGACGAGCAGGCCGAACGGCACCGAGCCGGCCAGGTACGACGCGAGCAGCGCGAGGGCGATCACGGCGCGCTGCGGAGGACCAGGAATGCCCAGTTCAGGACCAGCATCGCCGCCGCGCCGAGCCGGACGCGGGGCGTGACGGGGAAATTCGCCGGAGCGTACCGGAACCCGCAGAGGCGCAGCGCCGTCCACACGGCGTGCACCGCGCAGGCGAACGCCGCCAGCGCGCCGAGCGGGCTCGCCGCGACGGCGTCGAGCGGATGCAGGCGCGCGACGGCCGCGAACGCGTGGGTGCACCCGCAGGACAGGCAGGGCAAGGAGGTGGCGGCGCGGAACGGGCAGGCGAAGAGCGAGAGCGGCGGCGCGTCGAGGGGCAGCACCGCGGCGGCGACCAGCAGCGTGAGCCCGGTGGCCGCGAGACCCAGCGCATGCGCCGAGGGCGGACCGGCGCGGACCACGCACCTCATTGCGGCACCGCGCCGGCGACCACGCCTCCGAGCATCGTGAGCGCGCACGCGGCGCAGCAGAGCAGCGCGTAAGGCGCGAGCACCGCGGCGGCGGCGCCCCCCGGCTGGATCCGGTGCGTCTCCTTGAGCCCCACGCCGGTGAGCACGGCGGTCCACACCGCGCCCACGAGGAAGCCGCAGCCCGGGATCGCGAGCAGGACCAGCGGTGCGCAAGCGTAGGCGCAGGCCGCGAAGGTCGCGGCGAACCCGCGCTTCGCCTGCCCGAGGAGCACGGCAGCGAGGTGGGTCACCGCGGCATTGACGTAGAGCCCGACGACCACGAGCAAGGGGGTGAGCAGCGCCACGAGCACGGTGGTCCGCGGCGAGTTGTCGTGGCCGGCCGCGGCCAGCTTCTGCAAGAGCGGCGCGAACGGTCCGCTCGCGCCGAGCCTCTCCATCAGGCGCTGCGTCCAGGGCCGGAGCAGGAAGCGGTCCAGCATCTGCCCGACGAACCAAGGAACGCTCACGGTGAGCACGGCGAAGCCGGTCTGGGCCGCTCCTCGGTCGAGCCGCGCGGAGCGGAAGAGCCGTCCGGGCTCGAACAGCGCCTGGACGAGCGTCTCCCACCAGGCGCGCCAAGCGCCGATCTCCGCGCGCTGTTCCCACGGGGTCCCTTGCTCTTCGGGCGGAGCGGCGCCGGCCTGTAAGGGCGACTGCGTGCCGGGCGGTACCGCCCCCGGAACGTCCGGGACGACCAGCGGTTTCCCGCAGGCGGGGCAGTCCTGCGGGCCCGCGCGCTCGGTCGAGAACGTGCTGCGGCAGCTCGGACAGCGGGCGAGCACGGGGCCTTCTAGCACGTCTAAAGGGGGCCAAGCGGTCCGCCGGCAGTGAGGGTTCCGCTTTGCTGGTGCGATGCCTACCTAGACTTTTCGTCCGGCAACCGTGCCGGTGCGACCCGCGGCGCTGCTCCTCACCAGTGCGCCGCGTACCACTCTGCCTGAGGAGGACACATGAAGATTCATCTCGTCACGGCGCTCGGAGCTGCCGCGCTGCTCGTCGCGTGCTCCGGGTCGAACAAGGAAACCCGCACTGCCTCGAACACCGCGAGCACCGGGACCAGCACGCAGGGCTCGGTGGAAAGCACCCAGAGCGCGGCCGGTAGCCAGGGCCAGGTGGCCACGCAGGGCTCGAGCACCGCGACCCCGGGGTCCGCCAGCGGCTCGACCACGAGCGGCACCACCGGCGCGCCGGCGAGCGGCACGTCGACGGACACCTCGTCGATGGGCAGCGACCGCAGCGGCCAGTCCAACACGTCGTCGACGTACGGCCAGAACAACCCGAGCACGGGCTCGAGCAGCTCGAGCGCGACCCCGGACGGCAGCACCGGGTCCACGTACGGCCAGGGCGGCACCGGATCCAGCGGCTCGACCTACGGCCAGGGCGGCACCGGATCCAGCGGCTCGACCTACGGCCAGGGCGGCACCGGATCCAGCGGCTCGACGTACGGCCAGAACAACCCGAGCACCGGCTCGAGCAGCTCGAGCGCGACCCCGGACAGCAGCACCGGGTCGACGTACGGCCAGGGCGGCACCGCCCCGAGCGACAGCTCGGTGGGCACCTCCGGGTCGCGCGGCTCGACAGACCGCGCTGCGAGCAGCTCCGCGAATCTGAAGTCGGCGGTGGGCCGCGTGTCGAAGGTCGATTCGGACAGCAAGAGCATCGTGATCAGCTCGCGGCAGGGCGACCGGATCACGCTGACCGTGGACGACAACACCCAGATCGTCGACAGCAGCGGGTCCAGCTCGAGCGACCTCTCCGCCATCCGCGAGGGAGCGCCCGTGCGCGCCACCTTCGACCCCGCCTCCAATCGCGCCGAGAAGATCGAGGTGATGGGCAAGGCGAGCAAGAAGGCCATGCACAAGAAGAGCGGGTCGAGCAGCGACACCACCGGCTCGATGGATCGCTCCGACTCCAGCACGAAGGCCAGGGCGCCGAACCCGAACACGGGGAAGAACCCGGCGCAGGCCCCGGACACGACTCCTCCGTCCGACCAGAAGCAGTAGCCGGTTCGCGCGGCACGGCGTGTGCGCCGGGTCCCTGTTCCGGGGTCCCGGCGCTCGCGTTTTTCGGGGTAGGTTCGCCGCGTGCTGAGACTCGTTTGCGGCATCGCCGCGGTGGCCGGGACCCTGCTGCTCTCGCGAAGGTTCGAGCAGATCGACCTGTGGCGTTTCGCGATCTGCTGGTGGGGCGTGCTGCTGGCGCTCGACGGCGCCGTGCGGATGCGCCACGGGGCCTCCCCGCTGGCGCGCGCCCGGGACTGGATGGCCTGCGCTGCGGCGAGCGTCCTCTTCTGGGACGTGTTCGAGCTGCTCGATCTGCGGCTGCGCGATTGGTGGTACGTCGGCGTGCCGCGCACCCGCCTCGCCGGAGCCGCCTTCAGCGCGATCTGCTTCGCCACCGTGTTGCCCGCCGCGCGGCTCGGGCTCGCGTTGATCTCGCCGCGCCTCGATGCCGGCATCGGCGTGGCCGCGCCCTCCCCGCGGTCCACACGGGTCCTGTTCGCGCTCTTCGCAGCCTCGCTGACGCTGGTGCTCGCGCTTCCCAGGGTGGCCTTCCCGATCGCATGGCTGCTCCTCTGGTTCTTGTTCGAGGCGGAGCTGGCGCGCCGCGGCGACCCTGAGCCCAGGCTGCTCAGCCCTCTGCAGGCGTGGCGCGCCGGCGACCGCGGCGTCCTGTCGCGCCTCTTCGCGCTCGCGCTGCCGCTCGGTCTGCTCTGGGAAGGGCTCAACGCCGGGGCGGCGCGCGGCTGGGTGTACACCGTCCCGCGCTTCGAATCCCCCAAGCTGTTCGAGATGCCGCTCGCCGGCTATCTCGGCTACCTGCCGTTCCTCCTCGAATGCGGCGCGGCGCTCGCGCTGCTCGACCGCAGCGCCCCGCGGCTGCGCCGCGCGCCGGGGCTGATCCTGCTGGCGGCGATCGCCGGCTTCCACTGGCAGGTGGACGGGTTCGGCCGGCGCGCGACGGCAGTCTCGGTCGCTCCGCGCATGGCGGACGCGCGGACGCTGCCGCCGAGCGACCTCGAGTGGCTCGAGCGCGCAAGGCTCCGCACCCCTCTCGACGTGCTGCGCGCGACCCGGTCCGTGCCCGCGCGCATCCGCGACCTGGCGGAGGTCGCGCAGGTGGCCCACCTCGGGATTCCCTGGGCGGAGCGGCTGGCGCGCGCCGGGATACGCGGGCGCGCGATGCTCGCGGCGGCCGATCCGGACCGGCTGTGGGAGCGGCTCGGCACCGGCGGAGAGAAGCCGCCCGATCCGGCGCTGGTGAGGCTCTGGGTGCGCAAGGCGGGCGAGTCGCGGTAAAGAAGGGCCGTGCCCCGCACTTCGCCCACCCGCGGCTTCCTCGCGCGCGAGCAGCACCGGATCCTGCTCACCATCCACGCGTTGGTGCTGATCTCGGGCCTGCTCGCCTGCGCCCTGCTGAACCGGCGGTTCAGCCCGGACCGGATGTGGGTACAGTGGGTCGCGCTGGCGTGGGGCGCCCTGTTCGTGGTTCACCTGTGGATCTTCTCGCGCGGCACGCTCGCGACCATGGGCGGCCGAAGGTCCGGCGCCCGATGGCCGTCCTCTCCACCCTGAAGAAGGACCGGCTCGGCGAGTGGAGCACGCTCGCCGAGTACCTGGCGGACCTGCGGCGGCGGGAGACCAACTCCGTCGCCGCTCTCGCGCTGGCCCTGTCCTCACCGCCGGAAGAGCAGCGCGAGCTGGCGCACGGCAGCGGTCTCGCCGTGCTGGTCGAGGTCGCCTGCGATCTCCGGCTTCCCAAGGGGTCGCGGCTGGCGGCGGCGCGCTGCGCGGTCGAGGCAGGCGCTTCCGGAGAGGCGCTTTCCGCGCTGTTCGTCGGCGCGGGCGATCTCGCCACCGACCCCCGGCTCGGCGCCGCGGCGAAGAAGCTGGTCGAGTCGGGCCTGGCGGCCGCGCTCGCGCAGAGGGCCGGCGCCGAAGTGTCGCTCGAGGCCGGAGCGTTCGCGCGCGCGGCGCACGCCGGCGCCTCGGCGGTGGGTCAGGCGCGGCTCAAGGAGCTGATCGCGGCCGCACCCAAGGGACACGCCGGCGCGGCGGCGGCGCTCTTCTCGCTGGGAGCGGGCGAGCTGGGGGCGGCGGAGCGGGAGCGCTGGGCGAAGCTGCTCCAGCAGACCTGCGCGGCCCACCGCAGCGCTCCCGCGGCGGCCAAGCGCCTCGGGCTCGCGCCGCCCTGGCCTCCCAACCTGCCCGACGCGTTCGCGCCGCTGGTGCAGGAAGCCGAGAAGGCGGCGGCGGACGTGACCGCTCCGGACGCGGCGGCAGCGCCGGTGAGGACCGGCCCGCGCGCCGCTGCTCCGCCCCGCGCCTCCGGGCGGCTCGGCCCGCCTCTCGCGGCGCGGCCGGCTCCCTCCACATCCGCGCACGCCGCCGGACCGCAGCCCAGGGCTCCGGCCTCGCTGCCCGGCGAGCCCGCGCACGTCCTGCCGCGGATCGGACCCACCGAAGTTGGCAGGAAGGTCGTCGCTCCCATCAAGCCGTCCCTCTTCCGGCGGCCGCGCGGCACGGTCGTCGAAGGACCGGTGAAGCTGCCGCCCAAGCCGATGCCGCCCGTGGCCGGCCGGGCGCCGGAAGGCGCGCAGCCACCCTCCGCCCCGGATCCCCTCCTGCCTCGGGTCCCGGAGGCCCCGCCGATCCGACGCGCGGCGGTAGCTGCGGGGCCCTTCGCGCACCGGCTGCAGTCGCTGTTCGAGGACCGTCCCGAGGCCGTCGAGCGCCTCTGTGCCGCCATGGAGGCGCGGGCCGCGGTGAGCGGCCTCCCCGCCGCCCTCGAGGAGCTGGAGCGCGAGCTGTCGCAGCCGCGCTGGAAGGGCCGGCGCGCGCCTCCGGGCCAGCTCGGGCGCCTCGCCGCCGCCGCGCGAGCGCAGCCGGAGCCCTGGACGGCAGCCGCCGGGCTCCTCCTGACGAGATTGCGCATCGAACGCGCGTGACCCCCGGGGGATTTTTCTTGTGGCCGGATCCCCTCCGGGGGAGTCTCCCCCCGATGGTGACGCGCAACGTCGAAGCGATTGCAACCCCGGTCCGAAGGGTGCTAAAGGGCCGCCTTTCAAGTCCGGAGCGGCACCCGGACCTGGAGTGCTTTGCATGAAGATCGCTCTGAGCCCGCTGGAGAAGTTCCGAGCGGCGGGCAAGTTCCTCGATTGCACCTTCAACAAGCGTCCGCTCACTGTCAGCATCGAGGTGACCAAGCGCTGCAACGCGCGCTGCGATTTCTGCGATTACTGGAAGATCACCGACCGCGATGAGCTGACCGACTTCACCGACGTCGTGCGCCGGTTCGATCCGCTGGTCGTCGTGTTCACCGGCGGCGAGCCCATGCTGCGCCGGGACCTGGTGCCGATCGTCAAGTCGATCAAGGAGCTGCCCGGCTTCCGATACGTGACGCTCCTCACCCACGGCGGCTTCCTCTCCGAGGGGAAGATCAAGGAGCTGGTCGGGGTCGGCGTGAACCAGATCAACATCTCGATGAACTACCCGGACGCGCGGCAGGACAAGGAGCGCGGCATCCCGGGGCTGTTCGAGCGGCTGGAGCGGACGGTCCCGAAGATGGTGAACGAGGGCTACAACGTCTTCACCTTCGCCTCGATGCTGATGGTCGACAACATGCACGACGCCGAGCCCCTCATCCGGCTGGCGCACTCGTGGGGCATCAACATCGCCTTCTCCGGTTACAACGACCTCAAGAACGGGAACCAGGCCCACTTCGTCTCCAAGGCGAAGATGGACGAGTTCCGCGCCGTCTGCGCCCGCATCGTCGAGCTGAAGCGCGAGCTCGGCAACGTGATGACCTCCGACTACTTCTTCCAGACCCTGCCCACCTTCTACGAGCAGCGCGAGATCGGCGGGTGCAAGGCGGGGAAGATCATGATCCACGTCACCCCCAAGGGGATGGTGCAGCCCTGCGCCGAGCTGGAGCCGGTGGCGCACTACTCGGAGTTCCTGCCCGGCAGCTACAAGGGCCCGAACTGCGGGAAGTGCTTCGACGCCTGCCGCTCGGAACCGCAGGCTCCCCTCACGCTGCGGCGTCTGGGGGAGCTGGCGGGAGTCCTGTGAGGGAGGCGGTTCCCGATCCCGATCCCCGGCACGGCCTCCGGCGTTTCTGGCTCCGAGCGCTCATCGGCCTCTGCGCCGGTATCGCCGCCGCGGCCGGCGTCGCCGCCTACCTCGGCATCTCGCAGCGCGAGTTGATCGCCACCATCCACGGTGTGGCCCTGGAGCCGCTCCTGCTGGCGGCGGCGGGCGGGCTCATCCTCATGGGGCTGCAGGCCCTGCGCTGGTGGCTGGTGATGCGGCCCCTGCTCGCATTGACCTACGGGCAGGCCTACCGCGCGCTGATGGTCGGCTTCGCCTTCAACGTGCTGCTGCCGGCCCGAGGCGGCGACCTCCTGCGCGTGCAGTACCTGGGAAAGCGCACCGGCGTGAGCCGCGCCAAGCTGCTCGGCACCGAGATCGTCGACTTCTGGAGCGACAAGTGGGGCTGGGTGGCGGCGTTCCCGGTGGTCTGTCTGCTCGGGTCGCCGCCGGCGTGGCTCTTTCGCGCGCTGCTCCTCATCGCCGCGGCGGTCCTCGGCGTCGGCGCGCTCCTCGCCCTGATGGGCAGCGGGCTTTGGCGCGGGCCGCGCACGCCGGCCTTCATCGCCAACCTGCGGGACGGATTCGCGGTGAACCACTGGAAGCGGCTCCTGGCGGTGGAGACGCTCATCGCGCCGCTGCCTTGGCTGTGGGAGACGTTCGTCATCGCGCTGGCCGGGCATGCGCTCGGTCTCGACCTGTCGCCGATGCAGGCCTTTGCCGCGCTGACCGCCTTCAACGTCGCCACCGCGGTGCCTTCGCCCGGCAACGCCGGCTCGTTCGAGGCGGGCGGCACGCTGGCGCTCGCCGCGTTCGGCGTGCCGAAGGAGACGGCGCTCGCCTTCATCTTCCTCTACCACCTGACGCAGATCGTCCCCGGATTCGTCGGCGGCGTGCTGGTCCTGGCGATGGAGGGCCAGCAGATCTTCGGCCGCGAGGGACTGTTCCGCCTGCGCCGGACCGAGCTGCCGCTGGATCCCCCGGTGCTGCCGGAACCCGATCCGGGCTAGGCGCATCCGACGCGTCAGTGCACGAGCACGAACCCGGCGTAGTCCGCGGCGCTGATCGAGCGGGTCTGATCCCCGTCGCTCATCAGGCCCACCCCGACGAAGTCCGGCACGTCCCCTTCGAAGTGCGCGCGGAACTCGGCGGAAGGATCGATCTCCTCCTCCTTCCACACGTTGGTCGGACCGCCCGACTCCAGCACGACCGTGTCCTGCACGACGAAGAGGTTGCGCTTCTGGTCGCACACCGTGCCCTTCACCCCCTCGGCGCTCCAGACGTACTTGATCGAGTACCACTTGAGGCCGCGCTTCCAGGAGATGTAGACGACCGCGGCGGAGTCGCCGAACCCGGGGATGCACTCGTTCCCCTTTTTCGGCAGGACCTGCGCGCGCCACTTCCACCGCACCGCCTTGGTGCGCTGCCGCAGCGAGTCCGGCACCTCGACGGCGAGCGTCACCGTTTCCAGGGGAGGCCGGTAGACCGCGCGGATGAACGAGCCGTCGGGGTCGTCGATGAGCCGGTAGTAGCTGACCGGGCCGGAGTAGCTCTCCACCACCCTGAAAGAGTGGACGTCGAGCTTCGTTTCTGCGAGCTGTGGCCGGCTTTCCTCGGCGGAAGTCTGGCCGGCGGGGCCGGGTGCCTCCGCGGAGGTGGCGGTCAGCAACAGCGGGAGCACGAGGCCAAGGCTGGTCGGCCCGAGGTTCACTGGCGCCGCAGCTTAACGGAGACCCGTAATTGCGCCAGTCCTCTGAAATGATGGTAGAAGCCCCCGCCATGCCGGAACCGGACGTCGAGCTGCGCGGCCTCGCTCCGCGCTGGGGAGCGGCGTGCGCGGCAGCGGTGGCGCTGTGCGTGGCTGTGGGCCTGTGGCTCCGCTTGCGAGGGCTGTCGGCCGAGGGCTTCGGCGACGACGAGGTCCACAAGTGGCTCGCGGCGCTCCGCTACCTGCACGGCGACCTGTCAGGCGACGACGTCGAGCACCCCATGCTGATGAAGGTGTTCATCGCCGCCTTCGCGCTGGTCGGCAACCGGCTGGGCTGGGCGCCGGAGACGATCACCCGCCTGCCCAACGCGCTGGCGGGCGCGCTCTCCATCTGGGTGGTGGCGCAGCTCGGGCGGCGCCTGTTCGGACGGGCGGCGGGCCTGTGCGCCGCCGCGCTCGCGGCGGTGTCGACCACCTACGTCGGCTACCAGCGCATCGCGAAAGAAGACACGCTGCTCGGCCTGTTCCTCATGCTGCTCCTGTGGTGCGTCGCGGAAGCCAGGGCCGCTGCGGAGGACGGCCGGACCACGGCGCAACACCGGTGGGAGCTCGGCGGCGCCGCCAGCGTGGCGGGCATGCTCGCCTCGAAGTACTTCTTCTTCCTCACCCCGATCCCTCTGGTGACCTATTTCTGGCTCCGCCCGGTGTCGTCGTGGCGGCTGCCCGCGCGCAGGTGGGCGCAGCTCATCGGGCTCGCGGCGGCGATCTGGATCTGCCTGGACTGGACGCCGTTCCTGCCGTCCACCTGGGAATACGCGAAGACCTACACCACCGGCCAGCAGACGGTGCACGGCAGCCTGTTCTTCATGGGGCGCGTCTACCACAACCTGGTGGAGTACGGGCTGCGCGGGACGCCGGCCTGGTTCTACCTGGTGTTCGCGGCCGTGAAGCTCGCGCCGGTGACGGTGCTGTTCGCGGCAGCAGGGCTCGCCGCGGCGATGCTCCAGCGCCGGCCCGCGCACCGCATCGTGCTCTCCTGGCTGGTGGTGTGGTTCCTGGTGCACTCGGTGTCGGGATCGAAGTGGGGGCGCTTCTTCACCGCCGTGCTGCCCGCGTTCCTGCTCCTGGCGGGCTACGGCGCGGCGCTCGCCGTCTCGTGGATGCGCCAGCGCCGGCCGGCGTGGGCGAGCGCCGGCGCCGCGGCGGTGGTGGTGCTCCTGGTCGGCGGGGAAGCGCGGGCGGCGCTGGCGCACGCGCCCCACTACCGGCTCTACATCAACGCCTTCGGCGGCGGAGACGGCAACGTCGACTGGTTCTTCCCGCACTGCGACTATTTCGACACGGGCTTTCGCGAGGCGATGCAGCAGATCGCGGCGGGCGCGGAGCCGGGGGCGGAGGTGGCCACCGAGATCGAGTGGCCCGCCGAGCTGTACGCGGAGCGCTTCGGGCGCCCCGACCTGCAGCAGACGCTGGTGCGGCGCGGGCGCGCCTGCCGCTCCGGCCAGCCGTGCTACGTCGTCGTCCAGATCGGCCGGCTCTATTTCCTCAACGCGGACGCGGTGCGGTCGCTTTCGCAGCGCGAGCCCTGGACGACGGTGCGCGTCCGGGGCGAGGACGTGGTGAAGGTGTACCGCCTCCCGCCCGGCGAGTCGCCGTTCCCGGACGAGAGCTCGCCGGCGCCCGCGCAGGCGCAGCGCCAGCTGTGAAGGATCAGAGGCGCGCGCACTTCTGGGAAGGGTCGCGGGCGGCTTTCAGCTTCAGCTCCACGATCCGGCCGGTCGTCTCGTCCAGAGTCAGCTCCAGCTCCTGCGCGTCCTTGGTGCACGTCAGGCGGAACGCGCCCTGCTTCGCTCCGTCGCCGGGGCCGGCCGCGCCCAGCTGGCAGGGGCCGTGCGCGGTGAGCTGCTTCCGCGCGGAGGCGGGGTCGAGCGACGGCGCGAACGTCTGCCGCGCGTAGGCGTCGTCCCAGCGCAACGTCAGCGCGACGGCGCGCTCCGCCGCCTTCTGCAAGCGCGGGCCGGGCGGGATCGCCGGCTTGAGCTCCAGGTGCTGGATGAGGGGCGGCAGCTCGGGCGTGAGCGTGAGGTAGGCATCCAGCGTCCCGCGCTCGCACGACAGAGTCTGCGTGCCGCGCAGCGCGTTCTCCGCTTCGAGCTGCCCGGGACGGCAGGCGCCGAGCTTCGCGCGCAACTCTTCGAGGTGCGCCTTCAGCTCGTCGGGGCTCTCGTAGTACCAGGCGGTCCGGTCGAAGCGCGCCTGCGCCAGCGCGGGATCCCATTGCTCGAGGAGGGCGGCCACGGCCGCAAGCGCCTGCGACAGCTCCGGCGCGGGCCGCACCCGGCGCGGCGGGATGGCGCCCTTCTGCGCCAGCAGCACCAAGGCAGGCCACGGGTCGGGCGCCGTGTAGGTCAGGTTGGTGCCCCCCACGAAGGCCACGCCGCGCTCGGGGAGGAGCGCCAGCACCGACCCGAACCCCGGCAGCCCGCCGCCGTGGGAGACGATGCGCTCGAAGTCGCAGCTCTCGTGCGCGCCGAAGCCGTACCCGTAGCCCCTGGCCCGGGCGCGCAGCGGGTCGCCGGGCGCGATCTCCAGGCCGACGTGCCGGGCGGCCTGCTGCATCTCCCGGCGCGAGGCGCGGGAAAGCGGCCCGCTCTCCGGGTCGTCGCGCGGCGGCCAGGCGTCGAGCTGGAACCCCGCGTAGCGGGCCAGGTCGCGCATCGAGGTGTACAGACCGCTCGCGGCGCCGTGAGCGCCAGGGCCGAGCTGGGGCTCCTCGCGAAAGCCGCCCGGGAGCTCCGGCCCCGGCGCGGAGGTGCGACGGCCGTAGCCGAGCGCGAGCCGCTGCGGAGGGACGTCCTCGCGTTTCCACACCGTCGCGGTCATCCCGAGCGGTCTCAGGACCTGCTCGGTCAAGTAGTCCTGGAACCGCTGTCCGGACACGCGCTGGACGATCCGGCCGAGCAGCGCGAACGCGTCGTTGGAGTACTCGTACGCGATCCCTGGCGCGTGCGACAATGAGAAACCTCGCCGGAGCATGGCATCGAAGGCCTCGTCGCCGAGGTCGAGGTGCAGGTCGCTCCACGGATTGTCTTCGGGGAAGCCCGCCGAATGCGACAAGAGATGGCGCACGGTGATGCGCGGCGAGTCGCGCGTCGGGTAGCGGAGGCGCGAAAGCTCGGGGAGGTATTTCTCCGCCGGATCCTCCAGCGACAGCTTCCCTGCGTCGCGCAGGCGCAGCACGGCGATGGCGGTGAAGCTCTTGGTCAGGGAAGCGATGCGGAAGACGGTGTCGAGGTCGGCGGGCAGGTTCTGCGCCACGTCCCGCTGTCCCCACGCCTTGGACCAGCGTACCTCGCCGTCGACGACCAGCGCGACGGCCATCCCGGGCGGCTTGCGCGCGGCGAACTGCTCGTCGAAGACGGCCTCGACCTCGGGAAAGGCGTCGGCCAGCTTGCGCGCCCGCTCCTGCGGATCGGGGAAAACCGGACCCGGCGAGGCGCGGGCAGGCGAGGCCGCGGGAGGCGGCGGGGGCGGGGGCGGGCGCGCGGCGCCGGCGCAGCCGGCGATGAGCAGCGCGAAGGCGAGGCGCATCAGACCCAATCCCGGCCTTCGCCGCGGATCCATTCCGCGAAGATCCTGATCCCGTCGCGCAGGGGGGTGCGGGGCGCATACCCGAGCACCTTTCCCGCGTGCGTCACGTCCGCGCTGGTCAGCGGCATGTCGCCCATCTGCGCGGGCTGGACGTCCAGCTCGGCGCGCACGCCGAGCACGTCCTCGAGCAGCGCGATCAGCTCGCGCAGGCTGGTGGTCTGCGCGCCACCCAGGTTGACGATCTCGTGGCGAGGCAGCGGCACCGAGAGCGCCGCCAGCACGCCGGCGAGGATGTCGTCGATGAAGGTGTAGTCGCGCCGCGAGGAGCCGTCGCCGAAGAAGGGGAGCTTCTGCCCGGCGAGCATGCGGCGCGCGAACTTGTGGATGGCGAGGTCCGGCCGCTGGCGCGCGCCGTACACGGTGAAGAAGCGCAGCGAGATCGCCTCCAGCCCGAACAGGTTGCGCCAGGTCGACACCAGCTGCTCGCCCGCCGCCTTCGAGGCGGCATACGGGCTGAGCGGCGAGTCGATCCGCGCGGTCTCCTGGAAGGGAGGCACCGCGTTCGCGCCGTACACGCTCGACGAGCTGCCGAACACGAAACGGCGCACGCCCGTCTTCCGCGCCGCCTCCAGCAGCACGGCGGTCCCGCGCACGTTCACGTCCATGTACTCGGCCGGGCGCTCGAGGCTCGGTCGCACGCCGGCGAGCGCGGCGAGGTGCACGACGCACTCGGGCCTGGCGTCCCCGAACGCGCGCTCGACGGCCTCGGCGTCGCGGATGTCCGCCCGGAAGAGGCGGAGCCCCCGCGTGAGCAGTGGCGAAAGCGCGCGCTGCTTCACCCGCTCTGGATAGAACGGGTCGAAGTTGTCGATCGCGGCGACCTCGTCGCCTTGGGCCATGAGCCGCCCGCACAGGTGCGATCCGATGAACCCCGCGCCCCCGGTGACCAGCACGCGCATCTAGGACCCGAGCTCCGGAAAGCGCGTCCGGATCGAATCCAGGATCATGCGCGCTTCCGCCTCGTCGACTCCCGCGCCGAACCGGACCGTCTTCGCGCCGTAGTCGAACGCGAGCGGACCTCCGCGCATCCCGGCGAACGATTCGCGGCCCGACCAGATCGACCCATCGAACGGGACCACGCGGAGGTTCCGCACGTGCAGCAGGTCGTATTCCTTTCGGGGCGGGAGTCCGATCGGCTCCCGGCGGAAGATCAGCGCGCGGCCGTCCAGCTCGATCACCTCCCGCCCGAACGCGTTCCAAATCCAGGCGTACACGGCGAACGCACCGCCCACCGTCCAACCCGCGATCCAGAGCAACAGAAACGGAGTCGGAGGCGCGCGCGCTCCGCCGCGAGCCCCGAACGCACTCCGCAGGGTGAGGATCTCGCCCGCCAGCCATCCGCACAGCCACACGACCAGGAAGAGGCCGAGGAACCAGTTCCGCCGCGCTGGAATCCGAACGCGAACGACGCCGTTCTCCTCGGCCATGGTGGATCGCATCCGGGCTGGCGCGACCAGCGCGGTCACGCGACCTGCTTCAGCGCCGAGGCGCTGGAGCCCCACTTGCGCCGCCAGAGCTGGAACATGGCGAGCGTCCAGAGCGGCTTGCGCAGGTCGGCCTCGCCGCGCAGGTGCCGGTGCAGCATCGCCTGGGCGGCGCGCGGCTCGAACAGTCCGGCGCGGCGCAGCTCGGCGTCGGAGTACAGCTCCTCGAACAGCGGGCGCAGCGGTCCGCGGATCCAGGCGGCCACCGGGATGCCGAATCCCTTCTTCGGGCGGCGCAGGATCTCGCCGGGCACGATGCCGCGCAGCGCGCGCTTGAGCAGCACCTTGGTGCGCGTCAGCGAGAGCTTGAGACGCCAGGGAAGGCGGGCGGCGAACTCCACCACGTGCGTGTCGAGGAAAGGGGCCCGCAGCTCCAGGGAGGCGGCCATCGAGGCGCGGTCCGCCTTCACCAGGATGTCGTCGGCGAGATAGCGGCCCAGGTAGAAGCGCAGCGCCTCGTCCACGGAGCCTTCGCGCACTCCGGCCCGGGCTCCGCGCTCCGCCTCGGCGAGCACTTCCCGGTACGCCACCGCGGGCGCGGCGTTCTGCCGCAGGTCGGGATGGAGGAGCTCGACCAGCTCGGAGGGGAGGAACGAGCCGATCCACGCCTGGTGCCGCAGCGAAGGAGGCGCCGAGGCGCCGCGCAGGAACTGCTTGAGGCGGAAATCCAGGCTCATGTTGCGCGAGGAAGACGGGAGCCGCTCGGCCGCGCCGCGCAGCAGGCCGTGTAGGCCTGGAGGAAGCCGGGCGAACAGCGCCGCGGGGCGGTGGGCGAGGAACGGATCGTAGCCGGCGAACAGCTCGTCGCCGCCGTCGCCGGCGAGCGCCACCTTCACCGTGCGGCGCGTGAACCGGGAGAGCAGCAGCGTGGGCAGGAAGCTCGGGTCGGCGAACGGCTCGTCGAGCGAGGCGACCGCGTCGGGCAACAGGTCCAGGCAATCCTGCCCGGAGAGCCGCTCGGTCGCGTGGACCGTGCCGAGCCGCTGGGAGGCGAGCTGCGCGTACGGCGTCTCGTCGAAGCTCTCCTCGGTGAACCCGATCGAGAACGTCTGCAGCGGATCCTTGTGCCGCGCCGCCAGCGCCGCGATGGTGGTCGAGTCGATGCCGCCGGAGAGGAACACCCCGACCGGCACGTCGGCGACCAGGCGCCGCGCGACGGCGCCGTCGAGGAGGCGCACCAGCTCCTCTCCCGCTTCCTCCGGGGAGATGCGGGACGCGGCGGGCGCGGGCAGCTCCCAGTACCGACGGAGGCGGAAACCGCGCTCGTCGAGAACCGCCACGTGCCCGGCGGGGAGCTTGAACACGTGCCGGTGGATGCTGCGCGGCGCCGGGACGTACTCGACCGCCAGGTACTGCGCCAGCGCCTCGTGGTCCAACTCGCGCGGGACGCCGCCGTGCGCGGCGAACGCCTTCAGCTCCGATCCGAATACCGCGCGCGTCGCCGCGCCCTCGGGAGCGCCCGTCCAGGAAGCGCCTTGCGCCAGCGCGTAGTAGAGCGGCTTCTTCCCCAGCCGATCGCGCGCCAGCAGGAGCTTGCGCCGGGGCGCGTCCCAGAGGGCGATGGCGAACATGCCGTGCAGCTCCTCGACGAAGCGCTCGCCCCATTCGAGGTAGGCGCGCAGCACGACCTCGGTGTCGCTGCGGGTGGTGAACGCGTGGCCGCGCGACCGGAGCCGCTCGCGCACCTCGTCGTGCTCGTAGGCCTGGCCGTTGAAGACCAGCGCCACGCCCTCCCTCACCATCGGCTGCACGCCGCCGGCGATGTCGAGGATCGAGAGCCGCCGGTGACCCAGCGCCGCCGGCCCCTCGGCGAAGAACCCCTCCGCATCGGGCCCGCGGTGCGCAAGCGCCCACGCCATGCGCCGCACCGGGGCTTCGTCGGGCGCGCCCAGGAGGTCGACGTCGCCGCAGATGCCGCACATCGATCTATCTCGCTGCTCGCAGCGGCTGCTCGCGCGAGTCCTCGCGCGCGTTCAGCTCCTCCGCGATCAGGTACGGCCGCTTCCCCTGCGACTCGTAATAGGTGCGGATCACCAGCTCCGCGAGCAGGCCCATGAGGAGGCTCAGGGCGCCCACCAGGGTGAACATGACCGCCAGGAGCGGCAGCGGCGTCTGCACGAAGTCCTTCAGCCCGCGCACCTTGTAGTAGACGGCCCACCCCACGGCGCAGGCGGCGCACAGCCAGGAGAAGAGCCCGAAGCCGCCGAAGACGTGGATGGGCTTGGTCGCATAGCTGGCGAGGAACTTCACCACGAAGAGGTCGAGCAGCACCTTCATGGTGCGGTTCAAGCCGTACTTGCTCTTGCCCGCCTTGCGCGCGCGGTGGTTCACCACCATCTCGGTCACCCGCGCGCCTTGCCAGCTCGCATAGATGGGGATGAAGCGGTGCATCTCCCCATACAGCTTCACGTCGCGCAGCACGTCGCGCCGGTATGCCTTGAGCGAGCACCCGTAGTCGTGCAGCCGCACGCCGCTGATGGCGCTGATCAGGCGGTTGGCGATGCGGGACGGCAGCTTGCGCCCGAACTCCTTGTCCTGGCGGTCCCTGCGCCATCCGCTGACCACGTCGTAGCCCTCGGCAAGCCGGGCGAGCAGCTTCGCGATGTCGGCGGGGTCGTTCTGCAGGTCGCCGTCCATGGGCACGATCA
>Ga0209180_10000640_pt1 | contig 16416 bp, 13 predicted proteins | sample CZO8metaG_3_FD_188355 | JGI IMG/M metagenome (GOLD analysis project Ga0209180, IMG submission 188355) | Vadose zone soil microbial communities from the Eel River Critical Zone Observatory, Northern California, USA - CZOApr15con2H2.8 metaG... | ecosystem: Environmental > Terrestrial > Soil >...
AAGCGATGCCGTCGGCACCCGCCGGTTCCACACCGCGTAAGCCTGTTCGATCGCGCTCATCAGCCGGTCGATGCCCTCGCCCATCAAACCGGAAACCGCGACAATCGGCATGCCCTTCACCTGCGGCAGCAGATGATCGGCGTCGGTGCGCAAGCCCGCGATCAGGCTCGACTGCCGTCCCATCAAATCCCATTTGTTGACGGCGATCACCAGCGCCCGGCCCTCGCGCTCGATCAGGTCGGCGATGCGCAGGTCCTGTTCCTCGAACTTGTTCTGCGCGTCCATCATCAGCACCACGACTTCGGCGAAGCGCACCGCGCGCAGCGCGTCCGCCACCGAGAGCTTTTCCAGCTTCTCCTCGATCCGCGAGCGCCGCCGCAGCCCCGCGGTGTCGAACACGCGAAAATCCCGGCCCTGCCAGTTGATCTCGACGGAAATCGAATCGCGGGTGGTGCCGGCCTCGGCGCTGGTCAACAGCCGCTCCTCGCCGAGCAGATGATTGATCAGCGTGGACTTGCCGGCGTTGGGGCGGCCGACGATGGCCACCCGGATCGGCCGCTTTGCGATATCCTCATCGGAAGCGATGACGTCGTCGTCGTCGAACTCTTCGGGTTCTTCGACGGGCTCCGGCATCAGCGCGCGCAGCGCGTCATAGAGGTCGCTGAGGCCCTCGCCATGTTCGGCTGAAATCTGGATCGGTTCGCCAAGACCCAGCTCGTAGGCTTCCATGGCCCCGGCGTCGCCCTGCTTGCCCTCGCTCTTGTTGGCGACCAGCACCACCGGCTTGTTGGCGCGGCGCGCGAAATCGGCAAAGGCGCGATCGTTGGGCGTGAGGCCCGCGCGCGCGTCGACCACGAACATCAGCGCGTCGGCGAGGCCGATCGCCGCCTCGGTCTGTTCCAGCATCCGCGCGGTCAGCGAGCCCTTGGCGCCCTCGTCGAGGCCCGCGGTGTCGATGATGGTGAATTCGAGATCGCCAAGACGCCCCTCGCCTTCGCGGCGGTCGCGCGTGACGCCGGGTTCGTCATCGACCAGCGCCAGCTTCTGTCCAACCAGCCGGTTGAACAGCGTCGATTTTCCGACATTGGGCCGGCCGATAATGGCAATCGTGAAGGACATAAGCGATCCGTGCGCTCTTTATGAAGCGCATGTCAATGAGATGAAAAGCCAAGAGCCTCTGTTCAGTTCTGACGAGTCAGACCTGAACAGAGGCTCTAATCTTGTTTCGACGCGTTCTCTTCACGCGAACCGCTACCCACTCCGCTCGAAAACGCTTTGGATCAGCGCGTGAAAGTACCGCTCGGCACCGGCGCCGGGAAGGCGGACTGCTGCGGCGGTTGCGCGGGCTGCGCCGAATCCGGCGGCGGCGCGGTGGTGCGCCGCCGAACGATTTTCTTGGGCTTGGGGGCCGGCGGCGCCGCGGCGGTGCTGCCGTCTTCCGCAGGCGCCACATCGGGATCCGGCCCGGCGGCAGTGGGGTCCGGCGCGGCCGCCGTGCTGGCGGCGGCCGGCTGCTTGCCCTTGCCCCTTTTGCCAGCGCTCTTCGATTTCGGCTCCTCCGGAGCCGGCGCGGCGGCGGCGGCCGCGGCCTGGGCGTTCTGCTGATCAATCTGCTGCTGCGCCGAGCCCTTGTACAATTCCTTCGGCACGCCCTGCTCGAGGCCCGGCACGCCATCGGGGAAAACCGGCTTGCGTTCGCCCGGCAGCTTCTTCTTGGTGTCGAGGAAATCGAGCAAGTCGGTCGGATCCCAGTTGCCAAAACCGCTCGAGCAGCCGGCCAGGACGCCCGACAGCGCGATAACGACAGCGGAGGCGATCAGACGTTGCGAGCGGCGCATGGTCGATTTCTCACTCAATTTTTTCTCAGCCGTCAGCTTTTCGCGACCGGCGGAAGCAACGCCTGCAGCGCTTCGGCGCGCGAGCGCAAGCTTGGCGGCGTCTCGCCGTCGTTGGCAATCAGATCGAGCCACTGCCGCGCTGCCGCCGTGTCGTTGGCGCGCCAGGCCGACAGCGCGAGCAACTCGCGCGCGGTATGGCGAAAGGTCGCCGCCGGCGCCGTGGCAGACTCGAGGCGCGACAGCATGTTGGGATAGCTCGCCGTTTCCAGCAGCAACTGGGCCGCGCGGATTTTGGCAAGGTCCTGTTCCGGCGCACCGATGCTGCGATCGTTCGACATCTCGTCGTACAGTTTCACCGCCGCCTGGGGATCACGGTTGGCGACTTCCGCGGCGGCGCGCAGCCGGGCCAGCGTGCGATATCCCGATGGCGCCTTCGCAGCCAGATCGGTAAAGGCCGCTTCGGCCTCGGCATGCTTGTTCTGCTCGGAGAGCTCCGAGGCCCTGTCGAAGGCAGCACCGGCCTCGGCCGCCTTTTTCGCCTCCAGATACTCATAGCCACGCCAGCCGCCCACCGCGGCGATGATCAGCAGCGCACCGGCGACGATATAGATCGAATACTGGTCCCACAGCTTCTTGAGCTGATCGCGACGGACGTCTTCGTCGACTTCATCAAATAATTCAGACACTTAAAGCTATCCCATCCCCGATGAGCCGCAGCCATTCCCGGTGGTACCATATACATCATTCCGCGTGCGGCGGCGTTACCCTAGCGATATGGCGGCGGCAAGGCAAAGCCAGCCGGATCAAAGCGTTACCAGGGCATGCTTAACAGCAACGGCATCCTGCGGCACCGGCCATTGCCGAGTTATAGCGCGTGCTTGCCCCGAAACGAAGCCGGCCGCGGCAGGCCGATTCGACCGGGGTCCAAGTCGTGCTGTTGCGGCGGCGATACATCATAAAGCCGCCGGCTGCAAAGCCGAAACGCTCCTGTTGACATCGCCGTTCAAAATTTGGCGTAATCTTTTTGCTTTGTTTGGTTTTTTCGTTTTGGTTTTGCAGGTGTTTCATGCTTCGCCGCGCGTTAATTGCAATCCTTGCCATCAGTCCGGCAGGCCTCCCCGCAGCGTCCCTGGCCTACGACATCAAGCCGAAACCACCCGCGTCCGCCTTCGCGGCAAAACTTCATCCGGATATCCTGGGTATCTCCACCGACGCCACGGCCGAATCGGCGCGGACGATCTTCGAATCGGTCTTCAAAGGGCGCACCGATACCAAGACCGATATCCAGCAGCAGAAATTTGGCGGCACGGCCATCAGCTATATCGCGGCGCTGACGTTCAGCTTTCCATCCGGCCCGAAACAGAACGGCGAAGTGCTTTCGAGCAGCTTCTCATCGCCTGCAAGCGCTAACCACGCGTACTTCGTTGCCCGAACCCTGACATTTGCGCAGGACCAGCAACCGTCCAAGACCGAGATGATCAAAGAGGTCATCGATAAATACGGCGCGCCCACCATCGTCGGAGATCAGCACCTCTATTACATCTATCGCGCGGGCAAGATCGTATCCGTGGGCACCAAGTACAAGGAAACGACCGCACTCGACGCCATCGACCGGCCGCTCGATCCGAGGGCTGCGATCAAACTCAACGGTGCCAACGGCCAGGGCAGTTGCGTGGCCGTCGTGAAACGCGCGCAAGCAAGAGAAAAATCCCTGAACGCCATGCTGGACGACGCCAAAGGCGCCAACTGCGACGGCGCGCTGAGCGTGCAGCTCGCGCCGGGCGTGGCACCCGACCGGGTCGGCAACGCGCAATTCACGCTATTGGATGCAAAACGCATTGTCAGCGCGGCCGCGATCGACGGCGACGCCCTTGTCGCGGAAAAGAACGAGCGCAATCCGACGCCGCAGGGCGCCGCGCCGAAACTCTAGCGCGTGCCAGCCTCACGCGATAATGGCCAGCGGCAAGGTCTCACCGATCCGAGCAGCCCTGCCCGATGCGTTCCGGCAGGATTTGGCCACCAAGGTCGCCTAGCTTTCATGATCTCCAACAGGTGTAAAGCCGCCAGTTGGCAAACTCAATTTGAGCTGCAGTAGTCGGTGAAGCTTACAAGCTTCATCGTGAAGCCGGGAAACTCGAGCGAGTCGATAGCCAGCTTCGACGGCTTGGGATAAGCGCGCTCAGTAGCGCAATGGCACTGGCGCAATCCGAAGTAGCACACTAACATTCTCGCTGGCGTGATGGCACTTCTTTTCCAAGGCATAACACTAGGCGAGGATCTGCGATGACTATCGAAGCAGACAAAAAGAAATCCGTCGGCGAAGCAAAGTCAAACGGGAAGCTGACCGTCGATTTCTATGAGCATGCCAAAGAATATGAGTTTTTGAGGAAGGAGCGAGAGCAACTGTCCGCTACCCGCTCATCTTCTCGTGTTGGAAAGGACTGGAATGGAGTTGCGCTTTCCGGTGGTGGCATCCGCTCGGCAACGTTTTGCCTTGGCGCGATGCAGGCGTTAGCTGAGAAGGATCTACTTGAACATTTCGACTATATTTCGAGCGTATCAGGCGGCGGCTATACGGCGTCGGCTTTGCAATGGTGGTGGCATCAACCTGAGATCAGCGAAATTGGTTCGCGTTTTGATGCTTCCAAGGAACGTTTCCCCTATGGTACCGAGCTATCCATCAGGCCGAAAAATGAAACAATTCATTCCCGCGTACTGGATTTCCTGAGACAACACGGGAAATACCTTACGCCGGGAGACGGACTGACGATTTGGTCTGCTGCGTCTGTCGTTTTGAGAACGCTTTTCTTGAATCTAACAGTTTGGTTGCCGCTTGCTGCTTTCATTTTCATCTTACTCGTAGGGGTCGACCAAGGCAGCATTGCCGCATTCCCAGACGAAGTGAAGAAAATACCAAATCTGCTTGCATGGCTCGTCAACGATGACTGGACCGGCTCGCAAGCTCGTTGCGGCACGCAAGAATGCCGCTTGCCTTTTGGCGTGGCATTCGGCGTATCCATACTGCTGTTTGCGGCAATATGTGCTTTTTTTAGCGCGTTTTCGATCATACTCGCCTTCTTGAGCTTCGCGAGCAGGCCCGATTGGGTCGATTACGGAAAATCTCTGCGAAATTGGACAGTGGCCGCAATTTTGAGTTTCGCAGTCATCTGTCTCGCCGCAATTTATAAGCTCTTACCGTCACATAATTTCTGGACAAGCTGGGATCCTTTTACGATCGCCCTCGCCGCCGCCTCTCTCGCCGGCGCGGTAGTATCGATTTTCATAGTCATATTCTCGCGCGTGGATTCTAACTACTATTGGCGACGTCGGTTCGAGACGTTGTCCGGTACTTGGCTTATCTTTGCAACACTCGTTGTAACGGTCGGCTCAGTTCCTTTACTTCCATACTATTTGTTGAATTACGGGGGCGCCGTCCGTAGTGCGCTTGCCGCTGCTGTAGGAGCCGTCGGCGGTCTTGCGTCGGCGGCTTATGGCCACTCTATCCAGTCGAAACGACAGAACTCCGAAGGCTCGGGAAGCATCCTTGCGACCATCGGATCGGCTGTGTTCATCTATTTCATCTTGATCTGCGCCTACCTGATTGCACAGCTCTATTGGAATACTCATGACATCCTCCTTGTATCAGCAGTCGCGGACCGCTGGATACAAGGCGGAGTGCTTTTTTCAATTGGACTTGCGTGCTCCCTTGCGTTGCTAACCAACATCAATCATGTCGGCCTGCATCGGTACTACAGAGACAGGATCATGGAGGCGTTCATGCCTTCTCTCGCTACGATACGTGATCCTGACCATCACATTGTGCCATCCCCGGCAGCCGACAATTTACAGATTTCGGACCTCTGGCCGGATATTGCCACTAGCGAGAAGCGCAGGACGCCCTATCCTCTAATCAACACGAACGTCGTCCTCGTAAATGATGAAAAACCAAAGTACTCGCTGCGAGGCGGCGACAGCTTTGTCGTATCACCGCTCTTTGTGGGAAGCGCGGCTACTGGGTGGCAGGATACGAAAAGTTATATCGGATACAACGGGGCCTTGACGCTTGCGTCAGCGATGGCGTCGTCAGGCGCCGCTTTGAACGCGAATGCAGCGTACGTGGGCTCCGGCACAACTCGAGACAGACTACTGTCCATCGTCATGATGCTGTTGAATTTGCGACTGGGACTTTGGGCAGCATCGCCATCCGCGAAAGCCGGTAGATATAGCCTTTTTACGCCGGATCACTTTCACCCGGGACTGACGTTCGGGCTTTTGCGGAAGGGTTACAAGAGAACAAGCGATTTCGTTGAACTGACGGATGGAGGCCATTTCGATAATATTGGTCTCTACGAATTGATCAGGAGAAGGTGCGCGCTGATCGTCGCAATTGACGCCGAAGCAGATCCAACCACGTCGATGCCAGCTTTGGTCTCCGTTGTTCAGCGTATCGAGGAGGACTTCGGTACGACAATCAATCTTGATCCTGCTATCGTAGCAACTATCGTTCCCCAACCAGGTACCGGTTTCCCTATCGACGCAAAGTATGTCAAGTCGCCCTTTTTTTGTACCGACATTAACTACGGCCCAATTCCTTCTTCGGCAGAACACACGTCTGAGCCATCTCTGCTCCAGACGACGGGCAAACTGATCTATGTAAAAGCTGCGCTGATTGAGGAACTCGATTTCACGGCGAAGGGCTATTGGGCATTAAATCCGACATTTCCGCATCAATCGACGGTCGATCAGTTTTTCGATCCCACGCAATTTGAGGCGTACCGACAACTCGGCTATCGAAGCATGATGAAGGCCATCGGCGGAGTTGCGTCTCTTGCGAATCTAAATAACAAAGGGGCGGCGGAAACCCAGCTAGATCCGGATCATAAATAGGGCAACGCAAAAATACAGCACATTGGCCAAGAAGCCGCCGGCCAGCACCATACCCCATGACCTCGACGGGGTTTGTTTCGAAAAACACCAAGCGCCCACCGAAGCGAGTACATACCCTATCAAAGTATATACTACCGCATAGCTCGTATATCGCAAAAAGCCGGGCTCGAACGCAGCACGTATTGGCCGCTCAAATTCGTCGAAGAGGCGCAAAACATGGAGAACTACAAAGGACAGAAGCGAAATCACCCACGCCCAACCCAGTATCCTCGGAGCGCCGACGGGTACTTCAACACCCAGAGAGGTCGATAAGACCCGATCTGCCACCAGAAAGAAGACGAACGGGATGGCGCCGACCAATAGGATGTCGAAGTCTTCCAGCGAGACTTGCTGTCCCCATACGATGCTGCGAGAGAAAAGGAAAAAAATCGCACTGAAACATACGATCGACAGCGCCTGCGCCCAGCCTTTTCGGTCCCCGAGTGTCGGAGATGGCCCGCGCCTTTGGCTTAGTCTCTCAAAACTGGAACTCATTGCGTTCATAGAGACATCACTTCCCATCGGCGTGCTCAAAATAAGGCAACTAGGTTAAAGATTAATTGCTGCTTCGATACTCTTTCAATCGACTTTTGGAAGGAGGATCATCCCTCCCTTCCAAGTCATTGATTCTTAAAAAGTTCCGGTCGTCCTTACTCACGACAAGGTTAAATTTTAGGCACCGCATACCCGCTACCGTATGATAGTACTTGATTTCCGTCCTGCGCCGCCAGAGGCCTTCCGGTGCTGCATAGGCGGGACGCCCGAAGACATTGAAACGTATACCCACCCTCGCGCCGCCATCCACAACGTCCGTGTTGTAAGAAAACTGCGAGGCGTTGTGGTCAAAGGCGAATGGACGCGTGCGACTATCGTTGGTTCCTATGCATTCCCTATCACGCCAGTATTTGATGTGAAACCGCTCAAATATCGGAAGTTCTTTTTTTAGCTCGTCCGTTTCAGTCAATTGATATTCGTGATAATCTTCGTACCCTTTTCCCGATACGAGCGTGTCCTTGAACGAGCTGGGTTGGGGACATTCACGGTCAGTAACTGCTTCCTTCCGTACAAGCAGAACCCTATCGCCTTGAGGGCCTTCAGGACGATCCCCATTGTATACTCCCGACTTCACTACGATTGCTCCTGAGCGATCTCCGCGGAATATTTCTCGGACCACATAGGCAAAGGTTACCGATTGTCGGCCAGCAACCGGCATTTCGGAGAAATTCGAAAACGGCTTCCAACCTTGCTGCGTTTGGTAGAATACACGCGAATTGGCGATCTCCCAGTCGTCAATTCCGAGAAAGTCACATACTTCATTTGCGAAAACCGCGGAAATAGTCAGCGGGCTTGCCAAAGCTAATATCACCAGGCGATGCCAATTATTGAGCATGGACACCTCAATTAGTGGATATGAACCGCGCGGCGGTTCAACAAATTGTTTTGACCTATGACCCTCACTTCCCGCGACGGCAACTTCCGAGCATGATTGAATCCTTCTCCAGATACAACCACAATTCAGCCTTCCGGGGAATACCGGTAGTACGACACTATCACGGCGGAGCCACGTCCCCGGAATCAAAGCGTTAACGCGGTGGGCAGGCGCATTATGCTCACTCCTAAGCCGTTGCCTTCTCGCCAGGCACGCTTCCGACCCTTACTGCCGCCGCGGCCCACGCCTCGCGCAACTGCTTTTTCATCACCTTGCCATTGGCATTGCGCGGCAGCGGCTCCGCGGTGAGCGCCATCGTCTCCGGCACCTTGTAGTCCGAAAGCCGTTCGGCGCACCAGGCGCGCAAGGCCTCAGCCCTGACGTCGCCGTGCCGGGTCACGATCACGGCGTGGACACGCTCGCCCAGCACCGGACATGGTTTTGCGATGATGGCGCTCTCGACGACATCGGGATGGCCCGCGAGCACGGATTCGACCTCGGCGGAATAGATCTTCAGCCCGCCGCGATTGATCATGTCTTTCTGCCGATCGAACACCCGCACGAAATTCTGCTCGTCGATCGAACCGAGGTCGCCCGAATGCCAGAAGCCGCCAGTAAAACTTTCGGCCGTCGCCGCCGGGTTGTTCCAGTAACCCCTAATGACGGAACCGCTGTGAATCCAGATTTCGCCGATCTCGCCGCGCGGCAACTCGCGACCCTGCGCGTCCGTCACGATGATCCGCGCGCCCGGGCACGGCAAACCGACGCTATCGATATGGTCGGCAGTCAGTTCGCCCGGCATGATCGTCGAAGGCGACGTGGTTTCGGTCGAGCCGTAGCAATTCATCAGCTTCAGACCCGGGATCTTGGCGTTCAGCTTCTCGATCGTGGCGACTGGCATCGGAGCGCCGCCAAAGCCTCCGATGCGCCAGCTCGACAGATCGCAGCTGTCGAAATCCGGCTGCAAGAGGCAAAGATTGTACATCGCCGGCACCATGACCGTGTAGGTGACGCGCTCGCGCGCGGCGACCTTCAGATATTCCGCCGCCTTGAACTCGGCCATTATAATCAACGCGCCTGCGCAACGGACCATGGTCATGATGTTGGCGACCACGCCGGTGACATGGGCGAGCGGCACGGCGGCGATCGAACGGTCCGCCGCTGTGAGCTGCAGACAGGAGGCGAAAATCATCGCCGAATGGATGATGTTGCAGTGCGCGAGCATCGCGCCTTTGGGCCGTCCGGTGGTGCCGGACGTGTACAGGATCATGGCGGTGTCTTGTTCGCCGACCTCCGCGGGCTCTCGCAACGGCGCATTATCGGCCACCAGAGAAAATTGCGACACGCGCTCATCGTCATCGACGCAGATCCGATGCATCAGGTCGGGAACGTCGCGCGCGTCGGGCAGGCGATCAGCCAGCTTCGCCTCGTGGATCAAGAGTTTTGCGCCGCAGTCGGTCAGTACATAGGCAATCTCGGGCTTTTGCTGCCGGGTGCCGAGCAGCACCGTCACGATGCCGAGATGCGCCGCGCCCAACATCGCCAGCACGAATTCGATGCGGTTGCCGAGCAGCAGCGCAACGCGGTCGCCGCGTTGCAGGCCCGTCTTCCGCAATCCCGCCGCCACGCATGCCGATGCCAGCGCGACCTCACGCCACGTCATCCGCCGGTCGCCACAGACCAGCGCTTCGCCATCCGGATTTCCGGCAGCTGCTTCCGCGACCATCGCCCAGATGCTTTTGGGCCGCTCGCAGAAAGCCGGCACCACGCGATCGCCGAAGCGCGCCTCAAGTTGCATGGCGGGAATGGAAGTGCGCGACCAGTCCATCGCAACGCCTCGTCTCTAGGGTTTGATTTCAACTGAGTTGACTCAGACCCTAGCGTTATTTTTTTGTTTGAGCATGATCTCCGCGCAAACGCGTTCCGCGTTTGTCGCGAGGGAAAACCGGTTTCCACCCTCGGGTCAAGCCCGAGGGCATGCTTTTCCGGATCATGCTCTAGCCCTTCGGCTTCATGCCATAAACATGTTCCGGCCCCGGGAACGCGCGGGAACGCACATCCGTGGCATAGCCCTCGATCGCGGCTTCGATCATCGGCGCGAGATTGCCGTAGCGGCGGACGAATTTCGGTGTCCGCGCCGACAAACCCAGCATATCCTCCAGCACCAACACCTGGCCGTCGCAGGCCGCACTGGCGCCGATGCCGATGGTGGGAATGGCGATGGTCTCCGTGATCTTGCGTGCCAGCGGTTCGGCGACCGCCTCGATCACCACCGAGAACGCGCCGGCTTGCGAAATCGCCCGCGCGTCGTGCTCGATCGGCTCCCAGCTGCCCTCCTCGCGGCCCTGGGCGCGAAACGAGCCGATGGTGTTGATCGACTGCGGCGTCAACCCGATATGGCCCATTACGGGAACGCCGCGCTCGGACAGAAACGCGATGGTCTCCGCCATCCGCTCGCCGCCTTCCAGCTTCACCGCGCCGCAATGAGTCTCTTTCAGGATTCTCGCGGCGGAATGAAAAGCCTGCTCCTTCGAGGCTTCGTAGGAGCCAAAGGGCATGTCCACCACGACCAGCGCATGTTGCGAGCCGCGCATCACCGCGCGGCCTTGCAGGATCATCATCTCGAGCGTCACCGGCACCGTGGTCTCGAAACCATGCATCACATTGCCGAGGGAATCGCCGACCAGGATGACATCGCAATAGCGGTCGACCAATGCGGCGGTATGGGCGTGATACGACGTTAGCATCACGATCGGCTCGCCATTCTTGCGGGCGCGAATATCCGGCGCGGTCTTGCGTTTGATCGTCGATTGGACAGACATTTTAGACTCCGAACACGGGAACGCCGATCACGACCGGATGAAACGCAAAGCCGAGCGCCAGATAGGCGACTAGCCCGACTGCCACGGCGATCAGGTCGTTGCCAACGCCGCCGACCGGGATCGGCGGCCCGCCGGCATCGGCGCGGTGTTTCAGCGAGATCCGGTCGAACACCGCCCATCCCAGGAACGAGCCGAACAGGATGATGCCGCCGAAATCACCATTGGCAAGCAGATGCGCCGCCGCCCACAGTTTTACTCCCGACAGCATCGGATGCTTGACCGCGGTATAGATCCGACCGCGGATATAGGCTGCTACCACCAGGATGACCGCCGGCAGCATCAGCGCCTCGGTGATGTGTTTCAGCGCCTTCGGCGGAGACCAGACGTCGATCCACCCCGTCGCGCGATAATCGGAAAAACCCCGGACGATCAGCACCAAGCCCAACAGCGAGACCAGCGCGTAACCGATCTTGTAACCGCCCTCGCCCGTCGCGGCGATCACGCGCGCGCGTAAAGTCCGCTGCGTGGTCAGGGTATGGACGCCGAGGAACAGCACGAGGCCGAGGATCATCACCAGCAGTCCCATGATGTTCTCCTGAGCGGGGTTGGCCTTTGGGTAGCTTCGCGTATCACTTTAGGGGCGTAAGGTGCAATGCGCGAAAATGTGTTTTCTCTTGCGGGGAAGAGACTAGACTGAACGGCACAAGAGCAGCAGCGGAGACCGCCGTCACCCCTGCGCAACGGCTTCGCCGTCATCCTGAGAGCGTGAGAATCTTTTGGCAATGAGCATTTGCCACAGCGGCAGTGCTGTGATTCGCTCGCATTGCGCGCGAAGCAGGGGGCTGACGATGGCTGACGAGCAATTGTTCGAAGGTTTACCCGAGCAGGAAAGACCGCAGGCCGAGGGGCGCGGTGCGCTGCGACTGCGGGTGCCGGAACGCAGTCAGATCAGCATGCAGGTGGCGGCATTGGACGATCTGATATCGGAGGATCATCCGGTACGCTCAGTTTGGGCATTCGTCGAGGGGCTCGATCTGTCGGCGTTGCACGACGTCATTAAGGCGCGCGAGGGCCAGCCCGGGCATCCGCCAGCAGCGCCGGAACTGATGTTGGCGCTTTGGCTATGGGCCACGGTCGATGGGGTAGGCAGCGCCCGCCAACTGGATCGGCTGTGCCGCGATCATCTGGTCTATCGCTGGTTATGCGGCGGGGTGTCGATGAACTATCACAGCCTGTCGAACTTCCGGATCGCCCATATGACGGTTCTGGAGCGGCTTCTGGCGCAGGGCGTCGCCTCGATGGTTCAGGCTGGGTTGGTGTCGCCCGACACGTTGGCACAGGATGGCTTGCGGGTGCGCGCGGGTGCCGGGGCGAGTTCCTTCCGCCGGCACGCGCGGCTTGATGAGCTGCATGCGGCGGCGCAGGCGCGGGTGGAACGCCTGCGCGCTGAAGTCGAGACGGATCCGGCGGCTGGCGATCGTCGCCAGCGCGCGGCAAAGGAGCGTGGCGCCCGCGAGCGCGCGGCGCGGATCGCGGCGGCGCAGGAGCGCATGAAGGAACTGGAGGCCGAGCGGGAACGGCGAGAGAAGACCAACAAGAAACAGGTGGCCAAGCAGAAGGAGCCGCGCGCTTCGACCACCGATGCCGACGCGCGGGTGATGAAGATGGCCGACGGTGGGTGGCGCCCGGCTTATAACATGCAGATTATATCGACGCCGGAACACCAGGTGATCGTTGCGGTCGACATCGATACCAGCGGCTCGGATCGCGGCCTGGCACAACCGGGGATCGAGACGGTGCACGCTGAAGGCTACGAGCCCTCCAACTATCTGGTCGATGGCGGCTTCACTAAAAACGACGACATCGAGTGGGCCCACGCCAAAGATATCAAGCTGTGGTGCCCGGCGGGGCAAACCAAACACGGCACGGACTCTTATGCGCCGAAGAAGGGTGACGGTGTTGGCGTCGCGGATTGGCGTGAGCGCATGCAGAGCGAGGACGGCAAGACATTCTACCGACTGCGCGCCGAGCACGAATGCATCAATGCCCATGCCCGCCGTATGGGTCTGCGCCAGCTATCCTTGCGCGGCAAGCTCAAGGCCCGCATCCATCTGCTGTGGTTCGCGGTCGCTCGCAACATGATGCGCTTCCTCGCCTTGCACGCCAAGGCGCAGGCCGTGGCATAAACAGGGGAACCCACGCCAGCAGGCGCCCACAAAGCGCCGCCAGCACCGGCCTAGCATGGGGGAGGTTTGGCAAGATCGCGGTCATTCGGCGCCGGCTCAACCGAAAAACTTTGCGGTCGCCGCCCTCAAGCCCATCAAATGCAAAATTCTCCGGGCGAGAGCAAAACATTCTCACGCTCTGAGGTGCGAGCCGTCTTCGGCGAGCCTCGAAGGATGGGAGCCGTACTGTGGCCCATCCTTCGAGACGCGGCCAAGGGGCCGCTCCTCAGGATGACGTTCGCTTTGTACTCACGGCGCTACCGACGGCTTGCCCCGCCGCCGCTAATTATTTGAACGGCCGGATTGGCCGATCTCGCGATTATCGACATAACGGATCGCGATCGGCCGCCCCGCTAATGCGCCGCCGAGGCCACTGGTGAATTTCAGCGGCTCGCAGGCATCGAGCGAGGCGTTGATTGCCTTGAGGTAGGTGGCGCGGGTATCGGCGGAGACGCCCGCAGTGGCAAAAGTCAGGCGCGGCGCCGCGATGATCTCGCCGGTTCGTTTAAAACTGAAGCGCACCGACATCTGCATGCCCTCGCGCGCGGAATCGGCCGGTGGCGGCGACCAGCAGGACCGCAGCGCGGCGAACAGGTCGCCGATGGTGTCGAGATCGTGGTCGGGTTTTTGGTATTTTGCGGCGTCGTCGTGCGACGGCACGCTTTCGATGGTCAGTTGCAGGTTTTCGCCATAGGGATAGTCGATCTCGGGAATGCACGGCCCGTCATTGAACACGCTGCAGAACGACGGCGTGCACGGCCGCCCGTCCAGCACGCTGCAGGGCGCATGGGAAAACGGCGTGGGATTGATTTGATGCCGCTGCCGGGCGTCCGCCGTTCCGGCCAGAATGATCCCGGCAAGGGCGACAATGAGACAGATGACGATACGCCGGAGCATGAAATCAGCCTCGTGAACGAGAAGCCATTAGATAGTGCGCTGGCAACAATTGTCATCACCCGCGAAAGCGGGTGATCCAGCATTCGAGAGCGATTGTGATGAATCGTGAAGGCGCGGAGTACTGGATACCCCGCTTTCGCGGGGTATGACACCGTCCGGGTTGCAGCGCAGTGCGCTCGCCTCGGACGTTCACATCCCCGCGTTCATGGCCGAGAGTTCCGCGATCAGTGCCTTCTCGCTGGGCTGGTCGAGCACTCCCGCGGCGTAAAGCGAAATGCCGCCGTAGAGCGTGATGTAGATTTTCATCACCGCGCGCCGCCGTTCCGCCGGCGTCGCGATATCCCGGCAGAAAATCCGCATCGCCTCGGTAATCACCTTGTGGACCGCGCTCTGCAGCGGCGGATTATGTTTCATGGTGGCATGCGGCCGGCTGGTCATCAGCGCGTAGATCGCGCGATTGGCGAGCGCGAAACGGACATATTTCGCGGTGTAATCCCGCGGCGTCTGCGCCTTCACCAGCACGGCGGCGAGCCGCGTGTAGGCCTCGGTGGCGACCGCGTCCAGCAGTGCCTCGCGGTCTGCGAAATGATTGTAGAGCGAACGGTGCGCGACGCCGACGGCGTCGGCGACCTCGCGCAGGCTCAAGGATTCATGACCGGCCTTCGCCACCAGACCAAAGGCGGCCTTAAGTGCTGCAGCTTTCAGATTGCCATGGCGATAGGTGGCGCGGCGCGGTTTTGTCGTCATGCGCCTTCATACAAAGCCATTTCACACAAAACCATGGGCCAGAACGCCATCGCCGGGACACGCCGCGGCTTTTCTCTCAAGCCGACGCCCGGCTGGCGACACGATCCTCGCCATATTGCGGGGTGATGTCCTCGTCGATCATGGCTCGGATCATTTTGATGACAGCGCCTCGCGCTCGTGCCTTGGTGGCGGCGTGGGCGGCCATGTTGAGGGTGCTCAGTGCGCGGGCAGCCTCCTCGGCGGCGCGCTCCAGCTCGCTTGCAGGGACGACGCGATCGAAGAAGCCGGCGGTGACCGCTTCCATGGGTGCAAACATTTCCGCTGTCATCACCACCCGGCTGAAATAGGCCGGAGTCAGCCGCTGCCGCGCGATCTCGATGGCGAAACGCGGCACCGTGAGCCCGATCGCGACCTCGTTCATGCCGATCCGGTAGTTGCCTTCGGCGGCGATGCGGTGATCGGCCGACATGATCAGGAAGGCCCCCATCGGGAAGGCGTTGCCGTGGCAGGCCGCGACCACCGGCGTCGGAAACGACAGGATGCGCAGCGCCAGTTCGGCGCCGGCCTTCACCATCAAATACTGATCCTCGGCGTTGCCATGGGTGAAAACATTCAGATCAAAGCCCCCCGAAAAATGCTTGCCGCGGGCTTTGAGGATAGCAACCGTCTTGTCCCGTTCGGCCTGGTCGAATGCCGCGTGCAGCGCATTCAGCATGCCCAGCGACATCACATTGGCCTTGCCGTCGTCCATCACGATGGTGCCGACGGAGCCGGAGCGGGAATAGGTTGCGAGGTTTGTCATGGCGGGGTCCCCTGCAGCTAGAAGCATCCACCGGATACTTTATCGGTTCCGTGGAACGCGCAAGGGCTTTTTTCACAAGCGCGCGTGCATAAGGGGCATCCGCTCCGCGCAGATGCCGCCGGGGCCTTTCGCCACCCACACCGGTGTCATCGCCCGGCTTGACCGGGCGACCCAGTATTCCAGAGCGTTGGTGATCAATTGAGGGGCTGCGGCGTACTGGGTCCCCGCCGGAGCCTGTCATCGGGCTCGCCGAAGGCGAGACCCGGTGGCGGGGACGACGCATCTATCGGCGCAGCGCCGCCCGCCTCACGCCTTCTTCTTCACGTCCTTGATGCTGGAAAACGTGATGCCTTCGGCGCGTTCGCTGACGTAGCCGAGGTAGAATTCGTTCTTGGCCAAAAACACCGGATCGCCATCAACGTCGTCGGCGACGCCGGAGACGTTGGCGGCGATGAACGCCTCGAGTTTCTTGCGGTCGTCGGCGGAAATCCAGCGCGCCAGCTGAAACTCCGAGACCTCGAATTCGACCGGCAGTGAATATTCGGCATCGAGCCGCGCCTTCAGCACGTCGAGCTGCAGCGGGCCGACTACGCCGACCAGCGCCGGCGCGCCGTCGCGCGGCCGAAACACCTGGACCACGCCCTCCTCGGACATCTGCTGCAGCGCTTCTTTCAGCTTCTTCGCCTTCATCGCATCGGTCAGCCGCACCCGGCGGACGATTTCCGGTGCG
>Ga0209180_10000645_pt1 | contig 16367 bp, 14 predicted proteins | sample CZO8metaG_3_FD_188355 | JGI IMG/M metagenome (GOLD analysis project Ga0209180, IMG submission 188355) | Vadose zone soil microbial communities from the Eel River Critical Zone Observatory, Northern California, USA - CZOApr15con2H2.8 metaG... | ecosystem: Environmental > Terrestrial > Soil >...
AAGGAAAAGTCAAGAGCAAAAACACAATGCGAATTTGCTCTCTGAGCGTACCTCGGCTAAAACATGAATGGAATCAAACAGTTTGGTCGGTTAACAATCTTCGTTGCGGAACTGCTGCTTGCACGCACTGCTTTACGGTTGGCGCCGCCTGCGCCAAAACTCTTTTTGGCTCGGGGTTCTATTGACACGTCATCGAGAGACGCTGGTATCCTGAACGTCTCACCAGCCGTGCCCAGCCTCTACGCTCGGGTGAACAGAGGCAGAGAGTCATGAATCCAGAGAAGCTCCGCGTCGCGCGGGAAAAGCTCACCCGTGTGTTCCGCTACCTGGAGGCGCTCAACCAGCACCGCAATCCGGCCAAACGCCAGATTCGCGAACAACTCTGGAGCCTCTGGTTGCACGATCTCCCGAACCATGCCTCCATCAAACGCGGCGCATCGAAATCCAGCGCCGCAAAAACAAAAGCCACGGACTCTCAGAATGGCGACGCGAGCGCCGGCGGATTCGTTCTCAAGGTGCAGCGCCCGGAGCTGACTTCTCCTCCCGAACCTCCCTACGGAATTGCCGCATGGCTGGAGGCCGGATGGGACGATCCATCAAAAGAGCCTTCCATCAGCGCTTCCCGGAACGAATCGGATCAAGAGGGCGAAACCCGCGTTGCCAATTTCGAGGACGACCCGGCAAGGCTCGCGGCATTGCGGCGTTGGAAAGTGGTGCGCGAAGAATGGGCCAAGAACGAAAAGCCTGCTCGCGCGGCGATGAAAATCTTCGAGACCCTGTACGCGCTCTATGGCCGCATCGACCGCGAAGCCGAGCGCGTCGAGCTGGTTCTGGGAGACGGAATTCTCAGTTGGAACCGCGCCGAAGGCAGCATCTACCATCCCATTCTGCTGCAACGCCTGCAACTTCAGTTCAGTGCCGCAGTACCCGAATTCACTCTCTCGGAAGCCGACCACCCGGTCGAACTTTATTCTGCTCTTTTCCAATCCATGACCGACGTGGATGGACGCGCCATTGGGCGCTGCCGCGAAGAGTTGGAGCAGGAAGGCTTTCACCCGCTCATCAATGGCGCGACCTCCGGATTTCTGAAGCGCCTGGTGGTTCAGCTCTCGCCGCGCGGCGAGTTGCTCGAGGACCGCGCACCTGCCGGCGAAGCGATGGATCCTCGCATCGGACGCGATCCGATTCTATTTCTACGCGCCCGCACCCTGGGATTCGCCGCTGCTATCGAGGGCATCCTCGCGGACCTCCGAACGCGCGAAGATTTGCCCTGGTCGCTCTTGAATATCGTTGGAGAAGAATCCCCGGTTCCCGAGGCGCGAGAAACGAACAGCTCCGGGGGTGCCAACGGCGAGGCCGATGCCGAAGTTCTCTTGAGCAAGCCCGCGAATCCCGAACAAATACGCATCGCCAAACAGCTCGAAGAATATGGCGGCGTGCTGGTTCAGGGCCCTCCGGGCACTGGAAAGACGCATACCATCGGTAATCTGATCGGCCACCTGCTGGCCCAGGGAAAAAGCGTTCTGGTCACCAGCCACACGACAAAAGCATTGCGCATGGTGCGGAATCACATTGTTCCCGAGCTGCGCCCGTTGTGCGTGAGCGTCCTCGAGAGCGACTTGGACAGCCGCAAACAACTGGAAAGCGCGGTAGGTTCGATTGCGGAACGATTGTCGCGGGCCGACGCCGGCTCGCTCGAAATGGAATCGAGGAAACTGGAATCCGAGCGTCGCGAGGTTTTGAAGAAGCTCGATGACGTTCGTAACCAGCTCGCGGATGCCCGCGCCGACGAATATCGCGAAATTGTAATCGCAGGAAAAACGTGGGCGCCCGCGGACGCCGCCCGCAAAGTCGCGCAAGAAAAGGAGACTCTCGGCTGGATTCCCGGCCCTGTCGCCGCCGTTGCTCCCGTTCCCCTTTCTCCTGGCGAATTGGCGGACCTTTACCGCACCAATGTTTCTCTCTCTCGCGAGGACGAGGCCGAGCTTGCCGGCCACCTTCCGGAGCTCCATGATCTTCCGGGGCCGGAAGACTTCGAGGCTTCGCTGAGCGAGCGGACCCGTCTGAGCATGGAGGATCTCGATGTCCGCTCCGACCTCTGGCAATCGGGGACCTCGCAAAGCTCACCGGATGAACTTGAAACTCTTGCGGCGAACCTGGCGCAATCCGTCGAGCCGCTTTCCGGGAAAGAGAAGTGGAAACTCGCCGCGGTTTACGCGGGGAAGTACGGCCACGGCCATCGTGAGGCGTGGGACCAGTTAGTCAGCTTTGTGCGCCTTGTCCACCGCGAGGCCGCCAACGCGCAGGAATCGTTCGTCAAGTACGGCCCACAGCTTTCAGACAATTTCGCGCTTGAAGACCAGGAGCGCATCGCCGGTGAAATTCTCGCCCATCTCGAAAACGGCGGCAAACTTGGCTCCTTCGCGCTGCTCACGCATAAGGCGTGGAGTCAATTCATAGAATCAGCCAAAGTAAACAAGGCGAAACCGCGCCTCCCGGAACATTTCCAAGCATTGCGCAAACTCGCGCGCCTCAAGACTTTTCGCCAGGACCTCGCCGGACGCTGGGACCGCCAGATGGCGCCCCTCGGGACGCCCTCTTCCGGAGAGATGGGCGAGGAAGTTGAAAAAACGCTGATGCAGTTTTGCGATGCCATCGAGGATTGCCTGAGTTGGCACGAACAAACCTGGCTCCCGCTTCAGCAGCAACTCGAAGATCTCGGCTTTCGCTGGGAAAAATTTCTTGCCGAGCAGCCTGCGGTCGTCGGCGCTGATGGAGAATTGGTGCGTATTGGCAAGGCCGTCGCCCATTCTCTTCTCCCGATCCTTGACTCGCGCTTCAAAAAACTGAGATTGCTCCAGCTCGAAGGAGAACACCGCGACCTCAAAGGCCGCTTGAAACTCGCCGCGCGGCTTGCTAAGTCTTCGAAAGCCACATCCAAACTCCTTGCTGCCGTGAGTGACGAGGATTCCGGCGATTATCGCGATGCTTACGATCGTCTTCTGGAACTCAAGAGCCGCCAGGCCGACCTGGACCTGCGGCGCGCGCTGCTGACTAAGCTGGAAAGCGCTGCTCCGACGTGGGCCGGAGCCATCCGCAATCGCACTGCTGTTCATGGCCGCGGCGAACCGCCGCGCGATCCGGCCGCGGCGTGGATCTGGCGCCAACTCAATGATGAACTCGACCGCCGCGCCGGTGTTTCACTTGAAGCTCTGCAATCGAAAAGCGAGAAACTTCGCGAGCAGCTCCGCCGCGCCACCGTCGGCCTTATTGACAAGCGCGCGTGGTCCTCGCAGGCCCACCGGACCTCGTCCCGTCAGCGCCAGGCGCTGGTCGGCTGGCTGGACAGCATTCGCCGCATCGGCAAAGGCCACGGCATTCGCGTTTCTCTCTTGCGTGCCGAAGCGGCCAGAAAAATGTCCGAATGCCGTAGCGCCGTTCCCGTCTGGGTGATGCCGCTTTCCCGCGTCGTTGAAAACTTCGACCCGCGCATCACGCGCTTTGATGTCGTCATCATTGATGAAGCCAGCCAGAGCGATGTCATGGCTCTTGTCGCGCTCTATCTGGGAAAAACCGTCCTCGTTGTCGGCGACCACGAACAAGTAAGCCCCTCCGCCGTCGGTCAGGACTTGGGCATCATTCAAAACCTCATCTTCCAGTACCTCTCGGGTATTCCCAATGCCGATCTCTATGACGGTCAAATTTCCATCTACGATCTCGCGCGCCAGTCTTTCGGTGGCGCCACCTGCCTTGTCGAGCATTTCCGTTGCGTCCCGGAAATCGTCCAATTCAGCAACATGATCTCCTACGATTGGCGCATCAAACCTTTGCGCGACGCCAGCCGCGTTCGTCTCCGCCCGCACACCATCGCGTATCGCGTCTCCGGCTCGAGCCGCGACGGCAAAATCAATCGTCAGGAAGCCCTGGCTACTGCCTCGCTCCTCGCCGCGGCGATCGAGCAGCCGGAGTATAAGAAAAACGATGCCGGACAGCCCACCAGCTTCGGCGTAGTATCTCTGGTTGGCGACGATCAAGCGCTGGAAATCGATTACCTGCTCCGCGGTCATCTTTCCCCGGACCGCTACGAGCTCCATCGCCTCCTCTGTGGAAACGCCGCGCAATTCCAGGGCGACGAGCGCGACGTCATCTTTATCTCTCTCGTTGACACCGCGCAGCGCGGCCCGCTCTCCCTCCGCGACCAGGAATTGTTCAAGCAGCGCTTCAACGTCGCTGCCAGTCGCGCCCGCGACCAGATGTGGATTGTCCACTCTCTCAATCCCAACAACGATCTCAAGGCCGACGATCTTCGCCGCCAATTAATCGAACACGCGCAGGACCCCAGCCGCCTCATGCGCGCGCTCGAAGAAAAAGAGCAGCGCACCCAGTCTGCCTTCGAGCGCGAAGTCATGAAGCGCCTCATGGCCGCAGGCTATCGCGTCGCTCCCCATTGGCGCGTGGGCGCATTTCGGATCGATCTGGTCGTCGAAGGCCACGGCAATCGCCTCGCCATCGAGTGCGACGGCGACCGCTATCATCCCCTTGAAAAACTTCCAGAAGACATGGACCGCCAGTCCGTCCTCGAACGCATGGGATGGATTTTCACTCGAATTCGCTGCACGGAGTTTTTCCGTAATCCCGAACGCGCCATGAAACCGGTCTTCGAGAAGCTTCAGATTCTCGAAATCTCTCCGGATGGCGCCGCTCCCGACGTCGCTCCGGCAAAGCGCGCCTCTGCCGATCTCATCGATCGCGTCATCCGCCGTGCGGAAGAACTTCGCACGAGCTGGTCGGCTTCCACGGAAGCCGCCTCTCGCCGCCAAGCGGAAACTCGCCCGGTGTCACAGCCAGACCCTGTTGTCTGAGAGAACGTAATGCGTGATTCGATGCATAGTCGTGTATTCCTTCTTGGCTTTCAGAGCATATCGCGGCAAATTTTCGCTTCCAGCCATCCGAGGTATTTATGAAATTTCTTCTTGGTTTGTCAGTGCTGGCGATTTCTTTTTTTGCCTTCGCTTCTGTGCTTCCAGAAGTGCCTTCCGGCTTCGATAACAAGAGCAACGGCCTGGTGGACGACGCCACGCACACGGCGGATCAAGAAAATTTTGATGAAATCGAGCAAGTATCCGACGGCCTAGGCCCGCTTTACAACGCGCAATCGTGCCGCGAGTGTCACCAGAATCCCACTTCCGGCGGCTCCAGCCAGGTCTCTGAATTGCGCGTCGGCCACCGTGGCCCCGGTGGCAAATTCCAGAATCCCGAGATTCCCATCGCCCGTGGCGCCGAAATCATCAAGGGCCGCACTCTGGTGAACGACCGCGCCATCTGCCCGAACGCGGCCTTCCCCAGCACGGAAATTCAGGAACGGGTTCCAGATTCGGAGAATATTCGCACCTTCCGCGTTTCTCTGAACGTTCTCGGCGATGGATTCGTGGAAGCCGTCCCCGATCAGACTTTTGTAGACCTCGCCAGGGAGCAATGCAAGAAAAACCACAAGAAGATTTGCGGCCAGGTCCTCTACGTTCCTATCCTCGAGGCTCCCGGCCAGACGGGGGTCGGCCGTTTCGGCTGGAAAGACCAGCACGCCAGCCTGCTGTCCTTTTCCGCGGACGCCTACCTCAACGAAATGGGCATCACCAGCCGCCTCCAGCCCGACGAAGTCACCAACCTTTGCAACACCGCCTCTGAACCGAACGACGAGCCCGGTCCCGACGGCCTGTCCGACATCGATCGTTTCGCCCGCTTCATGCGCGCCACCGAAACTCCCGCGCGCGACTCGCAAGTTGCCAAAACTCCCAAAGCACGCCAGGGCGCTGAATTATTCGACAAAGTGGGCTGCGACATCTGTCACGTCCAGACGCTCACCACCGCCCCCGCCGGCACGAAAATTAACGGCGGTACCTTCACCATCCCGCCGGCGCTCGCGGAAAAGCAGTTTCACCCCTACGGCGACTTCCTCCTTCACGATGTCGGCACCGGCGACGGCTTCGTCGCGGCCATGCTGGAGCACTACGGCCAGAAAATGTACCAGACCAATTGGAAAAATCTCTCCATCCCTGAATACAACAACACCGCCAATAAGATCCGTACCGCCCCGCTCTGGGGCGTCCGCCTTCATTCGCGTCTCATGCACGACGGCAATTCCGTAACGCTCCTCGACGCCATCCTTCGCCACGGCGGCGAGGCCGCTCACGTCACTAAGAAATTCGAAAAGCTGAAGCCCGCCGAAAAGGAAGCCCTTCTCGAATTTCTGCGTTCGCTATGAATCAGCAGCAGCCTCTTCACTGCACCCCCCCGGCGGTGGTAATTATTTGCGCAAAACCCCGTTTTGCGCCCTCCCCAGCCCGCTTTTTCCCTGCTAGCCTATAGATACGAAACGGCATCCAGCCCCTTCAGGCAGTCCGAACACTCGTTCCATCGGGGCGTCATGTCGTTATGTTCGTCCGAGCCGCAGAGCGGTCGTCGGAATGGAATCGCCTGTAGTAATGGCGATTGGGGAGCTTTGACGTGAAAATCGCATCGGCTTTTCTCGTAGTCACTGGAATTCTTGGCGCCCTTGCTGCGCCAACGGTCGGCCAGGTGCCACCGTCCGCCGGGACCGTCAAAAATGTTTCTCGCACCACCAAAGCGGTGAATTACCGCCGCGCCGGCGGCACCACCATGATCAATTTTCAGGGCACCGAACTGATGCAGGTGGCCAGCGGCGAAGCCAAAGTCCAGAACAAGGGCAACCGCATCGAAATCGAAGCCAAATTCATGGGCCTCGACGACGCCACCAAGTTCGGCCTCGAGTACCTGACCTACGTCCTGTGGGCGGTTTCTCCCCAGGGCCGCGCCGTGAATCTCGGCGAAGTGGTGCTGAAGAGCGGCGCTGGCCAGGTGAAAGCCATCACCGACATGCAGACCTTCGGCATGCTCGTCACCGCGGAACCGTATTTTGCGGTCAACCAGCCGGGCAACACCGTCGTTCTCGAAAATGTTTTCGGCCCCACCACGCTCGGCAAGGTGGAAAACATTGACGCCAGCTTCGAGCTCCTGGGCCGCGGCATCTATTCTTCCTCCAACACCAAAATCGAAAACGCCATCTTCGGCATCGACCGCAAAACACCGCTCGAACTTTTCGAAGCGCGCAACGCCGTTCGAATCGCTCGCATTGCCCTGGCCGACAAATATGCCGCTTCCACTTTCGCCAAAGCCGAGCAGCAGCTCCGCAACGCCGAAGAAGTGTACGGCCGCAAGAGCGACAAAAAATCCGTCGAAGCCGCCGCGCGCGAAGCGGTCGGCACCGCCGAGGAAGCTCGCGTCATGGCCGTCAAACAAAAGGCCGAAGAAGACGCACAAGCTAAAATCGCGGGCGAGAAGAGAGCCGCAGAAGAGCGCGAAGCTAGGGCTCGCGCGGACGCCGCTTCCGAAATCAAGCGCCGCCAGGAAGCCGATCAGGCTCGCGCTCAAGCCGAAGCCGCCAAGGCCGACGCCGAGCGCATGAAGCAAGAAGCGGAGAAGGCTGCCGCCGAAGCCGCGCGCCAGAAGCAGGAAGCCGATCAAGCCACCGCCGCCGCCGTTGCGCAGCAGCAAGCCGCGCAAGCCGCTGCCGATCAAGCCGCGCGCGACCGGGCCGCCGCTGAAGCCGAGACGCAAAAAGCCCGCCAGGCCGCCGCGCAAGCCGAAGCCGAAAAGGCCCAGCTTCGCGCGCAGCTCCTCGCCCAGCTAAATTCCATTTTGCAAACGCGCGATTCCGCCCGCGGCCTCATCGTCAACATGTCGGACGTCCTCTTTGACACAGGCAGTTACACGCTCAAGCCCGGCGCGCGCGAAAAGCTCGCGAAAATTTCCGGCATCGTGCTCGCCCATGCGGGCCTCTCGCTTCAGATCGAAGGCCACACCGACAGCGTCGGCGGCGATGATTTCAATCAGCAGCTCTCCGAGCGCCGCGCCGACTCCGTCCGCGATTTTCTCGCCGAACAAGGCGTGGCTCCTTCTTCCATCACCGCCCGCGGCTTCGGCAAAATGCAGCCCGTCGCTTCGAACGACACCGCGGAGGGCCGCCAGCGCAACCGCCGCGTCGAGCTCGTCGTCAACGGTGACGCCATCGGCGGCACCGCCTCGGCCTCCGCCGCGTCGTCGCAGCGGTAGCCCTGCGCGCATCCTTTTGTAGTGGCGGCTTTCCTGGGCCGGAAGATCACCGGGGGCTCCAGCAACATGGATTCCTGGAAAATCGTTACCAAGGGCTCGCCCGGGCTTTGCTATCTGCTCTATTTCTTTTTCGCCTACGCATTCGTCAACTTCGCCATCTTCTTTGCCCAGGCACCCACGGGAAAGCATATCGAGCCGACCCCTGCCATCGTCTGGCGCGGCTTCTCCGGCCACTGGATGCTGTTTTATTGCGCCTCCTTCGTCATCCTCTCTTCTGCCCTCCGCTCCTCCCGCCAGGACCCCTGACCTGATGCCGCAGCCTTCCGGTTTAGCATCCAAGTTCTTCTCCTCCCTCTTGCCCCCATCTCCCCTTAGCGGTACCCTCTCCCCATCATGCCCAACATCGAAAAACACGCTCCCGGCGAATTCTGCTGGGTCGAACTTGGCACCACCGATCAAGCCGCCGCCGCGGATTTCTATCGTCAAATCTTCGGCTGGTCCGCCAAGAACATGCCCATCGGCCCAGACGAGGTCTACACGATGTTCCAGCTCGAAGGACGCGATGCCGCGGCTGGTTACAAGCTTCGTGCCGACCAGCTTTCCCGCGGCGTTCCCCCGCACTGGAATCTGTACGTCGCCGTCGAAAGCGCCGACGCCACTGCCGCCCGCGCCGAGCAACTTGGCGGCAAGGTTTTGGCCGCGCCCTTTGATGTTTTCGAAGCCGGTCGCATGGCCGTCCTGCAGGATCCCACTGGCGCAACCTTCTCGCTGTGGCAACCGAACAAGAATCGCGGAACAGGAATCACCGCCTCGCACGGGACGCTCTGCTGGGCCGACTTGAGCACTCCGGATCAAGCGCGCGCTGGTCAATTCTATTCCAACCTCTTTGGCTGGCAGATCATGAAGGAAGACGAAGACCCCGCTCACAATTACTGGCACATCAAGAACGGCGAGGAATTCATAGGCGGAATCCCGCCCGCGTCTCACCGGCAGCCCGGCGTGCCCGCTCATTGGCTGGCGTACTTTACCGTTTCCGATTGCGACGCCACTGCCACAGCCGCAAAAAATCTCGGTGCCAAGCTCTATATGCCCCCCACGGATTTTGAAAATGTCGGCCGCATTTCCGTCATGGCCGACCCGCAGGGCGCCACGTTCGCCATCTTCAAAGCCGCCGCCCGCGGCGCCGCCTCCTAGTCCGGTTCCGCAGCCTTCGGCTTAAAGCGCGTTTTTAGCATGGCTCAAGACTTACTCAAATTCTTCCGGCCACTCCCTGGCGGCGTGAAGAACTGCGAGGATTCGCATCCCGTTCTTTTCTATCCGGTACGCGACGACGAAAGGCGTGCCTGGAATGGTCAGCTCGCGTGTACCCGCCACGCGCCCCTCCCTGCCCGCCATGGAATGACGGGCAAGTAGCTGCGCGCTTTCCCAGATTTGATAGGCACTCCGAACAGCTGCCGCACGATTTTCCTCGGCGATATATTCGTATGCACTAACGAACTGTTCCCGGGCAGGAGTCGTCCAGCGCACGCGCATCGCAGTGCGCTACTTTGCTCGCCGCATTCTGGCCATCAGCTTTTTCATCTCCGCGTCCGGCACAAAGTCCCCTCTTTCGGCCGCGCGCAAGCCCTTTTTGATCAGCTTGATGTGATATTCGTTGAGTTCCAGATAGTGCTCGACCGCCTCATTCAGAAGGTACGTCCGGTCTCGATCCATCGTCTCTGCCAGCGCATCAAGAGTCTCGACGGCGTCGGCCCGCATGCGAAAACTAATCGTTTTTAACGTGCTCATAATAGAGCATAATACGCTGTAACTTGCCGTATTGCAATCTCTTCGGCAGGTGCCACAACCTCTTCCCAAGTGCGGAAAATGCCTCCTCGATTTTGCAAACACGCTCGCAAAAAAATGCGGGCGCGCTCGTCCAAATCCTGGCACGAATCACGCCCGCTGCTTTTCACGCTAGTTGTGAGTGCTACGACAGATTACGTACGACCGCAAGACGGTCAACCTGTCAGCCCTTCACCTTGATGGTCACGGGTTCTGCCAGCTTGAACGTGACCGGAGTCTCGGGAGCGAGCTTGATGTCCTTCTTTCCCGTAAGAAGGGCCACCGTCGTTCCGGCTCCCGCACCGATCGGCCCGCCGATCAGCGCGCCCGTGCCTCCGCCGGCCAGAGCGCCAACCACCGCGCCCCCAGCGGCACCGCCACCGATCCACGCGAGGTTGCGTTTCTTGTGGTCACGGCCAATCCTCGGCGAAGCAACGGTCCGGACGTTGTAGCCGTTGCCATCCACGGCCACCGACTGCAGCGCAAGCTGCAATCGTGCCCGGCCCATCAGTCTTCCGGATTGCCGCGCGTCAACGACCCACCCCTCAGCGTGGGCACCCTGAGGAATTACCGTCTTGCCGTCTATGACGACGGGCTCGGAGACCGTTGCGTCAAAGCGGTCCCCCGGTTTGCTCAGGTCGCTGGACAGAGCCTGATCCAGAGTCACGCGAATCGCCGTGTTCTCCGGCAGCGTCACTGGATCGGAGCGGTCCGGCAGAGTCGTGGCAGCCAGCGTCAACGCCGCTGCCAGCAACACCGAACCCCCGATCATAAGGTAGTGCCGTTTGGTCAGAATCATAAGCACCTCCGTGTGAATAAGGGGCAGACGTTTTTCCATCGAATGCCTAATTAAATTGTTTGAAATGAAGAAGATGCCATTTTTTCACTTTCGGGATCGCGGAAAGAATTACAACGCTTGGGGATTTCTGGAGTACTGCAAGTACTAGCGGCAGGAACAGCGAAAATCGTGTTACTCAGGAATTGGGCCGCGCGGCCCAGACTCGATCCTTAAGGTAGGTTTTGGGTGCCCCATACGCGGGTTTTGCGTGTGGCGGTTTTGACTTTTCGTTTTTCTGTGAGTGCCGCAGCCTTTGCTTTAGGTCGCCGCTCAAACGTACTTTGTGCTGTCCGAGAAAGCATGCCAACCGTTTTCAGAATCGCGTCCTTCCATGGTTGACACCAACTGGCAGAGCGGACAGTCCTGCGGGTGGCGCTGCAATACGGCATACGCACGAGCGAACTTCGCTTGCAGTCGCAGGAGTTCGTCGCCCGCTTCCCTTCCAACCAAGCGAGACTCACAAACCTCCGCACGATGCTCATCCCAGATTTCCAGGGCGCTCTCGCACTCTTCAAGTAATTTCTGATACTCGCTGCAGATGGTGTTGATGCAGAGTGGTTTGTTCATTTCTCCCCCCCTTCATAGACGCTTGTGCACTTGGTTCGCCAACAAAGCTAAGTCGCGCGTTTTGGGGAGCTTGAGACAGGAAGCTGCTTTTTGGAGCGCCGGTCCTGGTACGCAGAAAGGATGATTCCTCGTTGGCGTTTGTAATATTTACAAGGACAAGCCGCTGGATTCCAGCGCAAACGCCATCCGCCTGCACGGAGCGCAGGCGGATGACTGAGGCCCAAGTCGGTGAGACACACCTCTCCTCACGGCGGAAGAGCAACCCTCCGCTCAACACCTACAACAGAGGAATCAGCTATTTATGGCCGGAGTGCGTGATACGCGCCATGATGTCGCGCCGGCTGTCGGGCACCACGGAGCCAAATACCGCCTCGCGATCCGCCTCGCTCAACTTGCCCAGGGTTGCGCCAACCGCCGTCGCCCACTTGTCCATGCCATCGGCATTCGGATAGGTAATCACCAGGCACCGCAGCGACGCCGGTCCAGTGTTTACATACTGCGTGTCAAGGCCGTAGTACGTTGCCGCGCCCTGCTTCACTAGTCCATCAAACGTCGGCGCCAGGTATTTCTTGATTGCCGCCGCGTAATCGTCGGGCTTGTCCGCCTTCGCCATTTGGCAGACCACGCGCAGGTACGTGGGTGTTCCGGTGCCCATGTGATACCACGACGTCTGCATCAATAAATCTTCGTGCTTGGTTGCCGCAACCTGCCCCGGCCGCGGACCGGCTTTGCGAATTTCGTCGAGCACCTTCATGAGCCCCGCGATACTGGTGGACTCCCATGCCGCGCCGTGCGTATATCCGTCCGGCGTGTGTACCACCTGCTCAAACGTAGACCAGCCGACGATCGTCCCGTTCGCCGTCATCTTCTCCATAACGGGAACGACCGTCTTCTCGGTGTCCTCCGAGTACGCCGCCCAATTCGCCCGCGGAACATTGAACTGGCTTACAAACGTGTACACCGTCGGCGTCGGTTCCATCTGCGGAAGAGCCGCTGGTACCAAAATCACTGCCAACACAATCACAAGCAGGCCCGCTATCCGTTTCAACATGATTGATGTCCTCCTGGACTCTCTCTCTGGCAGGCCGCGCGGCGCAACACGTTGGAAGCTCGCTCTGTGTCCCCCAACTCGCAGACTTCGCGTGGGGTGCCGAGATGCGGCGTTCGCTCTTCTATGGATAACCTGGGAAAAGTGGCTTGCGCCCGGGGTTCCGACCAGCGTGCGCTGACAATATGCCCCCACCCTCCCCCTGTCAAGCAAATAGCAAGCAATTTCTCCCCGTCAGCGAGTATCTCGTGCCCAATCGGATTGACTCATCCAACGAAGATGTTCTGATTGTGCCAGCCAAGAAAATCAGCCGTCGGATGTAGCTCAGTGGCGTGCGGCAAAACAAGCTGCTTTCCGTGAGCCGAGTAATACTCGTGCCCATTTTCGAATTCTTCCTTGATCCTGCGACTCACCTCGACGCGATACTCAGGCGTTACGGTGATGTAGCCCCCATCAAATAGCGTATGCACGTCTTGACGGAACAGAATCCCGTTGTTGACTGCATGTGGCCCGCCGTCAGAATAGGGCTTTATGTGCGCAGCTTCGAGGACGTGCAATACGGGCGAGTCAGTGAACGCACAACGCCTCTTGTAGGCATCTGTGACCAGCACACGAAAAGACCCCTGACCGAGCCGCGGCAATACGAACTGTGGCGTACCAAAGCGTGGCCCCACTTGCGCAACTTCCCCTGGAAGAGCATCCGCGCCTTTGTAAAACTTCAGACGATCCTCAATCTGCTGCCAGATGGATAGTCCTCTCTCTTCGGTTGTGTCGTAGCTTTTCCCCTGAACGACGTTCAGAGGCCAATCGGAGGTTGGAATCCACTCATCCTGAGGAAAAAAGAAGGGGGATTGAAGAAGGATGCAGCCAATCTCATAGTCTTCAAACGGACTTGGCGAAATCTTGCGATAGCGCGCAATCCTTGCCCGCATTTCCTTTTCGGTCTGCGCTCCATTTTTCGCTCCGAATGCACTCCAAGCAAAACTGACAGGCAGAATGGTGAAGTGGCCAAAGAACCCGCCGCCAACGATGTAGTTCTTCGGGCTGGGGGGGTGTGGGGGGTCCACATACTTCAAGCCAAAAGTTCTTTGCTTTCTCTACTCGGTGTCCTCTCGTCCGGCTTGGCATCTCTCACCCGCTGTGCTCTCCTATTAGGGACGCCATGAAGCTCACTTTCCATCGCGGTGCGCTCCTTCGTTACATCGTTACTTCACTGCTTCTTTGCTTCTTTCCTCTCCTTGCAGCTGCACAGCAGGAAAATCAGCCCACCATCCGCTTCGTGCGCAATCCCGATCCCGCGCCGGACTTCCAGCTCACGGGCCTCGACGGCAAACCCGTCACGCTCGCCGGCTCCAAAGGCAAAGTCGTGCTCGTGAATTTCTGGGCCACATGGTGCGGGCCTTGCCGCGCGGAAATTCCCGATCTTGTGGAACTGCAGAAAAAGTACAAAGACCGGCTGCAAAGGCAAAGTCGTGCTCGTGAATTTCTGGGCCACATGGTGCGGGCCTTGCCGCGCGGAAATTCCCGATCTTGTGGAACTGCAGAAAAAGTACAAAGACCGGCTGCAAATTCTCGGCCTCGTTGTGGACGACGAGGATCTCGACGCGATCAAGAAATTCGCCGCAAGATTCGGCATCAATTATCCCGTCGCGCTTGCCACGAACGACATTCGCATTCAATACGGCGGAATTCCCGCACTGCCCACTTCCTTCGTTCTCGATTCCGAAGGCCGCGTGGTGCAAAAACACGAAGGCCTCCGCGATCCCGTTCTCTACGAAACTGAAATCCGTTCGCTGCTCGGTTTGCCGATCGGCAACGTCAGAGTGAAAACGTTTGAGGATATCGGCCAGGTTTTCTTGCAGCACGCGGATCGTGCGACTGAGCTGCCCGGCGTGGATCTTTCCAAGCTCACGCCGGAACAAAAAACCGTCGCGCTCCACAAATTCAACGCCGAATCCTGCACCTGCGGCTGCGGCTACACGCTCGCGCAGTGCCGCATCTACGACCGCGATTGCAAAATCAGCAAAGCCGCCACGGAAAAAATCATCGCTGCCGCTGCCGCGGGATCCCACGCGGCCCCGCCCTCGGCCGCGCCTTCGCAACCCAGCTCTCCCGTCGCGTCTCCCTCCCCGGAGAAACCCCATGAGTAAATTCTCCGAGGAGCCCCGCTCCAACTTGTCATCCCGAGCGGAGCGTCCGGTTTTTTATTCCGTTCGCCTGGCGAACGCCGCACGCGCAGTCGAGGGACCTCTCTTCATGCACCACGCTGGCTCTCTCGCCCTTTCCCCTGATACTCTTCCTTCGCTCCATGCAAGCTCTCGCGAAAATACTTTTTGTCCTCGCTCTCGTTCTTTCGCTCACTGGAATTCTTTCTCCACCGGTTGCGCTGCTCTCAGGAATTCTGTTTGGCTTGCTCTTCACGCATCCGTTCGCACAGCCCAGCCGCACCGCCGCACGGATTCTTCTGCAAGTTTCCGTTGTAGCTCTCGGCTTCGGCATGAACCTCTTCGAAGTCTTGAAAGCGGGCCGCAGCGGCTTCATCTACACTGCGCTAGGGATTTCGTTCGCGTTTCTGGCCGGCACTGCGCTTGCCAAACTTCTGCAAGTCCGCGGCAATACTTCTTTCCTGATCACCACGGGCACGGCGATTTGCGGCGGCAGCGCTATCGCCGCCATTGGCCCGATCGTCCAAGCCAATGAGGAGGAGATGGCCGTCTCGCTCGGCACAGTTTTTATTCTAAATTCCGTTGCGCTTTTGATTTTTCCGCCGATCGGAAATGCACTGCATCTTTCGCAATCGCAATTCGGACTCTGGGCCGCGCTGGCGATTCACGACACCAGCTCCGTCGTCGGCGCCGCCACGAAGTACGGACCGCAAGCACTAATAGTCGGCACCACCGTCAAACTCGCCCGGGCCCTCTGGATCGTCCCGCTGGCGCTGGTCACGGCGGCCGCAAAACGCCACCGCGCGCAGATTCAATTTCCGTGGTTCATTTTGTTTTTTGTTTTTGCCGCCCTCGCGAACACCTACCTGCCGGCGCAGCATTCCGCCACAAAAACATTTTTCACGCTCGGCCGCTTCGGGCTCACCGCAACTCTTTTTTTGATTGGCACGGGAATCTCGCGCAGGACTCTGAAAGAAGTGGGGTGGCGACCACTGCTGCAAGGCGTGCTGCTGTGGGTGGCGGTGGGATTGACTTCGCTTTACTTTATTCGAATCGGGCTGATCGCCTTTTGATTCGAAGGAGACTCGATACCGACTCACGCAGAACTTACAGGGAGAAGAAATGGCAGTGCGGGTGGCTTGCCGAAGAGCGGTTTGGGTACTACACTCGCGCGGCGTAGCAGGTAGGGCATTCGAATGGAGGGAAAACATGAATCGTCGGATTGGTTTCTTGGGGTTAGCTCTGGCGGTGGCGGGAGTTCTTACGGTGAGCGGAGCGTTTTCGAAACCTTCGCCGCAGGCAACGCGAAAGGTGATTAAGCTCGCAGGCGGGCCTGTGCAGGCGCCCTTTAGCGACGCCATTCTGGCAGGGAACACATTGTATTTAGCGGGAAGGATCGGGATTGATCCGAAGACGGGCAAGGTGCCAGAAAAGATCGAGGACGAAATCAAGTTGCTGCTGGATGGCGAGAAAGAAGTGCTGGCCCAAGCGGGGATGACGATGGATGACCTGGTGTACGTGCAAATTGCGTGCACGGACCTATCGCTTTTTGGAAAGTTCAATCCGATTTACGCGAGCTATTTCACGACAAAGGACTATCCGGCGCGCGAATTCATCGGCGCAGGATCACTGCTGATTGGCGGGCATTTCGAATTGCAAGCCATCGCGGTAAAACGCTAGAAGCTCTAGGTTCAGGCCTGGCCTCCTGTTGAAGGCACAGTGATTGCGAACATGGCAAGGAGCCCCTCGTCGTCTGCCCATATATAATCACATTAGTATAGCCATTATATAAGCT
>Ga0209180_10000661_pt1 | contig 16240 bp, 17 predicted proteins | sample CZO8metaG_3_FD_188355 | JGI IMG/M metagenome (GOLD analysis project Ga0209180, IMG submission 188355) | Vadose zone soil microbial communities from the Eel River Critical Zone Observatory, Northern California, USA - CZOApr15con2H2.8 metaG... | ecosystem: Environmental > Terrestrial > Soil >...
CCAAGAACTCGGAAGAAATCCAATCAAAAGTGCGGCAAGCAATCGCCAACAAGTGCAAGTTGCTCTTGGCGATGGGCGGCGATGGAACATTTCAGGGGCTCGTAAACGCGGCGTTTGGCGAAGATGTCGTGCTGGGAATCTTGCCGACGGGCGGTGGCAATGACTTCGCCGTTGCGCTTGGTCTGCCCGGTGATCCAGTTATAGCGGCACGAGCGGTTGCGGGAGGGCAACCGCGATGGGTTGATCTGGTACGGGTGAACACCGCAGATGGGCGCAGCAGATTGTATGTTGGCGGAGGAGGGGTCGGACTTGATGCAGAAGCGGCACGCTACGCGAGCGGTGCCTTTCGTCGCCTTCCCGGCAGGTCCCGCTACATTGCGTCCGCACTGCGAGCGCTCGCGGGCTACGTGCCCATCGAGGTTCGCATCGAATTTATGGAACCTGCTCTCGGCCCAATCGAAGCAAAAGCGCTGCTTGCGGGCGTGCTGAATACGCCGACTTACGGCGCGGGATTGCGATTCGCGCCTGAAGCGGAGATTGACGACGGCTTGCTCGATGTGGTCTTGATCGAAGACCTCAGCAGGTTCGGAGTATTGGCGCTGCTTCCACGGCTGATCTTCACCGGCGAACTTCGCACATCGCGCGTGAGGCGCTGGCGCGCGCAACGTGTGCGATTGACGACGCACAAGCCCGCCATGTTTCATGGCGATGGCGAAATCCTCGGGCCAACTCCGGTGGAAATCGAGGTGGTGCCGAGAGCCTTGCAGGTCTTGGCGCCAGCACGCACGTAGTGGTAGTGCGGTGAGCCGCGCTCAGCTCTTTTTCTTGTCGATCTTGAGATTCAGAACGATGTCCTTACGGCTGTCGAAACTGGAGACGGTGCGGTTGGGTGATTTGGCACCGTCTTTTTCCGCATGTAATTCATAGTCGGCGTTGGGGTCCAAACCGCTAAAACGATAGCTGCCGGTATCGTCGGTGTAACTGCTGCGGACAGAATTCGTGCGCGCATTTTTTAGAAAAACGACGCTCCCGGAAAGGGGGCCATCGGATTTGTCCGTCACCACTCCGCGGACCGTGCGCAACTGAGCCTCCCGCTTTTTGTCCTGAGCGGCCGCAGCGCCGGCAAACAACGAGAGGGCCGCCGCCAGACAGAAGATCCTTCGTTGCAAGTTCATTTCTTGTCTCCCGTAATTGGCTGCATCCGCAACACGATTCTTGCCTCGTTCTCGCCATTCTTTGTGTCAATGGCGCGCGTCTGTTCCGCGAAGCCCTTCGCGCGAACTACCATCTCATAGTCTGACCCCTGGGGCACGCGAACTGCAAATTCGCCGCGGGAATTGGTGTAGCTTTCCCAGCGGAATTTCTTTTCCCTCGTCCTCCGGATGCGCAGTTGCACGCCCGGAAACGAAAGAGCGTTCTCGTTAAACACGGTCCCGCGGATCAGGAAATCATTTGCATGGCTGTATTTTTTCTTATCCGGTTTATTCGATGTGGCCTCTGGAGTTTGCGCGGCAGGAGCAGAAGAACGCGGCGACGATACGGGTTCCTGCGTCGAGGCAATTGCAACAGCGAGAGAAGCAAAAAGCGCGGCAGTGCACGGAACGGTGATCCACCGCAGGCGTTGCATTGGGCTGCTCCTTATTGATTTAGACGGCGGGAAGCTCACAGGAGGATGCCAGGAGGAAAGGGGGGTGTGCTTGTTATTCCTCGTCTGCTTCTTCGTCTTCCTCGTCATCCTTGTCGAGAAGGTCGCCATTTTCGCCGATCTCGTCTTCTTTGTCTTCTTCTTCTTCCTCGTCCTCCTCTTCGTCCAAATCATCGGAGATGAGGTTCAGGTGGACGGGATGCGTCTGCGAAACCTCGAGTTCGGATTCGCACTCGGGACAACTCAGGATTTCGCCTTCTTCGACTTCGTCTTCATCGACGTCGATTTCGGCGGAACATTCGGGGCAACGAATCACGGCTCCATCCTCCGTACTTTCGTTCGCAAAGTGGGGGGGTACAAGGACCGCGCCCGCCACCCTGCAGCGTATTATATACCGCGGTGCACGAAGTCAACTCCCGTGCACGCTGGCGCTGCTTTGAACGGCACCGCACCATAGCACAAGGACCTTTCGAATGGCATCGTCGAGAGAATATCCCGAACGGCCGATAGTAGGCGTTGGCGGCGTGATCATCGATCAGGGCCGAACGCTGCTGATCCGCCGCGGCAGCGAGCCACTGCTCGGAGAGTGGTCCATTCCCGGTGGCACGCTCGAGATCGGAGAGACTTTGGAAGAAGGCGTCGCTCGCGAATTGTTGGAAGAAACGGGGATCGAAGTCCGCGTCCTTGAGTTAATTGAAGTATTCGACCGGATTTACTTGGGGAACGGGGCCATCCGCGGGCAACAGAAAAAAAGGCCGCGCTTCCACTATGTCATTGCGGACTATCTCTGCGAACGCATCGGCGGCGAACCCCGTGCAGGCGGCGATGTCACTGAAGTGGCTTTTGCGCGTGAAGATGAGTTTGCCAAATTTCATCTGACGGAAACCGCGACGCGCATCCTGAAGAAAGCGTTTGCGATGGATCGGGTGCGCCGTGGAGCCGGCTGAGGTTCCAGGGAATCACTGGGCTTTGGCGATTTCGATGCTCCCATTGGAATCGGTGAGCTGAAGCTGGCAGCCGCCGGCGCCGATGGTCCCGCTCAGACTCTCTCCGCCAATACTGCCCGTCGAAGTGACCGGCAATTCCGAGGAAATCCGTCCGAATGAAGTCCGTGCCATGAGATTGTAGCCCGCGCCTTCTGGAATGCGTACGCGGATGGCAGAGAAGGAAGTCTTGAGCGAAATGTCGCGGCACCCGCTCGCCGCGCGCATGGCCGTCGCGGAAATGGCGCCATTTTGATCGTCCACGCTGATTCTTCCGCCGATCGATTCCAGTGTGACGCCGGCGAAGGAAGTATGCACGACGGCGTCGCCTTTGACGTTTCGCGCCGTGACCGAGCCGTTCGTGTTCTCCACGGTCAGATTCCCGTTGATGCGCTCGGCCAGAACGCCGCCGAAACTCGTTTTGGCGTAGGCGTCTCCGCCGATGTCGGTGAGCGTGACTCCTCCGTTGCCGGTCACCGCCCGAATGCCCTTCGGGATATTCGAGGCTTCGATGGCGCCAAAAGAAGACTTCAGCTCCACGCTCCCGCGCGCATCGCGCACGCTGACTTTGCCGTTGGAAGTTTCCGCGGTCAGCGCTCCGCTAATGGTATCCAGCTCAATGTTGCCGAAGGAATCGCGGATGGTCACTGAAGCGCCCGTCACCGAGCTGCCTTTCACGCGGCCATTGTTCGTCGTGCAGTTTACGCGGCCGCGCACATCGGAAAAAGTCACGTTGCCGAAGCTGTTGGTGATGTCGGCGGCGCCGCCGATCGAGGAAATTTCGACGCTGCCGTTGTTGTCGCGAATCGAAAGATCGCCGCGGATGTTGCGCGCGTCCACGCTCCCAAAGGAAGTCGTGATGTTTGCCGAAGCCGCGTCCGTCAGCGTGACGGCGCCGTTACCGCCGGTAATGGTCGCCGCGCCTTGAATGTTCCGCGTGGTGATGCTGCCGAAGCGGTTGCGCACTTCCAGCGTGCCCTTCACGTCGGACACCTGCACGGAACCGTTGTTGTCGTTTACCGAGACGTTCCCGCCCGCGCCATTCAGCTCGATGCTTCCAAAGGAATTATTCAGTCGCGCGGCGCCCAGGTCGCGCACGATCAGCGAGCCGTGGCTGTTTTCAATGTCCGTTGCGGCGTGGATGCCAATGGCATCCACGCCCCCGAAACTGTTGCGCACCGTAAGCGGCGCGTCAGACGGCATGCCAATGTCGTAGCTCACAGACCAGGAAGAACTCTTGCTCAGGTGAAACCATCTCTTCTCTTCTTCGGGATAGATGGTCTTGATGCGCACTCCTTCGCTCGACTGCTGCACCTCGATCTGGATTTTTTGCGCAAAGGATTCAGCTTCCTCCCGCGAACTGGCCTGCACGCGTATCGTGGCGGAAATCTTGACGTCGCGGCCCGCTTCGCCGTGGAGCTTGACCTCGCCGAATTTGTGCTCGACGCTCACGGATTGGCCTGCGCTTAGCGTCACCGTCTTTTGAAAATCCTTCGAGATTTGCTCCTGACCTAGATTTGCCGCAAGCGCGGGTTTTCCCGCGAGCACAAGCAGCGCGGAGAGCAGTCCCGCAACCGCTGCGGGACGCAGCAATCCTCTCCGGAAAATGGGCTGGGTGCGGTTCATCGTTGCCTTGCCTCCAAAACCTCTTCAAGCGTGTGCTGCTTTTCCTGGTACATGGCCAGCAACTGGTGGCGCAGTTGCGCATTCGAAGGATTCAATCCCGCCTGCGCGCGCAGGTCGTCAATGGCGCTGTCCAACACCAGCACTTTCTCGTGATAATTGGCGAGCAGCGGCGTCGCGGGATTGTCGAGTTGCGGCTTGGCCTCCGCGGCCAGCTTGTCGATCGCCCGCTCATAAACAATTTCGGCGCTCTCCACTTCCTTCAGGGCCTTGCTCTTCAGAAGCGATGGATCTCCTGCGCTGCCCCCGTTCGGCGAACGGTGCAGATAGACCCATCCTGTGGAGAGGGCCAGAATCACGGCAAATGCGCCCGCCAGGGTTGTTTGCCATCCCAGCGAAAGCTCAGGCAAAAACGAGAACCAGCGGCGCAGCCGGGCCCGGTGCGCCTTTCGTGCGGCCTGTTCGGCAAGGGCGCGTTCCATGCGCGGCCAAAAAGCGGGGTCCGCGGTGTAGTCGCGCAGCTCTTCTGCCGCCACGCTCAAGGCTTTCCACGCGCGCAGCTCTTTCGCGCAAATCGCGCAGGTGGCCGCGTGCGTTTCGAGCGCCGCCCATTCGGCGGCCGTGCCGTCTTCAAAAATCCGGTCTCTGTCGCTACAAGTCACGTTCATGTCCGTTCACCGTATTTCCGCGGCGCCCCGACCGGGTCGCGGCGGCTCCAGCATCAGGCGAAGATTTTTCTTCGCCTGGAAAAGCGTGTTCTTCGAGGCCGCCTCGGTAATCTCCAGCATCCCGGCGATTTCCGCGTGGCGAAAGCCTTCCACTTCGTACAGCAAAAAAACGTCGCGCTGGTGCCGCGTTAGGGAAGCCAGCGCGCGTTCGAGCGCCATACGGAGCGCGGGATGCGCTCCCGGCGCGCGCGGTTCCAAGCGTGGCGTCTCCGCGGAATCATCGTTGGTAATTTCTTTCTTGCGCAGCCGGCTGCGCCGCGCGTCGTAGCAGGTGTTCATCAGGATCCGATAAGTCCAGGTGACGAAGCTCGATTGGCCGCGAAAGCTCGCAATGCTGCGCTGCACTTTCAAGAACGTTTCCTGCACGGCGTCTTCGGCGTCGTTCGAATTGCCAAGAACGTTCCGCGCGAGGTTTTTCATCTTCGCTCCGTGCATCGCGTAGAGACGCTCGTAGGCGCGCAGATCACCGGACCGGCAGGCGGCCGCCAGCGCGGCATCTTCACTCGTGGCGTCGGCGGCGGCCGGGTTCGCGCCGCCGCCAAAGTGCTCGGAAGGTTCCACTCGCGTCCCCCGTTCGCGCGGCGCGGAAGAGATTCTAGCCTTCCAGGGCAGCGCAAGTCCCATGGCTCCCATTCCTGGCTCCTGAGGTATAGACGACCGCCCAGGCCGGAATGTCAGGCCAACGGGCTACTCGCGCTTGTCTCAACAAGTCATTTATTTTCTTTAAGTTCATACCGGGTCCGACTATCCGGCACAAAAAGGTGGCAAGGACTGAAAGAATTGACAGGCTTTTCCCTTGACCTGCCCTACCCAATCGATTATCATAACGTCTAGGTAAACGTGTTTTTTTTTGCAGTGCGGCAGTTCCCTCGCTCTTGTCGGGGCCGAGTTGTCGCCTTTCTTTTTCCGCGCTCCCTCACGAGTGGCAAGCAACCGAAAATGCGTCTTTTAGAATCAATGACTTACGAAATGCAAATTTCACAACTCCTTTGCTTTGATATTCATACAAAATGCCGGGGTGTGGGGGTGCTGCGGCCCAACTTGGCGACCACGAACGCCTTCGAGCCGTGCCTCACCACAATACTGGCCGTTAGGCCGGTGCTGGAAAGGAACGCGCGTCGCAAATGCGCGGAGACTCCATCTACCCGATTCTGTAGCATTTTATAGAAAGCAGGGTACCCGTCGTTTCGAGCTTAATTTGTAAGTGGGGTCAGGCCAAACCAGCCACCTCATCCCATTCACCCAAACGGTACCCCTTTGGAGGTGTGAAGTGTTCAACTCTCGAGTTCATCGCAACTTATGGTTCCCTTTGGCAGCGGCAGCTGTTCTTGCTATCGCGGGCTGCTCCGACTCCGCTACCAGCAAACCCGCTACCACTGCCAAGAAAGCCGATACGCCAAAGCCTGCCGCAGCAGCAAACAAAGCACCGCAGCCAGCGGCGATGGTCACAGTGCCGAAAGGCACGGAGATCAGCGCGACGGTAGGCCAAACGCTCGCTAGCGACAAGAACAAGGTCGGTGACATCTTTGCCGCAAGCCTCACCGCGCCGATTCAGGTGGAGGGGAAGACCGTGATTCCCAAGGGTGCGAAGGTAACCGGCCGCATCGTCAAGGTCAAAAAGCACGAACTGAAGGTGACGCTCGCTTCGGTCGTAATCCACGGGAAGTCCTACGATCTGGAAACCAATTCGGTTGCTGGATCGAACAGCCCGGCCAAAAGCAATGCCAAAGATACCGACAAGGCCAAGGCCAACAAGGACGTAACCCTTCTCGCGGCCAAGAGTCAGCTGAAGTTCAAGCTCGCGAAGCCAATGACCATTCCGGCCAAAGGATAAGTAAGTAGGTAAAGAGCGCCACGACGGGAGCGAAATGCGGCATGAATTCCGCCATGGTCTTTTCTCCTCTCCTTCTCGGTCCGAATCAACCCGCGATGGCGTCCGGCAACCCATCAGGCAACGCCCCGCGCGTGCGTTCGCGATTGCTGAATTCTTTTACGGCTGCCTCGAGATCCGCGGCGGTAAAGTCCGGCCAGCGTTTTTGCACGAATACGAGTTCCGCGAAGGCGCATTCCCACAGCAGAAAATCGGAAAGCCTCTGGTCGCCGCCGGTGCGGATCAGCAAATCGACCTCCGTCGAGCCTCCGTGGTGGACTTCCGCGAGGACATTGCTGAACGATTCCGGCGAAAGCTCCGTGACCTTGTAGAAGCGGCAAGCCGCATGATAAATCGCCTCGCGCGCGGAGTAATCCACCGCCAGCCGGAGATGCAGCCGCGTGCCCTTGGCCGTGGCCGCTTCCGAATCGCTGATGGCCTGCCGCAGCGTGGCGGGCAGGCGGTCCCGCCGCCCGATGATGCTCAGCCGCACGCCTTCCTTGATGCAATGCGTCGTTTCGGTGAGCAGATATTCGTGGAGCAGCCGCAGGATCGCCTGCACTTCGGCGGCAGGACGTTTCCAATTGGCCGAGGAAAGCGCGAAAAGCGTCAGCGTGTGAATCCCCAGGCGTGGCGCCGCCTCGATGACGCGGCGCGCCGTTTCCGCTCCCGCGCGGTGGCCAGCCGAGCGCGGCAAACCCCGCGCGGTCGCCCACCGGCCATTGCCATCCGAAATGATGGCCACATGGAGCTGTGGAGCCTGAGCGACGGCCGGCCGCGAAGCATTTGGTTCTAGAACAGTTATTACCTTCATGGAAGCTTTTCCTTCTCCGCCGCAAAAGACAACCTGCAAACTAGTTTGTAATACAAAGTGTCGGGACAAAAAATTTTCCCGCTCACCCCTCCCGCGTCGCCCGAATAAGCGCTTCCATATGATTCAGATAGCGCTCCAATGCCTTCCGCCCCGCCGCCGACAAACGGTATTCCGTTTTCGGAAGGCGCCCGTCGAAGGATTTCGTGCACACGATGTAATCAGCCTCTTCCAGCTTGCGGGCATGCACGCTCAGGTTGCCGTCGGTTGTTTTCAGCAATGCCTTGAGTTCATTGAACGTGAGCGAACGGTTGACCGCCAGCGCGCTGACAATACCCAAGCGGATGCGCTCATGAATCAAGCGATCGAGATCCGGGGGCCCAGTTTCCGGGGCCCGCCTCCGGACGGCCTCTAGGGAATCGTCCCGCTCACGCAGCCGTTGCGGCCGTTCCTGACGTGCTGTGGACGACTTAGCCATGCGAATTCCCGTTAGTGCCGTTCCGGCTTGTTCGAGCAGATCCCTTCGAAAGTGCTTTTTCCATGTTCGCGTCCGATCCCCGGACCGTCATTTGGCCTCAATAGTTAGAACCGCACTAGCCTCCATAATGTCGCGCGATCCACCAGCCAAATCCAATCTGCACGATTCCGAAGCCCGCAGCCATCAACGCATCTCCCCAGCCGGCCGGCGCGAAAAGTGCGGCGCCGCCGAGCAGCATGAGGCACAAACCCATCACCGGCACGACGCGCACCGAAAACGCCCCGCCCGTAACAATAGCCGTCCCATACAATAAGAGCCACAGACCCGGCAGCGCGGCGAGATAACCGGCATCGTAAAGCGCAAAGGTCAATAAACCGCCAACGACAATCGGCGGCGCAAAACTAAGCACGAATTTGCGGCCCGGGCCGGAGAAGAGGGAGGAGTTGGCGCGGTGCGCCTTCGTTGCGGCAGTGGGGGCCGCGATGGCCACAGCCACGAAGGCTTCGATCAGCCACACGATCAGCCACGCACGCGGTGAGACCTGGCGCGAGGCGACAAAGGCCGCCACCAGCGCGGTCACGCCCATGGCCACGCCGCCCCAGCCCGGCACAGCGGTAAATTCGGCCGCGTTCTCCATCGTTTCGCGGATATAACGGAGATGATCGGCGGCGCGAGCGTCAATGGGGATGGGCTCGGGCTTGGGAGAACGAAGTGGGCCAAACGTTGCCATGGCAGGAACCTTACGCGGAAGATTTGTCCTTGTCAAGTACTTTGTGATGCAAAGCTTAAGCCAGTAAAATCAGGCTTTCCTCGGGTAACGGCCGAGCAGCGAGTTCCACCGGATCGTAAAAACATCGAGGAACATTCGAATGCTGTCGCGAAGCATGTTCACTTTTGTTGCCGGTGAATGCCCCCAGCGCACAGGAATCTCCACGGCGCGCAAGCCGTGATGACGCGCCAGGTAGAGCAGTTCCGGGTCGAATCCGAAGCGCTCAATCCTCTGTTGGTCGAAGAGGATGGCGCAGCGCTCCCGGCGAAAAGCTTTGAAACCGCACTGCGTATCCACGAACGGCAGCCACAGGATGATTCGAACGACCTTGTTGAAAATGATTCCGGCAAACTCGCGAAACGGAGACTCATGTACGCTGATCAAGCTGCGATCCACGGCGCGAGACCCAATGGCGACGTCATTGGTTCCCAGAGCGTCGATGAGCTTGCCGGCTTCCTCGATGGGCGCGGAAAGATCCGCATCCGTGAAAAGTACGAGGCGGCCACGCGCTTCCTGAATGCCGTGGCGGACGCTATAGCCCTTGCCGCGGTTTACGCCATTCGAGACGACCCGCAGCGAGGGAATCTCGCTGCGGAAGGATTCCGCTACGGCGGCCGTGCGATCCTTCGAACCATCGTCGACCACCAGAATTTCGGCTTCGCGCCCGCAAGTTTGAAGGTAGCTGGCAATCCGTTGCAATGTTGCTGGAAGTCGCAATTCCTCGTTGTAGGAAGGGATGATAATGGAAAGGTCGGGCGGGGCAGAGCTCATCGTGAAGGAGGTTCCTGCCAGCCATAGTAGCCGACGAGCGGAACAAATCGGCAGCCCTCCATCGTGCTTGTAAGGAATGCCGTACCTTGCTTCTCGATCAGTCGCAATTCCTGATGTTCCGCGTCCCCAATGGGCAGAATCATCCGGCCGCCTTCGGCGAGTTGTCCGAGAAGGGGCTGTGGAACCGCCGGAGCAGCAGCCGCGACGAGGATAGCGTCGAACGGCGCAAATTCCGGCAGGCCCAGTGTGCCGTCGCCGCAGTGAACATGCACGTTGCTGTAACCGAGCCGCGCGAGCTTTTCGGAAGCCGCGGAGGCAAGCTCCGCCCGCCGCTCGATCGTGAATACTTCCTTGGCCAGGCGTGAGAGCACCGCGGCCTGATAACCGCAGCCCGTGCCAATCTCCAGAACCCGGTCTTTCGGCTGCAGACGCAATGCTGCAGTCATGGCAGCGACAATATAGGGCTGCGAAATGGTTTGACCACCGCCGATCGGCAAGGGCGCGTCCTCGTAAGCCCGGGAACGCAGCTCGTGGGGCACAAATTCATGCCGCGGCACTTCCGCCATGGCCGCCAGCACCGTGGCATCGGTGATACCTCGCCGCCGCAACTGTTTTTCGATCATTTCCGTGCGCTGCGGGCCGTATTTTTCGCTGTCAAGCATGCGTAACCGCCGCCGCGTGTTTTTCCCAGGCGCCTGTTTTCAGAATCTCTTCCATCTGCGCAAGCGTGAAATCGCATTCTTCCTCGCGATTGTAGAAATGCGGGGAAATGCGCACCCCAGCCTTGGGCCGGTAATCCGCAAGAATGTCGCGCGCGAGGAGTTCGCGGCATACTTCGTAGGCGTGCGAGCATTCGACGGAAACCGTTCCTGCCCGCTCCGCGGGATTTTCCGGAGTGTTGACACGCCAGCCGCGCGACTTCGCGCCTTCGATGAGCCGCGTGGTCATACGGATCGATTTTTCGCGAATGGCTGCGATCCCAACTTTATTAAGGATGTCCAGCCCCGGCTGGCAGGCGTAGAGCGCCGGTATGTGCGGTGTGCCATTCAAGTAGCGGAATGAGTCTTCGCGGGGATCAATGGAGCCGGTTTCAAACGCAAAGGGCCGGCGGTGCGCAATCCAGCCGGTGAGCGCCGGTCTCAGTTTGGCGCGCAGGTCTTCGCGGACGTAGAGATAAGCTACGCCCGGGCCCCCGCACAGCCATTTCAGCGCACCGCCAACGACAAAATCGGCGCCCAGTTTCCGCACATCAAGCGGAATGGTTCCGGCGGCCTGAAAGGCATCGAGAATCACATGCGCCCCGACCCGGTGCGCCCGCTCAATGATCGCGCGAGCGTCAACAATATACGAGCTGCGGAAAAGCACCTGCGAAATTGGGACGAGCAGCGTTGTTTCGTCGATGGCCGCGAGCAGCTTGTCCAGATCAATACGAACGTGGTCCAGAGCCGGAACAACTTCGACGCGGGCGCCGTGGCGCCGCTGCTCGTGATAGAAATACTGGATCGAAGGGAATTCGAGCTCGACCATCACAACCTTGTTGCGGGGGCCGCGCAAGTCAAAACACGAAGCAATCACTGCTTGCGTGAGAGTGACGTTCTGATGCAGCGAAATCTCGCCGGGGCCGGTGCCGATCAGCGGCGCGATCTTGTCGCCCACCGCGATCGCCATTTCCCACCAGCCTTCTTCCCAGGCGCGCACCCCGCGCTCCGCCCAGGAATCGGCATAGGCGCGCATTTCGTCGTAAACAGCGCGCGGCATGGCGCCCAGCGAATTGCTGATCATGTAAGTGGTCCGGTCGAGGATCGGGAATTCGCCGCGCCACTTCAGAAGTTCATCCATCGAATGATTCTCCCCCGGGAGAGCTCCGGGGGCGGGCCTTTCTCCACACAAAGTAGCACACCGTGACAAACCCGAGCCAGGGCAGGCCAGCTTGCAAGGTTATGCGAAATCCTGGCACCCACCAAGTGGATACCAACACAGCCAATACCCCTCCCAACCCGATGAGGGACGCCCAGGGCCCGGCCGGCCCCAATTGAAGATAGGGCAATCCCTGCCGTTTGTGAAAGCGACGGAATGCCACGTGAGTCAATAAAGTCATCAGCCATGCGAACAGCGCCCCAAACGTGCTGAGCCCGATCATGAAAACGAACAGCGAATCCTTGAAGTACTCCGACAGCGCTAGCGCTGCAGCCATTCCGCCTGCCGATGCCAACACCGCAACCACGGGCATGTCCTTCCCGCTCAAGCGGCCCAGCACCGCGGGAAGATAGCCGCCGCGCGCGAGCGAATAGGCCAGCCGCGCCCCAAAATACAAGTTGGCGACGGCGCTGGAGAGGGCCGCGGTCAGCGCCACAAAATTCATGATGTGACTCGCGGCTGGGATTCCCACGGTCTGGAAAACGCGCACGAAGGGGCTCTCGCCGAGTCCGATCTGCGTCCACGGGACAATCCCGACGACGAGCGCGAGTCCGGCGACATAAAAGAGAACCAGGGCGCCGAGCGCCCTCCGCAGCGCCTTCGGCACCGCCACCTTCGGATCCGCCGCTTCGCCTGCCGTGCTTCCGACCACTTCGATTCCGAAAAAGCTGAAGAGGCCCAAGACGACGCCCAGACCTACGCCCTTCCACCCATGCGGTTGAAAACCGCCGTGCGCCGTGTAGTTTGCCAGCCCGATCCGCGAAAATCCCACGCCAAACAATAGCGCCGCCCCTAAAATCAGAAAACCAACGATGGTCACGACTTTTATCATCGAGAGCCAGTATTCAAAGATTCCCAGGTTTCCGATGCTGGTTGTATTGACGTAGAGAATCACAAGCGAGAACAGACCAATCCAAACCCACGATGGAGTCGTAGGAAACCAGAGTCTGCAGTAAATGGATGCAGCCACGACTTCGCTGCCCACCACCACCATCATGCAAAACCAATAGGTCAGGCGAACCGCATATCCGGCCCATGGATGCAGATACATCTCCGCGTACAGTCCAAACGATCCTGCCGCCGGGTGCGCCGCGGCCATCTCGGCGAGCGCCCACATCATGGTCAGGGCGATGCACGCTCCGCCGATAAAACTCAGAATCACCGCCGGCCCGGCAAGCTTTACGGCGATGGCGCTTCCCAGGAACAGACCCGTTCCGATGCTGCTGCCAAGGCCGATCATGGCAAGCTGGGCCGGCGTCAGGTCGCGCTGGAGACCTGCCTCCCGCGCCACAATCGCGGCCGGCTGGGGATCGCTCACGGAAGATGCGCCCGCAATTGTTGGCTCAGTCATCGGGCGGCATCCTAACAGAAATTCATCCGGTCTTCCCGACCTGAACGATGGGCCAGTGAACGACGCGGCACGGCTGTCCTTTGAAGCGGTCGCGTTGCTCCACGGCCCTCCCTAGAATCTGAGTCGTGGCGGCAAAACAGGCACAACTACCACGGAGGCGGTCATGAAAGCGGTCCTGGCGCTAATCATCATTTATATCGGAACTTTCTTTTTGGTGATTCAGGGAGCGACACAGAACGCAGCTCAAGCGGCACCGCAAGGCGCAACATCTGCCCAGGATAATGCCGCGCCAGCGCAGCCAAATTCGGCCATTGATCCGACGAAGGAAGCGGACATCCACTCGTTGATGGAGCTCGTCGGCGCGCGCGACGCCGTGCAGGACGGCGCGAAGTCCGCCATCGAGCAGTCCCGCGAAAAGCTGCTGAGCACCGTGCCGAACAATGACAAAGGCCAGGCGTTTGTGAACGCGTTCGCCGCCAGCTACCAGAAAAAATTCGACGCCGAACTAGTGACCAACCAACTCGTGGGGATTTACGATAAGCATTTTACGGAAGACGAAATCAAGGGACTGCTGCAATTTTACGGATCGCCGCTGGGCCAGAAAGTCGCCGCGGAGATGCCCAAGATCACCCGCGAACTTCAGGCAGCGACGCGCGCGGCGAGCACCAAGGCCGCCAAAGATGCACTCGCGGAAGTGAAACAGCAGAATCCGGAAGTCGGACAGTCAGCGCGATTGGGACTCGGCCAGGGCCGCTGGCAGCAGCGCCGAGGATCGCAGTCTCACCCACAGGTCGCGCAACAACAGGATCCGCAGTAAACCAAACTTCTTCCTTCGAGAAGCGCTTCCAGACTACTTAAAGCGCTTCTTGATTTTTACATCGATCCCGAACGTGCCGTTTTGATCTCGCAGCCCCACAATCGAGACGTTTCGATCCACATTGTATTCCACCTGAATGACCTGCTGCTGCGTCGAGCTTACATTCGAAACATAAGTGATGGTGAGGTTGCGCGTGACCTGTTGCTCGACGGTGACGCGCGCGGCGGCGTTCTGTTCCGAACCCGTCGAACCCACCCCGGCGAGGCCCGGATCCACGCGGAAGCGCGTGATGCCGAACAGGCGCTCGAGCCGCCCGCCAAGCTGGCTGGAGATCGCTTCCGAGAGAATCGCGGAAGCGCCCGCGGTTCCGCTCTGCGTGGTACCGCCGCTGCGCGTTGTCGCTTCGGCGGTGGTCTGCCCCAGCGCCAGCAGCGTCACGATGTCGTTCGCGGGAAGAGGCGGATCGGAGCGATATGCCAGCGTGAGCTTGCTGGCCGGGCCATTGAAATTCAGCGTGATCTCGTACTGCTGAATCGTCGTCGCGGCCTCCACGTTCAAAACCGGATCGAGACGGAACGGATTGGAAAAGTTCAAATCTCCCCGTGAAACGCGATAACGATTGCCCGCGAAATTCAGATTACCCGACAGGATGTGGATGTGTCCGAGAAGGATGGGATGTTCCCAGGTCCCCCGCACGCGGAGATTCGCTTCGGCCTGGAGTTCCGCGCCCGGCCATTCCATGCGCGCGTCGGGCGCCGAGAGGGCTTCGACGTCGAATTGCAGGTTGCGCAGATACGAGGAGCCGGTAGAGGGGCCGCTGATGCCTTCTTTCACCGAAACCAGCATGCCCGCGACCTCCAGACCTCGCGTGAGAGTGACGCGGTCGACCAGCACGCGGCCCGAAAGAACGCCCGCCGTTGGTGTGCCGGTCAGCCGGAGCGAGCCTCCCACGAGCCAGCTTATGCCCTCCGGATAACGAATGCGCACGCGATCCGTGCGGACGCTGACGTCGTAGCGAAGCGGACTCTCGGCGTAGTTCACGCTCCCGGAAAGATGCAGCGTGCCACCCCCGGATTCCGCGCTCACATTTTCAAGATAAAGGCGCGTCGCATCGAATACCAGGTCGCCCGTGATCGTACTGAGACCCGTCGGGAAATCCGGGGCTCGCGCCGAAGCGTTCTCGATGTGCACGCGGCCGGTGATCCGCGGCCGGTCCAGTGTCCCTTCGAAAGATGCATTGATTTGTGCCGGGCCGCGCGCGTCCAGATCCGGCACGTAGCCGCTGAGAAGCCGCAGGTCCAACGCGCCATTCAGGCGCAGTCCTACCGTGCGGCCCCCCGCAAACTGCACCTTGCCTGCGATCTGCAGGTTGGTGTCGGTTCCGCGCAGTGTGACCGGATCGATCTCCAAACTGTTCTTCGTCGACCGGAAATGTACTGGGCCGGCGTTTTCCAGCCGCACGTTTGCGTAATTCATGGCCAGGCGCGAGAAATTCGCATCCACGACGATGCTCTCCGGTTTTTTCAGCGAGCCATTCAGCGAAATATCTCCATCAGCGTTGGCGTGGCCGCTGAATTCCTTCAGGTGCAACGCGGTCAGCAGGAACGGGTCCAGGTCAATATTCCTGATCGATACTTTTCCGCTCAACGCGTATGGATCAGCAAGGCCGAGCGTATAGCCGCCAGAAATCTCTCCCTTGGTCATTGCGGAGCGCAATTCCAGATGCGCCGCGTGCCCGTCCGACGTCAGATTCCCCTCGAAACTGCCAATGATCACTTGGCCGACCCGGAGATCTACCACGCGAAATGTCCCCTCGCCTAGCGGCGCTTGAATCGGACCATTGGCCTTCAGGCGAAAACTCATCTGCCCTCCGACAGGTAGCCTCGCCGACTGCAGTCTTTCGATATTCTCGAGCGGCAACGCGGCACCAACCAGGTCCGCGGAAATCGTGCCGTCCGCGGAGCGGTAACCAGCCGAACCGGTGATAATCCCCGCGCCACGTCCGTTTTCTTTTCCCGGCGGGAAGAAACGCAGCTCCGCATTGGTAATGTGCACTTCATCCGGCGAAGCACTCAGTTGACCGCGGAGACGATTGAAGGACAGCCCGTACACTTTGCCGCCGGCCAGATCGAAGAGGCCCGTGAGGCTGGGTTGTTCCCTGGTGCCGCGTCCGTGAAACTGACCTGTCAGCGTTCCATTCACCGGATACGACAAACCGAGCACTTGTTCGATACCTTCGACCGGTACTTTTTCGAAATTCGCCTCGGCGGTCCACTCGTTCCTTGGCAGGAAGCTCCATTTGGTTAGCGTCAGGGTCGCCTCGATATCCGTTTCCATCTCATTGCGCCGGGCGTGGCCGCGCGCCAGGGCGAGCTCCGAGGGTGAATAGGTGAGGTCCCCGTCGAGATAATCCAGGAAGACGCCGTCGTAGCTCACGCGTTCGCCGCGTATGTGCCCTTGAAATGCTGGGCCGCCGG
>Ga0209180_10000663_pt1 | contig 16210 bp, 15 predicted proteins | sample CZO8metaG_3_FD_188355 | JGI IMG/M metagenome (GOLD analysis project Ga0209180, IMG submission 188355) | Vadose zone soil microbial communities from the Eel River Critical Zone Observatory, Northern California, USA - CZOApr15con2H2.8 metaG... | ecosystem: Environmental > Terrestrial > Soil >...
GTGAGCGGCGGTGATCCGCGGCGAGCACAAGCTGACCCGCTCCCACCTGGAGCGCATCGCGATCGTGTACCTGTTATCTGAACTAAGACGAGGGTTTTACCAGTTCAAAGGCGGATTCTGATGCGCGCAGCTACGGTCGCTGCTCATGGCCGGACAAGACGAACCGCGGGATCTGGCGGCCTTGGTCGTCCCGCAAGCCGGGTGGCTGGAGCGGGCGGAGGATCCGTGGGAGCCGTACCGGTTGGTCGATCAGGCCGGGACCCTGGTCGGCCCGGTTGCGGCGTTCCTGCGGGACTTGCAGGCGTCCGGCCGGCCGGAGACCACGCTGCGCGCGTATGCGATCGCACTGTTGCGCTGGTTCCGGTTCTTGTGGGCGACCGGGGTGCCGTGGGATCAGGCGACCCGGGCCGAGGCCCGGGACTTCAGCCGGTGGATCCAGATCGCCGTCAAGCCCGGCCGCGCGGGTGGTCCAGGCGATGCGGCCAGGGCCGGTGCCGCCGCGGCCTGGGCCGGGGTACCCAACCCGGTGACCGGCAAGGCGCCGCCTGGCAGCGGTTACGCGCCTGCCACGGTCACCCATAGCGAGAGCATTCTGCGCGGATTCTACGACTTCCACCTGGAGACGGGGACCGGCCCGATCGTCAACCCGTTCCCGCTGGCCCGGGGTCGGCGGGGGCGGGCTCATGCGCACCACAACCCCATGGAGCCCTACCGCGGCGAGCGGTCCGGGCGGTACCGGCCCCGGCTTGCCCGGCGCGCGCCGCATCACATCCCGGAAGAGAAGTTCAACGAGCTGTTCGCCGCGCTGGGCTCGCACCGCGACCGGGCGCTGGTGGCGTTCTGGGTGTCTACCGGGGCGCGCGCATCAGAGCTGCTCGGCTTGTCGCGCCGGGACGCTGACCCGGGGCAGCAGCTGATCGCGGTGATCCGCAAGGGGACACGGCACCTGCAGCAGCTGCCGGCCTCGCCAGACGCGTTCGTGTGGCTGCGGCTGTATCAGGCGCAGATGCACGGCCTGGTCCCGGCCGGGCCGGATGACCCGCTGTGGTGGACGCTGCGCCGCCCGTTCCGCCAGCTGGCCTACCACGCCGCTTACCGGATGTTCCACCGCGCCAGCGCTTCGCTCGGCGCCAACTGGTCCCTGCATGACCTGCGGCATCTGGCCGCCTACCGGATGACACGCGATCCGGGAATGCCGCTGGCCGACATCCAATGGATCCTTGGCCACGCCCAGCTGGCGACCACACAGCTTTACCTGTCAGCCCCCGCTGACGAGGTGATCGCGAGCGTGCTCGCCTATCAGGCCCGGATAGCTGCGGGCGCGGAGCGGTCACCCGGCGCGGAACCGCCGCCGGGACTTCGGTACCGGCCGGAGTCGCTGGAGGTGCTGTTCGGGAGGCCACGCGATGACCACCCGTGAGGGACGGCGCGTCCAGGCCGGCAGGCACGCATCCGCGGGCGACGGGGCCACGGCCGGAGATCATGCCGGCGAGGGGCCTGACAGCCAGATGGCCGGGCTGTCCCGGCGGTTCCCGTCACGCCCGGCGCAAGACGGCGGCTGGCCGGCGACCAGCCACCGCCGCGGCCACGTACTGGCGCGGCTGTTCGCGCCCCCGTTCACCGCCACCGGGGATCGCTTGCAGTCCAGCCGGCGGATCGGCCTGACCAAGCTGGTGCACTGGCTGGAAGAGCAGCCCGGCCGCACCTGGCAGGACCGGTGGGTGGCCAGCGGCGCCGACGCCGCGGGCAACCTGGCCTGGCGGGAGATGGCCGCATCCTGGCTCCGCAGCACCGGCTGGGCCAGCGGCAACCCCAGGACCGATTTCATCGCCCTTGGCCGCGGGGTGCTCCCGCTGATCTGCGGCGATGTCATCCGGCCCAGCCTGCCGTGGCTGCTGACTCCGGCAATCCCGAAAAACCTCGCCGCCGAGATGGCCCGCTCCCGCGACCCCGCCGGCTTCGCTGCGCTCGCCGCGCTGGCCCGGACCGATCCGGCTAGCGCGGCCACCAAGGACCTGGCGGCGCGCCGGGTCGCCGCGATCCTGGCCGCCAAGGGCGGCGCCATCCCCGGGATCACCGTCGGCGACTGCCTGGAACTGCTGGACGTGCTCGCCGTCGGCGGCGGCAACACCAGCCCGTACTTCTACCAGCTGCTGCACGCACTGGGGACCTTCCCGCCGGCGGCACCGCCCACGGTCCGGGCGTTCAAGACGCCCGGGCAGCTGACCGTCGGGCAACTGGTCGACCGTTACCCCATCGCCTGCCAGCCGGTCCGCGCCCTGATCATCGACTACCTGCGGGAACGCCAGCCCGCGGTCGACCATGCGACGCTGCGCAGCCTGTCCCGCGCCCTGGCCGGCCTGTTCTGGAGCGACCTGGAACTCCACCATCCCGGGATCGGCTCGCTGCGGCTGGACCCGGGTGTGGCCGCGGCGTGGAAGCAGCGAGTCACGGTCAAGACGGCCCGGACCGCGGGCCCTGACGGGCAGGTCACCCAGACGCTGGTGCCGCGGCATGACGGCATGAACACGCTGGCCATGGTGCGGGCGTTCTACCTCGACATCGCCCAGTGGGCGGTCGATGACCCGGCCCGCTGGGGCCCGTGGGCCGTGCCCTGCCCGATCCGCGACGAGGAAATGTCACGCAAGAAGGAACGCTCCCACCGCAAGTCACGGATGGACCAGCGGACCAGGGAACGACTGCCCGTCCTGCCCGTCCTGGTCGCCGCCGTCAGCGCCGCCCGGAGCAAGACCGCCGAGATCCTGCTGGCCGCGCAGGCCACCGCCCCGGGACAGCAGTTCACCGCCGCCGGGCAGACGCTGCGCCGGCCGGTGATGACCAGGCACGGCAGCAGCGCAAAGGTGTGGGCCGAGGACCCGGCCACCGGCAGGCGCCGCGACCTCACTCTCGAAGAGCACCGCTCGTTCTGGACCTGGGCCGCCGTGGAGGTTCTTCGCCACACAGGCATCCGGATCGAAGAACTCGCAGAATTGTCGCACCACAGCTTCGTGCAATACCGGCTGCCCGCCACCAGCGAGCTGATCCCGCTGCTGCAGATCACCCCGTCCAAGACCGATACCGAGAGGCTGCTGGTCATCGCGCCAGAGCTGGCCGACGTCCTCAGCGCGATCATCTGCCGGATCCGCCGCGACGACGGCGCGGTGCCGCTGGTGGTGGCCTACGACATCCACGAACGGGTGTGGAACCCGCCGATGCCGCTGCTGTTCCAGCGCCAGATCGGCGTCGAGCGCCGGCCCATCCCGATCCACGGGATCCGCAAGCTGCTGAACGCGGCGCTGGCCGGCACCGGGCTGACTGACGCCAGCGGGAACCCGCTGAACTTCACCCCCCACGATTTCCGCAGGCTATTCATCACCGATGCGGTGATGAACGGCATGCCCCCGCACATCGCCCAGCTCGTGGCCGGGCACGCCGACATCAACGTCACGATGGGATACAAGGCGGTCTACCCCGAAGAAGTCATCAACGCCCACCGGGCGTTCATCGCCCGCCGCCGCGCCACCCGCCCCGGCGAGGAATACCGCATTCCCAGCGACGCCGAATGGGACGAGTTCCTCGGCCTCGAGGTTAACTGCACCTCATCTGGATCATCGACCGGGCGCCAGGCCTGGTCTGCTGAGAGGGCGAGGCGTGGTGGAGGACGTACGGCGCGGACTGATGGAAGGGCTACGGTCGGTCCCTGCGGCGGGGGCGGTGGCCGCGGGGCAGGCCCCGAATCTGCCGTTCTTCGTCGTGAACAGCGACGGTGAAGAGCTCACCTTGGTGAGTGCTTACCTGCGGGATCTGACGCTCGGGGATGCCAGCCCGCTGACGTGCCGCAGTTATGCGTTTGATCTCCTGCGCTGGCACCGGCTGCTGTGGTGCCTGGAGGTCTCGTGGGCCAAGGCGACCGAGGCCGAGGTCGCGGCGATGGTCGGCTGGCTGCGGGTTGCCCGGAACCCGCAGCGGGAGCGCAAGCGAGCTGGCGCAACTCCAGCGGGCTCGGTGAATCTCAAGACCGGCAAGCCGTCGCTGCGGGCTGGGTATGCACCGGCGACGATCAATCACGCGCTGACCGTCGTGCACGGCTTTTACACCTTCCATGGCCGTTTCGGGGACGGCCCGGTGCTGAACCCGGTACCTGTCTCCGCCCAGCGGCGGCGGGTGCTGGCGCACCGCAGTCCGCTGGAGCCTGTGCCGGCCGTCCGCCGGGCCCGGTTGCGCCAGAAGGTGCCGCAGCAGGCGCCCAGGGCGATCCCCGACGCGTTGTGGGAAGAGCTGTTCACGGTGATGGGCTGTGACCGTGACCGGGCGTTGCTGGAGTTCTATGTCAGCTCGGGCGCGCGGGCGAGCGAGCTTCTCGGGCTGACTTTGGAGGATGTCGACTGGGGCGGTCAGCTCGTCTACGTCGTGTCCAAGGGCACCAGGCTCCGCCAGCCGGTGCCCGCGTCACCGGACGCGTTCCGTTATCTGGGCTGCTACCTGGCCATTGGCGGGCTCCCTTCCCCCGGAGAGCCTGTCTGGCGGACTCGCCGGGGCGAGTCCCGGCCGATGACGTACTGGGCGATGCGCCGGGTGCTGCAGCGTGCCAATGAGCAGCTGGGCACCAACTGGAGCTTGCATGACGCGCGGCACACCGCGGCGACCAGGATGGCCGGAGACGAGCGCCTGACCCTGGCCGAGGTTCAGACCATCTTGCGGCACGCACATCTGGACACGACCGGGCGCTACCTCACGGCCCGGATCGAGGACATGCACGACAAGCTGCAGGAGCACTACAGCAGGCCGCGGCCGCAGCGTTCCTACCCGGCAGGTTACGACCCCGATGACATCAAGGCGGTCTTCGGTGGCTGAGCTGACGGTGACCCGGCGCGATGAAGGAGCGAAGGTCGTTCCCACGCGTTTCGGGGGCCTGCAGGCGGCACCGGCGATGCCGCCGGCGGTTCCGCCCGGACCGCACGGCCGTCGCCTGCTGAACGCGAGCGCGCAAGAGATCGAGGCGGTGATATGCCGGGTCTGGCCGGGCGGCCGGGACGCTGAACGGAGACGGACACGTGGTGCCCGCATCTTCCTGCAGCATCTGGACGGGTTCCCTGGCCAGTCCTGGCAGCAGCGCTGGGAAGTGAGCGGGCTGAACGAATCGGACCGTCCGGTCAACGTGATGATTCCCGGCTATGAGGGGCGCAAGGAGGTCTGCACCGGGATGGCCTGCCTGCTTGGCCTCCGCGTGATCCGGCCGTCGTTGCGGGCGCTGCGGTCCACCCGGTTCCACGGCTACGGGGAGCGGTTCGTGACCGCCCAGCGCGACCCGCTGCTGGAGGATTTCTGGAAGCGAGTACAGGCCCATCCGGTGCACCCGATGCACCACACCGCGGCGCTGTTCGACGTCGCGGTCGCGCTGACCACCCAGGGCATCGCCCTGGCAGACCTGACGCCCGGGGCATTCCTGCACTACGTGTGGCAGTCCCGCGATCAGGGGCTGAACATGAAAGCGCGCGGAAAGCAGAACCGCGGCCAGTTCGCTGGCCAGATGGCATGGCCGGTCCTGCACGAGATGGGCCTGTTCCCGCCAGCCGCACCATCGACGGTGCGGGCCGCGGTGCTCACGGGGCGGCGGTCTCTGGAGGAACTCGTCGACCGCTACGAGATCCGCCACCAGGGAGTCCGCCAGCTGATCCTCGACTACCTGACGCGACGCAGGACCGAGCTGGACTACAGCTCACTCGATCAGCATGCCTGGTCACTCGCCGGCTTGTTCTGGGCCAAGATCGAGGCCCTGGCTCCCGGGCATCCTGACCTCCACATCGGCGCCGGGCTCTACGAGCAGTGGCGCGAAGCGCTCAATACCCGCGAGAACGGCCAGGGCAAGCGGCATGAGGTCGAGCGGATCCTGCGGTCGGTGCGGTCCTTCTACACTGACCTGCACAGCTGGGCGGTCGAAGAGCCCGAGATGTGGGCACTGTGGGTGGCGCCCTGCCCGATCCCCGGCAACGCGCTGCGCGGGCTCACCGTTCACAAACGGCGCACCAAGGAACGGATGGACGACCGGATCCGCCGGCGCCAGCCTTTGCTCCCCACCCTCGTGGCCCATCTCGAGGACCGCTATCACCACCTGCGCGGGCTTCTGCTGCAGGCGCCGCCGCTGGCCGCCGGGGAGACCTTCATCCTCGAAGACCGTTCCTATCAGCGCATCTGGAGTCCCGCTGACGAGAAACGGCAACGCAGCGGCGGGGACGCCAACGTCAGGGTCCGTGACCTCACCAGCGGCCAGGACCTGAACGTCACCACGGCCGAGGAGCTTGCCTTCTGGGAATGGGCTGCCATCGAGGTCCTCAGACACAGCGGCATCCGGATCGAGGAACTGCTGGAACTCACCCATCTCAGCATCCGCCAGTATCAGCGCCCCGGCGGCGAGGTCATCGCGCTGCTGGTCATCGCCCCGTCCAAGACCGATCGGGAGCGCGTAATCCCGATGTCGGCCGAACTGTTCGCCGTCATCGCAGCGATCGTCCGCCGCCACACCCAGGGCGGACGGGCCATCCCCCTCATCCAGCGCTACGACCAGCACGAACGCCGGATGAGCGAGCCGATGCCGTTCTTGTTCCAGCGGCAGCTCGGCACGACTCGCCGGGTCATCTCCTCCGGCACCGTCCTGGTCATGCTCCGCCGGCGCTGCGACGATCTCGCCGGCCACCACCCGGAGTTCCGCACGGCGGGCTTCACCCCGCACGACTTCCGCAGGCTGCTGGCCACCGATCTGGTGAACAACGGGCTGCCGATCCACATCGGCGCAGCCTTGCTCGGGCACTTGAATCTTGAAACAACCCGGGGTTACGTCGCCGTCTTTAACGAGGACGTCATCCGCCATTACCAGGCATTCCTCGACCGGCGCCGCCAGGCCCGTCCGACCGATGAGTACAGGTCCGTCACCCAGCCCGAGTGGCTCGGGTTCGAGGAACATTTCGACCAGCGCAAGGTCGAACTAGGCGGATGCGCCCGCCCTTACGGGACCCCTTGCCAGCACGAACACGCTTGTCTGAGATGCCCCATGATCAACATAAATCCGAAGATGCTGCCCCGCCTCGACGAGATCGAAGACGACCTCCAGGCCCGCCGGAGCCGGGCCGGGCACGAGGGCTGGCTCGGCGAGATCGAGGGCATCGACCTCACCCTTACTTTCCTGCGCCAGAAACGAGACCAGACCCGGCGGCTGGCCCGCATCGCGCCCACCGACCTCGGCATGCCAGGCGTGCTCTCCGCAGGATCACCATGAGTTACCCGGCCAGCTCCGGGCTACTCAGGCAGCCGGTCCCGCAACGGCGGCTCGATGCCCGCTCCGCGCAGCACTCGCTCAACGAAGCCGCCCTTGGCATTGGAGTAAGCATCGCGGTTGCCGCCATGCTGGCGGGAGAGGTGCGTCTTCAGCTGCGCGTAGTCGCGGCGCAGGCCCGGATCGGCCCGCAGGGCATCCCGGAAGGCGAGCAGCGCCTGAGCGTGCGGATGATTGCACTCGATCACATGCAAGTGATGGGTCCGGGCCTCTGGCCGGGGCCGCAGGAACCACAGGCGGTAGTGGCGGCATGGGTCTTCTGGCCAGAACAGCCAGCCAGCCGCTTCGAGAACCCCCACAGCGTCGTGCGCCACCTGCAGCGAGCGGACCGGCGCGAGCATGTCGATGACCGGCTTCGCGGACAGACCGGGAACCGAAGTCGAGCCGATGTGCTCAACCGGGCTTGCCAGCCACGGACCAAGCACGGCGGTCACCCGGCCCCGCTGGATGGCGAACTTGTCCGGCCACCCGGGGTCGTACTCGACGATCTCCACGAGCTGATCGGGCATCCACCGAATCTACAAGCCCCTCCAGCCCGCACCATCGGCCCTGAGCACCTCCGGCCGATACACCCCCAGGCTCGGCTTGACAAAGTGCAGAGAAACTTCGAGCTCCGCAAGGTCGCGCTGGGCGTCTGCACCAGGGACTTCGGCACTCCGTGCGCGCATGAGCACAGCTGTGTCAGGTGCCCGCAGCTACGGCCGGACCCGGCCCAGGAACCCAGGCTGACGGAGATCCGCGACAACCTTCAAGCCCGCATCGCCGAGGCCCGCCGCGAGGGCTGGCTCGGGGAGATCGCCGGGCTGGAAGCCACTCTCGAAGCGGCCAAGCAGAAACTTCAGGCCATGCAGCAGATCGCCGCCCGTCACGGCCCGACCCACCTTGGCATGCCCAACTTCCGCGGGGCAGTTGGCCGCGACCTGGGAACTCCGGGTAACGTCACACCTGACTGCGAAGATGCGTCTCATGGTCGCTTACAGCATCTCGGCGCTGATACGCCGATTCGACACCCACACCGACACCGCCGTCACGGGAACCCTCGGGAAGTTTCTCGGCGAAGCTATCCTGCTCGAGGCGCTGTCCCACTCGTTCGCGGCCGACGGGCACGCGGTTACGATGCTCCCCGGCCAGCCCACCCGGGACGACACGGCATTCGGCACTAGCTGCCCTCGGCCGAAGGAACGGGACCTCGACGCCTGGCTCCTCCTCGACGGCAGCCAGTTCGTCGCCGTCGAATGCAAGCACAGGACAGCCTCATCCTTCGACGGCAGCACGGTGCCAGATGACCCGGAACAACTCGCGGCCTATGCACGCCGACGGTGGACCACGCTGAAAGCCGATCACATCGACACTGACGACTGGACAGACCACAACAAGGTCTACCTGCCGCTGCGTCCTCCGGCAAGCCTCAGCCCGGCCGCCGCCGCACGGGCCATGCCGGAACTGCGGCGAGTCCTGGCGATCTGGAGACCAGTCTCACGCGACGGAGTCAGTTTCATGTCTGAGGCCACCTCGACCTCTGTCAGCAACGACCAGCTCACCCCCGTCACAGCCGAGGTGTTCTTCGGCATCTCTCTACCTGCGGTTCCTGCGCAACCAAGGCGAAACCCACCTGGCCACAAGCCTGGACGTGACCGAGAACCTGCTGAAGGCAGTCGGCGAACTCATCGAATACTGACAGTGCGACACGCCGAACGGCCCGCACGACAAGATTTTCTCTAGCTCACCCTTCGTGACCGGACTTCTCGTCAATTCGACAAGGTGATTACTCTCCGTAATGTTCGGATAAGATCACGTTCCAGCCACGACTCGTAACCCACGTGACCGCCATCGGTCGCCGACCACCAACGACCCGGTAGATGCCGCTGACCCTTACGTACGTTGAATCGCCGCGCCGGCGCCGCCGCCTCGAACCGCACCGCCCACGCATCCGCCAACGGCACCCGGCGCCGCACACCGCCCTCGGCCACGTAGTCGACCTCGAAGTCGTCCAGCGAGGACGGCAACATGGCCGGCCGGTCGTGAGCCACGCTCGCCAACACCACGGCCAATATTCTTCGCCGTCGAAGTCCACACGGCTGGTAGCGACACGCAACATAAATCCGAACGGTGCAAGATCATGTGCAATCTAAACCCGAACAATGCAACCTCGGCGCGTACGGGACAGTGACCGCCGGTACGGGGCTACCTGCACATACGTGCACGCCGCCCCGTAGATATACGCCGCCTGACCAGCGCGGAAGTTGCGCACCCGGTCCGGGTCCACCACCCATGCACGCTGAACCCGGCCCGTGCCCTCATCCCCGTACCGGCCACCGCCGACGATCTTCCGGCCCGTCTCCACCACCCGCCGTGTCCCCGCCAACTGGCACAACGCCTCCGGCGACGGCGACCGCATCACCACCACCCCACCCGAAGCCGTCGCCGCCAGCCGCGCCCGCTCCGACTCACCCGGCGCCAGGCCTTCCCACGACTGCGCCGCCACCTGCACCGCCAGCCCCAGCGACCGGCACCGCTCCGTCAGCTCATGCACCGGCACCCGCCGCGCCACCGCCGAGAACTCATCCAGCGCCAGCAGCCCCGCCCGCCGACTCCTGCCATCCCAGGTCGAGGCCGCCTCCGCGACCAACTCCGTCAGCGCCAGCGCCTGCGCCTCACCCATCGCCGTCGACGCCGTGCCCTCCACAATGCAATACAGCGCATCGAAATCCGTCACGTTGGCGTCCCCGTCGCCCAGGCCCCAGCCGGGTGAACAGCGCCCGGTACCGCAGCCGCACATCCCCCGCATGCTGGCCAGCTGCGCGTGCCTCACCCGCGTAATCTGGCACGCCCGCATAGGCAGACGTGAGCCACGCGCCGTCGAGGCGGGCGAGGAATTCCGCGGAATCACCCGGCGGCCCACCGGGCGCGCCCACCGCGAGCCCGACGACGGTGGCGAGCGTGTCCGCATAGTAGGACGCCGGACCCTCCGACGCGACCGGCACCAGGTCCGTTAACACCTCCGCCAGCCGCGCCGCAGGCAGCGCCCCCACCCAGGGGGACCCGAGGACGGGTGGTCAGGAACAGCTCCACCAGCAAAACCAGCACACATGCAGGCAGACACCACGAGATCAAGGTCAAAGTCAAGATCAAGGTCAAAGTCAAGATCAAGGTCAACGTCAAAGGTCAAGATCAAGGTCAAGGAGAACCAGCCGCAGGGGTCGCGGCGAGCACTCGTTCCCCCAGACGCACCTGATCAGGAGGATCACATTGGCCACGTTGCCGCCGGAAGCGCTGAAGATGGCAGAATGCGACCGGACGGGGCCAAGCCCCGTTCCTCGTGAGACCCCCCCCTTGACTCTGCGCCTGCGCTGGCCGAGAATCGCCGTGAAACATCGAGCAAACATGCGAAATCGTCATGAACGGGAGAAATGCGGTGGATCTGCGGTTCCTCGGTAAAGAGACCCAGGGCGGGGGCTCGCCCACGCTGTTCGACGCGGACGAGACCATGAACGGCAAGGAAATCTACGTCATCCAGGGATGGAAGATCACTGACCCGGAGGTTTTAGCGCAGCTAAACATCCCAGACCACGAGACGGTCATAGCTGTGCCCAAGAAGCTCATGCGCTACCTGCCGGAGGAAGACCCTTATGGGCTTGCTGACGGGTGATGACTTCGACAAGCTGTTCCGGACCTTTGAGAGGACAGCTTTTCACCTGGAGCTAAAGGACTCCTATCACGTACCGGAGGAGTCCGGCCCCTTGACCCTGTTCCTGGAGGGGAAGCCCGACGACTTCGCATGGCATCAGCAATGGCTAAGGCTGGTGCGCCAGGTGAAGCAAGCGGGCAAGCGCATGACCCGTGCCCGTGTCGTGACGGTCCCGCATTCCGATTATGCCCGGTGGGGAATGATGGTCGCACCGCTCAACATCGAGGCCGGGGAGGACATCCGCTGGCTTCCCCGCCATCTCGCCGGGGGGATCGACTTCCCGGCCGATGACTACTGGCTGTTCGATGACCGCCGCCTTGTCTTCACCGTATTTCACGACGACGGCAGATTCCTTGGCGGCACTGAGACGACTGACGCAGGCGTGATCGAGCAATGCCGCCGCGTGCATGACCAGGTCTGGGCCCTAGCCATCCCCCATGCCGAGTACATCACCAGCCAGTACGCCTCAGGATAAGCAGCGTTCGTTGTCGGCTACCGTTCACCAGGCGAGGGAGGCGCTGGGAAACAGGCTCCGCGACCTGCGAAAGGACGCCGGGCTGACCGGCAGGCAGCTCGCCACGCTGGCGGGCTGGCCAGGCTCGAAGATCTCAAAGATCGAGTACGGGAAGCAAACGCCAACCGAGGACGACATCCGCGCATGGTGTCAGCTGACCGGGGCCGCTGATCACGTCGCGGACCTCATAGCGACCATCCGTGACATCGAGACGATGTACGTCGAGTGGCGCAGGAAACTCCGCACCGGCACCAAGCATCGCCAAGAGGCTTCGATCGTGATGGAAGCGGACACACAATTGTTCCGCTGGTTCGAGCCACTCCTGATCCCCGGCATACTCCACACCGCCGAATACGCTAGGGCAGTGATGAGCCAGGTAATTGACTTCTACGAAATCCCGGACGACCTGGACGCCGGCGTGTCGGCCCGCATGGAACGCCAGCAGATCCTCTACAAGGGCGATCACAGGATTCACGTCATCATCGGACAGCAAGCCCTGAAAACCGAGGTCGGCGGCCTGGACACAATGATCGGCCAACTCGACAGGCTGCTAGCCGTGGCGTCCCTTCCCCGGGTAACCCTTGGGATAGTCCCCGAGCGCGCTGCCTACCGGGTGCCATCGAATCAGTTCATCATGTTCGACGACCGCATGGTGCACGTGGAGACGGTATCAGCCGAGCTGACGATAACCCAGCCACGAGAGATCGCCCTATACGCCAAGGCATTCCACGGGCTTGCCCGGCTGGCCGCCCACGGGACTCCGGCGCGCAAGCTGATCTCTGAGGAGCTGAACCGCCTCACCGGCGAGGCGCGGAGTTGAAGCAAACTAGAGAAAACCTCTTGGCCCGCCCCTCCGTGCCGCCCTAGCGTCAAAGCCATGACAGACGCAACGCCTGCGGAGGCCACTGGCCTAACGCCGCTTCGGGAGGAGTTCCCAGGGTTCCGCATCTGGCGGGAGATCACCGGGGAACGGGTCCGGTACGTGGCCCGCCGCACACGCGCGGGCCTGAACCCGCACACAGTCGTCACCGATAACGCGGCCGAGTTGCGGGCAGCACTGCAATCATCGCGCGACGCCGGGCTGGTCCCATTCAGCGTCACTACGCCCAGCATCGCGAGAATCTACGACTTCCTGCTGGGCGGCAAGGACCACCATGCGGCAGACCGGTCCGCCGCCCGGAAGATCCTGGAGACCTTCCCCGAAGCCGCGCAGATCGCCCAGGCCAACCGTGCCTTCCAGGCCCGCGCTGTCCGCCACGCCGCCAGGCAGGGCATCACCCAGTTCATCGACCTCGGCTCTGGACTGCCGACCGCACCGAACACCCACCAGAGCGCCCAGCAGATCACGCCCGGCGCCCGGACCGCCTACGTCGACTCTGACGAACTCGTCCTCGCCTACGCCTACGCACGCGCACTGCTCGCCGTCGATGAGCAGATAGCCGTCATCGCCGCCGACATCCGCAACCCGGCCGCGATCTTAACTAGCCCCGCGCTGACCGGACTGATCGACCTCACCCAGCCCGTCTGCCTGCTGCTCGTCTCGGTCCTGCATTTCCTGCCAGGAGGTGAAGCGGACACGGCCGTGGCCGCCTACCGAGACCAGATCGCCCCCGGCAGCTACCTCGTCATCAGCGCAGGCACGTCCACCGGCACCGACCCCAGACTCATCGAATCCCTGCAAGACGCCTACAGCGGCACCACCCCGGTCACCGGACGCACCGAGCAAGAGATCACCGCCTGGTTCGACGGGCTGACCCTCGCCAGTCCCGGCCTGGTCGACGTGCAGGCATGGCGGCCCGGCACCTTGCCGTACCCTCCCCGCCCCCTGTCCGCCCGCGCACGGTTCCTGGCCGGCGTCGCGCGCAAGCCCACACCCGCAACCCCGGAGAGCAGCCATGACAAGTAGCGACCCCGCAACGGCCGGGCCGCCCACCCGGGCCGGCAGCACCGCAGGACCAGAGCTTGATGATGTTGCCCGCGAATACCCCCGCTGGCGCTGCTGGACAGGCATAGCCGGCCTGCTGTACGCCACCCTGCGCGGCAGCTCCCCGCCCGTCGTCGTCCGGGGCGAGGACCCCACAGACCTGCGCGACGAAATCCGCCGCGCAGAGGCCAACCTCCCCTAAGCCCCCCGTGCCAGCGCCTGCGGACCCCAGCCCCGGGAGGGTAACGCGGACGCTGGCATGGGACCACCCCGCCGGGGCAGGGGTAACGGCCGGGCCGACTCAGGCCGGGCCGCAGCGTTCCAGGTGGTCCGCGAGTCCCGCGCGAGGGCGCGGGGTGAGCGAGAGGGAGCCGTAGCCGAGTCGCGGCTTGCGCGGGGCCCGTCTTCCTCGCGGCAGCCATCCTGTCGCCTATGAGGAGGACGGGGGAGGACTCGCGTCAGGCTTCTCCAGGACCCGTGTGTGCTGGCCCGGGCGGAGCCGAGCGCTCCGCGCGGGACAGAGGGCCGCGCGGGGCCTGCGACCAGGATCAACCCGGCCCCTCCCAGTCTTCACCACCCCCCGGGCGCCGGCACCCTCCTAGCATGCCACTAGGCAGGACAGTCTCCCGAAAAGATCATCAACCGGTTTGTTAGTACATATTGACAATGTCGTCCTGAGGGGGGGATGTCACATCGACACCCTGGTGCGCGCGGGGTCAGGCCACGAAGGGGGTGGCGCCGGACGGGCACTCCATGGCGCGGCCGGCGGCGTGCCAGCCGAACATGCCGTCGGAGACGTTGAGCGCCTGCCAGCCCGCGCCCGCGAGGGCCTGGGCGGCCTGGTTGGAGCGCGCTCCCGATCGGCAGATGATGTAGACCGCGCCGTCCTGGGAGATTTCCTGGTAGCGGGCGCCTAGCTCACCGAGCGGGATGTGCAGCGCGCCAGGCGCGTGACCCGCGGTCCACTCGTCGTGTTCCCGCACATCGACCAGGCGGGCCTCCGCGGGCACTTCGGCCGCGGGCACCTGCGGCACCGTCCCCTGGTTCATCCGGTCCCCTTCGCTTTGTCGCCGCCGCGGCCGCTGCCGGACTGTGATGACCCGCGGGCGGCCACGCCGATGCGAAGAAGGGTACCCGCGTGCCCGGGCTGCGGACCCGGACGTGCCAGGCTTGCCCGTTATGCCGCAAATCTGGGAAATCTGCCGGGCTCGACTCAGTCGCGGGCATCGTCGCCGTCTGGGTCGGCGTCTGGGTCCGCGCCCGCGAGCCGGGCGTAGCCAGGAGTAAGCAGAGCGCCCAGGTCCATGCCTCGGACCTGGACCGGCGGTGGCTCGAAGGTCCGCAGCAGCAGGTCGGGCGCGGTGACCGGGGCCGCCTGCACCGCACGCAGCCGGGCCCGGCTCATCCCCGGCGACCAGAAGCCCTCGGGCCCCCGGTCCTGCACGCACGTGGCGAGCGGCGGGGCGGTCACATCGATCACCGGGCGTGGCTCGCCCGCGTCCGCCGGCGGGAGCCGGCGCAGCGAGCGGAGCAGTTCCTCCCGGCCGCGGCCGCGCCAGGCCAGCACGCCGAACGGGTCGTCGTCGAAGGCCTCCGCGAGGACGTAGCAGACCGCGGCGAGATGCTTGCAGGGCACTCCCCAGTCCGGGCACGAGCAGGACATTTCAAGATCACGGGCAGAACGCGGGAACAGCGGGGTGCCACACTCCGCGAAGACGTCCTCGATCTCGGGGGGCATCTCCCCGGCCAGCAGCTTGGCCCGGAACAGGGCCTGGGCACCAAGCGCGTCGGTGACCCGCCGCCACTGGGGCGTCGTGAGCGGGAGCACGCCGATCCGGACCTTGTACGGCGCCGGCCGCGAGCCCTGCACCCGCGCGGTGACCCGGCCCTGCGTCAATTCGAAGTCGAGCACCTGCCCGGCCCGGGCGTAGCTGCGGCCGCGGGACAGCCGGCCGCTCATGCCGTACGACTCCAGCACGTCGATGAACCGGCGGGACCACCACCGCTCGCCGATGGCGCCGCGCTTGCTCCGGGCCTTGATGCCCCCTTCGACCCGGCGTGGCCCGGCGGACTCGTACCACCAGGCCTCGCCGCGCCTGGCCACGGGCTCATCTCTCGGCCCGGGAGTCACTGCGACACCGCTTCCGGGGACAGCGCCAGGACCTCGCGCAGGTCGGCGACCGACAACTCGGTCAGCCAGCCCTCGCCGGTCCCGACGATCCGCTCGGCCAGCGCTTTCTTCTCCTCGATCATGGCGTCGATCCGCTCCTCCAGCGTGCCGACGCAGACGAACTTGCGCACCTGCACGTCCTTGCGTTGCCCGATCCGGAACGCGCGGTCCGTGGCCTGATCCTCCACCGCCGGGTTCCACCACCGGTCGACGTGGATCACATGATTGGCCGCGGTGAGGTTCAGCCCGGTACCGCCGGCCTTGAGGGAGAGCAGGAACACCGCTGGTTCGTTCAGGCGCTGGAATTCTTCGACCATCGTGTCGCGCCTTTTCTTCGGCGTCCCGCCGTGCAGGAACAAGACCGGGCAGCCCAGGCGCGCGGCCAGATGCGGCTGCAGCATCCGCCCGAACTCGGCGTACTGGGTGAAGCACAGCGCCCGTTCCCCCGCGGCGACGACCTCGTCGCAGATTTCCTCCAGCCGGGCGAGCTTGCCGGAACGGCCGGGCAGCCGGGAGGAGTCGCCCAGCAGGTGCGCGGGATGGTTGCAGACCTGCTTGAGCTTGGCCATCGTCGCCAGCACCAG
>Ga0209180_10000665_pt1 | contig 16177 bp, 16 predicted proteins | sample CZO8metaG_3_FD_188355 | JGI IMG/M metagenome (GOLD analysis project Ga0209180, IMG submission 188355) | Vadose zone soil microbial communities from the Eel River Critical Zone Observatory, Northern California, USA - CZOApr15con2H2.8 metaG... | ecosystem: Environmental > Terrestrial > Soil >...
CACCGCGCGCGCCTTTGACCGTGGGAACCAATGCCTTGAGATGAAATTTTCCGTCGGCCACGTCGATGATACTTAGTGTCGCGGTGACGGAAGCCGCCGCGTAGAGAAGTTTTTGGTTGCTCGAAAAGTCGATGTTGTCCAAACCGGGACCGGTTACGAGCGAGTCGATCAGTCGTCCGCCGTGGGCGACATCCAGACTTACAACATGGTCACCACAAGCTACGAAGAGAAAGCCTCGCGCACTATCTAACGTTAACCCCTGCAAATCGTCATGGACTTTCCATTCAGCAACAACTTTGTGGGATCGCACGTCGATTGCCACCGTCTTTCCCGCCTCCTCAATGTTTGTGTAAAACAACCCGCGCTGATTGTCGACAGCGTAGCCTTCAGCCGATCCATCCAATGGGATTTGCAATTTCAATTTAAGATGGCGCGGCTCCGAAACATCAAAGACCTGGATAGCTTTATCGGCGGAGGCAACTCCGATAGGTGGCGCGCCGGTTGTGATCCATAACTCTTTTGTCGCCGCAACATAAACAACGGCGTCCGGCGCTGCCGCCGGACCCGCCGACGGAGGAGCAACCTGGAGACATTCTCCACGCTTGAGCGTCTGAGCGTCGATCACGCAAAGAGTCGAATCACCGCGATTTCCGATATATACCACGCCGTCACCTACACTGACCGCGGTTGGCCCTAACGTGATTTTGCGTCCACGCAGCTCGACTTCCCCCGTCTTAAATCCCGTGACCTGCCAGACAGCGTCGGAACTTTCGTCGATGACATCTACGTTGCCCGTGTTGCTGGCCGGCACCCACAGTCTGCCTGTCGAGCGATCGTAAGCAAAGTAGTCCAGCGCAACAACGCCGCTTGCACCGGGCAAGGAGATTGGCGTGAGCTGATAGTCCGAGGTCACTTTGTGGGCTTTCAATTGCATTGCTGCCAAAAGAATCGGGAGCGACGCGAATGCAGAAAGTTTCACAATTTTCGGCCTCCAACTTGGCGAACCATATCTAACGTTTGACACTGGCGGCACAAAATTATTCGACACGGTAAGCGCGGATCTCGGCTTGCTGCGAACCGCGGTGTGGGTGCGAGCACCGCTCGCCGTATCAATCCTAGCGGAGGCTTTATAGGTATTTGCATCAGCCTGCTCGATGATGTCGATCTTTCCCGCGCCACACATCGCATAGATGCGGCGGCGCTTGCTGTCGTAGAAAACATCATCGGGATCGCCGGAGATGTCGATCTTTACAACAACGTCGCCCGAATCTTCCCTCCTCAGTTCGCGTGACAGTCATGCAAACGCAAAATGCCACATGGAAAGCGCGGTGGAGAAGAAAAGGCTTCAGTCAGTGACCCGCCCATCGCGCATCTGACACACTCGCGACCCCAGCATATCTGCTTCGCTGCGGTCATGCGTCACGTAGACCAACGTAAAGCCAAACTGGCTCTGAAGATTTAACAAATCAGAGGCGATCATACTCTTGCGTTCGTCATCGAGACTGGAGAGTGGCTCGTCCATGAGGAGGATCGACGGTCGCGAGACCAAGGCGCGCGCCAGCGCGACTCGCTGCTGCTCGCCTCCGGAAAGCTGATCAGGTTTGGCGTCGATTCGGTGCTCGAGGCCAACGCGCTGTAGCATCTCGCGGACGCGAGCCTCAGCCTCACGTTTTTGAACTCTTCGAGCATTGAGACCGAACATCAGGTTTTGCTGCACGGTCATATGGGGCCAGAGGGCAAGGTCCTGAAATACCATTCCCAGATCCCGTCTCTCCGGGGGAACGAGGTTCTTTCCTGCGCTTGCAACGACTCGACCATCGATTCGGATTGATCCTTGCTCTGGAACTTCTAATCCGGCGAGAAGGCGCAGAAGCGTGGTCTTGCCGCAACCCGATGGTCCGAAGAGCACGACACGCTCCGATTTCTCAACATGAAGCGATAGTTCATTGATTGCGACGCGTTCGCCGAAACTCTTCGATACGCGATCAATATCGATGTAGCTCACTTCGTTATGCGTCGGGACGGAATCACTCGTGTCAGGATGACGAGCGGAATAAGCGATGCAATCGCCATGATTAAGCAGAGGGAAGCGATCATAGGCGGAGCGCCGTTGGCCATGAGAGTCAGAATACGCGCCGATAGCGGATCGCCGCCTGGCGGCGCAGTCATGAGTGCAATAGGAACGTCACGCAAACACAAAATGTAGGCAGCGAGCCACGCGCAGACGAGCGTTCTGGTTGAGAGCGGGATGGAAATTCGAAACAATCTCCGCGCCCACATCGCGCCGCTGAGTCGCCCCGCTTCATCCAACGATGTAGGAATCAGCATCAGTCCCGCCAGCGACAGCCTCGTTGTCACGGCGCAGTATTGTGCGGTGAAGCCCAGAATCAACAGGGCCGGTGTTGCGTAAATGAACCATGTGCCCGGCGTATTCCAGAGGCGAACCAGTCCGATCGATAGCACGGTTCCAGGAATTGCAAACAACGCGAGCGTGAACCCGCTCAGTACGCGTTGTCTGCCGCCGCGCATGAAATGCCCGAGCAGAAATCCAAGAGCCATCAGGATCGTTGCGGCCATAGCCGAATACATCACACTTCTAACGACACTGGCCCCGGCGCGTTGGATCGCTTCGTGCATTGCGGCTAGCGAGAATGCGTCGACGAACAGCGAGCCCAAAGGAAGAATGACGAGCGCGAAACAAAGCGCGGTGATCAAAGCCACCAAAGGATTCTTCCAACGCTGCAGCGGGATGAAAAGAGTTTGGCCTGTGCTTCGAAACGTGTAGTCACGGTCGCGGAGGAATGTGGACTCGGCGAGAACTCCGACGAATGCAATCACAGCGAGTGGAAAAGCCGCCGCCGTGGCAGCGCCGAAGTTATACGAAGCGGTAAATTGAGTAAAACTCAGCACCGGCAACACCGGGTAGCGCAGAAAACTCGGAACGCTTAGCTCGCCCATGGCAAGGAGAAACACGAGCACGAGCGAAAACGCAATCCCCGGAGCGCTCAGTGGCAATGTGACTCGCCGAACAACTCCCGGCCATCCCGATACAATACGGGCCGCCTCCTCTAGACGGCGATCGACATTGGACGACGACGCAAACGTCAAGAGCATGGTGATGGGAAGGAAGACCGACGAAAGCACGAGGACGCATCCGGTGAATCCGAAGAGCCAGTCCGATGACGTCGGTCCAAGATGTGCGACGACGCGACTCCAGCCCAGCGCGATAAAATACGGCGGCAACACGAATGGCACTGTGAGCAACCACATAAATCCGGAACGCAGTGGCAGGTCGGACTTCGCGAACAGGATTCCCGCAGGGACGCCGATCAATCCACAAACTGCCGTGGTTGCCAGTGCTAATCGAATGCTGTTGCCAAGCAACGGCCAGAACCGGGTCGCGGAGATCAACTCGCGATAATGATTGAGACTGAAGTACCCGTTGCGCCAAAAACTTTCGAGAGTCATCACCGCGATTGGCGCGAAACCAGCAACCGCAACGACTGCGACACACAGCCAAAGAACAATCGTTTCGGTTCTTACTGTCCGGCCCATTCTTTAAGGAACGGCTGGATCTCTTCCATCTTGCGGGCCAAGTCTGCGTAGCCAACGCGCATTGGCTTGATGTCTTCGATGCGCCGGACTTCCGGAGGAGTGTCCACACCAGAATGCAACGGGATCTGGGCGCAGTCGGCAAACGCGAGTTTGCGTTCGGTCGTCTTACTGAGCAGGTAATCGATGAGCTGTTTGCCATTCTCCGGATGCGGTCCTCCTTTGATCAGCGCGACCGCGTTCGGCAAAATCAGAACGCCGATCCCATTCGGCTCTTGATCCGGGTAGATCGTCTCGACCGGCTTGCCTTGTTTCTTCGTGTTTACCGCGTCGTCACTGTCCACGAGCGAGAAGTCGACTTGTCCGGTCGCGACGAAGTCAGTGCTTTCACCGTTACTAGTCGTCACCTTCACGCCATTTCTCTTGATGTCATTCATGAAAGTCTTGGCGCGGTCGTCGCCCCAGATCGTGAAAAGAGCGGCAACATAATCGGTCGTCGTTCCAAACAACGGATTCGCGATCGCCGTGCGCCCTTTCGCTGAAGAGTCCGTGTAAGCCGTTATGCCCGCAGGCTTGATTGTCGATCTTGCGTTAACCAATAGCACGCGCGCGCGGGCGGAAAAGCCGGTCCAATAATGATCCGGATCTTTGAACTGATCGGCAATTCCTTCCGCGGAGGCCGAGACATAGGGTGTGGACACGCCGCGCTGCTTTAGCGCGTCAGCTCGCACCGGCTCGTTGGCCCAGTAAACATCTGCCTGCGGATTGTCCTTCTCGGCAATGAGGCGGTTCGTCACGCCGGTGCTCTTGGACTCTTCGGTGTCGAACACAGATTTCACCGTGATCCCGGTGTCGCGTTCGAAATCTTTCAGGATCGGTTCCGAAAAAACCTGGTCCTCGCTCACGTAGACGACAACAGTTCGTGAACTCGTCGCGCGGCAGGAAGTCAGAATCACAACCAGCGCGAGGGCTAAAACTACGCCAATCGCCTTCATGGTTTTCCTTTTTGGTTTCGTTTTGTTTTGTTGTTTCTTATTTGTGACTGATCATCCCGCCGACGTAACCGGCGGCGGTCAAAATCGATAAGCCGATCAAAGTCATTAAGCCGTATGCCCAGCCTTGCCTGCCGCGCAGTGCGTTCGGCCCAACAAATTTGCGCCAGAGCAACCGCGCCGCGGTTATCGCCACCAGCGAGAGCGCCAGCCAGCTATGCACGGTGATGGAGCTGTGCCATCGAAATGCTTGCTGCCAGCGATCTTGCAGACCGAGCCAGAGGAGGTTGCCTGCGCCGAGATCGAGACCCGCGTCATGCACTCCCGTGATGGCAACTATGAGCATTGTCCACAAGCTGGCGTGCAGACACGCGTAGGCCAACGGCTCGTGCCCTGGTTTCCCCGTGACGCGCCAGAGGCTTAGCAGCGCCGCCTCCACCACCAGGAACACGATGGGAAAATGTACAAGCACGGGATGCCATTGCCGCGGCGGCGCGGTCACGATCTGATAAAAAGGTTTGAGCAACGCGTCGGTCATTGCGCCTTGGACTCCGCGGGCCGTAAAAGTTTTTGCACTGCGGCTTCGAAAACTTTGCCGTCGTGGTAGCCGTAGAACGTCTTGGCGATCTTGCCGTCCCTGTCTATCACAACTGTGGTGGGAAAGCCTTTGAAGTGGTAGTCCTTCGCGATCTTCTCCTCGGCAATCGCTACGGGGAAAGGGATGGAGAGTCTCTCGGCGAGCGGCTTCACCTCGCCGACAGTCTCTGGTGTGACCAAGGAATCCACCGCGATCCCGACGACCGCGACGCCTTCTTTACTGTGTTGTTTGTAGAGTTGGCTCAGGTTGCTGATCTCCTCGCGGCAAGGGGGACACCAGCTCGCAAAGAAGTTCAAGAGCACGGGATGGCCCTTGAAGTCTTTCAGCGAAACGGCATCTCCCTTTACCGGAGTCACGGAGAACGCAGGCGCTTCCTGGCCGTTGAATTCGTCCGATTCAGCGGGGGACAACGCTGCCTCTGTTGGCGAGGGGAGCGCAATCAGGAACGGGCAAACCAGCGTGAGGAGCAATCGGATTTTCACTTCAGGCCATAGCTGAAGTCGTCGAATAACGTCACGCTGTCGGCCTTTGTCCAGACGCCAACTTTGCCCCCTTCGGTGAACGTCGTGTCCTCCACATCAAACAAGTGCTTTCCGTCGAAGGTAAGCTTGAACTTGTTGCCTGCGAACTCGACGCGCAATGTGTGCCATTGGCCGGACGCGACTGTTTCCTTCACGCCATAGCCGCCTTTGCGACCTACGATATCCAACGGGCTGCGTTTGCCGTTCACAGTTTTGTAAAGGACCACGTTGCCCTCGAGCGCGTTCGCGCGTGCGATGTAGTAGTTGTTCGAATCTTTTGTGCGCCAGATGACCCCGCCGGCTTGATCTTCCTTGCCGCTGATTGGTTTGAATTTCACCTCGACGAATCCGTCTTTCAACGACGTGTCGTCTTTAATGCAGACAGGAAACGTCGCCTGGCCGGATTGTTTTAACACGTTCGGCTTGCTCGGCGCCGATTCGTCTTTTTCGATCGCCCATTTCGCCGAGCCGCTGCCAGTTTGCGTCGCCGTCCATCCGGGAGGCGCTGCTCCTGTTTTGAGACTATCAAAGTTCACGGTGTCGGCCATTGCGGTGCCTGACAGAAGACCAGTGCAGATAATAAGTGTGTGTATCGTTTTCATAGTTGGTTCTCGTTACTGGGTTTTGTGCTTCGTTTGTTCCAAAAACGGACTTCAGGGCATGCGCGAATCGCCGGTTCAATGCACCACTGGAGTACTGACACCTGACAATCCTGTCACCAGAAGCGCGCCTTTAACTGCTTCGGCTAATTTTTTGGCCGAACCTCTTCCCCAATAGTGGAAAAACAGAATGCGTGGTTGCTCGTGCGTCATGTGTGAATGAATCGCCACGATGTTAATTTTACCGACACGGAGAGCCTTGAGCGCGGGTTGCAATTCATCTTCGGTTATCGCGAAATCTCCATCGACCACCGCGTTGTCATCGCTGCCGGCAAACGCCGCCCACGTGTTCACACCCATCTCCTTGTCGATCTTGACACCGTGCATGGTCGCCGGTCGACCGATTGTGAATTTGACCATTCCGTCTTTCGCTTCGCCCTGCATGCTGAATATCTCGTTGAGAGGTCCAGCTGTGATCGAGTTTTTTTCAGGCAACGCAATCGTGCCGAAAGAATCCTTCGGCTGCGGGCTGCTCGCGCGAACTTCTTTGATCTTGTCGTAAACTTTTCGGACCGCAGTCGCGAGTTCCTCGACCGTTCCCTGACCTTCGAGGTGCATAAAATAAACCTTCGGATGATCGAAGAAAAAATGATTGTGTAATGCGGTCACGCTCAGGCCGTTATCGAGCGCGGCCGACATCACTGCATTAACTTCATCTTCAAACAAGACCGTGTCGCCCATCATGATCGCGCCGCTTTTTGTTTCGGTGAACGCGGCCCAGGTGCCGAGTCCCATGAACGGCGGCATCGTCCATCCATCGACAACGACCTTCACGTCGTCACGCGGAAAGGTGACTTTATAAACGCCTTCCTTCTCGTTCAGCTTCCCTTTGAGCCCGGTGAGATTGTCGATCTTCGCGGTATCGAGCACGGCCAGCGCGCTGAGGCTCGTCGCGGCAAGAATCGCCGCCAGGATAAAAAGCTTTTTCATCGGTAAAGCCGTTGATTCCGCCCCGAAAGCGTTCGGGGCAGAACCGAGACAGCTCGATTAATACTTCTCGCCTTTCTCTTCCTTTTCTTTGCTCTCTTGGTATTGCTTTAGGAACTTGCCGTTCGCATCAACTTCGATGCTCCACTCCTTGCCCTTTTTGTTTACGACGGCTTCGTAAACGGTTTTGCCCTCCTCTGTCTTCTTCTCAATCTTCACGATCTCGTTACTGCCAGCTTTGTCTTTGATTGTCGTCTGCACGGCGGCGGGCAGATCCGTCATCTTGACGGTCTGTTCGTTTTCTTCTGCGGCCGTCAGAAAAACCGGACAGGCTAAACTGCCGATTATGGCGATTGATATTGCTACGATTGTCTTTCTCATCGGGTTTCCTCTTTAACCTCCTAGTTGGTTGTTGCGTTATAGTTCTTTCGCGTACGAAAAGCGGATTAGATGTAAGTGCAAATACTATTTGCAATACGTATTTCATTACACAGCGTGAGATGTGATGAAGGCGACTTCGTGGCTCCTGCTTCTCTTCAGTCTGCCGACCAATCGCAACACCGAACGCGTCGCCGTCTGGCGTCGATTAAAAAAAATGGGCGCGGTGCAAATCAAGACCTCGACCTATTTGCTGCCAGATGAACCGGCCCAATATGAGCAATTCCAATGGCTCGCCAAGCAGATTCGCGATTACGGGGGCGATTCGACACTAGTCCGTGCCCAAGAGATCGAAGGCCTGACCAGAGAGAAAGTTGTTTCTCTTTTCGACACGGCGCGCGACAAAGAATATGTCGATCTTAAAAAGGCGCTGCAGAATTTCATTTCGCGGCGTCGCGGCAAATCGGACGGCGGCTTCGCAGCGGCAGAACTCGAGCGAATGATTAAACAGTTCCGCGACCTTCGCCAGATCGATTTCTTCGACAGCGCGCGCGGGCACGAAGTGGCGATGTTGCTCCGGCGCGCCGAAGGGCCGAAGCGCTCTCCGAAACTTCAAACCCTGGACGGGAAGGAATATCGCGAGAAAACATGGCTGACTCGTCCTCGGCCAGAGATCGACCGAGTGGGATCGGCGTGGTTGATTTCCAAATTCATCGATCCCAAGGCAAAATTCGTCTTCGCGCCAACTGCCCAAGCCGTGCCGGAAGCCATTCCGTTCGACATGCTGGACGCGGAATTCTCGCACCACGGCAATTGCTGCACGTTCGAGACACTCATCAGGCGTTTTGCCGTTTCCGACAAGTCGCTCGGCAAGATTGGCGAGATGATTCACGACGCTGATTTGGATGATGCGAGATTTCAGCGCGTCGAAGCGGTGGGAATCGATCGTGTTCTCAAAGGCTGGGCAAAGGAAGGTCTGCCGGATGAAGAAATCTTGCGGCGCGGCTTCGAATGCTTCGACGCGCTCTACGCATTTTTGCAACGGCGATGAACGTGACCTCGTCGCAGCGAATAGTTGCCACGCAAGATCGACATCGTGCACCGTCGTTTGCTGAGGCATTCCGGTTCTGGCTAAAACTCGGATTCATTTCCTTTGGCGGACCGAGTGGTCAGATCGCCATGATGCATGCGGAGGTGGTCGAGAAAAAACGCTGGATCGACAATGCCCGGTTTCTGCACGCGCTCAATTTTTGCATGCTGCTGCCCGGCCCTGAGGCGCAGCAACTCGCCATCTACATCGGCTGGCTTCTGCACAAGACGCGCGGCGGCATCGCGGCCGGCGCGCTCTTTGTCATTCCATCAATCTTTATTCTCTGGGCGCTCAGTTACGTTTATGTCGCGTTTGGAAATATCCCCTGGATCGCCGCCATCTTTTACGGACTGAAACCGGCCGTCCTTGCGATTGTCGCCGCGGCCGTCATTCGGATCGGAAGCAAGGCGCTCAAGAATGCGGTCATGTGGTCGCTCGCCTTGGCCGCATTTGTCGCAATCTATTTTTTCCGCGTTCCATTCCCTTTGATCATCATCAGTGCCGGGATTCTTGGACTCGTCGGTAGCAGGATTTTGCCCCAATATTTTCGCGGCGAAATCGCGCACCCGTTAGATGTCGATCTTGCGAGCAACCTTGCGGATCGCGCGAAACCATCGTGGCTTTACGCATTCAAGATTTCGGCGACCTGGATTGTGATATGGGCATTGCCGCTGGTACTTGCCGGAATTTTTCTCGGAACGCAGCACACGGTTTTTCGCGAAGGAATCTTCTTCAGCAAAGCTGCCGTCGTAACGTTTGGCGGCGCCTATGCGGTGCTGCCTTACGTTTCGCAACAAGCGGTGGAACATTATCATTGGCTCGGTGCGCCACAGATGTTGGATGGACTCGGTCTCGCCGAAACCACGCCCGGTCCACTGATCATGGTTTTGCAGTTTGTCGGTTTCCTCGGTGGTTGGAACCACCCTGGAAATCTGCCACCGCTCGCGAGTGCGACACTCGGCGCACTGGTCACGACCTGGACAACTTTTGTTCCTTGTTTTCTTTGGGTTTTTTTAGGCGCGCCCTACATCGAGAAATTGCGCGACGTAAAACTGCTGACGGCGGCACTATCCACCGTCACCGCTGCTGTCGTCGGTGTAATTCTGAACCTTGCGGTTTGGTTTGGACTCCACGTCATTTTTCCCGGGAACGGAAACATCGATTGGTTTGCGCTCATTGTTTGTGCGCTCGCCTTTGTCGCGATGCTGCGTTACAAGATCGACATCATCCCGGTCGTGCTCGCCAGCGGATTGCTCGGATTGATTTGGAAATTCTGGCTGTAGCCATGGCTCTATGAACCGTTGTTTTTTGTTTGACGTTTAGCTCCTGGTTCACAACGCGCCACAGGCGCGTCACTACAAGTCGTGTTAGGAAGTCGCGTTAGCGGCAAACGGCATTGCGATTGACGCCGAAATTTATCCCGCCGGTTTTAAACGGTCGCACTCCGCCTGGTAGGCTTCAATCAGTGCTGAGATCTTGGAGTGGAAAGCTTCTTGCGCGGAGTAAACGTCTCCGATGGATTCAACGAAAGTTTTCTGCTTGAGTTCCTCCTCAATCGTCAAGCTCAGCTCAGCGAGCTTTTCGATGTTGCTCCGCGAGTGGAACTCCAATTCCTTGAGCTTCGCAAGAACAGCCAGCGAATTCTCCAGTTTTATCGTGTCCGGTTTTTGTTCTGGCTTGGCAATTTCCGCAGTCTTAGCGGCGGAACTTTTTTCGGCGACAGCTTGATTTTTTTTGGCCGGTTGCGCCTTCTTCCCCGGCTGGTGTGAATGAGCAGCGTCGCCCTTGTGATGCTTCTCTTGGGTAACTTTCTTGGCGTGGGCGACGTTTCGTGGATCTCCCATCTAATATAGAGACGATTCCCGACGCCCTACTGGCCGTTTCTCATTCTCTCGTCTCCCATAAAAGAAAAGACTAAGCTGACGCGTGCAGCGCGATTCGATTGCCTTCGGAATCGATAATTACGGCGCGAAATCCGTGCTCGCCGATTTTTTGTCTCGCCCGCAACACTTTCCCTCCGTTCTTTCGCGCGGTTTCGACCGCTTCGTCCAAGCGGCCTTCGACCGAAAGATAAATCAGCGGTCCATTTGCCGAAGGCCTGTTGTCGACGCCGCCGCTATCGCCGCGAACAACCAGGCAGCCCGACGCGTTTTGTTCTTCATGGGGCAGAAGGCCGTATTCCATTCTGCCTTCTGATAACCTCCGAACCTCTTTGCCAAGGACGGCGGAGTAGAATTTGATCGCACGATCAAGATTCGTGACCGGAATATCGGTCCAGCAAAGAGTATCAGCGCTCATGATCGTCGATGTTGCCGCTAGTCCGGCTCTGACTTGTCGATCTTAAATTTGGTGGCGATGTCCTTCCGCATCGTACTCGTAAGTCTTGCCTTCTTCTTCATCGCGCGTGGTTTTGTGCGAGCCGTCGCAGAAGGGCTGATTCTTGGAAAGACCGCACATGCAAATCCAGACCGACTCTGCCTGCGGTTTGATTTCGAGCGGTCGTCTGTCCGATTTCACAACTCGGCGCATGACGCGAAGGTAACGCGCGCTGTCCGGGCCTGGCAAGCGCTCAACCCTCGGACACGAACGCGTGATTGCGCGACAATTTAATGATTGTCTATTGCTGCGGTAATGGCTGCAGCGGAGACAAAGATCGAGGATTACGCCTTTTTGAGCGACACACAGACCGGCGCGCTCGTGAGCCGCGATGGTTGCGTCGATTGGCTCTGCCTGCCCCGGTTCGATTCGGGCGCATGCTTTGCCTCGCTCCTCGGCGAAAACAAAAACGGTCACTGGCGATTTTTCACCGAGGAAAAGATCGACAAGATCAGCCGGCGTTATCGCGGCGATACGCTGATTCTGGAAACCGAATTTGAAACGAAGTCGGGCGCGGTGCGCTTGATCGATTTCATGCCGCCGCGAGGCGAGAATCCGGACATCATCCGAATCGTTGAGGGAATCCGCGGCGAAGTGGCGATGCAGATGGAGTTAATCATCCGCTTCGATTACGGCCGGACGATTCCGTGGGTGCGCAAACGGCACGGCGGACTCGAAGCCATCGCCGGACCGGACGGATTGATTCTGCGAACGCCCGTCAAGACTCGCGGCGAAGATATGAAAACCGTCGCAAACTTTACCGTCAAACAAGGCGAGCGCGTGCCGTTTGTGCTGACCTGGTTTCAATCGCACAAACCTCCACCGCGCGCGATCACTCCGGATCACGCGTTGCGTGACACGGAGACATTTTGGGCTGATTGGACGAAAAATTTTCAATGGCGCGGTGACTGGAAGGATGCGGTCCTGCGATCGGTGATCGCGCTGAAGGGTCTGACCTACGCGCCGACTGGCGGACTCGTGGCCGCGGCCACGACTTCGTTGCCGGAAGAAATCGGCGGCGTGCGCAATTGGGATTATCGCTACTGCTGGTTGCGCGATGCGAGCTTCACGTTGTTTTCGATGATGCAGGTCGGCTACCGCGAGGAAGCGAAATCATGGCGGGAATGGTTGCTGCGCGCGATCGCCGGCAGCGCCGCGCAGATGCAGATCATGTACGGAGTCCACGGGGAGCGGCGGCTGGATGAAATTCAAATTCCCTGGTTGTCCGGTTATGAAGACTCAAGACCGGTGCGTATCGGCAACGCCGCGTCCGAACAATTTCAGCTCGATGTTTACGGCGACGTTTTCTACGCGCTCTACCACGCGGAGATCAACGGATTAAAAACGAGCGAACCGGAGTGGCGGTCGCAAGTCGAGCTGATCAAGTTTCTCGAGTCCCACTGGCAGGAGCCGGACGACGGGATCTGGGAAGTGCGCGGTGGCCGCAAACATTTCACCCAGTCAAAAGTGCTGGCTTGGGTCGCGTTCGATCGCGCGATTAAGCTGGCCGAATGTTGTGGCCATTCGAAACCGGAACACATCGAGCGCTGGCGAAAAGTTCGCGCCCAGATTCACGACGAAGTCTGCAAGCGCGGCTACCACGCCGACAAGAAAGCGTTCACCCAGTTTTACGGATCGGACGCGCTCGACGCGAGTTTGCTCACTTTGCCGCTGTTCGGCTTTTTACCGGCGACGGACGAGCGTATTCGCGGAACGATCGTTGCGATCGAGCGCGAGCTCATGCAGAACGGCCTGGTTTTGCGTTACCGTCCGGCCGAGCAACGCGTTGACGGTTTGCCCGGCAAGGAAGGCGTTTTTTTGCCTTGTTCTTTCTGGCTCGCGTCCTGTCTTCATCTCATCGGTCGCAAGGTAGAAGCGAAAGAATTATTCGAGCGGCTGCTCGGTTTTGGGAACGATCTCGGTCTCTTTTCCGAAGAATACGATCCAGTCGACAAACGGCTGCTTGGAAATTTTCCGCAAGCGTTCACTCACGAGGCGTTGATTCACACCGCGTGGATCCTGAGCGGCGGGCAGCCAGACTAGACCGCTTCCCAGATTCCGGGCGTGGCGAGCTCGATCATGTGACCGTCCGGATCGCGGAAGTACAAACTCCGCGCGCCACTTTCCCAACTTATCTCCTTCAGAAGATCGACATCATGTTTTGCCAGACGAGCGCGCCAAGAATCCAGTGTGTCTTTGGAAATGCCGAATGCGATATGGCCCGGACCGCGACCATCGTGTTGGGAAAGGGCGACGGGTGGCAGAAGATCACCACTCGCCGTTTTGTTAGGCGTGTGCGCTGCCTTGCGACTGATGATGAGCAGATAGCGCTGATCGGCCACGCGAAACACGCAGCCCGTGTCACTGGCTTTCACTTTGCTCAAACCGAGAACCTGCTTGTAAAAATCGCAGGCGCGCGGCAGCTCCTCTACGAAAAGCGCGGTTTCGACGAGACCATTCAGCGTTAGCTTGCGATCAGTTTCTTCCATTCGGAGTATCGCCCATTGAACTTCGGGTTCGGTGGATCGGGCAAAATGCTAATGAGTTCGAGCATGTGGCCGTCGGGATCGCGAAAATAAATTTGGGCCGACGGCATCCAGCCGATGACCGTAGGTTCTGAGCTTTTGTTGCCGTCGAATCCGAGGGTCTCAATGTTGTTCGCATTTAATTTCTCAATCGCTGCGAACAATTCAGCCAGGGAAACCGCGAAGGCGACATGACACTTTTGCGCGATTCCAGTTTGCTTGCCGTAAGCGGCATTCGGTCCCCATAACCCGATCATCGCCTTTTGTTTCGCATCCACCCAAAGGAAAACGATGTCGCGGGAAGGATCTCGATACGCGAACGGCAGTCCGACAATTTCCCGATAAAATTTTTCCGCTACTTTTGTGTCTGCGACCGGGAGATGGGTTTCATAAAGATGCATGAGCAATGGCTGGCGGCGCTCCGCAAAATTAGCGCGCAGCAGACAGGATTAACAGGATTTACGAGATTGCCTTTTCGGAATCCTGTTAATTCTGTAAATCCTGTTTAGTTCTTCAGCTCGGATGAAACGAAACAAATTGAGCAACCCCTTGCCCGATCGATCGCGCATCGCGCTTTCGCGCGAGGAGATGCGGGAGTTTGGATACCGCGTTGTCGATCTTCTAGCCGAACATTTTGCGGACGTTCGCGAAGAGCGGGTTGGATCCAAAGCCGATCCGGCGAAGCTGATTCCACTCTTTGCGGATGATCCTCCCGAATTAGGTCGCGATCCGAACGAACTTCTTGCGCAACTCGAGCGCGACGTCTTGCCAAACAATCTGCATGTCGATCATCCCCGGTTTTTCGCGTTTGTTCCTGGACCAAACAATTTCGTGAGCACAATGGCGGATGCGATCGCTGCCGGGTTCAATATCTTCAATGGCACCTGGTTTGGCGGACCGGCCGCGGCCGCGCTTGAGCTCGGAGTAATTCGATGGCTTGGCCGCATTTGCGCAATGCCCCCAACCGCCGGCGGTTTGTTCGTCAGCGGCGGTTCGGTTGCCAATATGACCGGACTGATGGCCGCCCGCCACGCCGTGCTAAAAGATTGTATTGATGGCGCCACCGTCTATTTGTCCGACCAAACGCATTCGTCAGTGGAACGCGCCCTGCGAGTGATCGGATTTTCACGCGAGCAGATCCGAAAACTTGAAAGCGATAGAAATTTTCGATTGTCGATCAAAATGTTGCGCGCAGCGATTGCGGACGATCGGCGGGCAGGTCTCCGTCCGTTCTGTATTGTCGCGAATGCTGGAACAACCAACACGGGTGCAGTCGATCCGCTTTCAGAATTGGCCGATCTGGCGGCGAAAGAGAAACTTTGGCTGCATGTCGATGGTGCGTTTGGCGCGGCTTCAATTTTGTCCAAGCGCGGGCGGGAAATGCTCGACGGCCTTGATCGCGCTGATTCTTTGACGCTCGATCCGCACAAATGGCTGTTTCAGTCGTTCGAGTGTGGTTGCGTCTTGGTGGGGGATGCCGCGATTTTGAAATCGGCTTTTAAAATCAAGGCCGATTATCTGCGCGACGTTTATCGCGAAACTGAGGAAATCAACCCGTGCGACTACGGCATTCAACTGACGCGCAGTTTTCGCGCGCTGAAAGTTTGGTTATCGCTTCAAACATTCGGCGTGGCCGCGTTTCGTCAGGCGATCACGCGGGGCTTTGAGCTGGCTGAGTTGGCCGAGCGCGAACTGCGGGCGCGCAAGGGATGGGAAATTCTCTCGCCGGCACAAATGGCGACAGTTTGTTTCCGTTTCGGAAAAAGTGACGAGCTTCAAACCCGGCTTGTAGATGAGATGATGGAAGACGGTTATGCGCTGCTGACGTCTACCGCTCTGCGTGGCGCGGTTGCGCTGCGGTTGTGCACGATTAATCCGCGAACGACTGAGGAGGATATCGTCGAAACGGTGAAGCGCTTGGATCGATTTGCTCGCCAATGATGTCTCAATCACCTGTTCCCGTTGGAATGTGTTTGCCAATCGGGGGCGCAATGATCGGTTACTTGCTGATCGCGCGCAGATAATGTTCGGCGGAGCCTGCGCAACTTACTTCGAAGTTGCGTTACAAATGACAACCCAAGGGACAAGCACGAGCGACATAAGTTACTCCTTGTGACGAATGGATCCGGCGCCAGTGATATGTTTTTCGACAGTAGGTGGATTTCCCGAATATATGACTTTGCCTGCGCCGGTGATCGACACCTTCAATGTCTCGCTGACGGCGACCTCCGCGTGCGATGCGCCAGTTGACGAGATCTCGGCGGTTTTAGTTTGGAGCGATTCGGCTTCCAATCTGCTCGCGCCGGTCATGTCGGTCACCAGTTCATCGACATTGCCGTCGAGCATGACCTTTGCCGCGCCGGTCGATTCGATCGCAAAACTGTGACCGGAAAGTTGTTTCGCGGTCAGGCGTGCTGCGCCGGTCAGTTTCGCGCCTGAACGGGTCGGGCTCGAGATCAGGACGTTGATGTGATGGGTCGGCCACAAATTTCCCCGCGAATGCAGCCGAAGGCGATGATCGATATTTTCATTGCTGATGAAGCGCAGGAGATTTTCATC
>Ga0209180_10000671_pt1 | contig 16100 bp, 26 predicted proteins | sample CZO8metaG_3_FD_188355 | JGI IMG/M metagenome (GOLD analysis project Ga0209180, IMG submission 188355) | Vadose zone soil microbial communities from the Eel River Critical Zone Observatory, Northern California, USA - CZOApr15con2H2.8 metaG... | ecosystem: Environmental > Terrestrial > Soil >...
ACTACTGCGTCAAAACTTTTCGCGATCTGTATCTTGCGACATTCGCTCCGCAACAAGGGCATCGCGGCAAGATCCTTACGAGCGCGTTGATCAAGCGCAGGCGCATGGTTGCGATCGAATTCGGAATGTGGCGTTCAGGCTGCAAGGGGGGATCCTCTGGGTCGGTAACCGTTGGGTATGGCAAGTTCCGGGAGCAGCGTGGCGCGACGAGGTTCTGAGGGGGGAATCGTCTCCCTCTCGGAGATCAGGAACCCGTAGGCTGCGATGCATAGTGTGGCGTGATGATGAAAGCCGCGCCAGCCGCGTCCCTCATAGTGTCCGAGCCCGACCTCTTGCTTGAGCTCCTGATAGTCGCGCTCGATGCGCCAGCGCAGTTTGGCGAGATCGACCAACTGGCGGAAGCTGATCTCTTGCGGCAGGGTCGAGAGCCAGTATTTGGTCGGTTCCTCTTCGCCCTCCGGCCACTCGATCAGCAGCCACTCTTGCGATCGGTTTTCAGCCAAGCGGTGACGATGTCCAACCAGAATGCGCACCCGCGCAAAGCGCGAGCACAGCCAGTCGGCCGAACCTTCCCGCCACTTGATCTCGCGCCAGGCTTTCTTCGGTAATCCAAGCGCGAGTTCTTTCGCCGACGTCAGATCGGGTTCGTCGCGGCGCCCCTTGGTCGGTGGCTTGCCGCCCCGCTTCGGTTCGGCGCCAGATGGCCACACCAAGGTATTCGATTGAATGCCGGCGACATAAGTCAGTCCCAATTCCGTTACGCCCGTGCGAAGCCGTGCATCATTGCCGTAGGCCGGGTCCATCAGCGCAACCCCACGCGGAAGGCCGGCCTCACACGCCCGGCGCATCTGATCGAGCGCAATCATCGGCTTGGTCTTGAAGTCAATCTCATCAGGAACACCCGTCTTGCGCCGCCGCTCGCCATCCTCGGCCCACTCTTTCGGGAGATACAGCCTATAGTCCACCGGTAGGCTGGCATGGTGGTTGGCGACCGACAACGATACCGCCACCTGACAATTGTCCTGCTTGCCGACTTGGCCGCAATATTGCCGCGCCACGCCAACTGAGTGCGTCCCCTTTTTGGGAAAGCCTGTATCGTCGATGATCCACGCCTCGATCGGGCCATGGCGCTCGATGTCCGGCAGCACCAGGTCGCGTACCTTGGCCAACACTTTCTCATCCGACCAAGCCGCAACGCCAACAAAATGCAGCAGCGACTGGTGCTGCGCCGCCGTTCGCGCCGGCGCTGTCTTCGCCGCCATCGGCTCCACGCTTTTGCGCTCGCCCGGCAACATCAGCCCCGTGCAATAGTCGCGCAGCGGTCCGCACCGATCGGCGTGGCCAATCACCCCCATCAGCTCCTCGACGTACGCTGCAAACCGTGATTCACTATCGGCTAACCCTCGTTGATCCATGCTCAGCCCTCTCGCTGATATGAACCTTGACTGATTCTCTCAGCCCCGAAACCGCGACTTTCTGACTCAGTAGTACTAGGAAAGCGTGATTTTTGGTTCGTGACGAACGTCCTGCTCGGCCAGGGTATCCACGGTGCGATGCTGCACGAGGCCGGGCTACCATGGCGGACCCGGGATGACGGCGCCGCGGCCGCGATTATCGAAATCTGTTCTGGCGGCGGTCCGCTCGCCAAGGGCGGTGCGTACAAGATCGTACCGGATTTCTCCAACGCCTCAATAAATAAATCGGGCAGCTTCGAAGTCGAAGACCGGCAGAGCCTGACACCCCTCGGGCGCGTGGGACCGATCGACCGGAAGCACCTGCTTCCGAATGAAAACGGGTTCGCTGTCGACGAGGCGGCTGAGATTGAGAAAGCAACCAAGGGGGGCTCACGCAGGGCTGTGCAGGACAGTAAGGCCGATATCAAACTTGAGGCACGGCGCAGCGAGCTGGAAAATATACGCGGGCTGAAGGATCCCAGAAGCAAAGCACGGTGCGAGGCTCTCGAGTCGAAAGACGATCTGGTCGAGATTATTGAGGTTGCGGCACGGGCGTTGCACTCGAAGCGTCATCCCGACGAAGATGTAGACCCGGATACAGAGGCCATGCGTGAGATGCACAGGAAGAATCCGCCGCCGGATAGGGCCGGTCACGGGGCGGCCACAGACATGAACTCTATCGGTTCAGTGGTCAGCTTCGAGGACCTCCTGTACGCCGACCGTTCCACCCGTCAACGCGCCATCGACGAATTCGGAATCACAGCATGCGAACTGGCAAGCTCCAGGTTCCGCGCGCTGCTGAGTAAGGTAGCGGACTTCCTCGATAATAAGACAGATGAGCAACGCGACACCACTGCGACCATACCCGCGGCGCAAATCACGCAACGTGATGGCGTCCCGTTCGATGTCGGGATTTTCGAAGATGCAGTGTTCACTGAGCTGGAGACCGTCACGATCCATCACTGACCTAACTTCACACTACACAGTAGGCCAACCAGGGCCGCCCTTTAGACCACGACGGTCTGATAGGCGGCCTTTTTCATTCAGAGGAACACCAATGACCATGACAACCGAATCCACCACACCCAAGAAGCGCGGCCGGCCCTTCGGAATATTCGGCGTGCGCAAACGCCAGGAACAACTAATCGCCGAATATACCAACGCTCTCGGCGGTCCCAGCAACGTGACGCCGTGGGAAAGGCGAGACATCGAGCGCGCCGTCGGTTTGCAGTCGATCGCAGAAGAGCGGCGACGTCAGATCAGCAAGCACGGCACCAGCTCGGCGAACGAACTGCTGGCGCTGGCCAGATTGGAAGAGGTGGCCCAGGTAGCCGTGGAGCGGCTGCGGCTGCCGGGCTCCAGGGGCTTCAACCCGCGCGCCGACACGGAAGCCTGACATGACCGCGCGCAAGCTGGTCACCAAGGCGCGCTGCGTCGTCTGCAACCACGCCGATCGCGCCTTGATCGAATTCGCGCGCGTCGCAGGGTGTTCTCTCGACAGCATCGCGGCGAAGCACAACATCAGTCGGGACGCAATCTGGCGCCACATGGCCAAGCACGTCGACGAGGCGGCTCGCGCCGACTACCTCGCGGCCGTACCGATGAAGGATCTCGCTGCCAAGGCTGCGGAGGAAGGCACGAGCGTTCTCGGCTATTTTTCCATCGTTCGTGGAATCCTGATGCAGCAACTACAGCTCGCCGCGTCGCTTAACGATCGCAATGCAACAGCAACCCTCGCCGGAAGATTGACCGAAGTCCTGCGCGCGATCGGATCTATCAGCGGCGAGATGGGCAACATGGCCGTGAACAATCTGACGATCAATAACGTGTCGATCATGAACTCGCCGGTGTTCACCAGCTTGCAGGCCAATCTACTGCACGCCCTGGCACCGTTTCCTGAAGCTCGCGCCGCAGTGGTGAATGCACTGCGCCAAATGGATGAACAGAACGCGCCGCCCATGAAAACTATCGAGCATAATCCCCTGGCCGAGTCTGCGACCGGAGTCGCAGACTATGTTGGCATAATCCAACAACGATCGCATCACAGCTTGCCGATGTGCTCGCCGATGGTGGCTGGGCAGCAAAGGCCCGGCCATCGCAAATGCCGCCGCCCGGTGACTGGTGGCAGACCTGGCTGATCCTGGCGGGTCGCGGATTCGGCAAGACCCGCACCGGCGCTGAATGGGTCAAATCGCTAATCGAGAGCACGGCCGTTGGCCGGGTCGCATTGGTTGGCCCGACGGCGGCGGACGTTCGCGACACCATGCTCGAGGGCGAGAGTGGCCTGCTGTCGATCTCGTCGCCTTGGTGTCGGCCCGAATACGAGCCGAGCAAACGTAGGCTCACCTGGCCGAACGGCGCGACGGCGAGTCTTTTTAGCGCCGAAGAGCCGGATCGACTCCGCGGGCCGAATTTTGAAGCTGCCTGGTGCGACGAACTGGCGGCCTGGGCGGACCCGCAAGCCGTCTGGGACATGCTGCAGTTCACCCTGCGGCTCGGCAAGCATCCGCGAGTTTGTGCCACCACCACGCCGCGGCCGATCGCGCTGGTCAAGAACCTAGTGAAGCGCGAGGGCCAGGACGTCGTCGTTACCCGCGGCTCAACCTTTGAGAACGTGGACAACCTGTCGCCGCCGTTCTTACAGGCGATGAAGGCGCGATACGAAGGAACACGACTCGGCCGGCAGGAATTGTTTGCTGATGTACTCAGCGACACGCCCGGCGCCCTTTGGGCGCAAGCCTGGATCGACCGCGATCGAATCGCAAGCGCGAGTTGGGCCGACTTTAAGCGCATCGTCGTTGCGATCGACCCCGCCGTGACGAGTGGCGAGAACGCCGACGAAACCGGAATTATTTGCGCTGCGATCGGTGATGATGGGCACGCCTATGTGCTGGAGGACTGCAGCGCCAGGCTCGCGCCGCATGAATGGGCGGCGAAAGCGATCGGGCTTTACCGCCAATACAGCGCCGATCGCATCATCGGCGAAACCAACAACGGCGGCGAGATGATCGAGAGCGTGCTGCGCTCGATCGATCCGAGCGTCAGCTATAAATCCGTCCACGCCTCTCGCGGGAAAGTCGTTCGCGCTGAACCAATCAGCGCCCTTTATGAGCAAGGTCGCGTCCACCACGTCGGAACGTTCACGCAACTGGAAGACCAAATGACGGCGTTTACATCTGACTTTTCGCGAGCCACCGCCGGATATTCGCCCGATCGATTGGACGCTCTCGTCTGGGCACTAACCGAGTTGATGCTCGAAAAACGAGGGCCAAAGTTATTTTTTTAGACGACTCGCATCGCCATCCCGGCACCGCGAGAAACATAAGGACCACCACCATGGCTAAAGCCGAATCCCGTTCTCCCAACACCTTCGAGCCTATCCGCCATTCCGGCAGTATGCGTCCGATGCCTCTGTCGCCTTCGTCCCATGAAGGCGCTGGCGGCCAGGTGCCACGCGAGCAATACAGCACGCCGATGTCGCCTCACGCGCTGCCCATCAAGAATGGCGGCCAAGGATGAAAGTTGAGGGATCGAAGGCAACCATCACTGACTGGTTGCTCGACATGATCGATGCCTTCCATAACTGGCGCGAAGGTCTGTTCCAGCAGAAACCGCCGCCTCGTTTGTGGGTGACGAGCGTGGGTTTCTGATGCTGCCCATCCCCACGAAGATACGAGCGGTGCGAGAAGACCCGGCTGCACCGCTCGTCGAGTGCTACCCGGAAACACCAGATGCCCTAGCTGCAATCTTCGCAGCCAGATCGACCCCCACCACACCAACCACACCAAAGGAAAAACCCGTGCAAAATATGACAGGATTTAACGAACACGCCTCCGTCAAAGGCGTGGAGAAAACCCACATCTCGGGCATCAAGCTTCAAGTGATCCGGGTCGTCTCGTCGATGTTTTGGAACGACTCGAATTGATCTCGCCAGAATTCGCGAAGCCGCTCAAGACAATTTGCGCGCACAGCGACGGAAAGCAGCTCAGAGACGTTCTGCAGGTCAACGTCTATAAGCTGGACAAGGCCCTCAAGGCGACCGATGCAACAATCGAAATGCGCCTAGCTTTTAAGGCATCTCTCGACAGGTTCGGCCTGTTGACGGTGCCGCGGTGAAGACACTCGCACCAAACGCATTCACGGAAAAGCCGCGTGAGCTTGCTGATGTGTTGAAAGACCTGGACGACTCTGCCGCGGAGGCGATCTCCATGTTGCAAAAGGCATCGGCTCACGGTTCAACGGCCCATCCCGACCATGCCAAGATCGTCGGGATTTTGAATGCTGTGGCTGATCTTCGCGCAGCCCTGCGGCTCGCCAGCTAACACCAATCGACGCGACTCCCTGGTTTCGGTGACGGGGGTGGCGTGTTGGTGCGACCGCGGCGTTCACGAGCAGCATTGAATGCCCACGCCAGCTCACGGAACGCCGCGGTCGTTTAAGTCCGTTATTACTCAAGAAGCGGACGCTATGAACGACGAGGGACATGTCCGCTTTGTGCCACGAGCCGACTCATGCACCGCAGCAAACGCCTCCTCATACGCCGCTGCGCTCATCGCCGCGTCTCCTCCCGTGTGACGTCTGACAGCGCTTCCACCCCTCTCAAGGGATCACACGTCAAGAAGCGTAGCGAGGAGATCTCGCAGACTTTGCCTGGCTTCAAAAGCGATGCCAGGAATCTGCGGCGGGGTGGCGACACCCTCGGAAATGATTGTATCGTCGCCATAGCCGCCGAAGGGCTGGAAACAAAGCGGGTTGACTTCGGCGCCGCCGAGCCGGAGAGCGGCTACGACATGCAGGCAGAAGAGATGGCCGCCATGCGGCCAGAACGCCGTGCGCGGCCAGCCGCGCTTTTCTAGCACCTCGACAATCTGCAGATAGCCGGGCAGGCCGTAGCAATGGACGGGGTCGAAAAGGTGGACGAACGCGGGTCTCGACAGCGTTGAAACCCGGAAAATAGAGGTGCAACGAACGTTTGCCGATTTCAACGACTTTTGGACGATCGCCATGCTGGGATCGCCGATTGGTCCAACAGTTGCGTCTATGGCGTCTAGTGACCGGGAGCTGCTTAGAGCGAGAGTGCGTGCACATCTTCCGGCAGACGGCACGGGGCGGATCACCTACGGCGCATGGGCCAACGCGGTGAAGGGCCGAGTTCCATTTTCAGATGAAAGCGCCGCTACGCGCTGATTAACGGGACGCCGGCTGCGAGCCCACCGCAGACCGCACCGCACGCGCGAATGCGTTGACCAATGCCGATCGGTTTGACATTACCGCCGCGCGCTTTGACCGAACCTCCGCGCGCTCAGGTTCCATATGGACAAAATTAATGGGGATGTCTCGAAAAAGAGGCTTGATTTTCTTATCTTCTCGGTCCGCGGCCTAGTGAGTAAGACACGATGACTGATCAACACGCTTTAAGTCGGTTGCATCAAGGAAGTAGTGTCTCAGCGCTCAAAATTGGGAAGCCGTTTCCATCCATTGTTCTGGCCGCATGCATTGCAGCGCTGTCGTCAATTGGGACGCCAGCCGTGCAGGCGAAACAACAATGCAGTGTCGCAGTGCCATCAGATACGCACGGGCAATGGTGGTCCTATCGTCTCATCGATGGACGAAAATGCTGGTACGAAGGCAAGCCCGGGCTTTCGAAATCATTGTTGGAGTGGCCTAAGGAAACATCCGAACAACCGGGCTCCAGTAGAGAAGTTACAGGCGACGTCACAGAGAAGCCTGGAAATCCATTAGACTACTCACAAGCGTGGGCACCGGAAGGCTCTGACACTTTAAGCCGCTTTGGTGATTGGACTATCACCAAGAACGACGCTGTGATCACGCTTCACTCCGACACGGGGAATCTTGCCGTCAGGTGTTCCGACGCCACAATGACGTACATGGCCTTTATTAGAATTTCTGATCCCCGCTCGATTACTGGGCGCCCTGAAGTCAAACCTCCCCCCTTTTTTAATTTTACAGCATGGGCGGATTCAAACGAGCCGGCGGATTTCAGCTTTTTGGTAGGTTACCCAAGCGATGCGTACGCGGCCGGAATGGTGGTGTTAGATCCTGAGTTCGCTGATCAGAGTACGAAATTTTGGGCCATGTTGAAATCGGCGAGATCCCGGTTCTCGTATAGTACCAGCGCAGGAACCATCTCAATGAACGCAGTAGATTTGTCGCCTGCTATTGCGCGCTTCCAAGAGGAGTGTTTTAAGATTTTCAAGGCTAATGCTCACCACCGCCTGCGCGAGCCAATTCCCCTTGACTGGCTGCGTCGTTAAGCTGGCCGCGCAGTTCGTGCTGAGCCTCAATCTCGCGATCGGTAACCGGCATGAGGCCCCCGCCTCGTCATGGCGAGGTTCGCCTGCGCAGGCGGAAGCCAAAGCTGCTGCCAGGATTGTGCTCACCCAAACAGTTCACGCCGCTGCAGCGGCCCTCAATGTCGCGGATCAACTTCTGAAAGCCATCGCCAAGGCGCTGTGCGGGTCGAAATCGACGACAGAAGAAGCAAGTTCAAGGGGCACTTCCTCGCAGGTCGCATCAAATTGTGAATGCGGCATTTTTCAGACGAACAGTTCGGCGCCGGCCTCGGTGAACCGCACGTAAGTTCCGGACTCGTGCAGCCACAGCCAACCGTTGCCCGCCGATCGCGAACGATGGCGCGGAAAGAAAAAGCCGAACGGGAATTCGATCGCAGGCCGGAGCGGCCGGGCAATAAGTCCAAGCCCGGATGCAAGCTGGAACGTAAACGGATCGACAATACCGAGCCCCGGCCTTTCGGAGGATCGAATGACGTCACATGCGCAGGTACATCAGCCCCGCCGAAAAGGAAGCTGCGGCTCGCCGGTCGAGAAATGCCGGCCAATGTTCGCTAAGGGTCATTCACGTCGTTTCTGCGGCGTGCGGGTCATGTCCGCTATTCCCCCAATCGCTGCACACTGCCCGGCACACGCGACGATTTGCGGAATGGCACGACGCCGGATCATTCGTAAGCCTGACAAGAAAGACCAACGCCATGACGAAACGCGAAAGCCTAATGCACCTCACGCCCCGCCATCTCGATTCGGTCCGGTCCATGGCAATGGGAAAATCAACGATACCTGAGCTTCAGAAGAACCTAACCGAAAGCTTTGATCGGTACTTCCCTCCGCTTCGGAAACTGAAACGTGACCGCGTGCCGAGCGATGCGCTGCGTGAAGACATCATGGTGCGGCAAATTCTGAACCGCGTGCAGGAATATCGAGACAATCCCGATCCTCACATCGAAGCCCAGCACGCGCGCGATGTTGCTTTGATACAGGCAGCAGCGGCAGCAAATCACTTTTAGAAATCAGGTCAGGCGTTACGGTCGGATGCACACCGAACGCTGACTCGATGAACTCTGCGCGGCGGTGCGGCATGACACACCCGTACATCGCCGCACCGGGTCTTTAAACTCACCCCGAAAAACTCACCCCGAAACTTCACACTTCACAAAATAGGCATGTCCAAATGCAATCCGCTACACAATCGATAGCACCCGATATTCGATCAGCACTGTCCGGCATTTACAATGTGCTGCACCTCTTCGAGACGATGCCAACTTCCTATAGCCGAGCCTTCCTGGCCGTCGCAAAGCATGAAGGCGAATGCGTGGATTTTTATGCACGAGTCTGCGGCTGCTCTAATGGAGCGATATCCAAACGTCTCAATGATCTCGGCGAGCTTAATTCGCGCGATCGAAGCAAGCCGGGATATGGGCTGCTAGAGTCGAAGCCCGATCAGATGGACCGCCGATTCACGATCGTTCGGCTGTCTCCAAAGGGAAAGGCCTTCGCCGAGCGGATTGCCAGGATGGTTGGGGCGACGGGCAGTGGTGAGGCATGATCATGGCCGATGAAATCGAAATCACGTCCGAGATGATCGAGGCGGGTGCGGAGGCGTTGGCTTCGCGGTACTTTGATCTAGTGGATAGCTGCGGATACCCCGAGATCGCGCGAACTGTGTTCGCGGCCATGGCGGCAAAGATTGAAACACCTCATCGCGGAGACGATCGAAGCGCTTAATCCCGCCCTGTATGTCGTCGTAAAGTCGTTTCAGTTCTTCGACGGATGTTGGCGTGAATCCAAAGCTGAATGCACCTTCCATTGTAACGTGAATCCGCTTGACGTCGCCCGACGCCTCGTCCATCGCCCAAGGGTCGTGAACATACGAATTGCGCCGACGCGCTAGACCTCCGGCGCTCTCAGCAAACTTGTTTATCTTGGAGATTGTGCCAGGTGCTCCTCCCCTGACGTGGACAAGCGCGACCAACACCCTGAGGCGACTAGATGGCGAAAAAATCTGGCTGGTTATGCAGGCTCCGATCCACCGCTCGACATTGGCGAGTTCCCAAATTGCCATATTGATACTGAGATCTAACGATGCCGAGATGGCAGCGACGTGTCCAAGCCACTTCATATGTTCGTCAAATCGCGGGTCTTCGTCGTCGGCCGGCATCGAATGAATCCATTGTGAGCAGAACTCACTATCGCTTTGTGAGCTGGACTAGGCTCGCTGGGTCAAACTCGTGAAACCGCTCACCGTCGTCGTAATAGGTTTTACCCGATCGGCGAAGGCACGTAACCCACCACGGATTAGGAAGGAATGTGCTAACGAGAAAAATTTCGTCAGGCGCATCTGACCGTCCGAACTCCGCGCTTGCCATTGCCTCAGCGACAACTTGGTGATTAGTCAACGACAAATCGTTTTCTTCCATCACCAGCACACTGCGCGCGCCCTCATCGCGCTTCCACTTGGCGAGCTTACCAAATTTGACGTCGCACGTTCGCTCTAGACGAGCTTGTCGCGCCTTCTCTACATCGCCCGTCACAACTGGACGTCGCGAAAAACGGCCGCTGAGGGGGCTACGCTGAAAATCCCGCATCGACCAGCGATAAAGTGAAAATCGGAACGGAACATCGGCGGCCGATTCGCGAAAGGCTGAGTAGGGATAACGGTCGCCGTATCGGACCAGAGGAAGGGTCGTCGCGTTGGACACTATCCAATCAATCAGTGCATCTTGAACCTTCTTGATCTTCGCGGCGCCGCTCAGTCCATCCGATGCTTCAACAGGATGATGAAACTCCCAATATTCGGCATCCGAAGATCGATTATCAAAACGTTCGATTAGAGGCGCAAAGAGGCGCCCGTTGTGTTCTTCCAATGTAATCTGATTCTCGAAAGGTTCGATGCCGGTGTGCTCGAATGCGTAAAATTGCTTTCCGACCGTGCAAACATAATCGACACGTCGGGTGGGGTCGGGGTCTTGCAAGTCGTCGGGGGAGCGGCCGTCACCAAGGCGCGACGCGTTGTCGCGTGCCTCGATACGCCGAAGCACGGCATCTATAGCTTTCCCCTCGTTGTACCTGTCCGGTCCCATTTGCTGGAATGCTCTTTTCACTTCTTGTCGCCTTCCGCGTGCGCGGTGCTCGCAAGGCATAGGGCAATGGGAAGAAAATATTTGAGTTTGCTCATTTCTTCACCTTCAGCCCCAAGCCTCACCAGCGGCCTGATCGCCTCCGAAGCGGGACGAGAATATCGCGGAGTGGATACGAATTACCAATGCGGCGCAACCTGCGCCTCGACCGTTAGACGCATCGGGAGCGATGGGAAGCAAGGCAGCCCGGCGCGTTGTCGTCTGCGGGGGCGCGCGCGCCGGGCCGGCCGGGCTGCTAGGGGGGTGCCGAGCAGTTCGGCTGTGACGACGATCCAATGGATGTCGGCGCGCTGTTATCGCGATCGCGTGAATGGCGATCTCATCCCTTCGCGCGTTTGATCGAAATGCCCAGCTGGAGCGCCTTCTTGAGAATTGTGGCTGTTGGCCGCCCCATACGATTGGCGATGGTTTCTAATGATCGCGACGCCGCGGCAAGCTTGATCAGTTCTCGCCCTTCCTTGAAGGACCATGTGCCCAGCTTTTGTTTTCCGACGCGCGCCATCATTTCCCCTTCGCCTTCAGCCCAAGCTCGACCAACTGCCTGATCGCCTCGGGCAGCGCCTAGCTAACGTGCGATCAATTCTTTCACAAGCTTGTCGGTGGCAACGACAACGGAGTCGGCGGGATGTTCCAAACAGTATTGATCGATATAGCGCTCCATTAAATCCATCTCCGCCCTCGTCTTTGCAAAGATGTTACCCTTGAAGTTTTGCATAACATTCGCGCCCGACACATATCCTCGCAACCACGATGACATCTGCGCACTCACGGCGGAGTTGGCCTTGTGCTCTTTGGTCCAATCGCTGCACGGAGCGCTGCCCTCTCCCCAAGACAACTTGTTTTGTGCGGAAGCCGGAGCGGTCGCGCCTATCAGCAGAGCTACCAACGTCAGTGCTCGGGGGATCATTTCGCCTTCGCCTTTCAGCCCGAGCCTTACCGGCTGCCGCCGGGTCGCCTCGGAGCGGGACGAGAATATCGCGGAGTGGATAATCGCTAATGCAGAGATATCTGCCCCTCATGAGAAAGCCGGCCATAGGAATTTTCCTATTCGAAATAGGATTTATCATATTGTAATCATTGAATAATATGTGTTGACAAGGTCGGTTCCATTTCTTGCAGATTTTCGCCGTCGAGGGCGATCCTGCCTTCGACGATTCAGCAGCGGGAAACCATGACGAGCTTTTTAGATGTCGAGCAGGAACGTGAAGACCTCCTCGCTATGGCGCGCATCATGCACCATCAAGCATGGTGCGCCGTGAATGAGGAGTGGATTAACGAGCCGCAGCAGCTGGAGTCGATGTTGTTCGTCGCGACCAATGTCCTTGATCGGATCGAGAAGCTGATCGATCGACTTTGCGGGGTGCCGCTGGCCGAACGGGTTGCTGTGCTGAAGGCATGAGCCGACGTGCCGATGGATCGATCGATCAAACACCCCGTCGGGCAACCGGCGGGTTTTTCTTTTCCGGTTGTGTCATCGCTGCACTACGTCAACTTTGCGTATTCGGCGATATTAGAAAATCCCTGCAGCACAGTGGTTTTAGTGATGATGGATCGACGGGATGGAACTGATTTCTCCAGGTATCCACCAGGCAAATTCATTGCATATAGGAGTTTACCTATTTCGTCACGCCGCGTTACGGTCGGACACCAAATGATCATGAGTCATCATTCTTTTGGTTTAACGCTCCCTCCCTCATAGGAAATTCGAAAATGCCTAGACCTTCGACGCTTCCCGCTGGTGTATCACCCCGCGGTTTAAACATAACCCAAGCCTCCGAATACTGGGGCTGTGGTCCGTCAACCTTCAAAAAACTGGTGAAGCTCGGCATCGCGCCTAACCCGATCGACATTGCAGGGTTCGCGCGGAATATCTTCGATCGTCAGGCGCTTGATGATGCGATGACGGCGCTGGCGCGAACGGCGGTGGCGTCATGAAAACGAATTCACGCCAACAGTACATTCGCATGGTCGACGGCAAGAAGGACATCATGATCGAGATCAGACCGGGTGAGTTCGTAAATACAGTTAGTGCCGTCAAGCTCGGAATGACGCTCGTCGAACAAGCGACCCTCGAACGGGACGCGGCCTGAAATGACCGGCAACCACGCCAACCTGACTCGCGAGCAGCGCGCGGCGCGCCTCGGTATAAGCATCGCCGATTTCAGGAACTGCGCGCCATGTCGTTGAACTGGGGGAAGACGACGGCACCTTCCTCGTTCACGGGGCGCGTTGATAGGCGTTGGCCAAGCTTGTTCGATCGGCTCAAGAGCAGCGCGGCGATCAAGGTCGACGCCGAACGCAAGGTCAAGCGCGGCGCGAGCGGTGACGTCATGGGCGTACCCGATGAGGTTCGAGTCGCCTTCGCCGGCGCCCCCCATCTATCCATGCCGCAGCTCGCCAAGGCGATGCGGATGGATCTGAAAACACTCAAGGGTCACCGGGAGGCGCAGAATCTACCGGTGCATATCAAGGGGACCGGGCTTGAGCGCCGACGCTACGTCTGCACGCTGAGTGATGTTAAAGAGTTCTATCGTCGCACAACGGGGGAAGCATGTCAGTCTTCAGGGTCAAAAACTCGCCCTACTTCCAATTCGATTTCCAGATCAAAGGTCACCGCTTCTACGGCTCGACCGAAAGCAAAAATGAACGTGAGGCTAAGGAAGTCGAGAAAGCGAAGCGGGCTGAAGCCGCAAGGCTCGTTATCGATTCCATTGCAACCGGGCGGAAGCCCATGACAGTTGCGGTCGCCTGTGACCGATGGTGGGATCAGGTCGGTAAGCATGGCAGCGATCCGGACCTCGAGCGGGCGCTCAACTGGCTGGCCGATCATCTCGGGCCGCAGGTCGCGCTGCACGATATCAATGACGACATGGTGTCGTCGGCCGTAGAGGCGCGTCGCAAGTGCGTGATGCGCGCCGGTGTCGATGACAAGGGCAAACAGCTCTACCGCCCCATCGGCAATCGCACGGTTAACAAGACGGTGACCTCCCTCCTCCGTCGCGTCATGCGCAAGGCGCGCAAGGCGTGGAGCGTCACCATCCTGAAGGAGCCGGACTGGAAGGAGCACTTCCTGACCGAGAGAAAGCGTCCGGTTCGGGAGATCACTGCCGAGGAGGACGTAGCCCTCGATAATATCGAGAGCATCGAATATGCCCAGCTGCGGGAATTCGCCGAGATCATGGGCCTGCGCCGGAAGGAGTTGCTACTAACCTGGCCGCAGGTTGACTTCAACGAGAAGGTTATCCGGATCATCGGCAAGGGCGATGTGCCTGCCACCCTCCCCTTGACCCGGCGCGCCTTTGAGATCCTCTGGGGGCTCCGGGGTAACGACAAGCTGCACGTCTTCACGTTCGTGGCGCAGCGCACGAGGCGCTGTCCGAAGACGGGTCAGGATTTCGTCAAGGGCAAGCGCTACCCGATGACCTACTACGGCATCGGCACCAACAGGCGCCGCAAGTGGCCTAAGGCTGGCGTGGATGCACGTCTGCACGACACCCGCCATACGACCGGTCAGCGCACCCTGCGCGCCACGGGCAACCTGAAGCTTGTGCAGACGCTGTTGCGCCACACCGAGATCGGGACGACTGCGGAGTTCTACACCGACACCACGATGAACGATCTGCGCGCCGGAATGGAAAGCGTAGAGTCCCAGAAAAAATCCCAGACTAAAACCAAGGCACCAGTTAAAGCTATGAAAGATAAGGGGTAAACAACGGATGACCTACGTCCTTCGAATCCGAGGGCCGGGAGTTCGAATCTCTCCGAGCGCGCCAAGCCCACCTTCACAGAGCTTCCTCCGTCATCGCCGGTCATCACCACGACATCAAAGAAATCCCCGTTTGACGGGGCTTTTATGCATTGCCGGCGGTCGCACGCCGTCGCTGACCGTCGCCCGCATGTTTCTGCCGGACTACCCCTTAAACTACCCCTCGATTTGAGTTAGAATCTCCCTTCATCAGGGCCCACCAATTTCGCCCAGTGTCTGGAGTGGAATCTCCCATGAAGATTCGAACCAAGCGAAACGGAAAGATCGGCATTAACGCCAAGAACTATCTGACCGTTGGTCCAGGGGACTACCCCTGTGGCGATAACCTCTACCTGATCGTAGCCCCCTCAGGCGGCCGCCGCTGGCTGTTTCGCTATCAGCGCAAAGCGATCAAGGACAGCATGGGGCTTGGATCAGCCAGGGATGTCACCTTCGGCGACGCCAAGAAAAAGGCCCTCGACCATCGCCGAACACTGGCCAATGGCGGCGATCCAAAAGAGGTCCGCGATCAGGCGCGCCGCGCCGAGGCCTGCCCGCTGTTCGGTCCCTACGCTACCGCCTGGCGCGAGACGTATGAAAAGGGCCTCAAGCACCTATCCTCGCGCAACAAGCTCAAACACCAGATCGATGTGCATTGCAAACCGCTGCACAGAATGCGCATGGACGAAATTACCACCGACCAGATCATCAAGCTGGTGCTTGGTCCGATTCGGCATAAGGTCGAAACCACTCGTGATGTCCGGCAGCGCCTGCAAAAAATATTCAAGGTCGCCATCGGGGATGAGCTGCGCAGGGATAATCCGGCAGATTATGAGACGCGGATCGAACCCAAGATGGGCAAGGCACCGAAGCGGGGTCGGGTTCGCGGTCATCACAAGGCGATGTCGCACCAGGATGTGCCAGCGTTCATGCACAAGCTGTCGACCATCGCCGACCAAAGCGCTCGCGCCATCGAAATCACCGCATTAACGGTGGCACGCACGCACGAGATCCAGAACATGCGCTGGTCACAACTCGATCTCGATCGTGGTCAATGGGACATCATTGGCGATGGCGTCGAGACGGCAGCACCTGGCGAGACGGAAGGCGGAACCGGTACCAAGAACAGTTACGACCGGCGCACGCCGTTGCCGCGACAGGCGCTCGCCATCCTTCGCGAAATGTATGAAAAGCGGATACGATTACGTTTTCCCTGGGCGCGACCTCGATGGCCAGATGTCGAACAACACGATGCTGAAGGCGCTCAAGGAAATTTCCGGTGATCCGACCCTGACGGTACACGGCCTGCGCGGCACCTTCCGTACCTGGGCGCAGGACGAGACAGATTTCGAGGAGGAGATTGTCGAGCACTGTATGCACCACATCACGGGTGACGATGCAGAGAAGGCCTATAAGCACGGCCAGGCCTTGCGGAAGCGGCGCATCGTGC
>Ga0209180_10000677_pt1 | contig 16041 bp, 11 predicted proteins | sample CZO8metaG_3_FD_188355 | JGI IMG/M metagenome (GOLD analysis project Ga0209180, IMG submission 188355) | Vadose zone soil microbial communities from the Eel River Critical Zone Observatory, Northern California, USA - CZOApr15con2H2.8 metaG... | ecosystem: Environmental > Terrestrial > Soil >...
CGGGCGACACACAGGCTAATCCGCGGACCGCTCTCTTTCTGTCGAGTCATTGGCTATGTAAGCCTCCCTGGCCAAACAGTAGCTGTCGATGATGCGCCCGTTTATTCTTTCCAGCAAATAACAGAGCGGGTCAACCGGAGCGATGATGTAGATGAAATCCTACTTGCACTTCCGCCCGTCCGATTCTCTGAGATCCCGGACATTATGAAGGCCGTCGAGCGTTTTTGCCTGCCCGTACGAGCGGTTATCGATTTCGGTGATCACATGCTGATTCGTGAGAGACTATTCCAGTTTGGCCGCTTGCAAATCCTCGACCTCACCGCGACTCCTGCCGATTCCATCCGCTATTCTTTGCTGAAACGCGCTTTCGATTTCACATTTTCAACCATAGCCATTCTGTTTACCGCGCCACTCGTCGCTGCCATTGCAGTTGCTGTCCGCCTCAGCTCTCCCGGCCCTGTTCTATTTGTTCAGGACCGCGTAGGGCTCAACGGCAGAATATTTCGTATGTACAAGTTTCGAACGATGCGCGTAAGCGACCCGTCCGAAAGCGATGCGCGCTGGACGACTGCACGTGACCCGCGTCGTACCGCAATCGGAGTCTTTCTACGCAGGACCAGCCTGGACGAGTTACCCCAGTTCTTCAACGTCTTGAGAGGCGATATGAGCGTCGTTGGACCTCGGCCCGAGCGCCCACGTTTTGTTGCGAAGTTCCTCAATGAAGTGGCTCGATACAACAATCGCCATCGATTGAAGGTAGGCATCACTGGCTGGGCCCAGGTCAACGGATGGCGCGGTGACACATCCATCCGAAAGCGTGTCGAACACGACTTGTACTATCTTCAAAACTGGAGTTTTGCCTTCGATTTGCGGATCATCTTCCTTACTCTCTTTCCGAAATACAGAAATAGGAATGCCTACTAGAACCCGTCGAACTCAAAACGCTCTTCTTTCCGCAGGTATGGACTTTCCTCACTCCCGGGGTACGGCGTAGCCGAAATGAACTCTCTTCGCATCTTGATTCTCTCCAACGCCCGGCCATCACGCAGCTGGAGATTTGCAAACCGGCTCGTGCATGAGATTCCCGGCGCGGAAATCTGTGGCATAGTCCAGCGGCCCATTCAAGAGCTTCCTCGAGTGCAGCAACTGGTCTGGGCAGGCGGGGCACGAGGGAATCCTGCCTTACCTGGTCGGCGGTCGAAACTCCGCCTTTGGCTCTCTTCTATTGCGGAAATCCTGGCGCAATGCTTCCTCTGGTTCGTACACGGTTGCCCCCGCCATCTGAGCAATCCGAAAGAATTCACAATCGAGAGGTTAGCTGAAGAATGTACTCAAGCGGGATGGCCATTCTTCATTTCACCCAACGGCAAAGATACGGAAGTTTTGAACTCCATCGGCCATACCGATCTCGATCTGGTCATATTGATCGGAGAGTTTCCTTCGATCCCGAGGCTACCGGCAAGCCCACCGAGCGGTTTGATCCGCGCCGACTCTGGTAAGAATAAGAGTGAATCCAGGCTGACCAACAATGGCGCCCTGATCTGCGTCCAACACTTCACGAAAGATTCGGAAAGCCCGCACACTATTGCTTCGCTGACCCTGCCCTGGCAGCCTTACGACGGACCGTTCGGATTTGCGCTTAAGGCTGATTTGATAGCGGACGATTTGCTGTTGCAAACAGCAGCGAGCCTGTCAGCTGGAAGCGCTACAAGCGCATCCAAACAAGTGACTCAGTGGGTCGACAGAGTTCTCTCCCCATACCTCACGCAATTGGACCAGACCGTCTCCCATGGTGTGCAAAGTTGGCCTAACCGCAAGCGCTGCCGTTCCACATGGAAACTCTGCATGGATACGCTTCTTCTTTGCTCTCCGTGGATTGTCGGGCGGAACTGGTTCCGCCGCTGGCGGAGGCAATATCCGGTGCTCATTCTGGCCCATCACCTGGTATCGGATCGCCCGCACACGATGGGAGTACCTACCGAAGCTTTTTTGCGCCAAGTCCTCTTCCTGCGAACACATTATCGCATCGTGAATCTTTCCGAAGCTGTCGAACTCTTGCGTTCGGGCGAAGTACGAGTTCCCACCGTCGTACTTACTTTCGATGACGGTTATGCAGACAATTTCTTGAACCTGCGAGCAGTGGCTACTGAGACGGGAATCTCAGCCACTTTGTTCGTTACCACCCGCCCCGTGGAAACTGGCCAGGAATTTGAGCATGACCTGGTGAATGGCACAAAGGGTTTCCTGCCCTTGACATGGGATCAAATCAGATACTGGAGCGCTCGGGGAACCGAGTTCGGCAGCCACACCCGTACGCACCTGAACTGCGGCACTGTTGATCGGGCAAACCTGCAGTCGGAGATCGCTGGTTCCAAGAATGATCTGGAAACTCAGCTTGGAAAACCTGTGGGACTGTTCGCATTCCCTTATGGAAAGCGTGAAAACATGTCCCTGGAGGCGATGCACTTGGCGGCCTCCACCTACTCCCACTATGTTTCTTCTTTCGGTGGAGAAGATTTCTCCTGGACCGAGAAACCCCAATGTCATCTATTCCGCAAAAAATTCTACACGAGCCGATGGGAGCTAGAGCTGGAATTGCAGTCCGTACTTGATTTCGTGGACGCTATGAAACTGAAGTTTCGCCTCGGCCGGGAAGAATCAACCGGCTTCCCTGTCAGAGTTTGCGCAACTTCTGCTTTGACCGCTTCCATAAGCGGATCTTCCGCAACCAGAAACCGCTGACTGCCATGGATTCTCGTTCTCACTGTCCATCTGTTGAGGAATCACGGGGTTCGTGCAGTCGAATTGATCGAGGGGGCCACAGCGATTTATGCATTTCGAATTCAGCGTAGCCATAAAGACACCCCAGGCGCAGCAGCCTCTTGCCTCCAAACGCCAGGGAACCAACGGGCAACCTCTTTATGGGAATTGAGTCGAGTCCAAGCATGCCGGGACAGCTCGTAATTCCACGTCAGAATGTGATTTCCGTCGAGGAAACTATCCCCAAGCCCTTGCTGACAGTTGAAGGACACCGCGGTGGCGTTGATGTCGTGGAGTCTATTGCCGGTGAGTGGCGTGAGCTTTGTGCGGAGGCACACAACGACCAACCGTTCTTTCGCCCGGAGTGGGTCGGCACTTACCTCCGCGCCTTCGCACCCCGTAAGCCAACCCTTTTAATTACGGCGCGGGTAGATGGGCGATTGAAGGCCGTTCTCCCGCTTGTGGAAGAGCAGGCCTGGTTCTGGGGGTTCCCGGTAAGAAGACTCCGTAGTGCTGCCAACGTGCATTGCCTGCGATTCGATCTAATCCGGAGTGCTGGACCAGAAGGCCAACTGGCAACGCAAGCCATCTGGGAGTTTCTTAGGGATTCCGTCGCGTGGGACCTTTTCGAGATGGAACATGTGCTGGCCGGCGCGCCCCTGGAAGATTTGGTTTCGACCGCAAGTGCGAATGGTTTTCCGATTGCACGAAGGGAATCCTGGCGTTCACCGTATATTCCGATCCTCGGTGGCAATACGACCGGAGAATCGTCGCTCCAAGGGACAGACGCAAAATTCCGAGCCAATTTGTGTCGAAGGTGGCGCAACCTCTCCGCACAGGGGACGCTGGCTTTGCAACGATTTGACAAAGCGGACCCGCAGATGCTTCAGCGGTTCTACGAATTGGAGCGGTCTGGGTGGAAGGGTCGTTCTAGAAGCGCGATCACCCTGGACCCACATACGCAACAATTCTATGATCAAATCGCCCGGGCCGCGGAGCAATTCAACTATCTTTCCATTTACATACTTGAATCGAACGGCCGCGATGTGGCCGCTCAGTTTGGTCTTCGTTACGGAAGCCGCTACTTTCTCCTCAAGACCGCCTATAACGAAGCGTACTCACAATATTCGCCCGGCCAACTGCTTGTGCGCGCGGTCTTGGCGGATTGCGTGAAGCGTGGATGCACCGAATTTGATTTCTTGGGCGCTTTCGACAATTGGAAGAGGGATTGGACTTCCAAGGCTCGCGTCCAAAATGATTGGTGTGTCTTTAATAAAACTCGAAAGGGGCGCGCTCTCGATGTCTTGGTCTCGGCAATGAAGCATGCTCGGAACACAATCCTCGATCGGCCATCGCATGTCCTCAACTCGGTATAGGACTTCATCAATCGAACCGGCAAAGATGGAAGACATTAGGAGTCTGGACAGCGCAGCGAACACAGGTGTCCAGCTTCCTGAACGCAGGAACGAACTCTTTGCTACGGCCTATCCAGTTCTGTCTCCGAGCATGGTTTGGCCGAGGAGAAAACATCCAGAGTTGCCTTTTCCCTTCAACCATCCTTCCGCCCGGTACTTTTATTTCGCGCGGAATGCCATCTATGCCCTGGCGCGCCACTGGAACCTGGCTGGAAAGGAAGTCCTCTTTCCTTCCTACTTTCATGGAGTTGAGCTTGAAGCTCTGCTTGCCGCTGGAGTTCACGTCCGCTTCTACCCGGTTCGACAGGGAATGCGCGTCAATTTGGACGAGGTGGCATCGCTGATCCGCGATCGCACTCGGGTGGTCTACTTGATTCATTATCTGGGCTTCCCAGGACCGGTCAGAGAACTCTCTGAACTGTGCCGTCATCGCAATCTTTTGTTGATCGAAGATTGCGCCCTGGCGCTCTTGTCCCGCCATAACGAGAGGCTATTGGGCTCTTGGGGAGATGCCGCCATTTATTGTTTGTATAAATCCCTCCCTGTCCCGAATGGAGGAGCTATCGTCCTGCGACGTGGAGGGCTTTCCGCATTTCGGCAACACGCTCCACCGCCATGGAGAAATTCGTTCTCCTCTGCCGCACGTTCCCTGGACAGCTATTTGTCAAACCACAGTAAGAACTGGCAGCGGAATCTTATTAAAATGATGCGCAACGCGGCCAAGAAGATGAGCCGAAGTGTGGATACCAATTCCGCCCAGGCAGGCACCAACCATTTCAATCCGCTGCATGCAGAGCTGGGAATGAGCCGACTGTCTCACTGGGTGCTTGCAGCGCAGAATTTTTCAGCTATTGTCGAGAAGCGTAGAAAGAACTTTTCCTACATGCTTGAGCGTCTGCGGGGTCTGGCGCCGCCCGTCTTTGAAGGGCTTCCACAGGGAGTGTGCCCGCTTTCGTATCCGCTTCTTGTCGAAGACAAGCCTGCAGTGGTCGAGAAATTCCTCGCACGCGGGGTCGAGGCGGTAAACATGTGGTTCCCGAATCATCCCGCGGGCCCGAAAGAGCCTTTCCCTGAGACCGACGAGTTGCGCCGAACGGTGCTGGAGTTGCCTTGCCATCAAGATCTCGCCCCGGCAGATCTCGACCGTGTCATCGCGGCGGCCAGGGAAATCTTGTGAAATTTCCTCGAGTCGCTCGCCGTTTGCCCTGCTTTCGAGCCATTTGAGCCAGCATCGATCAGCGTCATGCGGGGCGTACCAAAGCCTAGTTGCTACAAGTCGCAAACACCTAAGAGCTCAACACAGTGCACCGAGACATAATATTTGGTTATTTCGAATTGGCTGACTTATGTGCGGCATTGCAGGAATCCTAAATTTCAGCGAAAAACGTGTAGATCCCGTTCTTCTCGTCCGGATGGTCGAACGGATCAGGCATCGTGGCCCGGATGATTTCGGCATTTACACGGATAAACGGGCGGGCCTCGCGCATGCACGGCTGAGCATCATAGATTTGGGGGCCGGCCAGCAGCCCATGCACAACGAAGACAAGTCTCTTTCCATCATCTTTAACGGAGAAATTTTCAACTATATCGAGTTGAGGGAAGATCTGATCAGAAAAGGGCGCAGCTTCCGCACCCGATCAGATACCGAGGTCATTCTCCGGCTCTACGAAGAGAAGGGAGAGGAATGCGTTCAAGATCTCAACGGTCAGTGGGCTTTTGCGATTTGGGACAGCAAAAGGGAAAGACTCTTTCTCTCCCGTGACAGGCTTGGGGTCCGGCCACTTTTTTACACGGTCACGGAAGATGCATTCGTCTTTGGATCCGAGATCAAGTCCATCTTTGCTCTCCCCAATGTTTCTAGGGAGATTGACCCGATCGCCCTTGATCAGATTTTTACGTTTTGGGTTTCGATTCCGCCGCGGACGATCTTCAAGAACATCTTGGAGCTCCCCCCCGGGCATTCCCTGACCGTCCATCGCAAACAAATCGCGGCTCAGCAGTACTGGCGCCTCGACTACGCTGAAGGCTCGATGAATGTAGGGAGTGTTGCAGCTCATGAAGAGCAATACGTAGGAGAGTTGTTGGACCTACTGGTGGACGCCACTCGCATTCGCCTCCGCTCGGATGTGCCGGTCGGCGCTTATGTCAGCGGCGGACTGGACTCCTCATTCGTTACGGCCCTTGTCAAGAAATTTACCGAAACTCCTTTGAGAACATTTTCAGTAACGTTTGACGACGCAGAGTTCGATGAAGGCAGTTACCAGAATGAAGTCACCCACTTCCTCGAGACGGACCATCAGGAGGTGCGTTGCAGCTGCGAAGACATCGGTAGCGTTTTTCCCGCCGTCATCTGGCACACGGAAAGGCCTATCCTCCGAACGGCTCCTGCACCTCTTTACATTCTCTCTGAACTGGTTCGAGCGCATGGCTACAAGGTAGTCCTCACGGGGGAAGGGGCGGATGAGATGTTCGGCGGATATGACATTTTTAAGGAAGCCAAGATTCGAAGGTTTTGCGCCGCTCACCCTCAATCCACGACCAGACCGTTGCTCTTTAGAAGGCTCTATCCCTACCAGCCATACCTGCAAGGGCAGTCGGATGCCTACCTGAGAGCTTTCTTCCATGTCCGGCCGCATGAGTTAAAAAGCGAATTCTTTTCTCACCTCCCGAGATGGGAGCTAACTTCAAAACTAAAAATGTTTTTCTCGGAAGACATCAAATCGCAAGTTCGTTCGCACGATGGATACGCGGATTTGCGCAGCACATTGCCGCCAGGCTATTCATCGTGGGATGGCTTCTGCCGAGCACAATACTTGGAAGCTGCGTACCTCCTTCCCGGCTACATCCTTTCTTCCCAGGGTGATCGTGTAGCCATGGCTCACTCAGTCGAAGGCAGGTTTCCTTTTTTGGACTACCGCGTCGTTGAGTTTGCTGCTGGGATTCCGCCTCATCTGAAGATGAAAGTCCTCAACGAAAAGTACCTCTTGAAGCGCTGCGCGAACGGTTTGGTACCTCCCAGCGTCATGAAAAGGCCCAAGCAGCCGTACAGGGCGCCAGACGGAAAAAGCTTCTTTCATGGATCGCAACCTGAATACGTGGACGTGCTGCTGTCCTCCGATCGCATTCAACAGGATGGACTCTTTGATTCTCTAGCCGTAAAGAGCCTCGTCCAGAAGTTCCGCCAGGGACGCGCCATCGGAGTGCGCGACAACATGGCGTTGGTTGGCATTCTTTCGACTCAGCTTGTCGTGGAACAATTTGTCAGAAACTTTGGAGATAGACCCTTCTATGCAGAACATCGAGCAGGAACTGCGTCAGTTTGTCGTTGACAATTTCCTTTTTGGCCAACCCAACGGTCATTTGTCCAGCAGCGACTCCTTCCTAGACAAGGGGATCATCGACTCCACCGGCGTTCTGGAACTCGTGGTCTTTCTGGAAGAGACGTACCGGATCAAGATTCAGGACCGGGAGCTGGTTCCAGACAACCTCGATTCCATCAACAATCTGGTGAGGTTCCTCGAACGGAAGCTGCAACACACCTCCTGAGGACTAGAACTCATGCAAGTTGAAGAATTCCTTGAACTGAGCGCCGGGCGATCTCCGGAAAAAACAGCGTTGGTTTGCCGAGATCGTCGGCTGACTTACCGCGAGGTCGAAGAACAATGCAACCGCTTGGCTCATGCGCTGATCGCCGAAGGCGTGCAACGAGGAGCAAGGGTTGCGATTTATTTGGAAAACTCCGTAGAAGCAGTTCTATCCATCTTTGCTGTTCTGAAGGCGGGGGCTGTCTTTCTGGTAGTCAATCCAACAACCAAGGTGGACAAGCTCACCTACATATTGAACAACTGTAGAGCAGTGGCTCTTATCACAGATATTCGAAACCTGGCTGGCCTCGATAGTCGCAGGCCGCAGCTTCCTCATCTGAAGAGCATCTTTGTCGCTGGAATGAGTTCGGCCAGCCTCAGAGATACCGAGGCACAGTTGGTTTCCCTCGAGAACACTCTTAGTCGAGCCGATTTACCTAACCTGCCTCCCGTCAAGAAGTGCATTGATATCGATTTGGCTGCCTTGGTCTATACATCAGGGTCGACGGGAAAGCCAAAAGGTGTCATGCTGGCGCACCTGAACATCCTCTCCGCTGCCACTTCCATTACCACTTATCTCGAAAATGTGCCCGACGACATCATCCTGAACGTTCTTCCTCTTTCTTTTGATTATGGGCTCTACCAGGTATTGATGGCATTTAAGATCGGCGGCACTATCATCTTGGAGCGCTCCTTCACCTATCCCTACGCCGTGATCGAGAAATTGGTTCAAGAGAAGGTGACCGGCTTCCCTCTCGTTCCAACAATTTCGGCCATCCTCTTGCAGTTGGACTTGAAAAGGTATGACTTTCCCAGTCTCCGATACGTTACCAATACTGCGGCCGCTTTGCCCACGCAGCACATCCGACAACTGCGCAAGGTCTTCCCACATGTCAAGTTGTACTCGATGTACGGCCTCACGGAATGCAAGCGCGTGTCCTACCTCCCACCGGACCAGATTGACCTCCGACCTACTTCTGTTGGCCGCGGCATGCCGAACGAAGAGGTGTATATTGTGGACGACAACGGTCGTAGAGTCGGCCCAGGGGTCATTGGCGAACTGGTGGTTCGCGGCTCAAACGTGATGAAGGGGTATTGGGAGTTGCCGGAAGAAACCGATAGAGTCCTCCGGTGCGGACACCTTCCCGAAGAAAAGGTGCTGTACACAGGTGATCTGTTCCGAATGGACAAGGAAGGATTTCTGTACTTTGTCGGGCGGAAAGACGACATCATCAAATGTCGTGGAGAGAAGGTCAGCCCCAAAGAGATCGAGGATGTGCTCTATTCCCTCGACGGCGTCGCCGAAGCAGTGGTCATCGGGGTCCCGGATGGACTGCTCGGCCAGGCAATCAAAGCCGTCATTACGCTGCGCGAGGGCGCACAGCTTACGCAGCGCGACGTCCAAAGTCATTGTTCACAGCACTTGGAAGATTTCATGGTGCCCAAATTCGTCGAATTTCGGGATTCCCTTCCTAAGACTTCGAGCGGAAAAATCAGCAAACTGGAATTGGCTATGCCGGTGGGTGCGCAAGAGTGAAGACTCATCTCAAGTTCTCAGCCGAAGTGTTGAAGATTGACGCCAGTAAGGTTGCCGAACAGATTGAAGCTGGCATCCGGGAGGGCGTGTGCCGCCAGCTGAAGCGGAAAGGAGTTGTACTCGGGCTGTCTGGCGGCATTGATAGTAGTGTGGCGGCCGCGCTTTGTGTGCGGGCTCTGGGATCGGAACGAGTCTTGGGGTTATTCATGCCGGAGGCAGAGTCTTCTCCGGATACTACCCGCTTGGCCCACCTCCTCGCGGACTTTCTTCGGATAAGAACTGTACTCGAAGACATTAGCCCCATTCTTAAAGCCGCTGGATGCTATCGACGGCGCGACGACGCCATCCGCAAGGTGGTCCCGGAATACCACGATGGGCACAAGTGCAAGATCGTATTGCCAAATTTTCTGGATGCTCCGACCTATCCGTTCTATTCGGTTGTCGTGCGGTCCCCTGCTGGAGTTGAAACGCGCGCCCGGCTCACCGCTGAAGCTTTCTTGGGCATCGTAGCCGCCAGCAATTTCAAGCAGCGCACGCGGAAGATGATCGAATACTATCACGCTGATCGCCTCAACTACGCCGTCGTGGGTACCCCCAACCGTCTGGAGTACGACCAGGGATTCTTCGTCAAGAATGGCGACGGAGCAGCCGACCTCAAACCCATCGCCCACCTGTACAAAACCCAGGTGTACCAGCTGGCGAAATATCTCAACGTTCCGCACGAAATTCAGGGACGTCAGCCAACAACCGACACCTATTCATTGGATCAATCTCAAGAGGAATTCTATTTCGCTATTCCCTACGACAAAATGGACCTCTGTTTGTATGCAAGAAACCATGGCCTCCCGGCCGCTGAGGTAGCGGACGCGACTGGTTTGACTGCCGAACAGTCCGAACGCGTATATCAACTGATTGACTCAAAGCGGAACGCTACCCGCTATCTTCACATGCACCCGCTCTTGGTAGAGACTGTTTGCCAGATTTCATCCTAGAATTCCCTGCCCGTCCGTGGTCGCCCCAGCAACATATGTAACCTGCTTGAACTGAGATGTCCGAATTGTCCAACCGGAACAGAGTTTTGATTATTGACAGTGGGGGCGGCTATGGCGGTCCCGGCGCTTTCCTCCAGTACGTGCTAAAGTACCTGGACAAAGACAAGTTCCAACCAGTCGTAGCCTTCTACTTCTACCACGCCTCTCCAGAGACGCGAGCGCTGCAAGAAATGGGCGTTCCCGTGCTCTTCCTCAGCGGAAATCGTGCGCTGGCGCACTATCTCCAATCCAAGTTTCTGTCGGGCGGGTCGAAATGGAAGTGGCTGAATCTGGGCAAAGAGCTCCTTCGCTTCCTCTTGCTCTTCATTCTGATCGACGTATCGCAAGTCTGGAGACTTTTGAGCATCTTGAAGAGGAATCGGATTGACCTGATCGTGCTCAATAATGATGTCCATTATCACCGTGTTGCAGCGCTGGCTGCCCGGATCAGCGGTATTCCATGTATCTGTCGAAAGGCTGGCGGCATCGGTGAAGGTAAGCTGTTCAAGAAAATACTGACACCGTGGATCGATCTCTTTATCGCAATCTCCGCTGCTACATCCAGAGACCAGCTTGAAAATAATCCCGCCACAGAAAGAATGGTCACCATTTTTGAAGGCGTTGATTTGAAAAAGTTTGATCCTTCCTCCGCTCACCCGGAACTGCGAACCGAGCTTGGCATCCCTGCTGACAGAAAGGTCGTCGGTTACATCTCTCGTTTGGTTGAAGGGAAAGGACACAACCAGTTCGTCGAAGCGGCCGTGTCCATTGTGAGGAATTACAAGGACGTTGTCTTTCTGATCGTTGGCAATAACGAGGCCGGCATCGACGGACCCTCGATGAAATACCTCAAGAACAAAGTTCAAGACCTTGGTCTCGCCGATTATTTCATTTTTGCAGGCTGGCGCACTGACATACCACAGATTCTTTCCATATTGGACGTCTTTGTGCATTGTCCCACAACCTGGATCGAAGGACTGGGAATCGCTCATCTGGAAGCCATGGCCATGGCCAAGCCAACAGTGGTCTCGCAAAACGGCGGGCTGCCCGATGCTGCCGTCGACGGCCGGACGGGTTTCATCGTCCCTCCGGGAGACACAGACAAGCTGTCGTCGGCCATCCTGAGGCTTCTGCGGGACCAAGAACTCGCCTCTCGGCTAGGTCGGAACGCGCGCCAAAGAGTGGAGGAGCTATTCGATGTCGAGAAAAACACAAGAAAACTAGAAGTCCTTTTCCAGGAATACTCGTTGAAGAATCAGCTCGCGTCGAAGAGGCTGCCTCCTGTTCGCCCGGGCAGCGCAGATCGCGCGCTCCGCGAGACGGCGGAATAGCCCGGGCCCCTCTGTGCGGGCTCACATCGAAAGTGGTTCGCCTGCACTCTTGTGTTCTGTTTCGCACACACGCTCATGATCCGCATCATGCTGCAAAAGTTCTGAGGTTCCATGCGCATCTCCCTCGTTCTAAGAGCGGTGGCTACAAGTTGGGTCGCGGTTATTGCAAACGCGGCCGTCGGGTTTCTGCTCACCCCTTACGTTTTGCATCGCCTCGGCGACGAAGCTTTCGGGGTCTGGGTTCTCATCACAAATCTCGTTGGCTACTACGGTCTCGTGGATGCTGGTGTCCGGTCTGCAATTCTCCGGTACGTCTCGAGGCACAAAGAACTCAAAGACCAGAAGAGCGTCAACGAGGTGGTCGCCACAGCGTTCTACTATTACCTAGGTGCATGCACATTGGTCATTCTTGCCACCCACTTTTCGGTAGACGCCGTATCCCGATTTTTCTCCATCCACAGCACTGTGCTCAGCGCGTTCAAGTCTCTCTTTTTGCTGGCTGGCTTGGTCCAGGGCCTGATTCTTCCCCTCATGGTGTTTGTAAGCTCGCTCGAGGCAGCGGGTCGGTTTGATCAAGTCTATCTCACCAACGTCGCGTGTCTGGCGCTCCGCGTGATCGCCATCATTTATGTATTACGCGCGGGTGGCGGCTTGTTCGCCGTCGGTGCGACCACGATACTCTCTCAACTGCTTGCGTACACCATCCAGGTGCCTCTCGCTATCAGGGCGCAGCGGGGGCTTACTCTTCACCCGAAGTGGATTCGCAAAACTGTGCTCTGGGACATGCTTCGCTATGGTTCCATCAGCGTGGGCGTGGGCATCGCGGAAAAAATGAAGGTATACATTTATCCCGTTGTCATCGCAAAATTTCTAACGCCCGTGGCGGTGACCTTCTTTGCTTTGCCCATGAAGATTTTGGCCTTCCCCGCGGAAGGCATTGGCAGTATGACTGAGATTATAAATCCGCTTTCCAGCCAGTTGGATGCTCGCAACGACTTCGCCAAACTGCGGGACCTCATCCAGATGAGTGTTCAAAGCGCATTCCTGATACTTGCACCGCTGGCCGCCTTCCTCTTCGTGTTCGGGCGGGAATTGCTCGCGCTGTGGGTTGGCCCGCAATACTCTTCTGCGTACCCTCTCCTTGTCCTCCTCACGCTGGGGATTGGCACCGCCGCTACCCAATGCTGCGTTCAATCCATGCTTTTCGGCATTGAAAAGCACAAACAACTCGTCTGGTATCGCCTTGGGGAAGGCCTGTCTATCACTGTGCTTGGAAGCGCTGCATTGCGAATCGCGGGTCTCGAGGGTTTCGCGCTGGTGATTGCGGTCACCTTGCTGTTCACCAGTCTGGTCTTAGTTCCCCGTCACTTATGCCGGATTTTGAATTTACCGCTCCGCCGCTATTTGGTGCAAGGATGTGTAAAACCTTGTGTCTTGGCCTTTCCAATGGCCGCCACTCTTGTCGCCTTGCGTTACTTCCTTATGGTCAACGGTTGGCCGGCCGTTCTCTTCGCAGCATTGGTCGGGGGCCTTGTCTATGCCCTGACCCTCTTGTTCGTGTCGCTTTTTGATTCCTATAGACCGTTCCGTCTGCTGAAACCGGATGTCCTGCAGGTCTTGGAACAAAAAATCTGGTCTCCGCCACATTCCAAATTTCGCTCTGTGGTTAATGTTCTTCGTTCCCAGGCATCGCAGACAGACTAGTGAGGCACGCCAACAGTGAGCTATGTCAGGAAGCAGCCATGAAAGTGCTCCTCCCCGATTCCGCGGAGGTAGGCCGTGCTGAATCTACTTCCCTAGCCCCAGCCCAAGTCGAAATTCCGCCGCTCCCTGCTCCTTCGCCGGTGCTTTCAAAACGCTTTTATTTCCCCGAGCTGGATGCCATTCGCATCTTTCTCTTCTTTGGCGTTTGGGCCTATCACGCGGTGCCGCGGCAAGATCACTACTACGTCGATCACCACATTCCACAAGTTCTCGCGTCCTTGATCGCAACAGCCATCAAGGCGTGCATGTGCAGCCTCGATGTCTTCTTCATCCTGAGCGCATTCTTGATCACGGAACTGCTGCTTCGAGAACGGGCATTAAGAGGTGCGGTGGACTTAAAAACCTTCTACGTTCGCCGCCTTCTGCGCATTTGGCCCCTCTACTTTTTTGTGATTGCTCTTGCTGGTTTTCTTTCCTTGTTCGACCGGAGTCAGACGGTTGGGTGGAGTTACGCTCTTTCCTTTCTGTTTTTTGTGGGCAACTGGATCATGGCCATTCGCGGTTTCCCGCGGGCCACCATCCTCGTCCCTTTGTGGAGCGTGTCGTTCGAGGAACAATTCTACTTACTCTGGCCTCTTGTCCTGCGCAAATCTTCTTTGAGAACCATCCGCAGAATCGCGATAGGGCTTTTGCTGGCGGCCTCTTTGACTCGGCTGATTCTGCTCCTCAAGCACGCGGGCGGCGACCCCATTTGGTACAACAGCTTTGCCCGGCTCGACTCCATTGCCTGCGGGATTCTTCTGGCGGTGATCCTCCACGGGCGCGCCACCTTCCGCCTTGGGCTTCCAGCCAGAATGTCATTGCTGGCTCTGGGAGTCTCCGCATGGATGCTTGTTGGACGCTATTGCGGCTTGCTCGATCCCGCACCCGCGCTGGCTGGAGGCATGATCGGGTATCCGCTGATGTCGCTCGGCGGCGTCGCGATCTTTCTCTCCGTCTTGGGAGCGGCTCGGGATGGGTTTCCCTTCCTCAAGAATTCCCTCCTCGTTCACTTGGGCAAGATTTCCTATGGTCTCTACGCGTTTCATCTTCTGGGCCTTCGCTTCTCCACTTATCTTTTTGCTGGTTATCACCATGCTTTTGGCTGGACCCTCTCCTTGCTCCTCTCACTGGTGATCACACTGCTCCTTGCTGCCGCCTCCTTTCAATGGTTGGAGAGCCCCTTTCTGCGCTTGAAGCAAAACAGGTTTACGTACGTTCCTTCCGGTGCCCTTTCTCGCTGAGTTTTCTCGATCCCCGTCACGCCGCGTTCCCGGGCTGAACGATGCCGTCCACAACTGCTCGAGCCCATGGGAACCTGTGCATCACGCCGGCTGTTCTCCGCAGCAACCTTTGCAATCGCGCGTGCTGCATTACAACGGACCCCGCTCGCTTCGGGGGCGAAAGGAAAGATATGTCCCCAATTTCAGTCTCTATGCGTGAATCAAGTGTTCAGCAAGTTTCGGTAGTTTCTGCGGAATTTCCTCGTCACTTCTTGGCCCTTCTGCGGTGCAGCCATGACGCCGGTCCATTGATCCTTGCTGCGGAGCTGCAGCGTGGCGCGGTTGGCCTTGTCCAGGCTCGTCTGCGGTGCGCCGTTTGTGACGCTGAGTATCGCATTGAAGACGGAATCGCTAATTTGATGAGCGACACATTGACATCCGAGGACCAATACGAAATGGCCATCCGCGACTCCCAGCATTCTTCCCTTCCGCCCGATGGTTTCGTCCCGCCGGCTTCCGGCTGGCGATCCAAGTTGAGTGATCTGTTGGAGATCCCCCATCACTTGTCCGAATTGCAGCCCCGGGGATGTAAGGTCTTGGAAATCGGCTGCGGCGATGGGCGATTCACCATGCTCATGGCGCAAATGGGTGCCAGCGTTCTTGCTGTCGACTTCTCGGTCGATTCTTTGCGCACTCTAGCCTCCTGGCTCCCGTCTGGCATCGCCCCGACGGCATACCAGCTTCCTCACCGCTCGCCCTCGGATCTTCGCGGCCGCGTCGCGCTGGTCCGGGCGGACGCGAGTCATTTTCACGTTGCTCCTCGCAGTTTTGACCGCGCGCTCTCCACCACCCCTCTGGACTCCTGCGAAGAGCGCCTCGCCATGTACCGGTCCATTGCCGAAGCACTCACGGACGACGGTCGCTACGTTGGCAGTGTCGAAAATGACGACTTGACTCGGCGTCTCTTGGGCTTGCCTCTCGCGCGGCGCTATTCCAGCGGGATCTTCATCGAACACTTCAGCGTCGTGAAGGTCCGGCGCGAAGTCTCTCCCTTCTTCTCGAAACTCCGTATCCGGCCAATCCGGCCGCGGCTTCCCTTCATCCACGGCCTGCTCTCCAACTGGGCGCTCCGCCTGTCGCGCTTGGCTGCTGCGACGCCCGTCCTGCGTCACCTGGGAGAAATCCTGTTGCTTCGAGCCGAGCGCCCTGTCCGCCAGCCTATCGAAGGTTTTCACCGCCGAGGCAGCAAGCTCGCCAAGCGTCTTTTCCGTTGGTATATGTCCAAATTAGGAAAGGACTCCCTCTGGGAGAACAATGAACCAATTTGACCGCCACGAATGGCCACCAGACAGAATTCTCACTGCATTCGAAGGCTATTATAAAACGTTCGGAACTCTGTTAACGCTTTTGAAACATA
>Ga0209180_10000685_pt1 | contig 16000 bp, 12 predicted proteins | sample CZO8metaG_3_FD_188355 | JGI IMG/M metagenome (GOLD analysis project Ga0209180, IMG submission 188355) | Vadose zone soil microbial communities from the Eel River Critical Zone Observatory, Northern California, USA - CZOApr15con2H2.8 metaG... | ecosystem: Environmental > Terrestrial > Soil >...
GATGGACTATACACGGCGGGCCGGGTCCATTGTGTCATTCGACGTGAATGTCCGCCCGTCGTTATGGGCATCCCACGCCGCTATCCGAGACACAATAGCACAGGGTGTGGAACGTGCCGACATTCTCAAGCTCAGCGTCGATGAGGCTGAGTTCGTAGATAGTTCACCAACCGACCCTCCCGAGAAGGACTGGCTGAACACGCTGGGAGAATCTCTCCTGGAGAGGGGGCCTCGTCTCGTGATTATTACAACGGGTGCCAACGGAGCGCTGTTGCTGACGGCCAGGCAACGAGTAGAGGTCCGTCAGTTGCCGGTTCGTCCTGTCGACACGACGGGCGCGGGCGATGCATTTATTGGAGCCGTCTTATACAGGCTAGTGCAGCTAGGATGCTCTACACCTTTGGATCTTCAAACGCTCTCAGAGCGTGATCTAAGTGAGATGGGCAGCTTTGCGAATCAGGTGGCAGGTCTGAGCGTTACTCGTTACGGTGGTATTTCATCCTTCCCTTTCATGCATGAAGTCAGCGGTTCTTCGGCCACGTGAGAGACATGTCCTTGTAGGCCCACAACTTCTGTATTTGTTCCCGTAAAGCCCTCCCCTTCATCACGAGCCTCCCGATGAAGACCCGTGTGTAGCCTCGATCTTTTGCATGCGAGTTGGCTGGATAAAGACAGCCTGCAAAATGGGTCTGCTTGCCAACGGAGGCAACTTGCTTGGCATCGACCCGTTCTACCTGCAGATCGCTATCGGCTTACTGATCATCCTGGCAGTGTACTTCGATCATTTACAAGGGCGCAGCATCAATTTCTTGCGGCGGGCAGCCTAGAGTATAATGAACCGGTTTTATGACAGCTTTGCTTGTCAGTTCCACAAGGATGCTCTAGATCCATTACTTAAGAGCATCCTTGAACCGCCCCACATCGGAGCGGCAGCGGTGCGTTCCGCCTCCTTACCGTACGGAGTTGCGGTTGTAGACCGCTCGCGCCCACAGGTATCCGATCAGGGTGAGGCCAGCGCACCAGGCGACGGCGAGGACGGCACTGTTTCCGATCGGCGTGCCCAGCAGCAGCCCCCGCACCGTGTCGATGACGGGGGTGAAGGGCTGGTACTCAGCGAACCAGCGCACCCCGACCGGCATCGAGTCCGGGCGGACAAACGCACTGCTGGTGAGCGGTAGCAGCAGTTGAAAGATGAGGGAGAGGCTATTAGCTCCCGCGGGCGTTTTGCCCACCAGGCCGAACACCACCCCCATCCACGAGAGTGCAAGGGTGAACAGCGCGATGACGCCGAGCGCCGCGATCCAGGCGACGGGACCCGCCGAGGGCCGGAAGCCCATGAGCAGCGCCACCCCGATGACGAGGACGATGGTGATCATCGTCCGGATCAAGCTTCCGAGAACCTGTCCGGTCAGCACCGAGGCGCGGGAGATCGCCATGGTGCGGAAGCGGGTGATGATACCTTCGCTCATGTCCATGCAGAGGTTTATCGCAGTCGTCGCACACCCGCTGCCCACAGTCATGAGGATAATCGCGGGCGCAACGTAGTTGATGTAGGCACCGCCATGCACCACGCCGCCAAGGCCGGCGCCCAACGTCCCGCCGAACACGTAGACGAACAGCACCAGCGTGACGATTGGCGTCAGCAGGCCACTCAGCGTCATCGAGAGGCGGCGCAGCGAGTGCCGGACATCGCGCCGCAGCATCGTCGCCGAATCGCGCAGAGCAAAGGAAAAATTGGTCATCGTACATTGCCTTTCTGTGTGTCAGGGTGGCCGGTGAGGGCGAAGAAAACGTCATCGAGGTCGGGAGTGTGAACCGAGAATTCATTGACATCAATCGATTGATCGTCGAGCCGGTCAAGTAGGGCTTTGATTGATCGGACGCTGCCATCAGTTGGGATCTGGAGCGTGAGCTCGTTGTCGTCGCGCGCCACCTCGCCCAGGGTGCGAGCAGCCGCTTCGAGCCCGCTCGCGTCGGCGAACTGCAGGCGGATGTGACCACCGGGGATGCGGCGTTTGAGCTCGTCGGGGGTCCCCTGGGCAACCAGCTTCCCCCGATCGAGAACCGCGACCCGGTCGGCGAGCTGGTCCGCCTCTTCCAGGTACTGCGTGGTGAGCAAGATCGTGACGCCGCCAGCCACGAGGTCGCGGATGATCTGCCACATCGTGTGGCGGCTGCGCGGGTCCAGGCCGGTGGTCGGCTCGTCGAGGAAGATGATGCGGGGATCGCCGACCAGGGTCATCGCGAGGTCGAGCCGGCGCCGCATGCCCCCGGAGTAGGTGGCGGGCATCGACTTTCCCGCGTCGACCAGATCGAAGCGGTCGAGCAGCGCAGCCGCGCGCCGCCGGCCTTCAGATCGGCCCAGGTGGTGCAGGTCTGCCATCAAAAGCAGGTTCTCCTCGCCGGTGAGCAGGTTGTCCACCGCCGAGAACTGGCCGGTGACGCCGATCGCGGCGCGGACCGCTTCAGGCTCCCGAACCAGGTCGTGGCCGGCAACCCGCGCCTCGCCACCATTGGCGCCGATGAGCGTGGACAGGATCTGAACCATCGTAGTCTTGCCTGCGCCGTTGGGGCCGAGCAGCGCGAGGACCGTCCCCTCAGCCACGTCCAGGTCGATGCCGTCGAGCACCACGTGGTCGCCGAACGATTTGCACAATCCTCGTGTTTCAATCATCATCATGACACATGACACCTTTCTATGCTATAATAAAATTCACTGAGCTATTAAGTGAAACATCAAAAATTTATCTTAGTGACTAAGTTAAATATATCATACATGGAGGAACAGAAATTGTCAAGTGGTTCTCAGGAAAAACACGCGGCGTTACTCGGGGAGCTTGCGCAGGAGTTCCGGCAGTTCAATGGACTCGGCGCGTCCTTCTTCCGGGCGGCGGCGGCTCGGATCGGGATGACCGTCACAGACATGCAGGTCATTGATATCCTGGATAGCACAGGTCCAACGACCGCTGGTCAGCTCGCCGATCTCACAGGGCTCACAACCGGGGCCATCACCGGGATGCTCAACCGGTTGGAGGAGGCTGGACTCGTGCGCCGGGAACGCGACCCCAACGATGGACGCAGGGTCATCGTCCGGCTCGCCCCAGGCAAGGACGAAATGCACGAGATCGGCCCCATCTTCGCTTCCCTTGGGAAGGCGTGGGATGAAATGGCGTCGCACTACGATGATGAGCAGATCGCCTTCCTCCTGGAGTTTCTCAAACGCAGCAACGCGATGTCCAGGAAGGAAATTGTCCGGGTGCGAGAGGTTCCAGAGGGCGAGGGGGGACTCTTCTCCGCTCCACTGGGAGATCTGGAGAGCGGTCGGCTCGTCGTCTCCTCCGGGATCTCCCGGCTGACCTTGCGCGCGGACGACGGAATGGCCGAGCTCTACCAGGCCCGCTTCGAGGGACCTGTGCCGGAAGTGAAGGCCAAAGATGGGGTGGTCACCATCCGCTATCCGCGACGTCTGTGGGTTCTGGGCGGGGGGCAGCGCACGGCGGAGGTCACGCTCAGCGTCGCCATCCCGTGGCGGATCGTGATCCAAGGCGGAGCATCGGAGGTCACCGCCGAGCTGGGCGGTCTCGATCTCGCCGGGCTGGAGGTCAAAGGGGGACTCAGAATGACCCGCCTGGAGCTCCCCGAGCCCTCCGGCGTGGTTCCCATACGGATCAGCGGGGGAGCATCAGTGGTCACCGTTCGGCGCCCTGCAGGCGTCGCCGCACGAGTCCACCTCAAGGGCTGGGCCTCCGAATTTGTCTTCGACGATCAAACTTTCAGCGGTGTGGGCAACGACGTGCGGCTGCAAAGCCCTGGCTTTGATCCGACTGCCCCGTGCTACGACATCGAAGTCTCCAGCAGCGCCAGCATGGTCACCATAACCTCCGGTTGACGACGAACCCGAGCGCGAGCTCGCCCGCGACCGCCCGGTTCAGGGTCATGGAAGCCTCGCAGGAGTGCTGCGTGTGCCATAATGTAGACAGAGCCAAAATGAACCGTACCCTCAGACACTGTGAAGAGGGGACGGACCTCCTTTAGATTAGACAGAAAGGATGCGTTGAGCTATGAGCAAAGTGCTGGCCATCATTCTGGCCGGGGGCCAGGGCGAGCGGTTGAGTCTCCTTTCGCAAAAGCGTGCCAAGCCCGCGGTCCCGTTCGCGGGCAAGTACCGCATCATTGATTTTGCCCTGAGCAACTGCGTCAACTCCGGCATCTCCGATGTCGCCGTGCTGACACAGTATCGCCCCCACTCACTGCACGATCATATTGGCATTGGCAAACCGTGGGACCTGGACCGGCAGAAGGGAGGCATCCGCCTGCTCCAGCCATATGTCGGGCGGCAGGAGCTGGATTGGTACCAGGGCACCGCCGATGCGGTGTACCAGAATCTGAGCTTCATTCTCGAATCGCGCTGCGACTACGTGCTCATCCTGGCCGGCGACCACGTGTATCGCATGGACTACGGGCCGATGATCGCCTTCCACGAGCAGCACCGCGCCAACGTTACCCTCGGCGCAGTGGTCGTGCCCCTCGAGGAGGGGTACCGCTTTGGCATTCTGGAAACGGATGCCGGGGGACGGGTCGTCTCATTTGAGGAGAAGCCCAGAGAGCCACGCGGCTCCCTGGGATCGATGGGTATCTACGTATTTGACCGCGACACGTTGATCCGTGTCCTGATCGAGGATGCACGGGCCGCTGAAACTGGAGGTTCCCCCACCCAGCATGACTTTGGTCGCAACATCATCCCGGCAATGGTGCAGCGCGGCGAACGCGTCTATGCCTATCCCTTTGCCGGTTACTGGCAGGATGTGGGCACCATCCACTCCTACTGGGAGGCGCATATGAAGCTGCTTGGTGATCATCCCTCCTTCGACCTCTACGATCCATCCTGGGTGATTCACACGCGCAGCGAGGAGCGGCCTCCTGCGTATATTCGCAGCGGGGCGCAGGTCGTCGAGAGCCTGATCTCGCACGGCTGCATCATCAAAGGGCATGTCGAGCGCAGCGTACTCTCACCAGGTGTGGTCGTCGAGGAGGGCGCGGTCGTACGGAACTCCATCCTGCTCTTTGATACCGTCATCGGTGCCGGCAGCGTGATCGACCACGCGATCATAGATAAAGAGGTCATTGTTGGCAAGCACTGCCAGATTGGCTACGGCGATGATATGACGCCAAACAAGCTGGAACCTCACCTGCTGAACAGCAGCATCACGCTTATCGGCAAACGTACGCACCTGCCCGATAACCTCAAGGTCGGCCGCAATTGCAAAATCGGCACTGACCTTGACCCGCAGGATTTCCCGACCGATACAATTAGCAGCGGCGAGACGGTTGAGGACCGCACCTTCGCACACGGCTGGGAGCGTGACCTGGCCCGGAGGCTATCCGTTGAGCCGTAGTGAGCATGCAGCATCTCTCTAAAGGGCCGCCTCTCCTGCTCATATGGGCGGGAGGCGTAACACGCGCTCGTACAACTGGCTATAGGAAAGGGCGCTGGCAGACCAGCGCGAATCGTATGCCATCGCTCGCTCGATGAGACCGGGCCAGCGGTCGCGCTGTGCATAGAGCCGTAATGCACGATGCAGCGCGTCAAGCAGGGCGGAGGCGTCGTACGGCGTAAAGCTCACCCCATTGCCTTTCTCAGGGTAAGCATCCAGATCGATCACCGTGTCGGCTAAACCGCCAGTTGCATGGACAATTGGCAGCGCACCATAGCGCAGCGCGATCAACTGCCCCAGGCCACCCGGTTCGAAGGCGCTGGGCATCAGGAAGAAATCCGCGCCGGCGTAGATGCGGCGAGAGAGGGCAACGCTGAAACCGATATGCGCACGAACAGCGGTGCTCGTGGCAAGCTCACGGAATAACTGCTCGTAGCGAGGCTGCCCGGTGCCCAACACCACCAGATGCAGTGGCAGGGTGCGCAACTCAGAGGCGATTGCGGCGATGAGATCGAAACCTTTCTGATCTACGAGCCGGCTGACGATGCCCACCACTGGCAGCTCTGGATCGTCCGGCAGCCCGAACTCTCGCCGCAGCGCCGTGCGATTGCGCACTTTGGCAGCCGGTGCCTCCGTCGCGGTGTACCGGGCAACCAGGTCACTATCGGTCGAAGGATTCCAGGCGTCCCAATCAAGGCCATTGGGAATACCGAAGACGCGCGGATGGCGCTGAAAGAGGACCTCATCGAGGCCCCAGCCATAGTCCAGCGTCTGAATCTCCTCGGCGTAGCGCCGCGAGACCGTCGTCACTATATCGGCGTACACGATACCGGCTTTCATCCAATTCACGTCGCCCCAGAACTCCAGGCCGCTCCCTGTGAAGACACGCGCACGGTCCAGCCCCGCCTCATCCAGGATGGAGGGGTCCCAGCGCCCCTGGTACTGCATATTATGCACGGTATAGACGATACGAGTCGCCCCGTGACGCAGGAGATGACGATAGGTGGTGCGCAGGTAAGCGGCGCATGGGGCAGTCTGCCAATCGTTGAGGTGGATGATATCGGGGGCAAAGCCGAGCTGAGGCAGAGCCTCGAGCAAACCCCGGCAAAATAGGAGAAAGCGTCGCTGCTCATCGTGCTGATCCAGACCGAGGTAGATCTGCTGGTGCCGGCCAAAGAACTCCCAATTATCAAGCAGGTAGACGGTGACCGGTGAATCGGGAAGCGTTGTCTGCAAGATAGACATAGTTCGGTCAAGCCCGGCCATGGGGAGCACCTTCACAACACCCGTAGGTGCGAGACCCCAGCGCGTGGGATCAATGCTCCCATAGCGGGGCAGAAAGATGCACACCTCGTGGCCCAACTTCGCCAGCTCTTTGGGCAGGCTCCCTATAACGTCGGCCACACCACCCTCTTTGACAAAGGGAACCGCCTCCGTAGCGACCACCAGGATCTTGAAGCGCATATCATTTGTCATGCTAGTCTCGTTTTGTTGAGCATTCCTCAGACGGGAACGGCGCGCCAGTGTCTGCTCTTGTAAGGATATACCTTAAACCTCGACCTCCGCAATAGACTCACGTATCCAGGTAGGCCGGTAGGGAAAGCGTTCCACCTGTTCGTGCTTGGTGACTCCGGTGAGCACCAGGAGAGTGCGCAGGCCGCTCTCGATCCCGGCGACGATATCGGTATCCATGCGATCCCCGATCATCACAGAGTCCTCAGAATGCGCATTCAAGGTGCGTAGCGCCGTGCGCATCATCAGCGGATTCGGTTTGCCGATGTAGTAAGGCTTGACGCCCGTGGCCGCGCTGATCAACGCCGCAACTGCGCCGGTCGCGGGAACGATTCCTCCCTCGCCCGGCCCCATCACGTCCGGATTGGTGGCGATAAAACGTGCCCCGGCACTCACGAAGCGGATGGCGCGGGTAATGCGATCGAAGCTGTAGGCGGTCGTCTCACCCAGTACAACAAACTCCGGATCTTGATCGGTCAGGACGTAGCCGATGTCATGCAGCGCCGTCGTCAGCCCGGATTCACCAATGACGTACGCCCGCCCACCCGGATGCTGATCGTCCAGGAACTGCGCAGTAGCCAGCGCGGATGTGAAGATCACTTCGGGCGGCACCTCCAGCCCTATATATGACAGGCGTACCTGCAGGTCGCGCTGCGTGTACAATGAGTTGTTGGTAAGAATCAAGAACGGGATTTCCCGGGCCCGCAGACGTTGCACAAACTCTGCTGCCCCAGGTATGAGCGTCGTGCCTCGCACGATCACCCCATCCATATCTGTCAAGTAATGCTTAATACCTTCCATCTCTATCCCTCCGATGGATGCTGGGTGTCAGTAGCTCCTATGACGCTCTATACAATCACGGTCCCGTTGACAACCGGTACTTCCATGCAATATACTGCACAATCATGATATTACCATACAAATTCGTGCAAAGTCAAGGAATATTGTGCAGTTTCAAGGAGAAGAACACAATGCTAACAGCAGAACGACGACGTTCGATTATGCAGACCTTACAACGGGAGGGCAAGGTGCTTGCATCGGAGATGAGCAGGAGCTTGCACGTTTCGGAGGACACCATCCGGCGTGACCTGCGCGAACTGGCCGCCGCGGGCCAACTCCAGCGTGTGCATGGAGGGGCGCTGCCACGTTCACCGGCCAGCGCCAGTTTCACAGTGCGCCAGCAGCAGGCGGCAGAAGCCAAGGCAGCCATCGCGCAGGCGGCAGTAGAGCTCATCCGCCAGGATCAGGTGATTATTCTGGATGGTGGCACGACGTCTTTGCAAGTGGCGCAGCATCTGCCATACAATCTTCGCGCTACCGTGATTACGCACAGCCCGCCGGTTGCGCTGGCCCTGGCAGAATACCCGGAGATCGAGATTGTTGTGATCGGTGGGAAGCTCTACAAGCATGGTCTGGTGACTGTTGGTTCGGCCACCGTCGAGGCATTCCGGAACATTCGAGCCGACCTCTGCTTTCTGGGGATAGCCAGCCTGCATCCCGATGTCGGAATCAGTACGCTCGATCTGGAAGAGGCTTATGTGAAGCGTGCCATGATCGCCAGCGCGGCTGAAGTGGTGGCATTGACATCCGCTGAGAAGTTAGGCACGGCTGCACCCTACATTGTTGGCCCGCTCAGTGACCTGACACACCTGGTGACCGAGCGCTCCATCTCGAATGAGGCGCTGGCTCCCTACCGGGCGCTGGGTATTACCGTTGTGCGTGCCTAAGGAACCTGGGTCCAGGTCTGCCCACCGTCAGTAGTTTTGAAGAGCAGCGTGTTCGCAGCTTCAGGTGTATAGCCCAGTGCCCAGCCGATCCCGGTCGAGACAAAGTTCAGTTGCGCGACAGATGTGATGCTGGCAGCGATTGCGGGCGTGATTTTCGCCCAGTGCGCTCCTCCGTCGCTAGTGCGGTAGAGCATCGTCCCATTGTCAACGGCAACCCATCCATGCTGCATATCGATAAAAATTACGAGACTAGACGACGCAGGGAGTGAGGATGTAGACTGCCAGGTGGTACCACCATCGTGGGTGACAAACAGCTGTGAGCCGCCTGGCAATATCCCATCGTGGGCAGTGAAAAATGTAGGAGGCGCAAAGACCTGGTCTGGCGCAGTCGGTAAGGTCTGTGATTGCCAGGTGGCTCCGCCATCATGTGTAATGTACAACCAGGGGCCGGTGGCCCAGCCAGTGGAGGCATTGATGAACGTCAGCCCTGTTTTATGTCTTGTAAAGGGAAAGGTGGCAGGGATGTTGCTCTGGCTCCCATATGTAGTACGGGATACGGCGGTCCAGGACTTCCCCCCGTCGGTTGTGCGAAAAATCATCTCGAAATCGTTGCCCGTGGCCCCCCCTGTTTCAGCTTCGATCCAGCCATCCTGGCTGTTGATAAAACTCATCCTGGCCCGATCCACTGGAACATTGGCAGAGAGCGTGGCACTCTGCCAGGTCTGGTCCCCATCGGCCGTGTGAGAGACGATTGCCCCTGGCTGCTGCCCTGACTCCGCTATCCACGCCTCTTCGCCAGAGAGAAAGTAGCCCCCGGCAACGAGGGCAGCTTTATGTGGGGTGACATCCTTCCAGGTGCTCCATCCATTTGTTGTGTACAGCACGCTGGTGTTCGTCAAAGCCCAGCCCGTGGTGGCATCGATCATGTGGATAGTCTGAAGTGAGTTGACCGGGCCAGCCGGCGTTGGGCTGCTGGGAGAACCAACCACTGTTGGGATTGGCGTTGGACTGCTGGGAGAACCAACCACTGTTGGGATTGTTGCTGGTGTGGAAGTCGGTTTGGACGCACTCCCCTGGCCAGGTTGACTGCAGGCAGACACGACAAGGAGAGAGACGATAAGCAGTAGCGTATATGTGATCGCTTTAAAAGGATGGATGTGTTGCCGGCATACAGAAGAGAGAGATGTATTACTGTACATAAGATGATACTCCTTTTATAAAGATTAACTGTGTATCTAAGTACTGCCTTTGGTCTTGCCTGACGGACGCAGTCCGTAGACGCGCAGCGTCGTTGGCAAGACCCATTTCAAGGTGTTCTACAGGACGAGTGAGAGGAGATGCTGCTTCTCCTTAACAAGCACGAAGGAGGGCATGGCTTTGCTCCCGGTATGTGGTCTCTCATTACTGTCGCCGCGAAAGAGCGATCTCATTAGCTTCCTCTTTTCCTGGATAGCACAGCGCTCCACTCATCAGGGCACCGCAGTCAACCACACTCGCAATCGCGCTAACTCCCCGCAGCGGTCGCCAATGTCATGAAAGGAAAGTCATACTGCCAGAGCTGGTGTCCGTCATTGAGGCTCAATGCATAAATGCTCTCTGCCCCGGATGGGCGACTTACGAGGAGATAGATGCTGTCATCCATGATAGCAATCAGACCATGCATCAAGCTCTGCGGGTCAAGCACGTTTTTGGACCAGAGCACTTTTCCAGTGTTGCTATCCAGCGCCTCCACTTGCGTTACACCCTGGCCTCCCAGGAAGAGCGGTGGGTAGGTTGCGTAGATGGTATTGTTCACCAGCGCAAAAGGTATGATTGACCCGGCGTCACTGGGATCGTGCTGTGAACACCAGAGTTCATGCCCATCGCTGATCTGGTAGGCGCAGAAATGGCTGCCATTGAAGAAGATAATCTGGTCTTTCTCAATGATCATATGCCCCACATCCGCGCGCGCGGCGAATGTGGTCACAATCTTGCTCGACCAAAGCACCGTGCCATGCTGCGCTGACAGGGCCAGGAGGGTGCCACCCGGTTTGGCATCGAGAGGCGTGCCTCCTTGAGGAATGGTCCACACAATGGAGACGACATACACACGATTGTCCTGCTGCGCAATCGATGAGATAGCTCCATCGTAGCTCCAGAGAAAGTGGCCGGTTGTTTCCTGGAGAGCAACCAACTGGTATTTGTTGTCGAGATATGCCGCCACGTACACTTTCCCACCGGCGACAGTGAACAGTTCCTCTCCGCCAGCCTGATACTGCCAGAGCACCCTCCCATCGTTCGCGCGCAGGGCAAAGAGAATCGATGTTTCCGACACATCATCCAAGAGCTGGGTAAAGATCGTGCCGTGATCCAACACAAGGCCGCCGGCATCATGACCGAAATCGGGCGAGGAGGATGGCCAGGGCAGGCTGATGTGCCAGAGCAGTTTTCCATCAGAGGCACGCAGCGCGTACACCTGTTCCTTCCCTCTGGCATAGACTACGTGTGCCTGCACGGTGATCACAGTGGGCACGGCGAACTGCTGATCTATCACGTAGCTCCAGATATGCTTGCCGTCACTGGCACGGTTCGCCACGATGGTGGGTTTGCCTGAGAATATCTTGGTATTAGCTGAGACGCTGACAATAATGTTCTGCGCTTCTCCCTGGGCCGGCTGCTGCGCTGGAGGTTGGTGCAGGCGCGCGGCGAGCACAAACAAGAAACTACCGACCACGACGCCCACCACCAGCACCGCTGCCAGCATCTCCAGAAAAGGACTGACACGTCGCCGCCGTCGCGGCGGGCGAACAGGGAGGTGCGAGAGATCCTGGCTGGTTGAGATCTGGAGACGAGCGATCAGTCTGTTGGTCTCTTCAGATGTAGGACGCGGCACCTGCAGCGTGGCATAGCGCCGCGCAACCTGGCGCAACTCCTCCGGCAAAGGCTCCGTCTCGTTGTCATCGTCAAACGGAGTGGCATGCTGATGATCACTGTTCGCCACGATCAGAATCTCCTTTCAGTCTGCTGGAGAGAAGTCGGCTCTAAATAGGTGCGCAGCAGGCGCAGGGCGCTGAAGGTGCGGCTTTTGATGGTTCCAACTGGCACCCCCAAAACCTCCGCGGCCTCGTTCACGCTGAGTTCCTGGCCGAAACGCAGGCTGAGCACCTCGCGCTGCTCAAAGCTGAGGTGTGCCAGGGCGTTGAGCAGGTCGGCCTGGCGTTCCTGCCTCTCTACCCAGGCCTGCGGGTCAGCGTCGTCCATCAGCGTCTCCGGCAGGTCGGCCTGGAGATCAACATACCGGTGGTACGCGCTCTCCTGGTAGTTGAGGGCCAGATTGCGAGCGATACGGTAGAGCCAGGGTAAAAACGGCTGGGGGTAGCGATAGGAACGCGCATTGCGCACCAACCGGAAAAAGGTGTCCTGGGCCAGGTCTTCCGCCAGGTGGGCATCGCCCAGCAGGCGGTAGAAGTGCGCTACCAGCGGGGCATGATAGCGCTGGACCAGCGTGGTGAGCGCGTCTGCTTTGCCGCTTTGCCATTCTTGAAAAAGCTCTTCATTGGTGGCCATCTTCCCTCTTGTATTCGAAAATGTGGAGAGAGCATGCTCTTCGTTCTAATAATATATACCGGAGAACAAGGAATTGGTTCATCAAGTGGCCAATGCGAAATCGTCCCCTTTCCTGATGTGCGCCACTCCTTGTCTTTTCCCCGCCCGTCTGATATCGTTATCCCCAGAGCAAGAACGAATCATCGATTGACCACTTCTACAACCCGGAAAGTGAAAAATACCCGTGCATGTTGATGAGAGCGACCCAGCCACATTGGAGAGCCATCCGCCTCGTCAAGGCTCCTTTCTGGAGGTCTTAGGCGTCTTCACACGGCTCGGCCTGACATCTTTTGGCGGCCCTGTCGCCCACCTCGGGTATTTCCGGCAGGAGATCGTCGTCCGCCGCAAATGGGTGGATGAAACCACCTATGCCGATCTCATTGCCCTCAGTCAACTCCTACCTGGCCCTGCCAGTAGTCAGGTGGCCATCACACTTGGCATCACACGAGCAGGGCTATGGGGAGGACTCGCGGCCTGGCTCGGCTTTACACTTCCATCCGCCATTGCACTTACCCTGTTTGCCTACGCGACGACGCTGGGGCAAGGATTCACGCACGCGGGATGGATTCACGGGTTGCTCGTTGTCGCCGTTGCTGTGGTTGCGCAGGCCGTGTGGGGCATGGCAAACAGGCTATGTCCTGACCGCCCACGAGCAACCCTTGCCCTGGCTGCGGCGATTGCCATCCTACTCTGGCCAGTTGCCATTACGCAGATCGCCATTCTTGCTGTTGCCGGACTCCTTGGCTGGTGGCTGTTCCGAGAAACGCAGCCTGTCAAGCCGTCATCCCTCAACCTGGCGGTTCCTCGCTGGCTATCCGTTGGGTGCTGGATTGTGTTCTTCGGATTGCTGCTGGGACTGCCGCTGCTGCGCCTGTTCTTTCACAACCAGGCGCTTGCCTTGTTCGATACTTTCTTTCGCGTGGGATCCCTGGTCTTCGGAGGTGGGCATGTCGTCCTGCCCCTGCTGCAGAGCGAGGTCGTTCCTCCCGGATGGGTCACCAACACGCAGTTCATCACCGGCTATGCTGTGGCCCAGGCAATCCCTGGCCCGCTCTTCACCTTCTCCGCCTACCTGGGAGCGATAGCAAAGCCTGCGCCTAATGGCTGGATGGGAGCCGCTATCGCTCTTGCCGCCATTTATCTCCCCTCATTTTTGCTGCTGATCGGTATCCTGCCGTTCTGGGACTACCTCCGTTCACTCGGATCCTTCCAGGGTGCCCTGCGTGGCATCAATGCCGCCGTGGTTGGAATCTTGCTGGCAGCGCTCTATCAGCCCATTTGGACAAGTGCTATCCACGCTCCCATCGACTTCGCCCTCAGCCTGCTGGCTTTTGGACTGCTGGTTCTCTGGAAGTGGCCTCCATGGCTGGTTGTCCTGCTCTCAGCACTGGTGGGAGCCGGGTTGAGCTTTCTCTAAAAGCTACCGGGGGGTCAAAATTCGTGCATAGAAAGCAACAACACTTTCCGCAAGCTCGATGACCTTCTCGCGCAACTCGAGCGGTTCCAGGATCTCCATCTGCGAGCCAAAGCTGAGAATATAGCCGCACGCTTCTTCTTTTATCCCGAAGAGCAAGCGCAGGTTGATCCAACCATCCGCGTCAGGCGGGTCGGCCTGCTCAACCTGTATGAACCTTCCTGCGGTGTGTACCCGTGGCAGAGCAGTTGGTGTAATGCGCACGGTGACGGCGTAACGTGGGAGACTCTCTTTAATAAAATCGGCAGATGATTGAGTCCAGTAGGCTGCCAGGTCGAAGTCCGGAGGGCGCATACACGGCTGGTCTGTCACCCGGGCCTCCCGCATGCGAGAGACACGGTAGCTACGGACCTCGCCCTCAACAGCCGCCACCAGGTACCAGATACTCCCTTTGGCGACCAGGCCCAAGGGATCGACAAGCCGTTCAACGGTAGCATCACTGCGTCGATAGGCGAAATGCAGTTTGCGTTCCTGCCAGAGCGCCTCCTGCAGGGTGGAGAGATAAGGAACAGCTTCCTCTGCACTGTGCCAGCCGGCGACATCCACGTGAACGCGCTGGCGGATATACTCGGCATTGCGGCGATTGATAGCAGGCAGGGCAGCAAAGAGCTTGATGAGGGCAGCTTCAGAAGCTTTGTGCAGCCCAAGATCAGCCAGGACGTGAGCAGGCCCGATGAGAAAGAGGGCCTGGATCTCAGCTTCAGTAAGCCCCGTCAGGTTCGTGCGGTAGTTTTCCAGCAAATTCCACCCACCTCCGATGCCGCGTTCCGCAGTAACAGGAATCCCTGCCGTGCTCAAGGCCTCCATATCGCGGTGGATGGTGCGTTCTGACACCTCCAGGCGCCGCGCAAGTTCACGGGCCGTCATACGCCCATGCGCCTGCAAAATAAGCAGGATTGAAAGCAGTCGATCAGCACGCATTCATATATTTGCTCCTTTGCCTTTTTTCCGCCACCGATTATTACTATACCATAGAAATATGACACGTATTGTCAAGAAGTGCCGGGCTAATCCGTGTCCCTTGTCACCGCTTTTGTCGGCACATGGCTATGCACTTGCTACAACCGTTTCCTGGATCTACAACTGTGAACAATCCGCAATAAGCCTACCCACAGAGCCGCAAGAGGAGCGAGGTGGCGTAGGAAGAGCGAAGCAAGGAGGAATGTATGTATGGAGAGCATCCGCTGGCAGTTCTATCCTTATGTGGCTGAGAACCCTCATGGACGGAGCTGGCTCGAAACAACAGAGCACCTCCTTTGTCGGGAAGTGTGTGCAGACACACGCGAGATGCGCACACCCTGGCAAGCCCCGGACCCGGCCCCTTGCCCCCCGCTGTCATCGCTGCATGTAGGGGGCCAGGGGCTTCTGGCTTTCGCGCACTCCACCGACTTCGATCAGCAAGTGCTCTGGGCCGCGCAGGAGGGGACTGGGACGGTAGGGTGGGGGGTCCACGACCAGGCGCGGCTGCTCCAGCCGCCGTACGAGTTCCGTCAAAGCGATCTGGGTCTCCATGCGTGCCAGCGGTGCGCCAAAGCAGATATGGATGCCACTGCCAAACCCCAGGTGCTCATTATCGCGCCGCTCCGGATCAAAGCGATCCGGGTCCGGGAACCGCGCCGGGTCACGGTTGCCCGCGGCCAGGGCCAGCGTGACCAGCACCCCCTTGGGAATCGTCGTCCCAGCAATGGTGATCTCGTCCAGGGTGGTCCGCTGCGGTAAGAACTGGACCGGCGGCTCATAGCGCAGGAGTTCCTCCACGGTGGCAGGGATCAGATCCGGGGCGTTCCGCAAGCGCTCGAGCATCGACGGATGCCGCAGCAGCGTGAGCATTCCATTGCCCAGCAGATTCACAGTGGTCTCATGGCCGGCGAACAGCAGCATCGCGGCGGTCGCGACGAGGTAGGGGTCCGCCATCCGTCCCTGGGCGTCGGTATCGGTCGCCATCCCGGAAAGCACATCGTCACCTGGATGCTCTCGGTGATGCTCGACCAGCCCGGCCATATACTGGTTCAGGTCGTTGAAGGCCTGGTCCCGTTGCCGGCGTTGCTCTTCGGTCTGCCCTGCCAGACTTTCCGCGAGCGAGGAGGCCCACACGTGAAACTTGGGTTCATCTTCACGTGGGACGCCCAGTATCCGGCAAATCACCGTCACCGGCAGCGGATAGGCGAAGCTTTCGACGAAATCGATCTGGCGCTGGCCTCGCACCTGATCGAGGAGGGTGGTGACGATGCGCAGCATCTCGGGGCGCAGCCCCTCCAGGTACGCCG
>Ga0209180_10000688_pt1 | contig 15963 bp, 17 predicted proteins | sample CZO8metaG_3_FD_188355 | JGI IMG/M metagenome (GOLD analysis project Ga0209180, IMG submission 188355) | Vadose zone soil microbial communities from the Eel River Critical Zone Observatory, Northern California, USA - CZOApr15con2H2.8 metaG... | ecosystem: Environmental > Terrestrial > Soil >...
GCGTATCACTACTTCGCGCACACCGCCGATTTATCGGCCTTTGCTTAAACCGCATTATCGGCCCCCCGTGCCCCATCGACTATCCAGGTTACCAACGTACAATCCATTATCGGCCCTTGCTGGCTGTTCCGAATCTACAAAAGAAAATATGTATCGCGACTTGGAGCTGAGAGTAGTCGTTCGCTACTTGCCTGGAGGACAAATCGTGCACGTGCATTCTTTCCCCACCCTCCTCGTGCCCTTGCGCGTCGTTCCTTATCTTAAGTATACACTATCGTTTACGTCAACGTCAATCTTGCCTGAATGGTCGCCCGCGTTGCTCTCAAAATGGGTAAGGTTGCGCATGCCAGCACACGGGTGATATCGGTATACTTTCAGCAAAAGCAGATGAACTGAAACCTTGAAGGAGTGAGCAATGAGCAGCTACATCTTTGATAATGCCGGACAGCAAGCCGGCCAACGTTTTACCAGCCTGGAGACGCTGTACGACTCATGGACAATCCGCCATCTGGAAGCAACCGGAATCGACACAGGCTGGCAGTGCTGGGAAATCGGCGGTGGTGGGGGATCGATTGCGACGTGGCTTGGTCAACGCAGCGGCCCCACCGGTCATGTCCTCGTCACCGACATCGACCCGCGCTTTCTCCTGGAGCTTGCGACCCTTGACCAACCCACTGTTGAGATCCAGCGCCACGACATCGGCACCGATCCACTGCCCGCACAGACTTTTGACCTGATCCACGCCCGGCTGGTATTCATCCACGTGCCAGCACGCCAGGAGGCTCTCCAACGGATGGTAACAGCTCTCAAGCCAGGAGGCTGGCTCGTCGTGGAAGATTTCGATTCGACCTTTATCGACCCCAGGTATCCGACGACAGATGCTGCTGCCGCGGCGCTCTTTCAGAAAGTGATGGCGGCCCAAAACCGGCTCATGGCAACACGAAGTGGTGAGCTGGCATTAACATGGGGCCGGAGCCTGTACCGGTGCCTGCGAGCACATGGCCTTGTCAATATAGGCATGGAAGGCTATCTGGCCGTGCGGAAGGGCCAGTCCCCAGGCGCGCGCCTGGTTGGTGCAAATTTCGGGCAGATTCGAGAAGAGGCCGTCAAAGCCGGGTTCATCACGAACGAGGAGGTCGCGCACATGCTCACGCTGCTCGATGACCCCGACTTTGCCATCAGCTCACCCATGATGTTCACCGCGTGGGGTCGCCGGTCCTAATCAACGTCTGCCGCTGGTTCGAGTGGTTCCTGAAGGGGAGGCGAGGAGGCTTTATAGAGATACCCGAGATACCCCATTTTTGAAACCCTCAATCGGCCCCAGGTGATATAATTTTGCTACTCAAAAGGGACCTACTTTGCGTGTCTGCTGCACTCATCAGGTGCTCCTTTTCACGTTGTCGTCTTGAGATGAACGTTGCTCATGCTGGCAAGAACCGCTCGCTCTGCAACACAAGATATAAAGAATGGATACGATCATGGCTGCACAGGAGAATGTGGCTCTGGCCCGGTCACTGCTTGATCTGATCAACAGTCGCCAGTCAGACCCGGCCTGGCTCGATAAGAGTGTGGCTGCTTTCGCAGCAGACTCCGAGATCATCAATGTTCCTTCCGGTACAACGCTTCATGGTCCAGAGGGCTACAAGCGTTTAGTGCTGTTTTTCGTAGAGGCCTTTCCTGATAGCTGGGCAGAGCTGAGCAATGCGTTTGCCACAGAGGATCAGGCCGTCCTTGAGGGTACTTGGCGGTGGACCAACACCGGTCCACTGCCTCTGCCCTCGGGCGCTAATCCAGCCACGGGGCGCTCGGGCGAACTGCGGTTCTGCCAGATCATGCAGATCAGGAATGGGAAGATCGCCAGTCTCCACCACTACGACGATATGATGACCCTGCTGGAACAACTCGGTCTCGCTCCTGCAACGGGATAGGCTACTATCAAGCTTTTTCAATATAGACCTCAAGCAAGATACTCTTATCTTGGCTGGCTTGGAAAGAGGACGGGCAGATTGCGTCCCAGACGAAAGGATTTTCGTGAGCAACAACGACACACAAAAAGAGCAGATTGCCGGTTTGTATCATCGCGTCGCTTCGGCCTATGGTCACGTTGGGCCGGGCATCTTCACCTACGCGGGGCGCCATCTCGTAGAACGTCTTGGAATGGCAGAAGGCGCGCAGGTGCTGGATGTCGGGGCTGGAAGAGGTGCCAATCTCTTTCCTGCAGCGGAAACAGTTGGACCGCACGGCCAAGTAATCGGGATTGATTTGGCTCCCGGCATGGTTCGGGAAACGACAGCAGAGATCAAGCGTCGAAATCTGCCCCATGTCTCTATGCTCCAAATGGATGCCGAGCACTTGACGTTTCCTGATGCTTCCTTTGATGTTGTGTTGTGTGGGTTTGCGATTTTCCTATTTCCTCATCTGGAACAGGCATTGTCCGAATTTTTCCGTGTGCTTCGCCCCGGTGGGAAAGTGGGCATTACTGTAGCTCAGGATCTCGATGCCCTCTCACACTGGTACGGAGAGCACATCACCGGATATCACGCACGCTATCAATTTCCATTGCATGCTGGCAGCGGAAAAGGAAGCAACTATTCGGAGCTTCCTCGATATCTCACACATGCCGGTTTTATCGATGTGCAGGTGCTTCAGGAGCAGGCTGATTTTGTCTACGCAAACGCGCAAGAGTGGTGGGACTCCAGGTGGACGCATGGACCTCGTTATGCACTCGAACAGATGTCTCCAGAGGTGCTCACGCAATTCAAAGAAGAGGTGTTTACCAGGTTGGCACAAGAGGCGCAATCGCATGGTATTCATGAAACGTTGCGCCTTCAGTACATTCTTGCAGATAAAAGGATCTGAACATTGGCACAAAACGCTCACCTTTTTTGAGAAATACTAATTGCTTGCCCAACCTTCAAGAAGACAGGCGATGTAGAAGACAAGTTGCGTACCATCATCAGCTTATTACTGCCCTATACAGCAAACGTGCATCCCCTCTTTCTACTTGCACAAACGGTCTCTTGAACTTGCGCTAGTGGCTAGTGCTCTGTCCAGGAGCATTTGATGGGTAGGAACCTGACCCCCGCAAGGGGGGTCACTACATTTCGTTGACCCGACTCATCAAATGGTGATAGACAGACCACTAGTCCGCTTAGCTTTTGAGCGGCCAGTCCGCTAGCGCATCACCTCTGACTACACGTTTACCTTGACGTGCTTCTCAGAAACCAACTGGCAAGCCAGATCGCACCCGTGTTGAGCAGAATAAACAACGCCGTGAACATCACACCAGAGGTATTGAGCATGAAGAATGCCACCAGCGCCCAGACACCCATCAGGATGGCAATGGCAGCCGGTAAGGACAAGGAGGCCAGAACCCAGCGCTTCCCCAGGAGCAATGCAATGGTGCTGCATACCCAGACAGCCAGCATGGTCACAGGCCACACGATGATGAAGACAAAGCCTCTTAGTTCTGGTTCTGCGCCGGGAACTTTTCCGGTGATGGTAACACCGACACCGAACCAGAGGAGACTGAGCAGGACTGACCCGCAAGCAAACGCCAGTAACGCCAGGGCCGTAAAGATTATTTGTCCGATGCGCAAAGGACTGCGGTTGTTCGCCGCTTGGAATGTGAATGGTTGACTCATCGTATTCTCCTTATATGAATGCTACAGTATCTTCTCCTGTCCCATCTCCGTGGTTGCACACGTCTCTTTCGTGGCACAGGTTCACCTCAAGAATACATCGGAGCGTCACTAACGATAAGTGTCATATGCCCTATTCACACCCTTCCTTCCATCGCTGTTTTTAGCGCTAGTGGTCAGTCCGCTTAGCTTTTGATAAAAGATGGTAGAGTGGGAAGAAACAGAAGGCTTCAATTGGGCAGCGAGATTATTTGTCAAGTACCTGAATTTGTGTCCATTTTTACATTTTTACCCGCATCGTTGCTCACTTCTTGAATTTGTGATACGTTACGTTAAAGATAGATATGGTCAGTCGAGAGCTTTTTGCTTAGCTCCAGAAGGAGGAATCTCTTGCCGGCTTTTCTCAACGTATCTTCTCCCCTGGAACGCTACGGGCACAATTTGACCTTGCTCGCTCAACAAGGAGCCTTCTCCCCCCTCGCTGGTTCTGAAGCGGCAGTGACTCGTATTTTTCAGATACTTCTCCAGCGAAAGACTACGAGCAAGTGTAATCCGGTGCTCCTGGATTTTGATGAGGCCAGGCGATGGGCGGTCGTGGCAGAGGTGATTCGCCGGATGGCCGTGGGCGATGCGCCTGATCCTTTATCCAAACAGCAGGTGATCGCTCTGGATTACGAAGCCTTGTTTACCAATCTGTCAGATGACACCTTGGCCCGCCAAGAATGCAGAAAACGGATACTATCGCCCCTTGTAGACAAGCTAGCCCAGATCGAGCCGGATTCGGAAGAAGCCTCGGCTATACTGGATGAACTGTTTCGCTGGCCTGACCTGGAGGAGTGGGTAGCACCAACTATAGTTCTTGAGCGACTCCAGTCGATGTTCATTGCGATGCACCAGGCAGCAGGCTCCTTCCTGTTGTTTGTCGATCATTTTCACCGCCTCCTCGGAGGCGAATGGGACTGGTACCCAATCGATGCGGCCACGCTGCTTAAACCGGCTCTGGCACATCGCCAGATACAACTGATAGGAACCTGCACCCTGGCCCAGTACCGGCAGCACACTGAACGGGATGCGGCTATGCAACGGCGGTTTCAAGAGATTCTCATGCCTGATGCCCTGGCAGGAGCGCCAACGACTCCTTTCTAGTTACTGCCCCCACGCGTAGATCAGGACAAGGTTGACCACAAAGACCAACCCGAACACCACACCCAGTACGCGCTGACCGGCGGTGAAGAGGGCCACAGCGGCCGAGCCGAAGAAGACCACCCGCAGCATCAAGAGCCAGGAACCTTGCAGCCGCCGCGCTGAATTCGGCGCTCCGAACAGGGCCCATACCACTACTGCCACTGCTGGAGCGCCGATGCCGAGTCCGATCCTGGCAATTGTTCCCTGCCCAGTCTGGAAACCCCAATATCCCAGCGCAGCCAGGACGCCCAGCTCCAGGAAAAAGGCCAACGCCGCGTTCGCGTTTTTAAGCACCGTGAGAACCATATCTATCACTCCTTTCGAAAGTTACCTGTCTTTCCTGCACAATGATTTCGAATTGACGCAGGTACGGAATCTGATGCAAAATCAATTGACCTCTCCGGTAATCCGGTGTATAGTGTATCCTGTGAAAGGGCCTGTAGAGTTGTGTTGAGCTGGCTCATCTCCCTTGTCTCGATCCGCTTTGAGGATACTGCACTACTACTCCGTTGCACCATACTCCTGCCCGCCGGTCACAGTTGGCCGATCCACACCAGCGACAAACACATTGATGAGCCAGTGGAAACTTGCGTCCAGGTCTACCGGCATCCTGAAGCCGCCCGCCATTTCTAGTGAGATAAAGCCATGCACAATGCTGCGCAGGCTGCGAATGGCGTGTATAGCCTCTTCCTCGCTGAGACTATACGGCGCGAGCACGGCCCGGCCAACATCCACAAGCTGTTGCACGACGGCTTGCAGCACCTGATCCTGGTGATCAGGTGCTGCAAGCGTGAAGACATAGCGCCCAGGTGTTTCCCTGGCGTAAGCCCGGAAGGCATTGGCGAGCGCGAAAATGGCCTCTGCGCGTGATTTGCCAATGGTCGCACGAAGGAGGCGATCAAGCAACTCGCGTGAACAGAAAAGCGCCAGGTCGTGTTTGAGCCCGGGCAGTCCCGCGACGTGATTGTACAAGGAGGGCGTGCGTACGCCTAAACGCTCGGCAAGGCGGCCCAGCGAGAGTTGTTCGATGCCCTCCTCGTCTACCAGCTTTGCCGCGGCCTCCACGACGGTTGCGTGATCCAGCCCCACCCTATGCGACATGCGGCCGTTTCCTTTCCTCTTTCGCCAGGGACTCTTCCATGACGCGAATGGCATGCTCCATCGCTGCCTGGGGCTGGCTGAGCATGCGGCCATGTCCCACGGCCAGCAGCGACGGCTGGAGCGCCAGCAGCTTGCGCGCACTCTCCTGGGCTAACCCTTTATGCCAGGTAGCCAGCGCAGGCAGCGGGAAGAGTAATTCGAACGTCCCCGAAACGGCCACGCCGCCCTGCGTCTGGAAGGCGTCGCCAGCGATCACCGTGCGGTCCCGGGTATCGAGAAAAGCGACATGACCCGGGGTGTGTCCTGGCGTGGCAACCACTTCGAGGGAACCAATGCGGTCTCCTTCGTGCAGCAGGCGCGTCGGCTTCGTTGTGCAGACGGGATAGCCGCCGCGTAGGGGCACCTGTGGCTCGGAGGGGTCCAGGCTTTTATCGCCGGTCAGAAAACGCGCGTCTCGCTCGCTGATGGCAACCTGGGCATTGGGCAGCGCAGCATGCAGCGCGTCGAGTGAACCAACATGATCGACGTGGGCGTGGGTCAGCAGGATGCGTATAATCGGGAGACCCAACTTGTTCGCTTCTCGCATGATCGCCTGCGCCTGGCCGCTCATGTTGGTATCGATCAACGTAAAGCCATCGTCCTCGCGCAGCAGGTAGCAGTTGAAAGCAACTAAGTGGGTCAATTGGAAAAGATTGTTGCTGGAAGCTCTGACTTTCATAGCTTGATGTATCCTCTCTACTGTTTAATTCGTCTTGTTACTAACATGACTAGCTAAAAAACTAATCATATAAGTATTATAACTAATATTATTAGTTTGTCAAGAGAGAAGGTCTGAGATCCACTCATATGTTTCCCTGCTACGGTTTTTGCGCGGCGAGATGCGCTTCTTGTGCCTCGTACTGTTGGTGAATGCCAGGGGCCCACCTGGGAGGGCGTATCCGCGTTGCTTTTCCCGGCTTCCCATGCTATAGTAGAGATATAGCCGTCGGAATGGGCGCTAGCCCGCTTGAGAGTTGGAACTGATATATTAAGATTCAATCAACCCCAAAAAACTGGCTTGGTATCCGGCGGCTCGAAAGGAGTAGAGCGATGCAACAGGCGATGTATCCGGTTCAGTTCTCGGTCGACTACCCGGATCGGGCGCTCGACCGGCTGACCACGTTCTTCCGCCTCTTCATGGCCATCCCCATCGCCATCGTGTTGGGAGCCGTGGCCGGGGGGACCTGGCAGTGGACGAATGGCAGGACAGCAGCGTTCGCAGCTGGTGCTGGCGGTCTGCTGTTCTTCGCTCCCCTGCTGATGATCGTGTTCCGGCAGAAGTACCCTCGCTGGTGGTTCGACTGGAACCTGGAACTGCAGCGGTTCAGCAGCCGGGTGGGCGCCTACCTGGCCCTGATGGACGATCGGTACCCGTCCACCACCGATCACCAGTCCGTGCACCTGGACTATGCCTACCCCGACGCGGAGCGCGATCTCAACCAGTGGCTGCCTCTGGTGAAATGGTTCCTGGCCATCCCACACTACATCGTGCTGTTCTTCCTGCACATCGCGATGGTCGTGGTGGTGATCATCGCCTGGTTCGCCATCCTGTTCACCGAGCACTACCCCAGGGAGATGTTCGATTTCGTGGAGGGCGTCATCCGTTGGGACAACCGGGTCATCGCCTACGCGGTCGTCCTGGTCACCGACCAGTACCCGCCGTTTCGGCTGAGCCCGTAAGGTATCGGTTATTTTTTATGAACAGTTCCATCGGGAATGGCTTGCCATGTCCGGGGTATGCGGCATGTTCTCTGTCTCTGACCTCCCCGTTCATGCGCTCCATCTTGTTGTTGTTCAAGTCACCCGCTCAGTCCGCCATATACGCCGACTGTTGAGGCCACCACTCTTGTCGCGCTGTTCCGCACGCCTCTGGGTGCCGGAATCGCTTGACGCCCTATTGTTGTCGCCTGCGACATCAAAGAGCCTCCTTGATTCGATGAGACTATACCACATGCACGTCACACCTGCCTCACGTTTGTCCGCTCTGGTAACTCACTCTCATCACAATCCGTTCAGGAAACAAGCCATTGAATATGGTTTCTCTGAGGAGCCAGGCGCCCATTAGACTTGATTTCCTCCTCAAGAACAACTATGCTTACTAATGCTCTATCAACGTTCAATTGACAGGTGAAATGTAGTGACACCCCTTGCGGGTGTCAGGCCCACCGCATCAAATGAACATTGACAATCCACTACCATGCTGCATACATTCAGAGAGGAACAAGGAGCGTTTCATGGCCGGATCAACGAATGAACATATCATCAACTGGCAAGAGGTTGGAGAAGAGACTGTCACACGTGTACGCGACCTGCTCCGCCTCGATACGCGCAACCCGCCTGGCAACGAGGTACGTGCAGCCGAGTACCTGCGCGCCCTCTTCGAGGCCGAGGGTATCTCCGGCGAAATCGTGGGACCGGCCAAGGATCGCGGCACCTTCATCGCCAGGCTCGCGGGAGATGGATCGGCGCCTCCACTCTTGTTGATGTCTCACACCGATGTCGTCGCAGTCGAACCGGAGAAGTGGACACACGACCCATTCTCCGGTGATATCGCTGATGGCTTTATTTACGGTCGTGGGGCGCTGGATATGAAGCAGACGGTTACTATGGAGGCAATGACCATGCTGCTCCTCAAGCGAACCGGTGTACGACTCAAGCGCGACGTCATCTATATGGCCGCCGCCGATGAGGAGTGTGGTGGACATGAGGGTGCGGGCTGGGTTGTTGAGCATTGCCCGGAGCTGATTCAAGCCGAGTACGCGCTCAATGAAGGCGGAGGGAGTGGTTTCGAGATCAATGGCCATCGCTATTACCCCGTGCAGACAGCAGAGAAAGGCACGGTCCGCTTCCGTGTTCGCACATATGGGAGGCCCGGACATGGCTCGGTACCTCATAATGAGAACGCCATTCTCAAACTTGCGGCAATCTTGACCAGGTTCGCTCCTGATCTCCTGCCGGTGCATTTCACCAGGACCCTGCGCGGATATATCGCCGGTATCGCCGCTGCGCAACCTGCTGACGTTGCCCAGGCCTTGCATGCAGTGCTTGCCGACGAGACAACCGCCGATGCGGCAGTCGATCGTCTGCCTCTCGAAGAGCAGCTCAAGCAGCGTATGCACGCCATGCTGCGTAACACGGTGACCCCAACGGTCCTCAAGGCCGGCTCGCAGATCAATGTGATCCCCTCAGAGGCCGAGGCACTCATAGACGGACGTAACCTACCCGGTTGGACACCCGCTATGTTTCTAGAAGAATTACGTTCCGTGCTTGGTAACGAGGTGGAGATCACGTTGCTTGACCCTTCAACGCCGCTGGAGGCCGACCTGCAATCGCCACTTTTCAACACAATCAAAGACGTACTGAAAGAGCGTGATCCAGAGGCAACGGCCGTCCCATTCTTGCTAACAGGTGGAACCGATGCGAAACACGTCACGAAACTGGGTACCAAGGTCTACGGCTTCGCCCCTGGCCTCTATGCTGGAGAGGGAGAATCAAGGCGTGTGCATAGTCACGATGAGCGTGTCAGTGTTCGTTCGCTTCACTGGGGAGTACGCGTGCTCTACGAGGTAGTAGAGCGCTTCGCCAGCAGCGTATAGCGGGGGTCGCATTTTTCGCGAATCAACACGAGAAGGAACGCACTCTCGCGCCGTATATACCAAGAGAGATGTCTTTGTCTGGCGAAAGGAATGAGCAATGCCTATCCCAGTGCAATCTTTGGAGTTCTGACTCATAGCTTGCTGATCCTGAGACTTTTCTTCACCGAAGCATGTGACTCCCTGCTTTGGTGTTGACCGCTTGCAACAGCATGGAACGGAGGAGAAACAAGCATGACTGCATCGGATACTCAAGGGGAACGCACCCCCTCCGCCCCGGATGTGGAAAGCACTGCAGAAAGGGCATATCGCACGTCTCGGACGTTCCGAAGCGTGTTCTCTTTCGTTGGTTGGATGATCCTGGGCTTCCTGCCCCTTTTTCTTTTCTTGCTCAATCATCTGACGATTGCTCCTCCCCTCTTTCCGTTCAACCCCAGCCTCACTTTCTGTAATCCCCAGACACATATGCCCGATGCGAAGATAGGTATGCTCGATACGGCAGCGTTTATCCTCTACCCCATCGAGGCTTGTCTTGGTGTCCCAGCCATTGTAGTGATAGGGAAGGCTTTTCATTGGAGAAGAAGCACGATAGCCCTCTGTGCATCTGGACTGCTGCTCGCAGTGGTGCTTGAGCTTTTCTTCTATTTCGCCTTCTTGTTTCCCCTCGCCTGGCGCCAGTGCTTTCATTTAGTTGGAGGGCGGTGATGTTTTCAGTGGCATTTTTCGACACCGAGAGAAAATTGTAAACTTGTCTTTACCCACCAGCCACTGCCCATTGCTTGGGAAATTGAAGGAGGGACGCACTAATGCATGAGCAAACCTTCACGATTACTATCAAACCTGCAGAAGCGTCCCAATTGGATGTGCTGGAACACGAGTTTTCTCCTGGGTCGCTCTCAAAACATCATTACAAGCGCTATGAGGTACAGAAGAGAGGCGAAGGAGTGTATCTCATCGCCTGGCATGATCACATCCCTGTTGGTCACTTCTTGCTGCGGTGGAGCGGCCCTGATGATGCGCGTGTCATGCACTATGTGGAGGTGACTCAGTCTGCCTTCTTGGAAGCGGGCGGGACACGAGTAGCCTATCGGAGAAAGGGGGTAGCGACAGCATTAATTCGGGAAGCTGAGCGAGTAGCCAAAGAGAAAGGATGCACCCAGATCGGATTAGAGGTAGGAAGCACCGATAATCCCGATGCTAAACGCCTGTATGAACACTTGGGGTATGTCGACTGGGGACACGGGGATTTTCCCATTAGCTGGGAATATATTGATAGGAATGGCAACACCGGCACCGAATCAGAGATCGTCACGTATATGTACAAACCTCTCTAAGCAGAACTCCTGCACCTCCCTGATGTCCAAATGAGTGGGAACAGGCGTATTTGAACAATCTCTACCATTCCCTACCTGAGTAGTTAAACCGCATGAATACAGAAAAATGGGATAAGGCGAACAAACCTGGAAACTGAAAGGTGTGAACGGGTGATGACAGGCAGCATTGACATTCTGGTCCGCGGCGCGAAAGTCGTCGATGGTACCGGCAATCCGTGGTTTTACGGAGATATCGCCATCCGTGGCGAGCGCATCCTCGAGGTCGCACCGCCCGGGCGCATTCCGGCGGAGGCGGCGCGTGAGGTAGTAGACGCCACAGGCCTTGTGGTCTGCCCCGGCTTCATTGACATCCTCAGCCACTCGCACATCCCGCTGATGCAAGACCCGCGCGACTTCTCCAAGATCACGCAAGGGGTCACGACCGAAATCATGGGCGAGGGGTGGACCCCGGCACCGGCAGGTGGGCGTATCAAAGATATCTTCCTTGACCTGCCGCAGAAGCAACGAGCGCTCATCGGCGACTGGCCCGAGCGCGCGAAAGGCTGGACGCGCTTTCGCGACTGGCTGGAGGCTATGGTCGAACGCGGCGTCTCGCCCAATATCGGCTCGTTTCTGGGCGGTGGCACGCTGCGGGAATATGCGAAAGGACTCGAGATGGGCGCACCCACAGCAGGCGAACTCGAAACAATGCGGCGCGTGCTGGCCGCGGCGATGGAGGACGGAGCGCTTGGCGTCGCCTACGCCCTCATCTACCCACCCGATTCGTACACCTCCACCCAGGAACTGGTCGAGGTTGCAAAAGTGGCAGGCCAGTACGGGGGCATCTATGTCACCCATATGCGCTCGGAAGGAGAGCACCTGCTGGAGGCGATTGACGAAGCGGTGGAGATTGGCCGGCGGGCGCAACTGCCCGTCGAGATCTATCATCTGAAGGCGTCGGGCAAGCAGAACTGGCACAAGATGCCCGGGGCTATCGCGCGTATTCAGTCCGCGCGCGACACGGGCGTGGATGTGACCGCCGACATGTATCCCTACGCGGCCTCCGGCACCGGGCTGGACTCCGTCTTACCGCCGTGGATCGCCGAGGGCGGTACGTATTTCGAGACGCTGGCTGACCCGTCCGTGCAGGAGCGCATCCGCGCCGAGGTGCTCGCACCATCGGGCGTGTGGGAGGCGCTGGCGCACGATATTGGACCGGAGGGCGTGATGCCCGTCGGCTTCGAGCAGCCCGAGAACCTGCAGTACGCGGGCAAGCGCCTCTCGGAGATCGCGGCCATACGCGGGCAGCACTGGCTCGACGCCGCGATTGACCTGCTCCTCGTGGAGCGGCAGCGCATCTTCACCATCTACTTCGGGATGGATGAGGCGAACGTCGCGCTGGGCCTGCAGCAGCCCTGGGTGAAGATCTCGACAGACGCAGGAGGCATCGATCCCAGCTGGGCGAAAGACCTGGGTCCGACGCACCCGCGTGCGTATGGCACCTACCCGCGCGTGCTGGCCAAGTACGTCCGCGAGGAGGGGCTGCTCGCGCTGGAAGATGCAATCCGCAAGATGAGCGGGGCCGTTGCCGCGCGGCTTGGACTGCGCGACCGTGGGCTGCTTCTCCCTGGCTGCTACACCGATGTGGTGCTCTTCGATGCCGAAACCATTGCAGACCGGGCGACGTTCGCGGACGCGCACCAGCTCTCGACAGGCATCCGCGACGTGTGGGTGAACGGGACGCGCGTGGTCAGGGACGGCCAGCACACCGGCGCGACGCCAGGGCGAGTGGTGACAAGGAACTGAGTATAGCGGTAACCACAGCGCCTCCGCCCTTGCAGGGGGATGTATCCGTAGGGGGATGTATCCGTAGGGGCGAGGGAGGCGGAGTGGGGAAGGGAGGGCCTTGCTCCTTGCGTCTTGCCTGAGTGCGGAGCACTAGCTGCGCAGCAGCGTTGCTCCTTTCGTCCGGCCTGAGTGCGCAGCACTAGCTGCGCAGCAGCGTTGGCCGGACGGATAAGTGCCAGGCAAGACGGATAAGTGCCGGTGGTCGCCCGCGTCCTGTTCCCTGTGCTCACCTGTGGGGGGAACGCGATCACCCCTATAGACGGCCTGGCAAGCCGACCCACCCGTGTATAGTAGGGGCTGGGCTTGCCCCTGCCCTGCCGCGTTGCACTCGTTCTTTCATTCGCCAGCAGCGTCCTTTATGGTCGCCCGCGTTGCTTTAAATCTCGTGGTAGAATATCTATAACACCATCCAACTTAGTAGTAGCAGGAAAGGCCGATACCATGTCCAACATTTTCCAGTTGCTTACCCATGAAGAACAACTGACAGACGAACTCTTTGCATTTATCACCGATCCCAGCGCAGACAATCGCAATGAACGTGCCATCGTTAGTGTATTGTACGAAGTCTTGCCCCAGATGGTCTCGGTCGCCGAATGCATGATCTTAGACGGCGTTGATCAGCGGCACTACGTTGCAGACTATGTCCACGCCGTCTTGAGTGGCGAAGGACTCGAATAGAAGGGTGTGCAGATAACCATATTGCCCTGCACCCCTCATCGATTCCTGATAATAGCAACAGATCGGTTCTAATGTCTAGTAATTTGGGGACTTGACAGTATTATGCAAGAATCTGGCAATGTTTTTCGTACAGGGAAGTATCATAAAAGCTTTAGAAAAAAGCATATACACCTTGTACGCGTCTAAGCAGGAGCCTATTTGAGCTTTACGTAACTAGTGGTGGGACTCTTGCGATGCAGCCTGAATGAGATCGAATACCGCCTCAGGATGTGAAACCGGCGACGCGTGGCTTGAGGCGATCTCACACACCAGGCGGTCATGGGTTTCTTTATGGGAAAAATCCTTTCTTTACTATGCCTCTCTTAGGAGTATCCATCCATGAAGGTCTTACGGTCGGACCATGACTTTGATGGCCTGGCGTTGATCCATGGCCGCATAGCCCGCAGCCACCTCTGCCAGGCTGACCGTCACATCCAAGACCGGTGAGGGATCGAGCTTACCAGCAAGAACATCTGCCAGTAGCTCGGGAAGATAGGCTCGCGTCGGAGCCAGCCCTCCACGCAAGCCGATATTGGAAGAAAACATGCGTTCCAGCGGGATCTGTCCACTGCCATGTGGGGCTCCCACAAACCCAACCGTTCCACCTGGACGAGTCATATTCACCGCCATGTTGATCGCCTCCTCGGTTCCCACGCACTCCAGGACGGCATCTGCACCCCCTCCTGTCATCTCGATGACCTGGAGGACCCCCTGCTCTCCTCTACTCGCGACCACATCGGTTGCCCCAAACTGGCGCGCCAGCGTGAGGCGCTGCGCTTGATGTCCCAGGACGATGATCCGTTCGGCTCCCAATCGAAGCGCTGCCAGCGTGGCACATAAGCCAACCGCGCCATCCCCGATCACCGCCACCGTTCCTCCTGGGCGGACCCCCGCGGAGACAGCGGCGTGGTGGCCCGCTGCCATGTTATCGGTCAGCGGAAGGAGGGCTTTGAGGAGAGCTTCATCTCCTTCCACGGAAGGGGGAAGCACCACCAGCGTTGCGTCTGCGAAGCGTGCGCGAATCGCCTCGGCCTGTCCCCCTTCGTGCCCAAAGCCCCAGAGACCTCCTTGCAGGCAAGCGCTATCCAGTCCTTTGCGACAGAATTCACAGGTGCCATCACAGAAGTCATAGGGCGCGATCACCCGGTCCCCGCGCTTGAGTGTTCGGACCTCTGAGCCAATATCCTCAACCATGCCCATCCATTCATGGCCGATTTGCCAGCCTGGTTGGTACGTTCCTTGACCCCGATACGGCCACAGGTCGGTTCCACAAATACTGGCATGGGTAATCCGAACCACGGCGTCAGTTGGTGCGAGAATGGTCGCATCAGGGATCTGCTCCACCTGGATAGCAAAGGCTCCACGAAAAATGGCTGCACGCATCGTCTCTTCCTTCCTCTTTTGATCCTGACATCCAACAAGTGATGTACACGAGGGCATTTCGCCTGTAAAATAGCTATTTTTCATCCGCTTCCCTGTCTGCCACGGACATCGCGCTTCCTCACTCCAAGGCCCACCTTGTCAGGGTTTGGGGCCACTCCCCAGCTGAGGCGCCTCGCCCTCTCTGGTGCTAGTATAAGCAGGAAGCGTCATGAAAGCGTTATGAGCAGCGTCATAGCCAGTGGCCTGAAACGCTGACCCACAGATGATCAAGACCAGCTCCCGGACGTCGTCGCATTCCGCCAGGAGTGGAACAGCCGCTATCAATTTGCTTCCGTGTACACACTACAAGACATACTTGGTCAAAGCAACCTGCTGCCCCATTTTTCCTGGGAGAATTTCTATGTGTATCGAGAGCGTGGGAAGGTTATGGGGACATTGGGAGTTTGGGACCAGCAATCATTCAAACAAACAGTTGTAACGGCCTACTCGAGAAAAATGCAATTCATCCGGCCATTTTACAATCTACTTGCCTGCATGCAAGGAAACCCTCGCTTACCACGGGCCGGGGCAAATATTAACATCTTGTATGCAGCATTGATGAGCGGAAACAAACCTGTTTTCGCAGAGCTATTGAACCAGGTTTGCAGAGACTGGTCTGGCAAGGGCTACGATTACCTTTCAGTAGGTCTCTGCGAGGGCAATGAGCGGGTCTCCTCTGCGTCTCGTTACGCGGCTCGACAACTTTCAAGCACTCTGTACATCGTCTATTGGCAGGATACCAGTGTTTTACTCCCCGAGATGAATCTGCCGGTGCATCTTGAGATTGCAACACTTTAGTCTTGGCTAGCCATCGCTGGATTCACTCAACAACGGCGGTTGGTCCTGCTTCTCTACTTTCAACCGTCGTTTCTTCGCAGCCCTGCGCCGTTCCTCAACCATTTTGCGGATGGATGGAGCTGGCGGCAGGTCCTCAGGCATCGGTGCCTGCAGCGCTTCAAGTGTCTTTCTCACCTGGCTACCAACGTAGAGATGGGTAGCGATCGCTTCATCCTCGCCGATCACCTGGTCGCGTCTCAACTTTTCGTCTGTCTGCACATTCTTGAAATCAATGGCAGAGAGTTCTGCCCTGGTGATGTTATCCAG
>Ga0209180_10000695_pt1 | contig 15913 bp, 13 predicted proteins | sample CZO8metaG_3_FD_188355 | JGI IMG/M metagenome (GOLD analysis project Ga0209180, IMG submission 188355) | Vadose zone soil microbial communities from the Eel River Critical Zone Observatory, Northern California, USA - CZOApr15con2H2.8 metaG... | ecosystem: Environmental > Terrestrial > Soil >...
TCGCCCCTTGGCGAAAATCACGCCGTCGAAACGCCCCGCGATCACCACGCGATTGCCTTCAATCTGGCCTTCAACTTTCGCGCCCTCACCCAGAATCACCGTCTGTTCGGAGATGATGTTGCCCTTCACGTTGCCGTCAATGCGGAACGTTCCAGTGACCGTCAGCGTGCCTTCGAGCATTACGCCTTGATCGATGAATCCAGTCCATTCTTCGCTGCCGCCATTTTTTGCAGCGTTGGCCCACTTCCATGCCATGATGAGACCCCCCAAAGAGAGACTCTTCCACTCTACCCACGCGCGCCGGTAAGTCAACGCAACTGCGCGACTGCGTTGTCGAATGAGGAGCCTGAACGAACGGGCAGTGTGCGGCGCGCGACCCGCGAGCTTATTTCATCAGACGATCATAGAGCCCCATCAACTGCGCGTCATCGTAATATTCGAGCACAAGCTGCCCGGGGCGCATTTTTGTTTTCTGGCGTAGAAGCACTTTCGTGCCGAGGTGCCGCTGCAACTCCTCCAACGCGGAGCGAATGTTCGCGTCCAAGTGGACTTGTGCCGGCGCGGGTGCGCCACGCAAGCGGCGGGACGCCAGGCGTTCTATCTGGCGAACGGTTAAGCCGCCGCGAGCGGCCCGCTGCGCGTAGCGCTTGCGAAGCTGAGCGTCGGCGACGGCGAGGAGCGCCCGTCCGTGACCGGCGGTCAACTTTCCTTCCTCAATCCACTCCTGAATCTCCGGCTCAAGTTTTAACAGTCGCATCGAGTTCGCCACGGTAGCTCGGTCCTTTCCCGTCCGTTCCGCAACCGCTTCCTGCGTCAGTTCGAACTCGTGCATTAATCGCTCGAATGCATGTGCTGCTTCGATTGCATTCAGATCTTCTCGCTGGAGGTTTTCCACCAGTGTCATTTCCAGGGCAAGCTCGTCTGGCACTTGCTTGACGATGGCGGATACCTTCGTTAGACCGGCGCGCTGGGCGGCTCGCCACCTGCGTTCGCCGGCAATCAATTGAAATCGGGAACCAGTCGGCCGCACGACCAAAGGTTGAATGATGCCGCTGGTCTTGATCGAGCGCGCTAATTCCTCAAGCGCTTCTTCGCGGAAGCGCGTTCGCGGCTGATAAGGACTGGGCTCGATCAGATCAATGTCAATTTCCAGTGGACCCGCTTGGGAGGTTTGGCGCGCTGGTGCCGCCGCTGCACCACTTGCGGTAGTTGCTTCAGCTTGGATCGGCGCTGGTTCGGCCTTCTTTCCCTCAAGCTCCCGAATGAGCGCTCCGAGCCCCCGTCCCAGGGCGTTTCTCGGCATTGGCAATCACCTCCCGGGCGAGCTGTGTGTAACTCTCGGCCCCCTTGCTATGAATGTCGTAAAAAATGATGGGCTTTCCAAAGCTGGGCGCCTCGGCGAGGCGAACGTTGCGCGGGATCAAGCTCTTGAAGACCTGCGTTCCGAAGAAGCTACGGAGGTCCGTGGCGACCTGCCGCGAAAGCGTCGTTCGTTCATCATACATCGTCAAGAGAATGCCTTCGATTTCGAGGCTTGGATTCAAAGTCCGCCGAATGCGCATAAGCGTATCCAGCAATTCGGATACGCCTTCGAGAGCGAGGTATTCACACTGAATGGGGACGAGCACAGACCCCGCAGCTACCAGAGCGTTGAGAGTCAGCAAATCCAATGCGGGTGGGCAATCCAACAGGATGAATTTGTATTTTTCTTCCAACGGCTTGACTGCGGCCCGGAGTTTGTACTCGCGCTCCTCCGCTGAAACAAGCTCTACGGCGGCTCCCGCGAGGTTTTTGTCCGCAGGAATGACGTCCAGCCCGTCTACTTGAGATTTCTGAATAATCTTATCGAATGGCTCGTTCAGAATTAGCGCGTGATAGAGTGTCCGACGCGAGGGATCCTTCGCAAATCCGACGGCAGCAGTAGCGTTGGCTTGGGAATCACAATCAATAAGGAGAGTAGCTTGTTGAGCCGCAGCGAGGCAGGCCGCCAGATTCACCGCTGTCGTCGTTTTACCAACGCCACCCTTTTGATTTGCGATCGCGATGATTCGAGCCAATGATTCCCTGCCGGCGAGAATCTAGCAAAGCCGGAATCTACTTGCAAGTTGTTTCACGTGAAACAATGCCTTCTGGCTCGAAATTCTCGCATTTACGTTCCACGTGGAACATCAAGTTGTGGTGCAGACGACTTGCATGTCACCGAAGAAACTAGAAACGGAAGGGCCAAGGTGGGCGGGAGACACTTGATGAACAAAGGTTCTAAAGAGAGAGTTTCGGGAGAAGACTGTTCCACGTGAAACAGAACTCGCTCACCACTCAATGGGTTCCACGTGGAACATTCCGATGTTTATCACAAACAAGGTGCATGACTGCTGGAGCCGCACCGGTCGATCGAATGAGGCAATTGAAGGGCAATCCGACCCGAAGAGTGCCACGGGGAAGCGTGGAAGCCTCTTGTCTTCAAGCCAAGACGACCTCGCTCTTGAGCTTCTTTGTTCCCACCAAGAGGAGGCGTCGCAGAGAGTGGGGCACTTGTATCGGCTCACGCCAGTCCCAGCCCGCAATTTTCTGAATCTCTTCAAGGTCCCGAGCGCCGATCCAAAGAATAACTTGTTTCACTGCTATCCGTTCCGAGTGGGCCCATTCTAAAAACCCACCATATTCCCCGAGGGCTCGCGAGCATACAAAATCGAGCGGAGCGATCTCTTCTCCGAGCTCTTCATAGCGGCGGACAAGGACTTGAGCGTCCGTAAGTCCAAGGTCACGAATAACTTCTGCTAAGAATGTGGCCTTCTTAAGATTGGATTCGACCAAAAAGACGCGCAAACTTGGCCGGATGATTTTGAGCGGTAACCCGGGAAATCCACCTCCCGAGCCAACGTCGGCGAGCCGACCATTTTCCACAGGTACGGCCATCGCGGCATACATGCTCTCACAAAAGTGGCGGTACAAGATCTCCAATGGGTCGCGAATCGCCGTCAGATTGATCTTCTCATTCCAAGCCAGCAGAACCTTTATATACTGCTGAATTTGCAGCACTTGATCCTCATAAGCGGTGAGCCTGAATTCTCCGAGGGCGCGCCGAATCACGGCCGCTGAGGGAGGGGCTGGCATGGTTGTTATCATAATAGTTATTGATTATATCTGGTGTATCAAATCTCCCCTTTCCGGGGCACGAGCCGCTTTTGGCATCAGGTATCGGGGCCCTGCTGTTCCGGCCACCACGTCCACAGCACTATGCCAGAAAACAGCAGGTGCCAGACTGCCAAATGCAGTCCGGCTTGTTCCGAGGACGAGGCTGACCACCATTGTCATGACGACTCCGCCGCGTCCCTGGTAGCTGTGCGCGAGCCCGAAAAGAACCGAGGAAAGCACAACAACGACCCAGGTTCGTAGGCCCAGGTTCGCGAGGACAGCCATGGCGAATCCCCGGTAAAGAAACTCCTCGCAGAGACCGGCGGTGATCGCGAGCGCCAAATAGGGAAGCAACTCCACGGTGGATTGTGGGAGGATCCGCTCCGCAATGGACTGGAGAGTGCCCCGGGATTCGATAGGAAGCCGGCCGACGCGGCGCAGGTTCAGCCACTGAAGAGCGGCAATCGTAACTGCGCCGACGATGGAAGCCGCAATGACTTTGGTTGGGTCTTGGATCGTCAAACCCAATTGAGACGCCGTGTAGCCGTGCGCCCAGGCGCGCCAGGCCACCACGGCAACGCTGAGCCATTGAAAGGCAATGGTCGAAGCGTAAAGCACAAGCCGCTCCATGGTGCTGACGGTTGGCCTGGCCAGTAATTTCTTCATGCGCACTGTTCCGCGCCACGGCAGAATCACTGCAAGCAGAAAAAAAATTAGCCAGATGTCCCAGGGCATTCGCCGATGAGAACACTATCTGCATCCATCACGCAAGTGACCAAAGTTCAGCCTACGTGGTGGGGTAGCCGGAAACTGAACCAGCACCGAGTCGCATGGTGCGCGAGCACGAATCAGCGCGGCTCGCTATAATCAAAGCGCTTTACAGTGAGGTGCGGCTTGACCCCATCCGTGAAACTCACGGCCATGGTCAAGGCAGCGGGTTGAGCGGCCAAGCTGAGTCCCGGGTTGCTGGACTCCGTTTTGCGCCGTTTGCCGCGGCCGACTGATCCCAACGTGCTCGTTGGTTTTGACACCAACGACGACGCGGGGGTGTATCTGCTGAGCGATGGATTGGCCCTGGTGCAGACGGTCGATTTCTTCACGCCGATTGTCGATGATCCATTCACGTTCGGGCAAATCGCCGCGGCGAATGCGCTGAGCGATGTTTACGCCATGGGAGGCAAGCCGGTTTCCGCGCTTTCGATTGTGGGCTTTCCCGACAAGGGTGACGCGGAGATTCTCGAGCAGATCATTCGCGGCGGGCTATCGAAGATGACGGAAGCGAAATGCAGCGTCATTGGCGGTCATTCGATTCGAAATGACGATATTCAGTTCGGCTACGCAGTGACAGGGATGATCAACCCGCAAAAAGTCTGGCGGAATGTCGGCGCGCGCGCGGGCGATGATCTGCTGCTGACCAAAGCGATTGGAACAGGCGTGCTCTCGACGGCGCTGAAGAAAGACCGCGCCACCCCCGCAGCACTGCAAGCGGCTGTTGCTTCGATGACGGAGCTAAACCGCGCGGCATCGGAAGCGCTGCAGGAAATCCAGGAAAAGGCAGGCTCGGCAAGTCCGCATGCGGTGACGGACGTTACGGGATTCGGTTTGCTGGGCCACGCGCGAGAGATGGCGCTGGGTGACCCGGAGCGGGGAATCGAATCCGTGTCACTCGAGATCGACCATTCGGCGATCCGCTACCTTGCCGGCGCCTTTGAGGCCGCGCGCGAAGGGTTTCTCCCCGGCGGGTTGAAGAATAACCGCGACTTTGTTGGCGATTGCGTGAATTTTGCCGAGGGTGTTCCGCAGGAATTTCGCGACCTGCTCTTCGATCCCCAAACCTCCGGCGGCCTGCTGATATCCATCTCACCGCAGTTCGCTGACGCCGCCATTGCCACGCTGGATCGGCACGGCGTTTCTGCGCGCCGCGTCGGCCACGTGGTGGCAAAGAAAAATCCGCTTCTCTTCGTCCAATAGAATCAGAGATCCCATGGAGTTCCGGTAGACTTTTACCATGGACACCATCACCCACGGTATCGCGGGCGCATTGATTGGTAAAGCGGTCTTCGGCGGCCAAGATATGTTCGGCTCGCATCCCATGAACCGTGGGCGCATCATCACCTGGTCGCTGATGTTCGGGGCCATTTTTCCGGATTCCGATGTGCTACGGGACATTTTCTCGCACGATCGGCTGTTGGTTATCACCTGGCACCGAAGCATCACGCATTCGCTGGTCTTGCTTCCACTTTGGGCGGTGCTTCTCGCGGGAATCACCCGCGCCATCGCGAGCTCGCGAAAGTGGCAAGCGCCATCCTTCACGGCGCTGACAGGAATCTACGCGATCGGCATTCTCAGTCACATTCTGCTCGATTTGGTCACATCGTTCGGCACGATGATCTGGTCGCCGCTGCGGTGGTCCCGCCCGGCGTGGGATCTCATTTTCATCATCGATTTCACGCTGACCGCGATTCTCCTTGTGCCGCAGTTGCTCGCCTGGGTTTATTCTCACCCCGAGAAAGTGAAGCGGCGCGCCGTCGGGATGTGGCTCGTGTTCATGCCGGCCCCATTTCTCATCGCCAGAATTGGCCAAGTCGTGGGCGCGCCCGTTTCGGATCGCGTCGTTTTGGGCGTCATCGCCATGTTCGCCGCGCTCTTCCTCCTGCCCGCACTCCTGGGCTGGGGAGTGAAGATTCCTCACGACAGGTGGAATCGTGCCGGTTTCGTTGCGGCCCTGATTTATGTGGCGTTTACGGTCTACGCCCATCATGTCGCCCTCGCGCGCGTGCAAAAGTTCGCCCAACTGGAACAACTACACGTCGAATCGATTGGCGCTTTGCCGTTTCCGCCATCTCTTTGGCATTGGGATGGGCTGGTACGGACGGAGCGCGGCGTCTACGAGCTGCGCATGGACCTCACCGAGCGGCCTGCTAGCGATGAAGAATTGCTTGCTCTCGAGCATCGCTACTACCCCGATGCATTCCCGAATTCCTACATCGAAGCCGCCAAACGCTTGCCCGAAGTGCAGAAGGTCCTGTGGTTCGCGCGGTTTCCGGTGACGCGCTTCCATAAAGAAGGCGGCGAGGCGGTCGTCGAAATCGCCGATTTGCGTTTTCCCCAAACGCGGCGCGACCGGCCTGCGGGGTTCACCTATCGCGTGCGTTTTGGTTCTGACGGCAACGTTCTCTCGAAAGGCTGGGTCACGCGATAGGGCGAGTGAAGTGTCACGGTCACAGGAAGGCGATCTCTTGTTGTCTTCACGTTCTATTTTGCTGGTTTTATGTCCGCGGGATGGATGACCACCTGGCGTTCTTCACCGACGCCGACGCTTTCCGTGCGCACGCCGGCAACGTCCTTGAGCGCCAGATGCACGATGCGGCGCTCGCGCGAGGACATGGGATTCAACCGGAAGGGCTGGCGTGAAGCTTGCACGCGTTCCGCGGCAACGCGCGCCGTCATGCGCAATTCCTCGAAACGCAGTGCGCGGTAGCCGCCGCTATCAATGTGGATTTTTTCGTGGTAGACAGGTTCGAGCCGCAGCGCCTTGAAGGCCAAGTGTTCGAAAGCCTTCAAGACTTCCGCGCCGCGTTCCAGCAAAATCTCTTTGTCTCTGCCGTCGAGATCGGCGAGTACTTCCGCCTCCCCGTCTGTTCCTGATCCTTCAGCGGAAACTGGACGCACGCTGACGTTCAATTCGAGCCCCGAGGCGCGCACCAGGCTCTCCAGAAAATGCCGCAGCGCCTCGGCCGTTGCTTGCCGGTCCAGCTTGCCATCGCGAATGAGTTCCGGAGCCATAGGGGTTCGAGCGAAAAAGCTGCCTCCACTTCACTGCAAGGATTCTCTTAAGACTTTTTCCCGCGCACCGGTTTTGCGGGCGCCGCCTGCAAAGGATGCTTGCGGTTCAAGTACCACTGCTGCACGACGCCTACCACGCCGCTGGTCAGAATATACACTGCAAGCCCGCTCGGATAAGGAATAACCATGAACATGCCGGCCATACCGATGGGCATGATCTTCATCATGGCTTGCTGCTGCGGATCCGTTGCCGTCATCGGGGTCATTTTCGAAGCCAGGTACATCGACAGACCCATCAGAATAGGCAGAATGTAGTAAGGGTCCTTTGCGGACAAGTCCGTGATCCAGCCGAACCATGGCGCGTGCCGCAATTCGATGGTGCCCTGCAACGCCCGGTACAGCCCAAACCAGATCGGCATTTGCAGAAGCTGCGGAATGCACCCGCCCACCGGATTGATGCCTTCGCGGCTGTAGACGGCCATCACCTCCTTGTTCATTTCCGCTTTCTTCGGGTCGTTCATCTTGTACTTCTTGTAGCGTTCCTGGATTGCTTTGACCTCCGGAGCCACGCGCTGCATTTTCAGCGTCGTCTTATAGCTTGAAATGCGCAGCGGAAACAGCAGCATGTTGATGATCAACGTCAACGCGACGATCGCCCATCCCCAATTGGGAATGTACTTGTGCAGCCACTTGAGGCCGTGGAAGAGCGGCTCGGCGATGAACTCCAGCCAGCCGAAATTCACCAGCCCGTTCAGCGGCGGGTTCATTTTTTTCAGGTCGTCATAATCTTTGGGACCGACGTACACGCGCAGGGCTAGCGGCTGCGCCGGTGTGGCCGCGGCAACTTGCGGCACCGGCTCCTGCGTGTCTTGGCCATTCACCTGAAAGGTCCGCGAGGTTTTCCAGTAGCGCGTCTCCAGCGCGCCCGGTGTGGCGCCATTCGCGGGCAGGAACGCCGCTGTAAAATACCGGTCCTCGATCCCAACGAAATCTTTTCCGCCCTGCCAAGATCCCGGGTTCCACTTGTCCAACCCTTCCAGCTTTTTGTACTGGTAATTGGTGATCTTGCCGCCCTCGCTGTAGTACGTGTTGACCGTCTCAATCGGAACGGGATTAGTGACCGTCAAGTCGCCGAAGCCGCCAAGCCAGCCGAGCCCAGCGGTGATGGGCCTGCCGTTTAGCTTTGCGGAAGTATCTATGTGAACCACGTATGTGTGATCGAAGCGGAAATGCTTTGTGATTTCGACGTGGCCGTCGCTCCAGGCGAACTCCAATTCGGCAGGAGCCTTGAGAGGACTCGCAGGAAGAATCGCGTAATTGTTGATGTGCTCTTCCGCTGCGGGACCTGGCTCGCGTACCCAGGCTCGATATAACGCGCCGTTCGCCGCATTCTGCAACTGCTCATCATCAAGCACTACGGAAAAAGGCCAGCCGCCCGTTTGCTGCGATGCATCCGTGTGCAGCACGTCGAGCACGCGCGGCGGCTTTGCGTCATCCTTGTATTTCTTGAGCTGCCAGCTCTTCACCACCGCGCCCCGGTTCGAGATTTCCACGCGGTAAAGATCATTTTCGACGACGATCGTGCGCTCTTGCGAATCGCTCTTCGGCGTCACGCTCACGGGCGCAGCCGGCGTCAGCGCTGCAGGCGAAGTGGAGGTCGGCGATGCATTGCCAACAGGAGATGTCGCTTGCCCAGGTGTGGCCGGAGCGGTCTGCGCGGGCCGGTTGGCTTGAGGTGGCTGGACGGGCGGCTTGGGTCCAAAGTATTTCGCCCAAAGCACGATCAAGCCCATGGACAGCAGCGATGCCACCAGGATTCGCAGCTCCGGCGTGAACTTGTCTTTTTGCAGCGGCGCGCTCACGAAATCACCTCATTAGGATTCGCCGCTTTCATTTCGGATGGCATCTCTTTCCAATTCTCCGGAACCGGGTCGTAACCGAATCTGCGCGAGAGTGGGTGGCAGCGCAGCAGCCGCTTCAGGCCCAGCCACACCCCGCGCGCCACGCCGAATCGTTCAATCGCTTCGTAGGCGTAACGCGAACACGTCGGCTCAAAGCGGCAACTTCCCGCGAACAGCATGGATAAATAAGCTTTGTAAAAGCGCAGTGCGAACAGCGCCATCCGCACGGGGACGGAAAAGTTCTCCATCTTTGTAGGGCAGAGCCGCGACTCGCCCTTATCGCCTGCCTTTTCGGCGGCGGCAGCGCGCGCGAGAGAGTGTGCTCCTATATGCCCTGCAGCAGCCGCAACAAATCCGCCGTCAACGCTACAAACGGCGCTTTCGCTGCCGAACTCTTTGGGTGTATGACGATGTCCCATCCTGCGGGTATCTCCTGCCGGTGGCAGCGCACCATCTCGCGCAGGCGCCGCCGGATACGATTGCGCGCCACCGCGCCGCCCAGCGCCTTCTTGATGCTGAATCCAAAACGGCTCTGCGGCAGTTCGTTAGCGCGGAAGAAAACGGTGAAGTGGGAACTCGAGCGGCGCTTCCCGGCGCGGTAAACGGCATCAAATTCTCCGCGCCGTACTAGCCGCTCTTCGCGCGGAAACGTTCTCCCCCTTGCCCCGGAATCAGTCGGGGTCGAGGGGTTCCCTGCATTATTCGGGGGTGAGCCGATGGCGTCCCTTCTTGCGGCGCGCCGCCAGCACCCTGCGGCCGCCTTTGGACTTCATGCGCGCGCGGAAGCCGTGCGTCTTTGCGCGGCGGCGGCGGCGTGGTTGAAATGTGCGCTTTGGCAAAACAATCCCCCTTTGGTATACGCGATCGCAGAGCGGTCTGTTTCACCCGCGATGGCGGATCAGCTCACTAACCTCTTCAACGGCTCATTTCGAATTTAGTAGTGTATGCGACCCTCGCGCGCAGGGTCAAGAAAACGCGGGTCGATCAACGCCGCTTTGCACATTTGGCGGTCGCGTCTTTAAGCCAGCTTCTTTTCGCGGCGGTATTCGTCGTACGCCGCGAGGAACCGGTCTACGTCCTTGTGCAGCAAGTAATAGGGCGTTGAGAGCCGGATCTTGGATGGCCCGCCGCCGCGAATGCGAATCTTCTTGTTCTTCCACATCCAGCTCTCGATCTCCGTGATCTGAATCGGCGGCACATTGACTGACGCAATCGCGCAGCGAAGCGCCGAATCGGGCGATGTCCAGGACTCCGCGCCGCGCTGCAACATCTCTTTCAAAATGTAGTCCGCCATCTGCCGGTGCCGCTTTTCGACGCGCTCCATGCCGATCCGGTTCGCCAATTGCACCGCCGCGCGCAGCCCCCAGAGCGCCGGTACATTGGAGCTGCCGACCCGCTGGAAGCGCTCTGCGCGGAGCTTCGGCTCGTCCCAGCCCGCGGTGACGATGGTGTTCCACAGCCGGTCGATCACCTCGTCCCTCACGTAGAGAAATCCGGTGCCCTTCGGCGCTTGCAGCCATTTGTGCGGGCTTGACGAGTACATGTCGCAGCCCAGTTCGCGCAGGTTCAGCTTCATCATGCCGATGACGTGCGCGCCATCCACCGCGGAAAGAATCCCTTTCGTACGCGCCAATCCGCAGAGTTCTTTCGCTGGCAGGACGACGCCGGTAGCGGTCGTGATGTGGCTGAAGAACAGCACGCGCGTCCGCGGCGTAATCGCATCATTGAAAAGATTCAGCACCGCAGCCGCATTCGGCACCGGCTTTGGCAAGGTGATCTTTTTCACCACAATCCCATACCGTTTCGCGCGCAGGTTCCACGGCTGCTCGCCCCCGGGATGCTCCTGGTCGGTCATCAACACTTCATCGCCTGGTTTCAGATCAAGGCCGTTGGCGATGTAACTGTTGGCTTCGGTGGCGTTGCGCGCCAGCGCAAGCTCATCGCGCGTGCAGCCAACGAACTCGGCCAGCGGGTCCCTGAATTCATTCCACGCGCCGTAACCCCAAATGGGGTAATCCTCGGGATCGCTCTGCGCCATCTTCTCCGTATCGTTGTATCCGTCGAAGACCGCGCGCAGTACCGGCATGGGGCACGAGCCTACCGTCCCGTTATTGAGATAAACCTCGTCGGCGGGAATCAGGAACTGTTTGCGCAGTTCGGTCCAGTAGGCCTCTTCGTTCGAAGTGTAGAGCGAGCTATCTGGCAGCTTCAGCGGTTCCTGTTCGAACAGCGCGGACCATTCCGGAGACAGGTGCAGCGCGCCTGCCGCTCCCGCGATTCCCGCAAACGAAGATAAAAAGCCACGGCGATCAAGCAGCATGATTACCCCCACAGGGTTAGTCGCGCGAATTTTACCCGGGAAACCCGGCCACAACAACCTGCATATCGACGCCACGAAACCTGCAGCGGCGCGTAGCTCGGTCTATCTTTGCGCGGCGCGTGCGACGACGCGGTTCCCGTCGTACACTATCTTCTCGGCCACCACGTTGTAACCCGCGATGCGCTCCGCGCGTCTTACAAGGCAATTCGGGTGTTGGCCGCCTCTTTATGAGCCGGCTCGTTCGTCAGGTACACACAATTGTTTGCTTACATTTTCTCCTGTTTCTCGCGGGGGCTCTCCGGGCCCCCGCGCAGGAGTTTCGGGGCTCCCTCCTCGTCACCATACAGGACTCCAGCGGCGGACGAATCCCAGGAGCGGACGTTTCGCTAACCCTGGACAAAATTGGAATCACCCGCAGCGCCAAGTCCAACGCGCGCGGCGAAGTGCGCTTCGACGCTCTTCAGCCTGGCACCTATGCCATTTCCGCAGGAGCCACAGGCTTTACGGCAAAGACCACCGCCGTGGTCGTCGCCGTCGGCAGCCAGCCTACTCTCGGTATCACCCTCGCTCCCGAGACCATTCAGGAGACCGTGCAGGTCCGCGACCGCGGCCCATCGCTCGCCAGCCAGCCCATCGAGACCACCAGCAGCACTGTGAAAACCGTCATCACCTCCGCCGATCTCGACGAAGTCCCTCTCTCCGCGCGCACCTTCGCCAATATTTCCCTCCTCGCGCCCTTCACCGCTCCCGTCGAGCCTTCCGATCCCACCAAGGCGCGCATCACCGCCGTTTCTTTCGGCGGCAGCTCGGGGCTCAACGTCGACCTCTCCGTCGACGGCGGCGACAACAACGACGATTACATCGGCGGCTTCCTCCAAAATTTCTCGCCCGAAGCGATGCAGGAATTTGTCGTGCGCACCTCGCAGTTTGGCGCGGATACTTCGCGCACCAACGGCGGCAGCATCATTCTCTCTACGCGCCGCGGCACTGACGACTGGCATGGCAGCCTGTCCTACTACTATCGCGGACAAAATCTGAACGCGCGGGACGCGCTCGATAATCCCGAACCCAATCCCAAGCAGCCCTTCTCGCGGCAGAACGCCGTCGCCGCCCTCGGCGGCCCAATGAAGACTGGCAAACTCTGGTTCTTCACTTCCTACGAATACGTCCACGAAAACGCCAGCGTCGCCTACAGCGCCAAGTCGCTCTCCGAATTCAGCGCGCTTGCCCGGCTCGCCGCCGCCGGCGATCTTCCGAACATCACTTCCATTGGTGGCGTCCCAACATCCGTGCCCGTGCCGTTCCGCGACACGCTCTTTTCCAGCCGTCTCGATTGGACGCAATCCTCACGCTCGCAGTGGTTCGTCCGCGGCTCGTTCGACCGCAATCACACCCGCAACGATCTCCTCCAGCAAGGGGCTTTGCCCTCGACCGGCGCCACCACGACTTCGAATTATTACAACATCCTCCTCAACAACCAGTTTCAGTTCACGCCCTCCTGGCTCGGCACGCTCACCCTCGAAGCCAGTGGCTTCCATCACACAAAAGCGCGCAACTCGGCCATCGGCGAAGCCCTCAATTTTCCCTTTACCGTCAGTTTTCTGACCACTTCCGGTCTCGAAACTTTCGGCGACAACCAATTCGCCACCGCCATCGCCGCCTTTCCCATCCACCGCGACCAGCAGAAATATCAATTCCGCTACGACGTTTCCCGCGCCTCCGGTCCCCACGCCGTCCGCTTCGGCGTCAATCTCATTCACGAACCGGTTCTTCGCGGCGCGCTTGCCAGCAACCTCGAAACAGTTTTCACCTATCCTCAGGATCCCAGTTTCTATGTCGCGAATCCCGGAGTGCTATCTACTTGCTCTTCGTTGAATCCCGATCCGAACTGTCCCGCCGTTGACACCACCGGCCCCGCTGACGGCTCCTTTTCTCAAAGCATCCGCCGCCTCGGCTTCTATGCCGAAGATTCCTGGCGCGTCAAACCCTCTTTTACGTTGAACGCCGGCCTGCGTTACGACACAACCTTCGGTCTTTTCACGGCTTCCGGCCATGACCAGAGCCTGAATCCCGCTCTCGCTGGCAACGGAGTTGTGACCGGCGTTCCCCACGATTACCGTAAAGCATTCGCGCCTCGCCTTGGCATTGCCTACGCGCCTCACGCCTCGTCAACTACCGTTCTTCGCGCCGGCCTCGGCCTCTACTACAACGACCTCGCGCAAAACGGCTGGGTGGACGCCTTCACCGCCGTCAACAACTTCAACCTCCAGCACGGTACCGGCCCCGCCGCCCTGATCGACCCCCGCTACCACACTCCCTACGCGCTCACGGCCAGCGCCGCCTACGAACACGCGTTCCGCGGCGATTGGCGCCTCGGTATCACCTACGAGCATCAGCAGGGCGTTCACCAATACCGCCGTTACGAGTTTCCTGCCTTTTCTTTGTTCCGCTCCGACAATCGCTCCATCTTCAATGGCCTCGCCCTCCAGATGCAGCACAGCTTCGCGCAGCGCTTTGAGCTTACCGCCAACTACGTTCTCGCTCATGCCACCACCTGGGGCGCCACCGTCGGCGAGCTCTTCGATTACGTCAATGGCGTTTCGAACGTCCACAACGCCTTTGGCCCCGGCGACCACGGCCCTTCCGGCGAAGACATTCGCCATCGTTTCGTCCTCGTCGGCGTCTTGCAACTCCCGTGGAAATTCGAAGCCTCCACCATTTCTCAGTTCGAAAGCGCCCGCCCCTTCACGCTTTCCACGCCTGCGGACATCAATGGCGACGGCGTCGCCAACGATCGCGCCGTCGTCAACGGCGTGCAGACCACCCTCGACCAGTTCCGCGGCGCCCCTTTCTCTCAGGTTGATCTTCGCGTCAGCCGCAACATCGTTTTTCGCGAGCGCTTCACGCTCCGCCCCTTCGTCGAATTTTTCAATCTCTTCAATCGCCGGAATCCCGGCAACAACTTCGTTGCGGACATTTCTGCTCTTCCAACCCCGGTCAACAATCTTTCGAACGCGACCGCCTTCTGCCTCAATCCTGCCTGCACGCAAACGCGCCCCATCACCAGCCTCAGTCAATTGCGCGCACCCGCCGGCGCTCTCGGCGATTTCTTCGGCCTCGGCACCACCGTGGGCATCCCCTTCGCCGCCCAACTCGGCCTCAAACTCATCTTCTGACCCGCGTTCTTCCTCTCTTGTAGGGCCCGCTTGGCGCCTGCCCGACTCCTGTCGGGGAGGCGGGCCGCTCCCGCTTGGGTCTTGCGACACAGGAATGGCTGTGCTCCCCCGCCAATCATTAGGTTGTCCCGAGCAGGAGCGAACGGTCACGACTTACGAGTCACTCGACGACCTGTACCTCCACGTCTTGAGCCGCAGCATACTGTGCGAGCAGCGCGGCCATTCTCTGTACCCAGCGCCCCAGTCCTTCGCTGCCGGCGAATGAAATGATCACGGCCAGCACCTGGTGCGTGGCCGCGGTGACCATCGTGCGTTCCGAATCGCTCGTTGGGCTGCCGTGCGGTCCGATCGCATCGGCGAACAAGGGCAATCCTTCCAAGTTCAGGTCGTACTTGCCGATGCCCTTGTACGTTTCGCCCGCGCGCCCCGCGCGAAAAACGATGTCGCCGCTCACGTGCCCCAGGTCATACAGCCCGATCGGCAGTCGGCTCTCGACCGAAACGAGGTTGATCACGTCGACCACGGCGTTGATCTGCGGCAATCCTTTTCCCGCAACCACGCGCCGCAGCAGCGCCTCCGCCGAGCCGCGGTACCTCGCCGGATCTTTTCCGAGCGCCTTGAACGCCTTGCGTGTCGCTTCGACTTGCGGCGACTCCAGCACCCCGCGCGGGAACGGCAATTTCTGAATCTCCGTCTCGCGCACGTTCATCTCTTCGAGCAAGGCCGCAGGCGATGCTCCCGCCTCCGCGAGCGCCGTCACGCACCCAAGTGCCGTCCGCGGGCACTTCTTTTTCAATTCGGCATCGATTTTCAGTTTCATTCTCAGGCGAGCCCGCCTTCCTGGCAACCAGCGCCAGAATGCGGATCTTGCTCGCTAGGATTTCTTTGCGAAGGAGCGGATGTAGTCCAGTAGGCCCTTCACCTGCTCCGGAGTCAACGTCTTGTACGCCGGCATTTTGCCCTTGCCCTTGCTGATGGCGTCGGTCAAGTCCGCGTCGCTCATTTTCTGCACTTCTTCCGACGTGAAGTCCTTCACCTTCATCGTCTTGCCTGTCGCTGTTTCGCCCTTGCCGTCCGGGCCATGGCACAAAGCGCACTTCGCCTTATAGGTTGCCTCGGCGGCGGAGTTATCGGCTTTCGCGGGTACGCCGAGAAAAACGCTCACGACCAGCCCGGTTGCAACTCCGGCCAGCCTGCCGATCCAACGGTTTGCTTTCTGCATGATCCTCCTCCTTGTCGAGAAATTGACGCGGACCAGGCCTGGCCCGCTTTCGCCTCCTTCTAGAAGGCGTATCTTACCGAAAGGGTGACCAAATGGCCTCGGAAATTGCGCGGGGCAAAGATATCCTGCACCGCGCATCCGGATTTGATATCTGTTTGAAGCCGTAGTTTTTCTCCCTCCGTCAGGCCCGTTTTGCCGCCAGCATCAGGCCATGTGCAACCACGCTCTCTCAATCAAGGCTTGTTCACCCAGACCGTTTTCGGTTGCTTGTTGTGGCAACGTGAATTTGTCACCCTAACGGCAACATAAAACTGTCACCCCGCTGGTAGTGCTGAGTGTTGCAAGCGGGTCTGGCCGTAGTAGAGCGAGACGC
>Ga0209180_10000701_pt1 | contig 15834 bp, 17 predicted proteins | sample CZO8metaG_3_FD_188355 | JGI IMG/M metagenome (GOLD analysis project Ga0209180, IMG submission 188355) | Vadose zone soil microbial communities from the Eel River Critical Zone Observatory, Northern California, USA - CZOApr15con2H2.8 metaG... | ecosystem: Environmental > Terrestrial > Soil >...
TCAATGAATAGAAAAAAAAGGTCATTCGGTCCCGACCCCGTTCCAAATGCAAACATCGTGTAGCCGCGCGCCTTGAAGGTCGGCAGTTTCTGCTGTTTGAAGTACGCTTCCGTCGAGCTCGGATTGTAAGTTCCGAGGGCCACCCCGACAATTTGTTCCCCCGTCGGCACTGCCGCCGAGCCGGTTCCTTCGGTCTTCGCCGTCAGCCCTTCGGGCACCAGCGCCCACGCCAGTTCATCCACCTGCGAATTTGGGTCCACTCCCGCCGACGCCAGGAACTTCTCGAATTGGCGGAACCGTTCCGGAAGCAGCTGCTCCTTCAATTGCGGAAACCACTTGAGCGTGCGCGCCTTTTTCAGGTCCGCGTAGGCAAATTCGCCGACTTCCTTGGGGAAGAGTGCGATTTTATCGGAGCCCAGACGGTCTGCCCGAACCTGCGGCGGAATCATCAGCGCCATTGCAACTAGAATGCCTGCGGCCACGAGTCTGCTGAAAGCCGTGGTCAGTTTCATGTGGTGCTCCTTTCGATCGGGGCAGAGGGAAATTCTATTCTACGCGCTTGTGGCCCGCGGCGCATCGCCCAGGCGTTCCCGCAGTGCCGTTATTTTCGCAAGCATCGAGGAGACGTACGCGGCGTCCTTGATCCCATCGAGGTTAATCTCCACGTTGGCCAGCGCCCCGCGCGCCCCTGCGACGGCCATCAATTTCGCTACTTGCAAGTCTGACTTTATGGATGCGGCCGCGATAGCTTCCAGTTGTCCCAGTCGTTCGAAAAGCGCAACACTCCTCTCAGCCACTTGCATCGGCACTTCGGCCGCGCCTTTCGTAGCTGCCTGAATCGCTTCCTCGCGCACACGGGTTTCTTCCACGTTTCCTTGCGGCAGCTTGAACGCCGCCATCACCGCGTCGTACGACTTCGCATCGCGATCGATCGCATTCGTAAGTTCATTCGCGCTGCGACGTAATTCGTCCAGCGCCGCGGAAAGCTTGTCCACATGCATTGCCTGAGACTTCTTCTTCCTCGAGAGGCCCGCAACCATTTGCCCCAGTGCCGCTGCCATCGCCCCGGCGAACGCCGATACGCTTCCTCCGCCCGGAGTCGCCGCCGGCGCAGCCACGGCATCCAGAAACGGCCGCGCCAGTCCCGCAAGCTTGCCGTCCTTCGCGGCCTCGAGCGGCGCGCCGCTCAGCGCGGCCTCCAGCTTGTTTTCGAATACCTGTGCCGGTGAGAAATTCTCCAGTTGCAGGAAAAAGTCCGCGGCCATCTCAATCGCTTTTTTCGGAATCAGTCCGACGATTTCGCTGCCCACCGGCATCACCCCGTACCGCCCCGCCTCGCGCTTCACCATTTCGTAGACGCGGTGCATGGGCGTCTGCTCGAAATCCGTCAGGTTAATGGAAACTTGCGCCAGGTTGCGCCCTTTCAGGTCCACGCCCATCGATTTCGCGTAGCGCAATCCGCCCGAGGAATAGCGAATGGCCTTCGCAATCTTATTCGCGATGCTGACATCGGACGTATTCAGATTGACGTTGTACGCGATGAGAAACTTCCGTGCCCCCACCACCGTCACGCCTGCCGTCGGATGCAGCTTTGGCTCGCCGACGTCCGGTTGGCGCTCATGATTCTTCTTCAACTCTTCGCGCAGCCCCTCGAACTGGCCGCGCCGCACATTTTCCAGGTTGACGCGATCCGGCCGCGTGGCCGCCGCTTCATAAAAAAATACCGGTATGCGAAACCTCTTCCAGATTTCCTCGCCCACGCGCCGCGCCAGCGCTACGCAATCCTCGATCGTCACGCCCTCGATGGGAATGAACGGCAGCACATCCGTCGCACCCACGCGCGGATGAGCCCCGGTATGCTTCGTCAGGTCAATCAATTCCATCGCTTTGCCCGTGCCTCGCAGCGCTGCTTCGGCCACCGCCTCCGGCTCGCCCGCCAGCGTTACCACGGATCGGTTGTGGTCCGCGTCCATCTCCCGGTCCAGCACGTACACCCCGGGTACTCCGCTCATCGCCTCAACAATCGCGTCCACCTTCGCGGCATCGCGGCCCTCGGAAAAATTCGGCACGCACTCGATCAGTCGTTTCATGGTTTTGGTTTCTTGTTCTGTTGCCCGGTTCCCTTCTTGGGTGGTTGTCCGGGCCAGTTCGCCGGAAGTTTTGGTTTGCGGTCCGGAAGTGTCGGCCGTTCGTACACGAACGCTGGCTTGCTCTTGCCGTTTGGCGGCGCAGGATTAGGCTTGGCCTGCCGCGGCGTCCCCCCGATTTTCAGCGGCCATTGCGGCCCGATCATCGGCTTCAGGATCGGTTGAGTCGGCATTTTGGCGGGCTGAGCGGCAGTTTTCGCTGCTTCAACGCGCTTCTTTTTCGCCGCAGGCTCCGATTTTTCCTTGAGGTAGCCCTTCAACTGCCGCGCAAACCAGGTAAGTCCCGCCACCCACAGCCCCACGATCAGCGCGGTGGAAGTGTCCATTCCGCCCGCTTTGAGCAGGATAAAGAGCACCAGAAAAATCACCACCAAAAATCCGTAAAAATATTCCTCGAACAGCCCCTTTGCTTTCGGCGGCGCAATCCTCAGCAGCCGCACCCGCTTGATGGGCTTCTTGGAATAGTTAGATTGGGGACTCTTTGACATGGATTACGCGCCCACGCTTCACCGTCATCCAGCAGTGGTCCACACCAAAATAATAAGGAATTTCCCGGTAGTCGGCCACTTCGAATACGGCGATGTCCGCTTGTTTGCCAACTTCCAGGGAGCCGATGGTCTTTTCCCGCCGCAGCGCATAAGCCGCATTTATCGTCGCCGCCCCAATCGCCTCCGCCGGCGTCATCCGCAATTGGGTGCACGCCAGCGACACAATCATGGGCATGCTCAGCGTCGGGCTCGTTCCTGGGTTGTAGTCCGTCGCCAGCGATACAATCGCTCCCGCAGCAATCAACTCCCGCGCCGGCGCATATTTTTGCAATCCCAGGTGAAAATCGCATCCCGGCAGCAGCGTTGCCACGGTCTTCGATTTTCCCAGCGCACGAATATCGCTCTTGTTCACCTGCTCCAGGTGATCGCAGCTCGCTGCCCCAAGCTCCACCGCCAGCTGCGCCGCACCGGTCCGGGACAATTGTTCCGCATGCAGCCGCGGCGCCATTACGTATTTCTTTCCGGCTTCGAGAATTCGTTTCGCTTGCGCCCGCGTGAACGCCCCGCGATCGCAAAAGACATCGCAGAATTCCGCCAGCTTTTGACTCGCCACCTCCGGCATGATTCTCTCCGTCAGCAGCGCGATATATTTTTCCGCCCCGTCCGCCTTTCCCCGGAATTCCCCGGGCACCACGTGCGCCCCCAAAAAGGTGGACACAATTTCCAGAGGCTGTTCCGCCGCCAATTCCTGATGCAATCGCAGAATCTTAAGTTCACTAGCGACATCGAGCCCATACCCGCTCTTCGCCTCAACCGTCGTAGTGCCGTACGCCGCAAACTTTTTCAACGCCGCCGCTGCGCGCTTCTTCAAAGCCTCCGACGTCGCCGCGCGCAGCTTCTTCACCGAATTCAGGATCCCTCCGCCCTTCTGCGCAATCTCTTCGTAGCTCGCCCCTTCAATCTTCAGCTCGTATTCTTCCGCGCGGCTCGCCGCGTGAATCAGGTGGGTGTGCGAATCCACGAATCCCGGCAGCGCCACCCGCCCGCCGAGATCCAATTTCTCCGCCGCGCGCGCCTCTGGCAGCGCTTCGACCTGCGCGCGCGTCCCCACCGTCGCGATCACGCCATTACGCACCAGCAGCGCGCCATCTTCGATGATCCCTAGGTTGGAAAGGGAATTGCCCCTTCGCGGACCGCGCCCGCGCAAGGTCAGAAGTTGCGATGCCCCGGTAATGAGAAGGAAATCCGGCAAGTCTTACGTATTATGCCGGACGCGCAGCAATCCTGCACGCCTGCAAGTAGGACAGGCATTCCTGCCTGTCCCGTTTTTCACGCGCTAGCCGCCTGCCCCTTTAACGCCGGCAAAAACACCTCCTCCACAAATGTCTCAAACGTAGTCGGCGTCGTATTTTTCGCGGACCGCGGCTCCAGTGCCTTCATGTATCCGTTGTTCAGCGAGGCAGACATCTCGCAAAGCAGCTCCGCCATGTTCCTGGAGATTCCCATCCCCGTCATGGCCTGGATCACCTGTTCATCCGGCAACTGCATGTAAGCAAGGCCCGGTTTTCCGATCGCCGTACCGATAATTTTTGCCGCTTCGGTGTAAGTCACGTCCCGCGGCCCCAGCAGTTCCTGCGTTTTCTGCCCCTCGAAGTCCAATCGCAACAACGCCTCCGCGGCCGCCGCGCCAATATCACGCGTTGCAATCATTAGCAGCGGAACATCCGCGCGAACCGGCCCTGCCATCATGCCGAATGACTTGATGATGCCGACTTGCGCCAGCGTGTTTTCCATGAAATACCCGGCGCGCAGATGCAGAGCGTTCAGTCCTTTGATTCGCGCGAGCCGCTTTTCCATGTTGTGCAAGCCGACGACCGGCCCCGTCTTATCCGGCTTATCCGCGCCGACGCTGCTCAGCGTCACGGCATGCGTGACGCCTCCCTTTTCCAGCGCCTTCGCGATGGACTCCGTCACTTGATCTTGATACGCCCGGAAATCCGGAAGATTCATCGCCGGCGGAATCAGAACGTAGACTCCCTCCGCTCCCGCGAACGCCCGGCTCAACGCATCCGTATCGAGAACATCCGCTGGAAAAGCGTCCGCGCCCCGGCTCGCAAATGGCGCCAATTTCTTGCTGTCGCGTCCCATCACGCGGACTTTCTTGCCCTTATCGAGCAATCTCCGCGCAGCCACCGAACCCGTATTTCCCGTTGCTCCCAAAATGACGTACATGGCCCCTCCTCTCACTTCATGAATTCGATGCAAGCTCAAGCTGGATAGGGTCCGCGTGAAAGAGTGATCTTACCAGGAAGCCGTCCAGCTCTACCGCATCGGAACTTTGACGCCCATTTTCTTCGCGAAAGCAATCGCCTCCGGATACCCGGCATCCACGTGCCGCACCACGCCCATCCCGGGATCATTCGTCAGTACGCGCTCGATGCGCTTCGCCATCTCTTTTGTTCCATCCGCAACGGTCACCTGTCCCGAATGCTGCGAATAGCCGATCCCCACGCCCCCGCCGTTGTGAATTGAAACCCACGACGCGCCGCTCGCCGTATTGATCAGCGCGTTCAGCAGCGGCCAATCCGCAATCGCGTCCGACCCATCCAGCATCGCTTCCGTCTCGCGGAAGGGTGACGCCACCGACCCGCAATCCAAATGATCGCGCCCCATCACCACTGGCGCCTTCAATGCACCCTTGGCCACCAGATCATTCAGCGCCAGTCCAAACTTGTCGCGCTCGCCGTAGCCCAGCCAGCAGATCCGCGACGGCAGCCCCTGAAATTTCACCCGTTTCTGCGCCAGCTTGATCCAGCGCGCCAACTGCTCGTTCTGCGGAAAAAGCTCCAGTACCAGTTGATCCGTCCGCGCGATGTCCGAAGCTTCTCCGGAAAGCGTCACCCACCGGAACGGTCCCTTGCCTTCGCAAAACAGCGGCCGGATGTACGTCGGCACAAATCCTGGAAAGTCGTACGCGTTCTTCACGCCTTGTTCGAACGCAAACGTTCGAATGTTGTTCCCGTAATCAAACGTCACCGCGCCCAGCTTCTGCAAATCCAGCATCCCCTGGACGTGCTGCGCCATCGCCGCCATCGATCGCTTCTTGTACTCGTTGGGACTCTTCTTCCGCAGTTCCAGCGCCGCATCCAACGTCATCCCATTCGGCACGTATCCGCCGATGGGATCGTGCGCGCTCGTTTGGTCCGTCAGCAAATCCGGCACCACGCCGCGCTTCGCCAGCTCCGGAATCAGGTCCGCGCAATTGCCCACCAGCCCAACCGACGTCGCGTCGCCCTTGCGCACCGCATTCTTCAGAATCCGCAGCGCCTCGTCCAGCGAAGTCACCATCACGTCGCAGTAGCCTGTCTTCAGCCGCTTCTTGATGCGCTCCGGGTCCACGTCAATCCCCAGAAACGCCGCGCCATTCATCGTCGCCGCCAGCGGCTGTGCTCCCCCCATGCCGCCCATCCCGCCGGTCACCACCAGCTTTCCTGCCAGATTCCCGCCGAAATGTTTCTTCGCTGCCGCCGCGAACGTCTCGTACGTTCCTTGCAGGATTCCCTGCGTGCCGATGTAAATCCAGCTTCCCGCGGTCATCTGCCCGTACATCATCAATCCCGCGCGATCCAATTCATGGAAGCGGTCCCAATTATTCCAATGCCCCACCAGATTCGAATTGCACAGCAGCACCCGCGGCGCATACTCATGCGTCCGGAAAATTCCCACCGGCTTCCCCGATTGCACCAGCAGCGTCTCGTCCGCCTCCAGCGCCTTCAGCGACCGCACAATCGCATGAAAGCATTCCCAATTCCGCGCCGCCTTGCCCGTCCCGCCATACACCACCAAGTCTTCCGGCTTCTCCGCCACCTCCGGATCGAGGTTGTTCAAGAGCATGCGCAGCGCTGCCTCCTGCTGCCACCCCTTGCAAGAAATCTCCGTCCCCCGCGGCGCCCGATACGGCCCACGTGACAAGTCCCTGTCGGCCACGGTCTCTGGAATTGTCAAGCTCATGAAACTTGCTCTCCGCCGCTCATACTAGCGCACGCCACTCCCTTTTGCATCCACTCGCATCTCTCGGCAGCAGGCCAATTTTCCGGTAATGCCACTGCAGGTCCAAGTGGCCAAGTGCAAGAAGAAGATGGCATTGACAGGAATATCAAGCAGTCTCTTAAGGAAGGTCAGGTGCCAGTCAAATGTTAAGTATCTGTATTCGTGAAGGATCCGACGGGAACAGATCTGGCAAGAAACCTGCCGGAGTTCCATCGAATCACTTCCCACGAAGCTGGGTGCAAAACCAGCAAAGCTCGCCAGAAAAGGAGATCATCCATGGAGCCCTTTAACAAGAATTTGGTGCGAAGAACGAAGTGGATGTTCGCCCTGGCGATGGTGACGGTGATAGTTGCTCGCCCGCCATGGTGTTCACTGCTAGTCTTAAGCAACTCATCCTTGGAGTTCTTATGAAATGCCCAGTCTGCGCTCGCGAATTGCCACCGAACGATACCTCCTGCCCTAACTGTGCATCGGTCGCAACGCCCGGCGCGGAGGTTTTGGCGGTGCCTTTGACTCAGGCACGTGCGCGGACTCCGAGCAAGTATTCCTGGGCTTTCCGTCTCGGCGCCTGGACCTTGTCGGCGGCCTGCTGGTACTTCATCGTGATGATGAGTCTCATCATCATCGTACGGACATACGGCCATTTCTCTGCGGAAACTTCTGTACGCTTCGTCGTAATTATCCTAGCAAACTCCTTGCTCCCGCTGATTGGCGTATTTTTGTACTACAGAAAGAGGACGCCGCGCCCTCCCATACATCGCAAGGTGCTGTTGGTCTCGGTTTTTGCAATGGTGTTTTCCTCACTTCCGTATAGGGGCAGCTGGTTGTCACCGACAAGCCTCACTAAAGAAAGAATCGGCATCCTGGCCAAAGAAGGCGCTGGTCTCCTGCCTGTGTCGCAGGACCATTCCGTATGAGATTCTCCCGTACGCTCTTCTTTCGCAGATATTGCGGACTTCAGTCGCCGATACCGTAGGAAACTAGCCAATTAGACCAGAGCGCTCTTGGCGGACTCTATTCTGCAGAGTCGTTTAGGGACAGCAAGCAAGTGGAAAAGGTGCTTACGCAGTTGCATGCCCTTCTCGCACTCGAGGAGAAATATGCTTTCCTGGATCCGATTCTCGAACGGAATAAGGCTAGAATCCGATCCGTGGATGCCCCGGACTCTGCGAAAGACCGAGTCCTCGGTGGTGTGAACAGTTCCGCCCAGAAAGAGCTCGCCAATCGCAGCGCCCTCTATGCCAAAGAGGAAGTATGGATCCGATCCTCCAGCGATCTCTACGAATTCACGCTTGCCAAGAGGGCATCGTATTCCCTGCGGGACGGTAAGCTCGTTTTCAAACACCGGACCGTCATGTCCGAGTTCAATCAACGACTCAAGGATGCGCTCGGGCGAAAGGCCGATACTCTGCAGGCCAAGGAGAACTTCGAAAAGCTTCAAAAGGAGGGCCTGCGCGAGTTCAATTTGCAGCCTTCGGACATGGGATTTCCTCCGGAAACACCACCCGCAAACAAGCCGAAGTGATCGTTCCATCCTCCCGGCGAGACCATTGGCGCCGCCTCCGCCCTCTGAATCAAGTGCGTCCCTATGGGCCGTATTGAACAGAATTAGCTCGGTTTCGATGGAATCCTAGAGGGGGGAACTCATGAAAACCGGGCAAGAAGAGGTCCGAAAAGCCAGCCTAAGCGATATCAAGAAGGAAATGGCCGTGCCGCGAATGGCCCAATCCGCGCGGCGTGCAATATCCCAGCAAAATCGGAGGCCCAGTCAACGCAGGAGGGCCAGCATGGAGGCCCTTCCCAAAATTTCGTTCGATTTGACCGGAGTGGTCACACTAAAAGCAAGCTTCAGACCAGGAAGAACTATTTTCTCTCAGGGCGATTTCGCCGAGACACTCATGTACATTCAAAGCGGCCGCGTGAAACTCTCCGTGGCCTCCAAGACGGACAAGAAGCCAATTGTCGCCATTCTGGGGCCAGGCGAATTCATTGGTGAAGTGTGCCTTGGAAGTCTGAATATTCGTGTGAGGACCGCCACTGCGATTGCACCCGCGACTCTGCAAGTCATTGAAAGAAACGAGATGCTCCGAGCACTCCACGCGGACCAGGCGCTCTCCTACGCCTTCCTGTCCTACATGCTTTCACGCAATATTCGGCTCGAGGAGGATTTGATCGACCAGGTTTCTCAGTGCAGTGAGAGGCGGCTCGCCCGCGCTCTTCTGCTGCTCGCAGGGGAGGGGAATCAGCGCAATCAGCACAGCTTTGCCGGAATATCGCAAGGGACCTTGGCAACGATGATCGGCACTACACGCTCGCGCGTCAACTTTTTTATGAATAAGTTCAGAACGCTCGGCTTCGTCAAATACCAAGGCCCTCTCGACGCGAACGGCGGGTTACTCGTCAACACCTCCCGTTTAGCTAAGGCTTTCTGCAAATAGCTGTTAGTTCTCTCGCCTCGGCGGACGGCCGCCCCTCGTTCCGCTTGAACGCTCCCGGGTAGCCCATCCCTTCTGCGGTTTATGCAGAAAGGATGGGGCTGTATTTAGCTAGCCGCTCGTCATCTTGACTCATCGTCATGAGTCAGACACACTCATACCCATGGCCAAGCGACTGCAGGTGATTCTAAAGGATCCCGAATACCGGGAAATTCAGCGTGTAGCGCGCTCCCGGCGTATGTCCGTCGCCGAGTGGGTCCGCCAGGCTCTCGACCGCCGCCGTGAACCTGGCGTCTGCGTGGGGAAGAAGCTCGAAGTCATTCGTGCGGCGGCACGGCACGACTTTCCATCGGCTGAGATCGACCGTATGCTCGCGGAGATCGAGAGCGGATACGGCTCTGGTGCCCATAATTGATTCTCATCGACTCGAACATCCCCAAGTACCTCGTTGGTGCGCCTCATCCGCACAAGGCCGACGCCCAGCGTTTGCTGGAAGACCTGATCAGCGACCGCCAACGTTTGGTGACAGATGCCGGGGTCCTGCAGGAGATCCTGCACCGGTACGTCGCGATAAACCGGCGCGATGCGATCCAACCTGTATTTGAAGCTTTACTTGGCATCGCCGACGAGGTGCTGGCCGTCGATAGGGCCACAGTCGAGCGCGCGAAAGAGATTGTGACGGGACACCGGCAGATGTCCGCACGTGATGCCGTGCACCTAGCGATTATGGAGCAGCATGGAATCAAACGAATCCTCAGCTTTGATTCCGGTTTTGACGGCTTCCCCGGAATTACCCGCCTCTCGTAATAGTGAAGTGCCGCGGCCTACCCGCGCGACCCCTCCAACTCCATCCATAAGCCGCCGCCGCCCTGCCTTTCTTCCCATTTTCTATTTTCAATTTTCATAGTTCCATCCCCGCGCCCCTAACTCCTTCACCCTCAACCTGATAAGTAATCATTGACATACGGTACCGATATGCTATAATATGTTGTTAAGTCGGCACGATCTCTCTGTGCCCTGCGAACCATGCGCGCCCGCCAGGTAGTCCTTCTAACTCCTTCAAGACCTTCAGCCCCCGCCCCATTACTTTCTCGCCAACACTTCGTCCGCGTAAGTCCTTTAGCGGCAACACTTATGGATCTCCCCGCAAGTGTTGCAAACAAAAGACTTACGGCAGAGCTAACTCTTTTAGCTGCAACACTTACAAAAAACAGGGGGGAGGGGGGTATTATTGTTAACTCGAAATCTCCAGAAGGAATTCTATCCCGAGGAGCATGCCGAACAGGGTCTCTCTTGGAATCTGATGGGGATCCCCTGCTTCCTTTACCTCTTATTTTCGTTGCATTGCGCCCTTACAACTCCATGGAGTACAGTGACCCTCAGACCATGAACTACGGCACGCTTCCCTCGCGCCTCCTGACCGTCATCGACAAGCTGCCAAACCCGCGCGCCCAGATGAATCGCCGCGACGGCCGCTGGGACCCCATCTCTTCGCAGGAATTTCTCCGCCGGGTGGCCGGTCTCTCGACAGCCTTTGTGGAACTCGGTGTCAAGCCCGGCGATCGCGTCGGTCTTTTCTCCGCGAATCGCCCCGAATGGCACACCGCGGACTTCGCCATCACCGGCGCCGGCGGCGTCACCGTTCCCGTCTACTTCCACGAGTCCCCGGACCGGATGACGTACATCCTGAAGCATTGTGGCGCCAAAGTTGTCTTCGTCGCTGGCGCGGCACAATTGCAAAACCTTCTTGCCGTTCGCAAGGAACTTCCCGAACTTGAGCAAATCGTCGTCGCCGATGCCGGTCCGGACGTTCCCACCGAATGCCTGCGCTACGAAACCCTCATCGCCGGCGCAAGTGCCGCGGACGTTGCCTCCTACCGGTTGCGTGCCTCTCACGTTCTTACCGGTCAGCTCGCCTCTCTCATCTACACTTCCGGCACTACCGGCGAACCCAAGGGCGTCATGCTCACGCACAGCAATTTCTGCTCCAACGTTACCGATCTGGGCGACGACTTCCGCCTGGATCCCAAAAATGACGTGGCGCTCTCCTTTCTCCCGCTCGCCCACGTCTATGGCCGCACGCTCGACTACATCTACATCTTCCAGGGCGCCGCTCTCGCCTACGTTGAATCTATTGATGCCGTCGCCCAGGCTCTCCTGGAGGTTCGTCCCACGGTCACCGCCGCCGTCCCGCGCTTCTTCGAAAAAATCTATGCGCGCCTCGTCGAGCAGGGTTCCCGGAACACTGGCATGAAGCGAAAAATATTTGATTGGGCGATGAAAGTTGCGCAGCATGCTACGCCTTGGCGCACCACTGGAGCGCATGCCAGCGCCGCACTGAAGCTCCAGTGGAAGTTGGCGGATAGGTTGGTCTACAAAAAAATCCGTCTTGGAACTGGCGGCTGCTTGCGCATCATCTCTTCCGGCGGCGCGCCTCTTTCCAAAGCGCTCGCCGAATTCTTTTGCACCGTCGGCATCCCCATCTATCAAGGCTATGGCCTGACGGAAACTTCGCCAATCGTTTCGAGTAACTACCCACACAATCGCGTCGGCAGTTCCGGCAAGCCCATCGCCAACGTGCAGGTTCGCATCGCGGAAGACGGCGAGATTCTCGTCAAGGGCCCTTGCGTCATGCAGGGCTATTACAAGAATCCGGAAGCCACCGCCGAAGTGCTCACCGACGACGGCTGGTTCCGCACCGGCGACATCGGCTACCTGGACAAGGACAACTATCTCTACATCACCGATCGCAAAAAAGATTTGCTGAAGACCGCCGCGGGCAAATTCGTCGCCCCGCAGCCCATTGAAAACGCTCTCAAAACCAGCCCGTACATTCTCAATGCCATGGCCGTCGGCGATAAACGCAAATTCATCGTGGCCCTGATCGTCCCGAATCCCGTGACCGTCTCCGCCAAGCTGGCGGAGCAGGGAATCAAGTTCGCCAGCAATCAAGAAATGGCCGCCCACCCCGCGGTGCACGCGCTGATCGACGCCGAAGTGAAGCGCCTCACCGTGCATCTCGCGCAATACGAAACCATCAAACGCTTCGCCCTGCTCCCCGAAGATTTCACTTTCGACAACGGCAGCCTAACTTTCACACTCAAGCTCAAGCGCCGCGTCGTCGAACAGCAGTACAGCGCTGTCATCGAATCCCTCTACGCCGACGTTGCCGAACCCCGCCCGATCCTTCAGGATTGACCGCGGTTCTCAACATTTCGATGAGCCATTTTGTTGCTCTCAAACATCTAACCCGGTGAATGGCAATTTGGAATTACACAGGAGGGAATACACCATGGCCAAGACAGCAACTGCAGCAGTTCGCATGTACAAGAGCAGCGTCGGCGAGATCGAGGCAAACCGGCAAGCCATTGTTGCGCTTCTGAATGCCCGTCTTGCGGATAGCGTCGATCTCCGCAGCCAGGTGAAGTGGGCCCATTGGAACGTCAAAGGCATGCACTTCATCCAGCTTCACGAGTTATTCGATTCCGTTGCCGCACATCTCGAAGATCAGACCGACACCATCGCTGAGCGCATTGTAACGCTCGGTGGTGTGGCTAACGGCACCGTTCGCGAATCCGCTGCCAGGAGCGGTCTCAAGGAAGCAGACCTGAGCGCCTCCGATGGAGCTTCCCAGCTCAAGTGGCTCGTCCACAACGTTGCCCACCATGCCAACGCGCTTCGCCAGGCCGTCAATGAGAGTGATGATCTCGGCGACAAAATCACCACCGATCTCTTTACCAGCGTCACGCGTGAATTGGACAAGGATCTCTGGTTCCTGGAAGCCCATTTGCAGTCCTAGCCCGCCTCGAAAAAAGGGTCAGCAAATCTGGCGGTGTCACATCCCCGGATAACCGGCGTTTCGCCGCGCCGGAAACGGAGCCTGTCCGCCTGTACAGGTTCATCAGCGGAAACCCTCCGGCTGCTCCTAGTGGCCTCGGGCATCCTTTCTTCGTAGACTGCAATCGAACTACCCAACGCCCACCTCAATTCCCAGACTCAGTTACGCGTTGGCACTGGAATGATTCCAGAATCGCGAGGGTGTTGCCGGTGCCAAATCGAATAGCAAATGGGAGGGACAATTGAAATCTAGCACGCGCTCGGCCGACAACCTTTGGAAAGTTCGTAGATTTCTTCTCGCAGGATTTGCCTTAACGCTTGCGTTTCTGGGCCTTTGCCCCTCGATCTTTGCGCAGTCTCCGGTTCCCGCCGCCACCGGGGCGGCAAAAGACAACCCCGGAGGCTTCACTCCCGGCTGGACGCTGGGAGCCAAGTTCGAAGGAAGTTACAGCGACGGCGACGGTTCTGTCTACGATGTGGGATCGGCGCTTGGCTACAATTTTTCCCGTCATTTTGGAATTGACGCGGGCGTCCCATTTTATTTCGTGACCACTCCGACTTCCATCAAGCAGAAGAATCCCGGCGCGGTATCCGGCATCGGCGTCGGAACTTTATTCGCCGACCTCCGTTGGAACTACCCGAACAAGTCTTTAAATTATAGTTCCGCCATTCACGTTACGGCTCCTACGGCCGATACCAAGAAAGGCCTAAGCACCGGCCACGCAACTTGGAATTTGGCGAACCATTTTGATCACGCCTTTGGAGATTTCTCGCCGTTTATCGACGCCGGCGTGGGCAACAGCGTCATGGACACAAAGTTTTTCCATCGCCCCTTCATCACCTTCGGCTATAACGCTCAATTTAACGGCGGCATCGAATTCGACCCAGGCAAGTTCAGTTTCTCGGCCTCAGCTTATGATGTTGCGCCGTGGGGAAATCAGACAGTGACCAGCCGCGTCTTCCGATGCGGCTCTGCGGCGAAATGCAGCGCAAGTGGCGCTACGACCGATCGCAAGAGTTTCACTTCATCCAGCGTTTCCACGGGCGGCGCGGATCTCGTACGGGACAACGGCTTCAACGCCGGCGTTGATTTCAAGCCGGTTGGTTACCTCGATCTCGAATTCGATTTCAGCCGCAGCGTTCCGCTGCGACTCAACAGCTATTCCTTCGGCATCGGCGTGGACCTAAGTTGGCTCCTGCGGCCACGCGCCCATTGAAGGCTCCGCCATTCTGTCAAATCCGTCTGCATTGTGAGGCAGGCTGGTGACTCTCGAGCCGCCAGCCTTGCACTGGTTAACGGACTAGCCCTGATTTGTCCGCCAGCCTCTGAAGGTCTAAAATCCTGATGAGGTCAACCATGCCGGACAATTTGGTGATTGCGGGCCGTGCTTTCAATTCCCGACTGATCGTCGGAACCGGGAAGTACCGCAGCTTTCAGGAAATGGCCCGCGCCCACGCCGCGAGCGGCGCGGACATGGTCACCGTCGCCGTTCGCCGCGTAAACCTCACCGACCGCAGCAAGGAATCTTTGCTCGACTACATCGACCGCGAAAAGATCTTCATCTTGCCGAACACCGCAGCTTGCTACACCGCCGATGAAGCGATTCGAACCGCACGGCTCGCGCGCGAAGTCGGACTTTCGAATTGGGTCAAGCTCGAAGTCATCGGCGACCAGCAAACATTATTTCCGGACACGGAGCAGCTCATCGCGGCCACGCGCGTCCTTGTAAAAGAAGGATTCGTCGTTCTGCCGTACACGAATGACGACTTGATCGCTGCGCGCAAACTGATTGACGCGGGCGCCGCGGCGGTCATGCCGCTCGCCGCGCCGATCGGCTCCGGGCTTGGCATTCAGAATCCCGCGAATCTCCGCATCCTCCGCGAACGCATCACCGAAGTTCCTATGATCGTGGACGCGGGCGTCGGCACCGCTTCCGACGCGGCCGTGGCGATGGAACTCGGCGCCGACGGCGTTCTGATGAACACCGCCATCGCCGAAGCGCAAGACGCCGTCCTGATGGCCGAAGCCATGCGCGACGCCGTTATCGCCGGCCGCAAATCCTATCTCGCCGGCCGCATGCCCAAGCGCTTCTACGCCTCGGCATCGAGTCCCATGAGTGGAGTTGTAAAGTAAGTGTTTTAGCGGCGACTTCAGGCTGCCGTCGTTCCGCGGCAAGAAATTCAGACAACAGCGGGCAGAAGTAAATGCCCGCCAAATTGCAGTTATTACCCAGCAGCCTTCTTCGCCAGCGCGCTGTCGTAGCTTTCGCCGTAGATAGCGGGCACTTTCGCGCCCATACATCGCAGATAAGAAGAGAGCTGGCCGCGGTGATGAATCGTGTGGTTCAGGCCGAACATCAGAAACTTCACTGCGGGCCACTGGAACATACCGCGAAAATCCACGATCTTTGCGAGTCGCTCGCCGCTCACTTTTGTGAGCGCTTCAATATTCTTTGCGTAACGCTCTTCATACCAAGCTGCAATTTCAACGGGTGTCTTGACGTTTTCCGGAATCATCGCGGGGTTGGTGTCGAACACGCCGTTGATCGCCGTTTCGACAAAGCGGTTGTCCGCCGCGGCGATGTGCCGCGTCAGTTCCATCGCAGTTCTTGACGCCGGGTCCGGCCGATACTCACCCTTATCCGCGGGCACCGCTTCGAGAATTTTCTTCGTTGTGCCGCTCTCCATCTTTAACGTTCCCAAATACAAGTCGTGTAGCAAGAAAACCGCCTGCTCTGCTGTCAATGGCTTTGGCATTTAGTCCTCCAGGTTTCAGGTCCCCATTCTATACCCCAAGTTGCAAGGACACCTCACTTGGTTATTTTCCATGCCGTCAATTTCGGGAAGCCTGGGATTTTTATTCGTAGCGCAACGTTT
>Ga0209180_10000711_pt1 | contig 15707 bp, 16 predicted proteins | sample CZO8metaG_3_FD_188355 | JGI IMG/M metagenome (GOLD analysis project Ga0209180, IMG submission 188355) | Vadose zone soil microbial communities from the Eel River Critical Zone Observatory, Northern California, USA - CZOApr15con2H2.8 metaG... | ecosystem: Environmental > Terrestrial > Soil >...
ATGTGAGGGTGGTCGGGGTCTGGCGATTTGTCCAGCGCGATCAAGACGGCAAAGAGTATGCGTTCAATGGTGAAAATCGCGAGATCGTGCCACATGAGCGGCTTGTCTACACCTTTGAATTCGAAGGGATTGCCAGGTCATGTACTGATCAAAACGATTACCTTTGAAGAACACGATGGCAAGACCAAGACGACGAACACAGCTCACTATCAGACGATTGACGATCTCGACGGGATGCTTCAGTCGGGTATGGAGGAAGGAGCAACCGAAACCATGGATCGACTTGCAGAGCCTTGTAGGCCCAGCGTTAAGGAAGAGAGTAGATAGCCGCAAAGTAGATAAGTGCGGCACAGGTGCATTATCGGCAGAGTTTTCAAAGCAATAAAACGGTCAACTCTGCCGATAACACCGTAATCCTGGCCAGAACTCAACCGATAAGATCAGTTTCCGGTCCAGTTTGGTCGGGTACGATAGAACACTACCTGCATAGGCTCAATTCCAACGTTTATGTTACTAAAGGCAGGATGCCGGGGAGGATATCGTGAAGATGTCAAAAAATGGGCCATATTTAACCAAGATAAAGAGGTGGACAGGGTTTCAGGAGCAACTTTTAACGTGTTGGTTGTCGAACAAGATTGGATGCCTAAAGAATAGTCTACTGAATTGACCCTCTGTTAGGAAGCGTCACCCTAAAAACAAGCTCTAGATCCCCTTGATTGTTTGCCGTATCAGATTCTATACTGTTCTTAAGTTGTTTTTGTTGATCTACTAAGTCGAGAATGGAGAAGAGCTATGAGCACATTGGCCACCTTCAATGGCGTCGACACTTCCAGGATCGCCGCCTTGAGCAACAAAATTCAGGAGGAGCCCGCACAAGGGGACACGCTCTGGAAAGCCGAGGTCATCTGGCAGAACGGCTTCCGCAACCAGATTCGCATACGCGATCTCCCTGCGAGTTATGCCGATGAGCCGGAGGCGCTGGGGGGAACAAACACAGCGCCCAATCCCGTAGAGCAGCTGCTAGGTGCGCTCGGCAGTTGTCTGGCGATTGGATACACCGCGAACGCTTCGGTACGGGGCATCCAGATTGAAGATCTGCGCATAGAGTTGGAAGGTCACATTGATCTCCCAGTATTTCTTGGTCTACATGAAGGACACGCCGGCTATTCCGACGTCGCCATCAAGGTCTACTTGAAGGCTGACGCGCCCCAGGAGACTCTGGAGGAACTCCACCAACAGGTGCTCAAGACATCACCAGTCGGCCAGACTATTGAGAAAGCGATCCCTGTGCACGCAACCCTGGTTCACGCTTAAAGATCGGAACATGGGTAGGAGAGTCATCTTGCGTGCGCCTGCGTTCCGATAAGCACGGTTCCATGGCACACAGGGCGCACGCAAAGTGACGCCTCTTACAACAGTAAAGAGCCTCCATACCGGGTGCGGTTCATTTTTTGCAACCTGGCCCGAAATCGTTGGAGTCCTACGCAATTTCGTTGGGGCTCTTGCCAACGGTGCAAAAAATGAACCGCATCCCTAAAAACTGTGCCGCACTTATCCACTTTGCGGCTACGAGGCTCCTTCCTTAACGCAGGGCCTTGTAGAAAAGAGCAAGGAGTAGTACATGAATCCATCCGAACGTATCGACCAACAAATCGCAGAACTTGCCGACTGGCGCGACCAAATGGTCACTCGACTGCGCAAACTGATCCTCGAGGCCGACCCCGACATCACTGAGGAATGGAAGTGGGAGACCGCGGTCTGGTCCCACCGGGGACTGGTGTGTGCTGTCGGCACGTTCAAGGAAACAGTAAAAATGAACTTTTTTCAAGGCGCTTTCCTGGAAGATCCGCATACACTCTTCAATGCCGGCCTTGAGGCGAAAAAAACGCGAGCGATAGATTTCCGTGAGGGCGACGCAGTTGATGAGTCTGCTTTGAAAGAGCTCATTCGTGCTGCCGTAGCTCACAATGTTGGATGAAACATACGATGACACAACAGGAAACGCCCATTGCACGTTCACATGCTGGCACCGCCGAATAGGGGGCGTCTCAGTCGTCGATCGCCTGGTAGGCCAGGGTCCAGAAATAGACGTTCGGTGGACTGGGGGATGCCCAGGCGGACTGAGTCATCAGGATGATGACCATCTCCTCCCTGGGGTCTGAATACCAGGAGGTGCCCAGGCCGCCGTCCCAGCCATACCGGCCGGGCACCGCCGCGATGTCGTCGCGCCTGGTGACCACGGAGACGCCGAATCCCCAGCCATTGCCGTCTAAAAATCCAGAGATCAGGCTGGACGCCGCTTTCTGCTCGGGCGTCAGCTGGTCGGTCGTCATGAGCTCGACCGAAAGCCTCGATAAGATACGCTCGCTGCCATGTTTGCCCTGGGAAAGCATCATCTGACCAAAGGCCAGGTAGTCGTCGATGGTGGAAACCAGTCCCCCAGCTCCCGACGGGAAGGCAGGTGGGTGGCTCCATTGGCTGCCCACGGCCTCGTCATACACCGTAAGCTTCCCGCTCGTGGGGTCGGTCCAGTAGCTGGTTGCCAGCCGGTCGAGCGATGCCGCCGGCACGCTGAAACCGGTGTCGCGCATTTCGAGCGGCTCGAAGATGCGTTCGCGCAAGAATGTCTCAAGCTCCTGACCTGAGGCGCGCGCAATCAGCACGCCCAGCACATCGGACCCGGTGTTGTACATCCACTGCTCACCTGGCTGGTGCATGAGCGGAAGGCCCCCCAGCCGGCGCATCCACTCATCGGGCGCAGGCATGCTCGACGGCCTCGGCGGCCCCATGCCAATCTGCTGCTCGCTGGCGGCCTGCAGGATCGGATAGGCGTCCGGCGGCGCCATCATCTGCCCGAAGCCCATGCGGAAAGTGAGCAGGTCTCGCACCGTGATCGGTCGCTTCGCGGGCACCGTGTCGTCCAGCGGCCCGTCGAGTCGCCTCAACACCTGGCGATCCGCCAGTTCGGGGAGCCACCGATCCACCGGCTCGTCCAGCCGCAGCTTGCATTCCTCCACCAGGATCATTGTCGCAACAGCGATGATCGGCTTGGTCATCGAGGAGATGCGGAAGATGGTGTCGCGCCGCATCGGGGCGGGGTCTGCGAACGCCTGCGTCCCGATCGCATCGACATGCACCTCGCCGCGCCGGCTAACCAGCGTGACGAGACCGGGCACCTCGCCACGCTCGACATAGCCGGCCATGAAGTCGTGCATACGGGCGAGCCGCGCCTTGGACAATCCTGCAGTGCTCATTGTCTGCTCCCTCCATTCTGTCTCATCTGTGTCGGATTGCTCGTCAGTGGCAGCAAACCTTGCCACGGATGGTGAGCAGAAGCCTTGCCATCGAACATCAAAAACGTCGTGATCTTTTGCTTTGAATGCTCCACTGAAAGCTCTCCTTCTAGGGCTCGATCTCCCGCAAAAGCAAGTGTAGCACACCCATGGCACATGTTCTTCTTCTATCGTGCTCTTTTGAACAGCTGTTTGCTTCTGTTCTTCCTTCTCTGAGCTTAAGAGGGGTCCCGACATTAGCGCGATAGAGGTACATCCAGACCTTTTTCACTTTCACATACGTCAACTGTCAAGCCTTCAGCCACAAGTTCACCGGTTAGTGAAGGTCTCCGTGATGTATGCTCTCGAGCGTGGTCTCCTCTGAAGAAATGGGTCATTTGACCCTTATATCCTCATGCTCACAAGGCTATATTCTCTACAGAATGTATATGCGCGGACTGAGGAAGTCAAGCTCCTCTCGTTCTTGTGAGAAACAACCCAAAGTAGCAGTAATAAGGAGATCATACTATGCTTCCTACTCAACTTTCTCTCAATGGTGTGGATCAGTTCAAAAAGCTGGCCTATCGCAATTATCCCTTGTATCACTGGACTATCTCTCACCTCCCTCATGCGAGTGGGGAGGTTGGTCTGCACATGGCATGGCGCGCCTTTGAGCGGGCGCGAAGGCAGGTCCCGGCCTACAGCCGCTTCCTGGCCGAGCAGGGCTATGTTGAGGGCAGGCATGGCTCCTTGGCTGAACAGCTCGCGAGCATTCCTGCCACAGACAAAAATAATTATGTTCGTTTATTCTCCACCGCGGAGCGCTGTGTGGGGGGTCGCATACCGGCTGAGCAGGTCATCGTCGATGAGTCATCCGGTTCAACCGGCTTACCCTATAACTGGGTACGGTCAAGGGCTGAAGTGGAGTATACCCGACGGGTCTGTAGCTACTTCCTCCGTCATGCCTTGAGTGGGGGGCCGCTTTTCGTGATCAACGCCTTCTCAATGGGAGCCTGGGCGACCGGGATCACGATGAGCGCGGCGTTAGAACAAAACGGAATTGTGAAGTCAACCGGCCCCGACGTGGAGAAAATTCTGCACACGCTGCGCTTCTTCGGGCCGCACTACCAGTACCTGATCACCGGCTACCCACCGTTTCTCAAACACCTGCTCGATTACGCCGACGCTCAAGGGTTTGACTGGACCGGGTACCGGTTGGTCGCGATGGTGGGCGGAGAGGGCATGAGCGAATGCCTGCGCGCGTACTTACTGGGTCGCTTTGATAAGGTGCTCAGTGGATACGGAGCCTCCGACCTGGAGATCGGCGTGGCGGCTGAGTCCGATCTGTCGATTGGCATTCGGCGCTTGATGGAGCAGCGAGACGATGTGCGCCACGCGCTGCTGGGTGATGAGCAGCGCGCCCCCATGTTGTTCCAGTACAACCCGCTCGATCACTATATCGAGACCAACGCCGACTCCGAATTGATTGTGACGATCAACCGGCCCATCTTGTCGCCGCGCATCCGCTACAATATCAAAGACGAGGGAGGGATCATCTCTTTCGAGAAGATGAATTCACAACTGCGTAGTGTTGGCGTGGAGATGCAGACGCTGCTTCCCAAAGGGGCAACACGACCTCACCTGCCCTTCGTCTATGTATTCGGACGCCGCGACTCGACGCTTTCCTACATGGGGGCAAACATTTATCCAGAGGATGTGGAGGCTGGACTCCTCAGCGATCATGATGTTGCCAGTCGATTGGGCGCGTTTTGCATGGAATTGGAGGAGGACAGCAACACAGGCGAGGTGCATCCCTGCATCCACGTCGAAGTGACCGGCGGACTTCCCTCTGACGAATTTGCGCAAGCGCTCCAGCAGTTGGTGCGAAACAAACTGTACGAACTGAGTGCCGACTTCCGCCAGGCGATGCGTGAAGACCACAGTGCCGGCGAACTGCGCATTGAACTCCATATCGCAGGACAGGGTCCTTTTGCCGAGATGAGCCAGCGCATCAAACGGCGCTATATCATACAACGTCCCTAGAGGCGGGGTACGTGAATGAGTTCGCTTCAGGGATTCGCCAGCAGTATCGAAAGTGCGGAAGAACCAAAATTCGGGATGGCATCATCAAGTGCGGCCATGAGCCACAGAATTTTAACATTTACACCTCATGAATGGGGCAAATGACACTTCTCCCCTCTGACGTTTCGGTGTAATCTTGAGCTAGATCTGTTCTGCGAGAACGGTGTGTTTGATCACCGAGGTGGAACAGGATAAAGATACGAGAGTATTCTCTCATAAAGGAACATTCCATGAGTAAATCATTCATCCTCCCAGCCGTCAACTACCGAGGTTCTTTGCCCATCTTCTCACGGATCTTCACGATCCTGGCAGTCCTCTCACTGGCCTTTGGATCGCTGATCCTCAGTCTCTCCTTGTTTGGAGCAAACAGTCTGGCGGTTCAAGGCTCGGTTCTCCTTATCATCTCCCTTCCCATGTGCTTGTTGGTCGGGTTGCTGAGCATGATCGCCTTGCTCTTCGCCCGGCGATGGGTTGCCGCGGCACTCGCGATACCGATGGCCATAGGCGTCTTCTTCGGTCTCATGCTGTTTGTAGGAACTGTCATGCCCCATGCCCCCGCGGGGATCTTCGTGGTGACCTTCGTGGTGCTGCTTCTCCTGCTCAATGGAGGGGCACTTTGGCTCGCTCGGCGGTTCCTCACACGCACGTTCCGGTAGACAGTGAGCCAGCAGAGGAGTTTTGATCCCCACCTGAGAACACTGGTGGGGATCAGGACAACAGAGCAAAGGTACACCAGGCCACATGTCCAGTCGTGCCTGCTCTGCACCACGCCCTCACTATCGCGCTGGCATTCATTTCCCCCTATCTCTCTGTTTGAACTGTAAATCCCAACATTCGTTTACAGTTTGTATTTACAGATTTACTGACCTGTAGTAGAGAGCCTCTCATGAACCAACAGCTTTGGCCTGGTGGTCATACTCTACCCGGGCACCCTCAATTTCAGCAAAATGAGTTTCAGCCCACGTGCAGATCTCATTCAGCAACTCACTCAATGTCTCGCCTAATGGCGTCAGGGCATACTCAACTCGAGGTGGTACAACATGGTAGACTGTGCGCTTCACAAGCCCATCACGTTCTAAATTTCGTAGTGTTCGCGTCAGCATTTTCTGGGAGATCCCCTCGATCTCACGCTTTAATTCGCCGTGCCGTTTCACACCAAACACCAAGGCATACAGAACCAGTGTCGTCCACTTCTCAGCGAGCAGATCAAGCACCTGCCGCGAACCATACTTCGAGTCGAACACCGTCTGGTGTGAGTATTGCTTCGTCTCCACCTCCTTCACCTCCTTCATTTCTTTTAGGCACTTTAAGGTACCTACTTCCCAAGGGAGAGCATACCATGCTATAGTATCCTTAGCTGATAGGGACGTCAATACCTGTCTGGTAATGGAGCAGCGTCCCCAGGTGAGTGGCAATAGACACGTATATATGCATATACTTATGCCGGATGAGTCATACGTATCTATGTGCAAGGGTTGGGACCAGAAAAAGTTGTCGCCGGCATCTCTATGAGGGAGTATGAGAGCTGGCCCGAGTCGGACGCACGCATCAGGAAGGAGAGAGAACATGGCAAAGCGATGTACGCATCTTGATCAGATACAAGACGTCACACCGAGCGCCAATGGATGTGAGGACTGTTTGAAAATCGGAGATACCTGGGTACACTTGCGCCTCTGTCTCACGTGTGGACATGTGGGCTGCTGTGACGATTCGAAGAACAAGCACGCCACCAGGCATTTCCACGCGACCAACCATCCGATCATTCAGTCCTTCGAGCCTGGAGAGGATTGGATCTGGTGTTACATCGATCAGGTGATGCTCGAGCCTGCTTGATCGATTCTTGACCTTCCAGAGACTTGTAGTGAGAAGATACCTCGAAAAGGAAAGACGACGATGACACAAGGAAAACATCTTGTGGGACCCGTCAGTGAGCGGGACCACAGTCAAGGACCTGCAACAGCCGCTGTAACGCTGGTACAATATGGCGACTACGAATGCCCCTACACCCGCCAATCGACGACCATCGTGAGAGCGATCCAGCAACAACTCGGGGACAAGTTACAATTACGCTTTGTCTATCGCAACTTCCCGCTCACCGAAATCCATCCCCACGCGCTGCACGCGGCTTTCGCTGCCGAGGCCGCCGCAGCTCAGGGCAAGTTCTGGCAGATGCATGATTACATCTTCCACCACCAGCATACGCTTGAGGATTCCGACCTGGGGCAATTTGCCGAGGCGGTTGGCCTGGATATGCAGCAGTTCGCACGTGACATGGCAGAACGTCCGTATATTAGCCGTATCGAGGAGGATCTTCAGAGCGGCATACGCAGCGGTGTGCGTGGAACGCCGACGTTCTTTATCAACGGCGTCCTCTATCCAAGATCCTGGGAACAGGAAGCACTGCTGGCTGCACTCGAAGAAGCGGGCGCGTCCTAGCAGTATCACACCTTCCTGGCGTGCTCACAGTAGTATATTGAAGGGTTTACTTGTCCCATAGTAGGAGCAATGGCTAGCAGAGATAATCAGGTGGAGAGGAACATGGACGCGAGACAAAATACAAGCGAAAGAGAAACAGCAGAACTCTGGCCACTGTTGCCATACGAAGCATGGAAGGAGACGTATGATACGCTTCATATGTGGACGCAGATTGTTGGCAAAGTCAGAATGGAGCTGACCCCACTTGTGAACCATTGGTGGAATGTTACCTTCTATCTCACGGCACGTGGGCTGACCACGTCTCCCATTCCCTATCGAAGCCGCACCTTTGAAGTCGATTTTGACTTCATCGATCACAACCTCTTCATTCAAACCAGCGAGGGCATTTCAAAGGCCATGCCACTGATACCACGCTCGGTCGCGGATTTTTACCGCGAGTTTATGGAAGCTTTGCGCTCCCTCAATATCAACGTGACCATCAACACGCTGCCAAGTGAAGTGACAAACCCCATACGCTGTGATGAAGATGTTGTGCATGCCTCTTATGATCCAGAATATGCTAACCGCTTCTGGCGTATCCTGGTGCAGTCGGACAAAGTCTTTAAAGCATTCAGGTCCCAATTTATCGGCAAGAGCAGCCCTGTCCATTTTTTCTGGGGAAGCTTCGATCTCGCGGTGACCCGTTTTTCGGGACGGCGCGCACCAGAGCGTCCAGGGGCCGATCGCATGACGCGCGAAGCCTACTCGCATGAAGTGATCAGTTGTGGGTTCTGGCCCGGCAATGACAGTTTCCCGGCACCTGCTTTCTACTCCTACACCTATCCTGAACCACCTGGACTCAAGACAGCCTCTATTTTCCCCGGTCAAGCATTTTATAGTCCCGAATTTTCTGAGTTTATATTACGATATGATGACGTTCGGAACTCAGGCGAGCCCGAAAAGACGCTCACGGATTTTTGCCAGAGCACCTACGAAGCTGGAGCGGATCTGGCACATTGGGATCGCGAGGCATTGGAAAGGTAGATAAAGAAAATGTGCTGCCACGGCCTGGCTCCCTCGTAAGCCAGATGCAGCTACCATGCTGGCGAATGACCTCGTGACTGATGGAGAGTCCCAGGCCCTCAATCAGCCATTGTCTTGCTGTCCTTTCCTGTTCCTGTTTCAATGTGTCATAATAGATTGTGTCCCGTCTCTTCCAAGTCGATGAACACACGTCTTGTAATGTCCTATTTGCTACCTCGTACGAAAGAAAGAGGAGACAAAGCATGAGCCAACAACCTTCAGATGAATCAATGCTGAGCAGCGAGATGGCAGACTGTATTCAGGACTGCTTAAATAGCCACGCTGTCTGCCTGGATACAGCCATGAGCCTGCTCCAAAAAGGCAACAACTATGCCGACCCGGTTCGCATTCTGCTCGATTGCTCCGAAATATGCGCAACAAACGCCCATTTCATGATACGCAACTCGCCCGTGTACGGCTCTCTCTTCCAGCCATGTGCGCAAGTCTGCAACCATTGTGCTGAAGTGTGCGACGAGATAGGCGAAAACGACTGTGCCAACGCCTGTCGTGCCAGCGCGGCATCCTGCGAGCAAATGGCCAAGTTGCTACCCTAAAAGGTCATCCTCTAGTTGCATTGATCGCCACACACGGGAGGAATAACTCTATGACTGACTGCGAACAGCTAGCAGGTGAATTGAAAGTGCTGGAGGAACTGCTGAAGCAGACCTCCACCGAGCACAAGCGGCAGGAAATTATAGACAGAATCGACCAGATCAAAGCAGAGCAGCAAAAACATGGCTGTCTAGAGGCAGCGAACTCACAGTAGTAAGGAGTAATGTAAAGAAACTCTATCGGAACCAGACTCCTTACACCCATGCCTATTAACTGTATTCCAACGTCGAGGAAAACAGCAGAGATAACAGCTACTACCAATGATATCTTCTTGCTTGTTTTCATAGGAGCCGTGTCTCATAGTTGTTGTTTAGGCATGGTTCAAATGCACGTGACCGTTCCTCCCCACCAACAAGGTCCAGCCCTGTCATCCTTCGCTGCGCTCAGGGTGACAGGGGTGACTGTTCATGCACATTGACGAACTACTCCGGCCACATCGTAGGTGCCGATTTATCGCACACCGCCGATTATGAGGTTTAACAAATGAAGCGGGATACCGGGACAGCCAGCAAAGGCCGATAATGCAGTTTCAAAAAATAATGCGGAGTATGAAATCGGTCTGTGCGCTGCAAGAGCTTCTTCGATAATCCAGTTTAATTTTTGAAAGTACATAATCGGCGGTGGGCACGGTGAACCGGCCCCTAATGAATGTTGACAACCGAATCGGGGAATCCTATCCATTGAGGTGCTTGCGGCCCAGGGTCCTGTAGGGACAAGGGGCAGGGTGGAGTGGATGAGGGGGCCTTGTGCTTGTCCTCGTTGGGGTGCGACCATCTTGCCTCACGGAACCCCACTGGATCGCGTTGCCACGAGGACAAGCACAAGGCCCCCACCCTGCCCCACATCCGCCCCTTGTCCCTACAGGACCCCATTCGGTCGTCAACATTCATCAGGTATCCAGATTAATTTGTCAAAGTGCATAATCGGCACCTACGGATATCCGGGGTATTTGCTTAAAACTCATTATCGGCTCTCGGTGGATGTGATGGTGTCCGCATTTAAAAGTTACTCTGCATAAACGGTCAAGTACAATTCGTCCAAATTGAACCTTGCCTAAAGAAGCAAACGACTCGTGGGAACATAAAGCAAATAGCAAATTCTCTTATACAGCATCGGATACAATTGCACTCTCTGGCTTCGGTTGCGGGTTAAAGGTTGAAAAGAATGCTCTTGTATGTCGCCAGGGCTTCACGCACACATCACAGATTAACACATCACAGACCTTGTATCGTGGCGTGCATGGCGTAAAATCAATCATTATCCTGTCCGATTCGATAGAATGGTTGTCCCGCTAGAACACTTGTTTTCCATGGTAGAATGAGATATGCTTGAGGAGGTGCGTCACCGGCTGTCAGCGTATCCGGTGCTGGACGATCACCAGCATGAGAATCAGAGAGGAGAGTACCTATGACGAAGCGTCAGATTGTCTTTGGAGTCATCTGCTTTCTGGTAGGTGTCCTGGTTGGCATAGAGATCGCAGGAAATCTTGACACGCTCGTTCGCCTGGTCATCATCGTGGCGATTATTTTGCTGTGCGTGTATCTGGCGCTCCCCTACCTACCACGAAGGACTCGAGCTCGCCGGGGTGCTGCGCAACGTGTGCCACCAAGGCGGACGCAGAGGAAGCCATAAGGAGAGAAATCTCGGCACCTATCCGTCCTGCTAACGCTGCTTCGCAGCTAGTGCTGCGCACTCAAGCAGGACGAAAGGAGTATGAGGGACGCTGATATTCTCGCCTTCCTTTGGTGATTCACTTTGAGGAGGAAACGCATGAGCACCTTTGCTGGAAAAGCGGTTCTCGTCACCGGGGCTGGAACAGGGATTGGCTATGCGCTCTGCCAGGCCTTCGCCAGTGCCGGAGCCACGGTGGCATTGAACGATATCGATTCTACGCTCTGCCAAAAGGCCGCCCAGCAGATCAATGGAACCCTGGGCGTTGAACGGGTCCACCCGTATGCGTGTGACGTCGCCGATGTGGAAGCCGTCCGGACCATGTGTCAACGCTTCGTTGACACAGCGGGAAGACTGGATATCGCCATCGCGAATGCTGGCATCACGAATTACGGCGCCTTCCTGACCTACACGCCGGAAGCGTTTGATCGCTTGACGAGCGTGAATCTGCGGGGAAGTTTCTTCACCGCGCAAGCCGCAGCCAGGATCATGATCGAGATGCACATCCCCGGACGCATCATTTTAATGGCTTCTGTGACTGGCATCCAGGCACACGTGAACCTGGGAGGGTACGGGATCACCAAAGCGGGCATTGGGATGCTGGCGAAAAGCATCGCGCTGGAAGTGGGCAGCTATGGCATTACGGCCAACGCCATCAGCCCAGGGGCGACCCTCACCGAACGCACGCTGCGAGATGATCCGGAGTATGAAAGGCATTGGGCCAGCGTGACGCCAGCCGGGCGCGTTGGGTATGTGGAGGATATCGTGGCTGCCGCCCTGTATCTAGCCTCACCAGAGGCACGCCATGTGACCGGGCACACCCTCGTGGTTGACGGTGGATGGACCTTGCAGAGCCCTCTGCCAGCGGGTCAACCAGACCTGCCCACATATTCTTCACAGCTGAGATGAACGCCTGGTACTGAACAGATTCCCTACCCCTCGCAAGTAGCTCTCGGTTGCTCCGTCATACTTGGCAGCATGGCGGAGGGCTTTCTTGACTTCGCTTCCCTTTTTGATCAAGAACGAATCACTTATGCTCGACCCGCCGATTCAGCGACCATCCGGCTTCGGGATCAAGACCCCACCCAATAATTTGAACTGGGGTAATCCGAATAATGGTTTCATCCACTGGATAATTTGCACCAAACAGAGCGTTTCCTCCTGTCGGGAATGGTTGCGCCAGACCTCGAATCTCCACACCGCGCGGCTGCCAGGGTGGAAGTACATCATCAATCACCAGAGAGACATGTGGCAAAAAAAGGCACTGTGACGTATTTAATATCACTTGTGTTAGCTGTTTGACTGCATTTATATCCGTATCCAGCTATAAATTAACTATCGGTTGAGAACCTGAAAAGCAGTGGAGAGGGCTCAGCCAGCGGAAGAAATATTCCTCCCGCGAAATGAACTAGATTTTATAAGATTTCTAAAAATAGCTATTATTCAAGAAAGTATATATAATGAGTAGTTTCAATACAGACGTTCGTACATACCAACCGATCAATTCTTATGGCGTAATTGGTGATTGTCGTTCTGTCGTGCTGGTTGCGCCAGACGGGTCAATGGATTGGGGATGCCTGCCGGATTTTGATAGCCCGGCCATCTTCTGCCGTTTGTTAGATGCAGAGCATGGAGGGTACTTTCAAATAGCCCCCTCCGATGCTTCAATTCCAGGCTCGCAGCACTACCTGTCCGGGAGTAACATCCTTCAGACCAGGTTTACCAGCCTCTTCGGTGAAATCTCGCTCACCGATTTCATGCCTGTAGAGACCCTGAGCGCTCTGCCGCTTCAGGAAATGAAAGGTACAACCGGTGCAGGTGAGGAGAACGCGCACTATAGCTTGATACGAATCGTGGAGTGCACGCGTGGCGAGCTGCCGGTCACCATGACACTGAAGGCCTCTCCGCAATATGCTGCCGCTTCAAGCACGGCCTATCTTGTTTCCCAGAACACAGGAGCTGTCGTTTCCGGTGGGGAACAACACCTGGGCCTGGCCATTCTGGGGACGCACCAATTACCCTCATTTACTCTGACCGTCGAGCAGGGAGCTGAAGACATGAACCCTACTTTGATAGCGCAAGCAACACTTCAGAAGGGTGACCGCCTGCTGTTCGCTATGGGTATGGCTCCTACAGTTCAAGCAGCGCAAACGCTTGCGGAGTGCATCTCGTGCCAGGCTGAATGCGAGGCCGCACTGAATCATACGCTGGTCTGCTGGCGTATGTGGGCGGCACAGTGCTCCTATCATGGCCCATATGCCGAATGGGTGCAGCGCAGCGCGCTGGTCCTGAAAATGCTGACCTATGCACCGACGGGGGCAATTGTAGCCGCGCCGACTACTTCTCTGCCTGAAGAGTTCGGGGGAGTACGTAACTGGGATTACCGCTACACCTGGCTGCGCGATGCCACTTTCACCCTCTATGCGCTGAGCGTGCTTGGATATACGCAGGAGTCCCACGCGTTCACGAACTGGCTGCGAAGCCTCGATTACACAAGCGGCGAAGACCTCCAGATTATGTACGGTATTCGAGGAGAGCGCGACCTGGAGGAGCGGGAGCTGTCGCACCTCGACGGCTATTGCGGTTCTCGCCCGGTACGCATCGGAAACGGAGCGTCACATCAGAAACAACTGGATGTTTTCGGAGAAGTGCTCGATTACATGCATTGCTTCCGGCGCCAGGGAGGCTTTGAGCAGAACGGTGAGGCGCTGGATGGTCCCATGTGGGAGATGATGCGCACGCTGGTCGAGCATGTGTGCACGCACTGGCAGGAACCTGACCGTGGCATCTGGGAGGTGCGCGGCGACCCACGTCACTTCGTGTACTCCAAGGTCATGTGCTGGGTTGCGCTTGACCGCGGCATTCGTGCGGCCCAGCAACTGCACCTGGAGGCCGATCTTCTCCGCTGGTGTCGCGTGCGCGACCAGATTCGAGCTGATGTCCTGACCCATGGATATAACACCGCCATAGGGGCTTTCACCCAGTCATACGACGATACGGCATTGGATGCCTCAACGCTCTTGCTGCCGCTGGTCGGGTTCATTCCCCCGGATGATCCCCGCATGCGCTCCACAGTAGACCGCATCATCGAACAGCTCACCGACGAGCATGGTTTCGTGTACCGCTACCATTCCTGTGATGGGCTAGCCGGTCGCGAGGCGAGCTTTACGATCTGCACTTTCTGGCTTGTAGATAACCTGGCCATGCAAGGGCGTGTGGCGGAGGCTGGCTCGCTCTTCGAGCGATTGCTAACCTATGGTGGGCGCTTAGGCCTTTTTTCCGAGGAGATCGACGCGCACGACAGCGTAGCGGTGGGAAACTATCCACAGGCCTTTACGCATATCGCTCTCATCAATAGCGCCATCAATCTCCAGAAGGCCGTGGAGCGCCTCGACGCGCACTACAGCGAGCCAATTATGGCGGCACTCACAATCAAACTACCAAGAGTAGGAGGAGAGAGATAGCTGCTTATTGAACCATGAGTCTTCTGTTAGCTGGCAACATCGCTTTTCACCCGGAAATATTCTACTGTACAAGAGTAGAGTGTAACCCCAGGAGCAATACCATGCAAGAGGAGGATTTGGTATGAGCAGTAACTATGAGCAACAAAGTCAACAGCCCACCGAACCTGGCGGCCCGGAATCACCTCATAGCAACATGAACACCGTCAAAACAGAGCGCAGCGGTCCGGTCCTTGTCGTTACCATTGATCGACCGCGGGTGCGCAATGCCGTCGACGGCCCTACAGCCGCCTCGCTGGTACAGGCCTTTCGCGCCTTCGACGCGGATCCTGCGCTTTCCGTTGCCATACTTACCGGCGCGGGCAACACCTTTTGTTCAGGCTTCGATCTCACTGCGATGCAGGATCAAGCGCGGGGATTGCGCGTTGCTGAGGATGGCGATGGGCCACTGGGCGTCACGCGCATGCTCCTTAGCAAGCCGGTTATTGCAGCGGTAGAAGGCTATGCTGTTGCTGGGGGATTCGAACTCGCGCTCTGGTGCGACCTGCGGGTTGCTGCCGAGAATGCCGTTTTCGGTGTGTATAACCGCCGCTGGGGGATTCCGCTCGTTGACGAGGGGACGATCCGCTTGCCTCGTCTCATCGGCCACAGTCACGCGCTCGACCTGATCCTCACCGGCCGGGGCGTCTCGGGACAGGAGGCGCGCATGATGGGCCTCGCCAATCGCCTGGTACCTCCTGGCGAGGCGCTGCAGGCGGCAATTGCGCTGGCAAACGACCTCGCGCGTTTCCCGCAGCTCTGCCTGCGCTCAGACCGCCTCTCTTCTTACGAACAGTGGTCGCTCACCACGGAGGATGCATGGCACAACGAGGCCAGGCGCGGGCTTGAGGTAATCCAGTCTGGAGAGGCCCTGACCGGTGCTCGTCGCTTCGTTGAGGGGCGTGGACGACACGGGAGCACGAGCGACAATTGAAAGCTGAATCAACTTATGCTGAAAGCGGGATGTCCATATATTCCGCCTCGGTCTGAGACTGAGGGAGAGGCAGATTTTCTTCACGCATCATCTGAAGATGTTCTTGTAAGGCTTCTTTCATGAGTTGCTCTACTTCTT
>Ga0209180_10000714_pt1 | contig 15674 bp, 12 predicted proteins | sample CZO8metaG_3_FD_188355 | JGI IMG/M metagenome (GOLD analysis project Ga0209180, IMG submission 188355) | Vadose zone soil microbial communities from the Eel River Critical Zone Observatory, Northern California, USA - CZOApr15con2H2.8 metaG... | ecosystem: Environmental > Terrestrial > Soil >...
CCACCTCGCGGCCCCCGTGCAGCTGTGCGCCAGTGATCGAGGGCACCCAGAACTGGACGCCCAGGCTCTTCGCCTGCAGGCGGGCCCAGGAGCCGGTGACGGGCACCCAGCTGCCAAAGTTGTGACCGACCAAGGTCGGGCTGTTGTCGGCGGCGAAGTCGTCGAATGCCGCCGACTGCTCGTTGAGGACGCCGACCTCGGTGAAGCCTGGCTCGAGCGACAGCACCCGAACGACCACCCAGATTCCGGTTCCGTCGACGGTGTACGTCACCTCGATCTGGCCGCGCGACGGGATCGGTCCGAAATCGAATCCCCCTCCGGGCGATGCATTGCCGCCTGACTCGTCAAGCTCGAACACGCGTCGCCAGATGGTTGACGTGGCCGTCGAAACGTCGGTGGTGCTCGCCGTCCGCGGGAAGACCCAGCCATCGGCATAGTGGACGATGGGGACGCCGAATCCCATGCCCTCGCCCGCGGCTTCGACGCCGGCCACCTCCAGGACGACTCCCTTGGCGAGCAGCGCCGTCTTGCCTGCTCCGAAATCGCCCTCGATGCAGGCGGCGACTCCTGGATAGATCGATTGCGTCTGCAGCTCCGATCCAAAGCGGTATGCGAACACCGGCTTGCCGCCCGGAACCTGGTAATGCGCCTGCTCGCCGAGACGCGCGAAAGGCAGGCTCGCACGGCCGCTCGCCAGGTCTGGGAACAACAACGTCGCTCTGTAGTAGCTGATGCCTTCGAGCACAAGCGCGTTGACTCCATTGGCGCTCATCCAGCTGACCGCCAGCTGGCGGTCAGGCGGCAGGACCTGCGAGCCGGCAATGTCGGCCGGCTGCCGACCGCTGTAGTAGGCGACCACGGGGGAGTCGGTGATCAGTATTCCTTTGCCTGCCGCGGCGTGACCTGCGGCGATCAGCCCGTTGTTGCCGGCCGCGAAATTGAAGAAGACCGGGAGGAAAGCGACGGCCAGCAGTGCGCCGGCCGCGGCGGCGCCTAGACGGGCCACGGCCGGCTGCCGACCGAGCGCAGCCGCCGCCAGCAGGGCTAGGGAGGGCAACGCCGGGTACAGGTATCGATGGCTTCCCGTGTACGCGCCTGCCCCGACGAGCGTGAAAACCGTGGCGAGATAGACGAGGGCCGGTACGTGGAGAAAACGGATCGTGACTGGACCGCCGGCGGTCTCGGGACGGCCGATGGCACCGACCAGGCCGACGATGCCGAGTACAAACAGAGGCAGGGCCGCCAGCCCGTAAGTCGTCGCTAGCTGCACCACACGAGCGAGGCCCGTGGCCGCGACGCTGCCGCGGGCGGCGGCTGACAGCATCTCGGTGGAGCCGCGCGCCAGCGAGTGCGTCGCCGGCAGGTAGCCGAATTGCAACACCACGAGCAAAGCGAGGGCCGGCACCGCCCATGCCGCCGCCGGAATGGAGTGCGCACTCCGCTTCCTGAGCCGCGCGACAACTTGCTCGAGGACAAGCACACCGACCGCGGCGGCGATCCAGATCCAGGCCTTGGTCGCGGTGACAGCAGCGAGGGCAGCGAGCAGAGCGGCCAGTCGCATCTTGCGCTTGATCGCTGCCAGTGACGCGCCGGCGAGCAGGGCAGTCATCAGCGGCTCGACGACCGCAGAGCCCGACGTGAACAGGAACACGGGATTGAGTGCGAGAAGAATCACCGCGAGTCGTCCCTGGCGGACGTTGGGCGCGATCCAATAGACGCACATGAGCGTCGCCAGCCCGAGCAACGCGCTGAGGATTTTCAGCGCGCCGAGCTGCCACAATCCGAAGACCCGAAGCACAGCGGCAGCGAGCACGTGGTAGCCCGGCAGCCACGTGTCCTCCATGGCGAACAGCGGATCGCGCAGGTGGCCGGTCGACGCGAAGTTGGCGGCGATCAGCCAGTGCGCGTACCCGTCCTCGAACGGTTCGGCCATCTGGGCGGCGACGACCAGCAGCACCGCGCACAAACCGATCAGGCCGGCGGCAGGGGCCGCGGCCCGCAGCCGCCTGAGGGCGCGCCGGCCCATGCGGCGCAGCGTTACGACCTGGAGCAGGTCGACCAGGCTGAGAGCCGCCACGGCGAGGAAGCCGACCGCGAACAAGCTCGAGTAAATGGCGACCAGGTATTGGCTCGCGGCCAGGGCCACCGGGACGATCGCCACCGCCGACAGCCCGAGTACAGCCTCGGCCGCCGTCTTCGGGTCGCCGACGCGAACGTAGGCCTGGTCGCGCCACTCCTGCCCCCGCTCGACGATGCGGTACTTGGGCGTGCGCACGAACTCGCCGCCGCGATGAGTCGCGCGCTCGAGCGCCAGCAGGGTGTTGAACGACATCCCAGCACCCACCAGCTGGCACAGCACCGCCGGCACGCCTGCCCACAGGCTCCTGCCCTGCCGCGTCTGCGCGACCATGAACCCGACCCAGGGCGAGGCTCCGACGGCGATTGCCAGCAGGGAAGCATCTTCGAGCTGCCACGGCACATCGATGCGAGCGCGCGAGTAGATGACCAGCAGGAGTGGGTAGCAAGCGAGCTGCAGCAGCATCACGGGACCGACTCCATAGGCGACGAGGTGGACCGCGGCCTGGAATTTGACAGCAGCGCGGTTGGAGCTGCGCAGGACCGGGCCCATTAAGAGGAAGGCGGACTGAAAGCTGCCGGTCGCCCAACGCGATTGCTGGCGGCGGTATGCGTCGATCGACACCGGGAGCTCTTCGGGCACGACCAGGTCCTCGATATACGCGGCGCGCCACCCACGCAGCTGTGCGCGATAGCTCAAGTCGAGGTCTTCCGTGAGCGTGGCCGCGCTCCAGCCACCAGCGTCTTCGATCGCTTCACGCCGCCACACCCCTGCCGTGCCGGTGAAGTTGGTGAAGTAGCCTCGTTCGGCGCGAACAGCCTGCTCGATGAGGAAGTGGAAGTCGATCGCCAGGGCTTGCAGTCGTGTGAACCACGAGTAACCCTCATCGAGATGGCCCCAACGAGCCTGCGCAAAGCCCACACGTGTGTCCTCGAACACGGCCATGGTGCGGCGCAGGAAGTCGCGCGGCGGTACGAAGTCGGCGTCGAAGATCGCGATGAACGGCGCGCCGGTGAGGTGCAGCCCATGGGCGAGCGCGCCGGCTTTGAAACCATCACGTGTACCGCGCCTGACATGGACGACGTCGACCCCTCGTGCGCGCCAGTGCGCCGCGCGCCTGCTGACGATCAACGACGTCTCGTCGTCAGAATCGTCGAGGATCTGCACCTGGACGCGGTCGCGCGGCCATTCCATCTCGCAGACGGCGTCGATCACGCGCTCGGCTACGTAGCGCTCGTTGTAGATCGGGACTTGCACGCAGACGTCTGGTTCATGGCCGAATGGCATCGAGCTGGGTGGCGACTTACGGATGCGGGTGGAGCTCCAGGTCAGATAGAGAAGGTTCACCCCGAAGCACAAGAGGGCAAAGCTCGAGGTGGCGAGGATGCCAAACGTGATTGCGGTTATCGCGGCGATCACGACGCGTCGGGCTCGTCAAAGAGCGTGTAGGGACGCATGGTCGCGCGCACATAAGCAACTCGAGCCAACACATCGGGCTTGTTGCGTCGCGTCCACTGCATGTATCGCCAGGCCGCATTCCCGAGGCGGCGTGCGGCGCCGTCGAGCGATGGTGGAAACAGCCACGCCGGCGAGCGCGCGCGCGCGGCGGCCACGACGATTCGCGCAGAGGAGCCATACGCAAGCTGCGGAAAGTGATCGAGCAGCGCCGGGTTAGCGTTCACCGCCTCTTCGAAAACGTCGAGGCCGAACACCGGCTGCGACATCAGCAGCTCGAACGCCATGTCCTCGTCCTGGCGCGCAAGGGGATGGCACTGTGACTGTTCCAGGATGAGGTTGGCGGTCATGAGGCGCGGCGCGATGGGTCTTCGCGTGAGATCGTCGACTGGTTTGCCGCGGTGGCGGAATGCGTGAAGCAATCCGAGGACGTTGACCGCCACGTAGGCGAGATGGCAATGGCCGTCGTCGACGATCAGGTTCAGGTCCACGTCGTCGGAAGCGCGGAACCCCCCACTCGCGAGCGACCCTGCGATGGAGACGCTGCGGATGAAGGGGGCGAAGGCCACGAGCGTGCTGACGAATCGAAGGGTCATCGCGAGGTAGCGCGGCGCGTCGGTGGCGTGGTCTGCAGCGCGCGACCGGATGGCGCCGGCGCGCCCAGCGTCTGAGCGCTGCAGCACGAGGTCGTGGGCGAGCGCGAGCTCAGGCGAGGCGGCCACCGCCCACCGCACGTCCGATTCGGACACCGCCCCGCCCATGCACAGACTGCCCACGCGCTCGGGGCCGAGGGCGAAACCTCGACGCGACAGGAGCGCGACCGTACGGCGGACCCGCTCCGACGTGGACGAGGTTTGGGCAGGAGAATGTCTGATCACCGCAGCGCCTCCAAGAGTCCGATGGCTCCTAGGCCGATACGACCCCGGGTTACGGGTTACCCCCTACCATCATCTTGTCTGAACCGCCCGCCTCACGCCAGGAGCTCATATGACCGCTGATGGACATTTCAAGGTCCCAACCCCCGTCAACGAGCCGGTTCGCGCGTACGCGCCCGGCGATCCACACCGCACGATCCTCAAAGCCAGGCTTGCCGAGCTGACCGACGCGCGCACCGAGGTCCCGATGCAGATCGGGGGCGAGCGCCGATGGGGGTCATCAAGGGCCGACATCCGTTCGCCTCACCGCCACGAGCTGGCCATCGCCGAGTACGCCGTTGGAGGCGGCAAGGATTTCGACGACGCCGTGTCAGCCGCGCTCAAGGCGCGCCGCGCATGGGCCGCCACGTCCTTCAACGAGCGTGCCGCCGTGCTTTTGAGGGCGGCCTCGCTGCTCGCCGGCCCGTGGCGTGACACGATCAACGCGGCCACGATGCTGGGGCAGTCGAAAACGGTGCACCAGGCGGAGATCGACGCTGCCTGCGAGTCCGTCGACTTCTGGCGCTACAACGCCTACTTCGCCGACCAGCTGCTCGGGCAGCAGCCGTTCAATGACGGCACCGCCTGGAACCGCCTCGAATACCGGCCGCTGGAGGGCTTCGTCTTCGCGGTGAGCCCGTTCAACTTCACGTCGATCGCCGCCAACCTGCCCACCGCGGCCGCGCTGATGGGCAACACGGTCGTCTTCAAGCCGGCCACGCAGACGCTGCTCGTAAACCACTTCTTGATGGAGGTGCTCAACGAGGCCGGCCTCCCGCCGGGCGTCATCAATATGGTCAGCGGCAGCGCGCAGGAGATCTCCGAGCAGGTCCTCAATCACAAAGAGCTCGCCGGCATCCACTTCACCGGATCCACCGAGGTGTTCCAGGGCATGTGGCGGACCGTCGGCCAGAACGTGGACCACTACCGCACATACCCACGCCTCGTCGGCGAGACGGGTGGCAAGGACTTTGTCGTAGCGCACGAGTCCGCCGACTCCGACGCACTGCGCACCGCGCTCATTCGCGGCGCTTTCGAGTACCAGGGCCAGAAATGCTCGGCCGCGTCACGCGCTTACATTCCGCAATCGATGTGGAAGCGATTGCGGTCAGAGATGGCCGATGAGGTCGAGGCCATCCCGCAGGGAGACGTCGCCGATTTCCGCAACTTCATGGGCGCTGTGATCGACGGCAAGGCTTATTCGAAGCACATGGACGCCATCGATTTCGCGCGCAAGTCCGAGAGCGCAAAGGTCGTCGCGGGCGGGAAGGGCGACGACAAGGTGGGTTGGTTCGTGAGGCCGACGGTCATAGAGACGACCGATCCCGACTTCAAGCTCCTGAAAGAGGAGCTGTTCGGCCCGATCCTGACGGTGTATCCGTATGCGGACGGGAAATTCCAGGACACTCTCGAGCTCGTCGATCGCACCAGCCCGTACGGATTGACCGGTGCGATCTTTGCCCGCGACCGGCAGGCGATTCGTACGGCGTCCGAGACGTTGGTCAACGCGGCCGGCAACTTCTACATCAATGACAAGCCCACCGGCGCGGTCGTCGGCCTGCAACCGTTTGGCGGCGCGCGCGCCTCGGGCACCAACGACAAGGCGGGTTCGATTCTCAACCTCATCCGCTGGACCAGCCCGCGCGTGATCAAGGAGACATACGCGCCGCCCACCGATCACCGCTATCCGTTCATGGACGCGGAGTAAGTCAGCGCTCGAGCGATGACCGTGCAGTACGAACCAGACGGGCCGGTGGTGGTCGTGACCATCGACCGGCCCGAGGTCCGCAACGCCGTCGACCCCAACACCGCGGCCCTGCTGGTGGAATCCTTTGAGCGATTCAATGCGGACGCCGCGTTGTCGGTGGCCGTGCTCACCGGCGCTGATGGCAACTTCTGCTCAGGCTTCGACCTCAAGGCGCTCGCGCGCGGCGAAGGCAACCGCCTTGACGAAACAGGACCCGGTCCGATGGGCCCGACGCGCATGGCCCTCGACAAGCCGGTCATCGCCGCGATTGAAGGCTATGCGGTCGCCGGAGGCCTCGAGCTCGCGTTGTGGTGCGACCTTCGGGTCGCGGGCCGGGACGCGACGTTGGGCGTCTTCAACCGCCGCTTCGGCGTTCCGCTCATCGACCTCGGCAGCATCCGCCTGCCGCGCATGATCGGTGAAGGCCGCGCGATGGACCTGGTCCTGACCGGCCGCCCCGTGAACGCGGTCGAGGCTCTTGGCATCGGTCTTGTGGAGAGGCTCGCGCCGCCAGGCACAGCCCTGGTTGAGGCGGTGGCGCTGGCGCGCAGATTGGCCGAGTTTCCGCAGGGAGCCCTTCGAGCGGATCGGCGCAGCGTCCTGGCCCAGTGGTCGATGAGCATGGACGAGGCGATGCGAGCTGAGTATCGCGGCGGCATCGAGGTGGTCCGTTCCGGAGAATCGCAGGCAGGCGCACAGCGTTTCAGCGAGGGCGCCGGGCGGCACGGCGAGTAACTGTCTTGACAATTACTGTCTAGACAAGTACTCTGTGCGTGCGATGGGGGCTGTGGACGCTGAGAGAGCTGTTGCCGGTGACGGCGGTGAAACCATCGCCACGCTGGTCTTCCAGGCCGCGCGCGAGGTTCGAACAGCGCTCGAACGCAAGCTCTCTTCACACGGCATAACCGCGCAGCAAGCCACCCTGGCCAGGCTTCTGCGCGCGTGGGAGCGCAAAAAGAAGCCGAGCCCATTTCAGGTTGCGGCCCGCCTCGGGACTGACGGCGCCGGGATGACTCGCCTCATCGACCGGCTCGAGGCCAAAGGCGTGGTGGTCAGGAAGGTTGGCATCGGCGACCGCCGATTGATCTCGATCGAGCTCACCGCCACCGGCCTCGCGATCGCCAAGAAAGCCGCTCCGACCTTTGAAAGCGTGAATCGGCAGCTGCTCGAGGGTTTCACCGACAAAGAGGTCGAGCAGCTCACGGGTATGCTCCGGCGGCTCAGCGAAAACGCGCGTAGGTTGAGTGCATGAGCAGAGCCGAAGCGGTCATTCAAGCCAGTGGCCTCGTCAAGCGATATGGGCAAGTCGAAGCCGTTCGGGGGATCGATCTTGCGGTCGGGCACGGAGAGATATTTGGATTCCTGGGCCCGAACGGCGCCGGCAAGTCGACGACGATCTCGATCCTGTGCACGCTGCTCACGCCTTCCGCGGGCTCCGCGAAGGTGGCCGGCATCGACGTCGTCCAGGACCCGGCTCGCGTCCGGCAGCGCATCGGTCTCGTCTTCCAGGACCCGTCCCTCGATGACGTGCTGACCGGTCGCGAGAACCTCGAGTTCCACGCCTGGCTCTATGGCGTTCCGACCAGCGAGCGCCGCAAGCGCATCGACGAGATGCTGGCGTTGCTCCAGCTCACGGATCGTGCCCGCTCGCAGGTCAGGACGTATTCAGGCGGGATGAAGCGCCGTCTGGAGATCGCGCGGGGGATGCTTCACCAGCCACAGATTCTGTTCCTGGACGAGCCCACGCTGGGACTTGATCCGCAGACTCGCCAGAGCATCTGGACTCACCTCAACGAGCTGCGCGACACGAAGGGCATCACGATCTTCATGACCACGCACTACATGGATGAGGCTGAGTACTGCGATCGCATCGCCATCATCGACCGCGGCAAGATCGTGGCCCTCGGCACGCCCGACGAGCTCAAGGCGATGGTTGGTGGCGACGTCGTCACCATCACATCGAGCAAGTCCGACGATGCGGCGGCCGAGATCGAGAGACTGCTCGGTGTCACGCCGGTGCGCGATAACGGCAGCTTGCGGATGGAGGTGCCCGACGCCAAGGTCTTCGTTCCGCGCCTGGTGCGCGACCTGACGGCGCCGGTGGACACTGTGACGCTCAGGCGTCCGAGCCTCGATGACGTCTTCCTCAAGCTCACCGGCCACGCCATTCGGGACGAGGAGGCGGGCACCAAGGATCAGATGCGCGCCATGGCAAGTCGCTGGATGGGTCGCAGGCGATGACCGCGACAGCAACTGCGTCCGCAACCACGACCTTCGCGCCCGCGGATACCAGGATGGCCAGTCTGCGCGCGATCTACATCATCTGGTACCGGGACATACTCCGTTACTGGCGCGACCGCTGGCGCCTGGTGGCGTCACTCGCCCAGCCGCTGCTGTTCCTCATCGTGTTCGGGTCCGGCCTGGGCTCAGCCCTCGGCCGCGGCACGGTCTTTGGCGCGGCGGGTGGATTCAGCTACATCCAGTTCGTGTTTCCGGGCATCGTCGGGATGGCGATCCTCTTCTCTGCGATCTTCGGCGCGATGTCGATCGTTTGGGATCGGGAGTTCGGGTTTCTCAAAGAGGTGCTGGTGGCGCCCATAGACCGATCTGCAGTTGCCATCGGCAAAGCGCTAGGCAGCACCACGCAAGCCATGATCCAGGGCCTCATCCTCCTGGTGCTCGCGCCATTGGTCGGCGTCAAGCTCAGCTTTCTCACAATCGCCGAGGTGATCCCGCTCGCGGCGCTGCTCGCTTTCGGGCTTTCATCGTTCGGCGTCGCGCTCGCGTCGATGATGAAATCGCTGCAGGGGTTCCAGGTTGTGATGAACTTCCTGATGATGCCCATGTTCTTCCTCTCGGGCGCGCTGTTTCCGCTGACCAACCTGCCCGGCTGGATGACGGTGTTGACGCGGCTCGACCCGGCCTCGTACGGGATCGATCCACTGCGACGAGTCGTGCTTTCGGACTCAGGTCGTCCCAGCGCGCTTGTCGAGCGATTCGGTTTGACGATCAACGGCCAGGTGCTCCCCATCCCGCTGGAGGCCGGCATCGTGCTGGCGTTCGGCGCGGTCATGCTCGGCATCGCCGTCGTCATGTTTCAGCGCCGCGACTGAGAGCAACACCAGCACCGCGATCTCGCCGGCGAGCAGCGGCAGCGGTCCCCACTCTGTGATCCCCTCAATGGCGATGAACATCGCGAGCACGAACGCCCAGGACCACGCGGGGCGCTTGCGGATGCGGAGGAACATCCACCCCGCGAGGCCGAGCATCACCAGGTCATCGATGTGCAGGTATGGGCTCGCCGCGATCCCGCCGATGATCGCGGGAACGAAGATCCACTCCACAGATCGATTGCGGAATCGATACACGAGGGCGAGCGCCCAGAAAGCGATTGCCGCCTGGATGGCCCGGGTGACAGTGAGGTCTCCTAGGTAAGGCGCCAATGTCAGCTCTCGATTGGTCGCCACGCCAGCAGCAAAGCTCAGCCTCTGCTCGTAAGCCGAGATGCCGGCGGGACCAACGTTGATGGCGGATGCGATGGCCAGGAGGCCGATCGCGACCACAGCACCGGAGAAAGCGCGGTAGCGGCCGGCGACCAGCAAAGCGATCGGCACCAGGAACCCGAGCTGGGGTTTGAGCACTATGGTCCCGAGCGCGAGGCCTGCCTCGAAAGACCGACCCGATCGGAGGAGCGCATACGAGCCCACCACGCCGAACGCAACGAAGATCCCGGGCTGGCCGAGCTGCAGGCCGTAGATCACCGGCACCCAGCCCAGAGCTGCCAGGAGGTGGATCAACCGCAGGCGCCCCGCTCCTGGGGCCGCCAGGTACCAAGTTCCCGCGAGTGCGATCAGCAGGAGCGAGCTCCAGATCCAGTACGCCAGGGGGTACGGGAGCAGGGTGAAGGGAAGCGCCAGCCACGCGACCGGAGGCGGGCTGATGTATCGAGCCAGCTGGGCGACCCCGATGCCGGAACCCATTGCGTTCAGCTGTGCTTGCATCAGGTCGAGGTCGTAGATCGACTGCCACCCGTGTGTGGCGCCGATCCTCGCCGCCGCGTAATAGAAGGTGAAGTCGTTGTGGAAGTGATCGGACGCGTATGCGGCCAGCCACTGGTAGACGTCGAAGGCCGCGAAGAGCGCGGCGGCAGCCGCCCCCGCCGCGATGCTCAGGTTGCGCCAGCGAGTCATGGCGGGATCGTAGGGCTCCGCGCCAGAAGTGGCTTGCCGGTGGATCGCGCTAGGCGGGCGGGCTGCGCTGATGCCGGCGTCGCCTCCTGCGCGCGCTCGGTCACGCATCTAACGCGATGCGCTCCCTCGCGTGCTCGTCGGCTCCTTGGCACCGCCCGCCGATCGCGCCCACCGACTACGCGCTTCTGTCGCGGAGCCCTTCCGCCGGTTCCCTTACCTTGGTGCGTTATGGCTGAGCCAGGTTTCGAGCCCCGCATCCTGGAGCTGACCGACGGAACCAAGGTTCACCTCCGGCCGATCGTCCCCGAGGACGAGCCGCTGCTGATCGAGGCGGTGGCCTCGATGTCGGAGCGAACCGTGTATTTCCGGTTCTTCTCGCCCTTGAAGCGCCTCCCTGACGCCCTCGCCCACCGGCTGGCCGTAGTCGACTACAACGATCGCTTCGCCATCGTCGCCACGACGCACAAGCCCGGCGGCAAGGAGCGCATCGTCGGCGTCGCGCGCTATGACCGCGCCGCTGGATCCGACGTGGCCGAGACCGCCGTCGCGGTGATCGACGAGTTCCAGCGGCGCGGGTTGGGGAGCGCGCTGCTTGCCATCCTGGGCAAGGTCGCGCGCGACCACGGCATCAAGATGTTCACCCTCATCGTCCTGCCCGAGAATCAGCAGATGCTCGGGTTGCTGCGCAAGATGGGCTGGATCCACCAGGCCAAGCTGACCGGCGGCGTCTACGAGATCAGCTTCGACCTACCAGGGGACCAATAGTGGACACGCTGCTGCTCGCGTTCATCGGCGTGTCGTTGCTCCTTGCGGTAACGCCGGGGCCCGACATGGCGGTGGTGACCAGGAACGCGCTGGCTCACGGCCGCCGCGGCGTGGTGCTGACGACGACCGGCATCGCGCTCGCTTTGTCGATCTGGGTCACAGGCACCGCGCTCGGACTGTCGGCGCTGCTGAGGGCGTCGGGCGAGCTGCTCTTCGTCCTCAAGCTCGTCGGGGCTGTGTACCTCGCGTATCTCGGCGTGCGCACCCTGCTGGAGTCGCGCCACCGTCCGGCCGACCTGCTCGCCAACGCACCTCCGCCTGCGCCGGCTCACGCCATCTTCAGGCAAGGCTTTCTATCCGCCATCTCAAACCCGAAGCTCGGCGTGTTCTTCGTGACTTTTCTGCCGCAGTTCGTGGCGCCTGGTCAGGCCGTCTTGCCGCGGTTGTTCGAGCTCGGCTTGATATTCGCCGTCATCGGCTGGACCTGGATGATCGTGTACGGCCTGTTGATCACACGCGTTCGCGATTTCATCACGGCGCCACGAGTGCGAAAGTGGATGCAGCGCGTGACCGGCGTCGTGCTGCTGGGTTTCGGCGCGCGTCTTGCCCTCGAGCGCGTATAGCGCTCGAGCGCGTCTAGCCGGTCGCCCACTGGAACTCCTGGAGCAAAGAGTCGAACTCCTGGTCCTCCGGAATTCCGTTCGGTGAGTTCTTGGGGTCGGCGGGATCGGCACCGAATATGGCGACGGTGACGCCTCCTTTGGAGGCGACGACGACGAAGAACCGCACCTTGGCCGCGGTCGCGTTCGCGCCCAGCAAATTGGCCGAGTACACCGCACCCATCCCGTCCTGGTCGCCGATGTGCGCACCCTTGAGGTCCGATACGTGCGCGACGTCCTGCCATGTCGATGACGGCAGCGCGCTGACAACAGACGCCATGACCTGGTCGAGCGGAAGGCCTGCCTTCGTGCCGGAAACCTGCAGCTGGCCGAGCTTCGTGGCGAGGATGACCCCCTGTGCGTCCTGCGAGCGCACAGTCCAATCCGGGTCGTATTCGACCGCATATCCGTAGGCAGAGCTCTTGAAGGTGGCCGGCGCGGCCAGCGGCGTGACGATCCTGGCGCCGCAATTCGATGTGCAGGTCTTGTGGGTGCCGCCGATCACCTGCGACGCGACAAATGAGCTGACGCCCACCGTCACAGCGGCAAGGATGATGAGAAGGCCCGCCGCGACAGCGATCTGCGAGCCCCCAACCCTGCGCACGCCAATCGCCTGGCGTGGCGGTGCGGCCGGGTAGGCGTAAGCCGGCGTCGTCGCAACCGGAAGTGGCGCCTGTCGGGAGCCGCATCGCCCGCAGAACGGCGCGCCGGGCGGGACCTGCGCGCCGCAGACGCCGCAGAAGCGGGCCTGCACCGCCACCTAGATGGTGCCCGCTGAATGCATACGAGTCTGCTTGGCTGCCGCTCGAGCGACACCACACGAAGGGCAGAAGAGCATGGTGGGAACGATCCGGTGACATTCAGGGCAGGCGGCGTCAGGGCCGATCTCGTGGCCGGCGCCCTCGGCGAGCAGCGCCTGGTGGATGACGAGCCTCACATACATGAGCAGGGCCGCAACGGCCACGGCTCGGATGCCGACCTGGAGCACGAGGTCCGGAACGACCACGGACAGGACCCCAAGAATGAGCTGAGCGCCGACGGCGATCGCAACCGTCGCGAGCACCGTCGCCTCCCATCCTCGCCCCGCGCGACGGAGGTCGTAGCGATGCAGCCACACGGATGCTGTCACAAGTGAGGTGGTGGTCGCATTGATGAGCATCAAGAGGATCCCAACGTTCAGCAGTCGGAGCGCCCAGTCGAGCGGTGAGCCGGTGCCCACCAGCGGCCCTTCGAGCAGTGGCCAGATGGCGGTGAGGGTCGTGGTGAGTGTGAACCCGAGCGCGGAAGCTGCACCAAACGTGAGCCCGTCGAGAGGTTCACGCAGACCGCTTCGATAGAAGTAAAGGAAAAGTGGTCCCACCAGCATCAAGCCCTGGGCCACGATCGGTAAGACCACCCCGGCAAACAGGAGGGTGCCCCCCGTGTCGCCGCTTATCTGCAGGCTGGACACTGTTCCACCGGTCAGAGATGTGAACGCGAAGCCGAGGACCGCGCCCGTGATCATCGTGGTACCGATTAACAACCAAGGCTCGGACTCGTAGATTTCGACCTCATATAGGTAAAGCAGGTACAGGACGGGGAGCAGGAAAACCGCGGCGACGGCTGCGGGGGCGAACAGGTGCAGGGCGGCGAGGATCACCACGACGACGCTGCCGGCGAACAGCGCCCAACGGAACGCCCCTCCGCGGCGATGCGGAAGGTGCGGGAAGAGCGTCGTCACGATCGACAAATGCACGACCGGCTCGGACGGCACCGCCGCGAATGCATTCCGGCGGCTGGCGTTTCCCTTGGTCAGGTGCGCGCCGCAGTGACCGCAAAACTCGCCCGCGGGGACCATCGACCCACAGTGCGGGCACGAAACCAGCGGGGGTCCGGCGGCGGGTTCGGGAGCCGGAGGCTTCGGCGTGCGGCGCGCTCGCGGCTTTACCTCGTCCGTCACGCTCCCCCTCCTTTTATGTAGAGGATCCAGGCGGCGTCGAGCGCGGCGGCGTCCATGCTTCCCCACCCGGTCGCGAAGTCCCAGCCAGTCGTGGCATCGAAGCCGAGGTTGTTACCGAACTTCACGTCGTGGAACGGATTGCCGGGCAGCTTCGTAGAGTTTGCCCCCATCCAGTAAATGGCGGGGTTCGCGAATCCCGTCTCGCGCAGACCCTTGCGCTTCAGGTCCTGGTCTATCAGCGCGACAGTTGCAGCCCACAGGGGCGCTGCAGCCGAGGTTCCACCGGCCTCACCGTCCTGGCCTAAGAACACGATCGCGAACCCGCTGTTCGGGTCGGCATCGGCGGCGACGTCGGGCACCTGCCTGAACCCATGGCCCGCCGCCTCGCTGACGGACTTCTGGTAATCGGGGATCGGATAGAACTGGCTGGCGCCGCCGCCCGAGCCGGTCTCGCCGACGGGGCCGCCCCATGCGGCCTCTTTGAAGTAGATGCCCTGCACCGACTCGAAAACGGTGGTCCCGCCTACTGAAGTCACGTTGGCGAGCGTCGATGGAAAGCTCGCCGCGGGTGCTTGGTCCACGCCGCATGTGAAAGCGCCGTTGTCGCCGCTGGCGACGAAATGCGACATCCCCAATGCGACTGAACGATCCTGGATGTTCGCGTATGTGTCGCGATGTCCCAGCGGGGTCTCCGGTTCGCATGCGCCGAGGCTCTCGGAGACGACCGAGCCCAGATGATCGTTGACCATCTGGTCGAAGGCGCGGTCAGCATGCGCGAAGTCCGGTGCTGACAGGTACACCACCATCTTCGCCGCGGGGGCGATCTCATGGATGATCTCGAGGTCGAGGACGGCCTCGCCCTGCGGTTTTTCAGGCGTGCCCCACGAGGGATCGCGCTTGATTGTCACCAGCGGGTCGTAGGCCGGCAGGCCGAACTTGGTCGCGAATTTGTTCAGATCGGTGAGGTTCGGCAGGTCGTCGATCTCTGGCAGGACGATGGTGATGCCGGAGCCGTCGAGCCCATTGTCGCGGAGTGGCTTCAGGTTGTAGAAGGCGATCATGTCGGTGGGCGTCATTCCGCCCGGACGGATCGCATATGTGCGATCGCGCCGGAAGTTGTCGAGGCCGGTGATGCTGGTCACGACGGCCGCGATCTCCGGTGGCAGGAACGGGGCATCCAGCGATGCGTAAAACGTGGCGCCGTTGGCGAGCCGGTAGTCCTGGATGTCGACCTTGAAGATCGTGTCCACCAGCGGCGCGGGACCGGCGACGGCGATGAGCGCGGATCCCGGATTCCAGGTCGCCTGCAACCCCGCCGATGTCAGCGCCTGAACCGCGGCTTTCACAGCGGCAGGATCAGGGCCGAACCGAGCCGCGTACTGATCGGGTGTGACCGTCTGGCCGGATGCGATGAGCTTTGCCAGCTGGTCGGGCTGCCTCACCTTGAGGCCGAGGCTCAGGTCGATATGGGTTGCCGATCCAGCCTTGCCGATGTGCGTCGCCTGGGAGATCGCGGTCGCGAGCAACGGCGTAGGCGGGCTGATGTTGCTCGCTCGCGCGTATGTGGATCCAGCGGACGGTTGGGGGCTGCACGCCGCCGCGACCACGATCACCAGGGCGGTCAGCGCCCCCAGGAACCGCATAGTCACCGAAGGTTAGCCTCCCAGACCTCGGACTCGAACGCCAAAGCGAAACCGAGCTTGCCGTAGGCATCGAACGCTCGGGTGTGATTCCAGCCGTCGACGTAAAGCGATGCGGATCGCGCCCCCTCGGCTCGCAGGCGGCAAAGCGCCTCCGCCACCAGCCACGTGGCGAGCCCTTTGCGGCGGTGCTCGGGGACCGTTCCGACCGAGCTCACGATTCCTACGGGCTGCGGGCGGGAGTCTTCGATGTATGACTCGACATGAGCGAGCGTGACCGCCGCAGGT
>Ga0209180_10000719_pt1 | contig 15630 bp, 9 predicted proteins | sample CZO8metaG_3_FD_188355 | JGI IMG/M metagenome (GOLD analysis project Ga0209180, IMG submission 188355) | Vadose zone soil microbial communities from the Eel River Critical Zone Observatory, Northern California, USA - CZOApr15con2H2.8 metaG... | ecosystem: Environmental > Terrestrial > Soil >...
GAGCAACCCTTGATGAAAGAATGCGAGAGGTTAGAAACCAGGTTGAATGGAGGAGAAAGATGGACAATACAACTGATCTTCCGGGCAAACAAACGCCCGATGGTACCACTGTCGCTGGTGGCGTGAAGCAACAAGATGCAGTACAGACACGCTGGAGAATTGTACTCCTCCTCTGGGTGCTGGGCTTTATGCTGCTGGCAGCAGCTTCTGTGATCGTGCGTTTGCATCCTGCACCCTGGCCTTTCGACCTGCAAACCACCATCACCCTGCAGAATCTGCAACTCCCGTCCTGGGTGAGCACTCCGATCGTTTGGGCCAGTATCGTGGATAATCCCATTCCTACGGCTATCACTTTCGTAGTATGGTTTGTCGTGCTATCGCTGATAGGAGTGGGTGTCTGGCGCAGAGGCGGGTTGCCCATACCCTGGTTTGTGACAGCCATCTTTATCTCTCTTGGCACCGTTGCACTGGATGGACTCGATCAGCTCATCGGCTTTTTGGTGGCACGCCCACGTCCAAGTTCTCCGCCCATCCATATCTACATGCCCGAGACAGTTCCTAGTTTCCCCTCGGGTCACGTGGAGAATGACGTGGTCTACTATGGGTTCCTGCTCTATCTGAGCCTCAGCAAACCGGTAAGCGAGTGGCGCTATCGCTGGCTATTGATCCCATTCCAGCTCTATGCTGTGCTGAATATTCTCTTGATTGGCTTTTCGCGGGTATTAGAGGGCTCCCACTGGCTCACCGATGCCTTAGCTGGCTATCTGGCTGGCGCGCTCTGGCTCGTCCTGCTCATCTTCCTGTACTGCTGGACACTAGACAGGCTGACAAAGTGGTATGCTAAGAGATTGCTGGAGAAGCCTGCACAGGCCCAAGGATCCTGACATGAGGAAGCTGTCCGTGCACATCGGGCTTCCTGATCCCACTTTCGATAGCTATTGCCATCCTGCGCTATCGGTTGTGGGATGTGGATGTGCTCATCAACAAGACCCTGGTCTATGGCCTGCTGACGGGCACCTTGCTCGCCGTGTACGCTGGCTGCATCGTTGGGCTGCAAGCGCTCTTGCGTGGACTCTTCCATCAGACCTCTGACGTGGCGATCGTTGCCTCCACCCTCTTCATCGCTGCCCTTTTCCAACCACTGCGCAAGCGCATCCAGGCAGGCATTGATCGCCGCTTCTACCGGCGCAAGTATGATGTAGCACGTACAGTGGAGGCTTTTAGTGCAACCTTACGTGGTGAAGTGGACTTGAACCAGGTGTGTGAAGATTTAATCGCGGTCGTGCAGGAGACGATGCAGCCAGCGCATATCTCGCTCTGGTTACGCAAGCCTGAACCGTCAGGGGAGCGGAACACACGACTGCTTCCACACATCGATGAGGGAGAGAGCATGGTGGGCCACCTGCTGCCGTATTTGACGGCTGATGAGGCAAAGCAGTAGGGGTTGCATTTCCACAAAGCGCACGGCTGGGTAGAAGCTCCTGAGTGACGTACCACAATGTTGGGAACAGCCAGGCTCATGCGCTCGTCCCCTAAATGCTTCCATGTTGAACTTGCGGAATTGCCGTCTCGGCCACGCCTGTCATCTAGTCCCCAGTCTCATTCCGCAACTCATCACTGGAAGCATTTGGTTACCCTAAAGCATCGATCAAGTAGTTGAAGAAAGAGAAAGGACATCCGCAAAGAGTGTCCTTCCCGTTTCTTCATAGACAGGGATCACGCCATCCGTTCGGGACGGCTATCCACTCAACTTACGAACGTAATCTTCCCAAAGAGCCCATCTGCCTCATCGTTGATACCTGCTGTGAAGAAAAGTTCGTTGTGTAGGCCTGCATTCGCATCGTTACCAAAGCCCAATGCCCACAGGTCATCAATCGTAATGGGAGTGTTGGCCTGGTCTCTGAGTTGGCCGAGAAACTCGCCAGTATTCAGATCATACGCATTGATGCGACCGTCACCGAAATTGCCGACCAGCAAGGCATTACTGAACCTGCCAAAATCAGCGGGGGCGAGGGCCAGGCCCCAGGGAGAGTCGAGCCTGCCATGCAAAATAAGGCGCTGGATCAAATTTCCGCTGGTGTCGAAGACGTCGACAAAGCCATGGGCAGGGCCAGACACGTCGTCGTGCTTCTCTGCATTCTGCAGGGCAAAAGTGACAAAGAGTTTACCACCAATGTTCTGGATGCCGAAAGGAGCGTAACACTGGTTTGGCAGCGGGCAAGTGTTCGCCAGCTTCGGGTCGGTGAAGGAACTAACCAGATTAAAGCTTGAATTGAACATCTCTACGGTTCCGAAGCGGAAATTGGTGGCATAGATGAAAGTGCCAGAGGCGAGGCTCGCGATAGCAAGCCCTTTGTAGACGGCACCTGCCCCCATGGTCGAGCGGTCTACTTCGAGGATGGCATGGGTCACATCAACGTTGCGGTTCCAGCCGGATATCGTGCCATCTTCGGTGGCAAAAATGAACAGGCTTGGACCTGATATACTATTCTCTGAAACCACGAAACCACTTGTGCCATTGAAGACGTTGCCGGTTGGCGCTGCCGTAGTTCCAGCAGGACTACCTGCAGGGGGCGGGATAGTGACCACGAGCGGTGAGCTTGGTGGGAGTGGGAATGCCTGGCCTCCGCCGTTATACAAGGTGGCCACGCCTGCGCCATTGTCTGACACCCACCAGGGGGTAGTTGGGCCATGTGACAGACCCCAGGGATTGAGCAGGTTCGGATCTTGAAACTTGGCGATATTGGGTAGGTCCGAAACCAGGTTTGTCTGCTGATAGAACCCATTAGCGGTGTTGGCCTGGGCGTAGGCTGCGACTGGCACTAGCAGCAGCAGCAGCGTGGCAAGAGTCATTACGACAGCCAGCAGTCGTGGTCGCGCAGGAAATGGATGGATGCGCATAGAGATACCTCCTTTGACTGAACAGTACACGAAAATAGTTAGAATCCCCTCATGAGAAGATACGTAGAAAGGTTACACATGTCTAGTACTGCTTCATCGCAACTAACCAAGCAGTACTAAATGCTTCCATGTTGAACTTGCTGAATCACCGTCTGGTAGTAGGCCTGTCATCTGCTTCCGAGCCATAGAGGGGAATGTTCATTCCGCAACTATTCGCTGGAAGCATTTAGAAGGGAACGAGCGTGCCACGCTATCTAGTAGCCCTCTTCAGTATCCGCCGGGCGTATCTTGCCCCGGAAAAGGCGGTAAGTGATGATGAAGTAGATGGAGGCGAGGACGATGCCAATCAGCCACCAGACTAACCCCACCGTCTGAGCATACTGGGAGGCGGAAGCGTTATAGATTGTCAGGCTGTTGGCAGGTTTGACAGCGGGCAGGACATCGGGATACAGGCTAAAGGCCGAGCTGGTGAGCAAACCCAGGATGAATGCACCCGAAGAAAGAAAGGCCGGCATATCGCGCTGCCTGAAATTGAAGTAGCCCATGCCGATCAGTCCGCCAAGAGCGATAAGGGGGAAGATCACTCCCCAGGGGCGGCTGAAGAAGCTTGCGCTCACCAGCGGCTGCACCGAGAACGTCACGATTGTCGCCGGTATCGCGAGCACAATGGTAGCAAGCCAGGCCAGCCGGGAGATGCGCCTCGCGCGGGCGTTGACCGCGTTCAGTGTCTTGACAGCAATGTAATTCGCGCCATGAGCTGTCAAAGCCGTGAGCGCCAGCAGTCCGATCAAAATAGTGTACCAGTCCAGGATGCCAGGGTTTGCACTGTACGGGTTGAAATCGGTCCACAGCGCCTGGAAGAAGGTCCCGCTGCTGTCCAGCGGAACGCCACGGATGACGTTTCCGAGGGCGGCACCGAAGAAGATGGCGAGCAAGGCGCTGCCAAGAAAGAACATCCCGTCCCAGAAGGAGGCCCACACCGGATTCTGGACGCGCGAGCGGAGTTCGACGGCGACCCCGCGCACCATTAAGAGCCAGAGGACGATGATCAAGGGCAAGTAGAACCCGCTGAAACTGGAGGCATAGAGTATGGGGAAGGTGAAGAACAGCGTGCCTCCGGCGGCGATGAGCCAGACCTCGTTGCCGTCCCACACCGGGCCGATGGCACGCAGAATAGTGCGGCGCTCCTGGTCATTTCTAGCTGCGAACAGGTGAATGACGCCGGCACCCAGGTCAAAGCCATCCAACAGGATGTACGTTGTGAGCATGAGGGCAACCAGGATAAACCATAACGTTTGCATTTTTCTCGCCTCGCCTTTCTAATCTTTCTTCAGCTTGCTTCCTGTGATATTCCCTGAGCTGCTTCTGGTGGGTGTTCCTCAACTGCAGGCTTAGGACCACGAGTCGCTTCAAAGACCACCAGGACGACGTAAAGCAGGCCGAGGAGCAAGTACACGCCTGCAAACCCGATCAGCGTGAATTGCACATTCCCTGCAGAGACGTTCGCCGACGAGCCTTGAGCGGTGGGCAACAGGCCATAAACGATCCAGGGTTGGCGCCCAAGCTCGGTTGTGTACCAGCCGGCTATGTTGGCGATAAAAGGGAAAGGTGCCGCTATCAGCAAGATCCAGAGCATCCAGCGCATCTGGAAGAGCCGGCGCCGCCAGAGCAAGAGCAGCGACAGGGCCATAATGGCGATGAAAAAGGTCCCCAGTCCGACCATGATGTGATAGCTAAAGTAGAGCAGGACGATGTTATCGGGCCACTGACTGGGTGGGAAAGCATCGAGTCCTTTGACTCCTGCGCTCCAGCGATGGTAGGTCAGGAAACTGAGCACATTGGGGATGATGATGGCATTGTCGATCGTCCCCGTCGCCGGATCGGGCTGGCCGATAATGACGATGCCAGCTCCCTGCTCTGTGTGGAAGAGGCCCTCCATCGCCGCCAGCTTGATCGGCTGGTACTTCGCTACTTGCAGTCCTTCCGCGTCTCCGCTGGGATAGATCTGGATGATACTGGCGATCAGCCCCACAATCACTCCGAGGGTGATAAACAGCCGTCCGTACTCAACGTGCTGTCTCGCCAGCAGGTAGTAGGCACCCAATCCGGCCATGAAGAAAGAGGCAGTGATCACCGACCCGCTTATAGTGTGCAGGAATTGCGGTACGATCCAGGGATTGAGGAGCACTGCCCAGTAGTTGGATAAATGAAGACGGCCACCGGGGGTCATCGTGTAGCCAACCGGGTGCTGCATCCACGCATTGGAGGCAATAATGAAGCCGCCGGAAGCCCATGTTCCCAACCAGACCATGAAAGCCGAGAACCAGTGCATCCGCTGACCGAAGGTGCGTTCACCGAACAGGAAGATCCCGAGGAAGGCCGATTCAATGAAGAAAGCAAAGGCTCCTTCCATCGCCAGGGTCTGCGCGATGATTTCGCCCGCGGCAGCAGAAAAGCGCGACCAGTTGGTGCCGAACTCAAACTCCAACGGGACACCGGTCACAACGCCTATGATAAAGGTGACGGCGAAGATTCTGGCCCAGAAGTGCGCAGAGGTGTTATAGAACTCGTCTTTGCGCAGCAGGTACAGCGTTTTGAGAATCAAGATAAGCAGGGCCAGTCCCATGGTGAGCGCCGGAAAGAGATAGTGAAAGGAAAGTGTAAAGGCAAATTGCAGGCGCGATAAGATTGTAGAATCGCTCATGTTATACTCTCCTTGCTGGCTTAGGCTAGGGCCAGCATACCATTCTGCACTTCGAACATCTGGCGGTAAAGGCCATCCATTGCCAGGAGCCGGCCGTGGGTGCCGCGTTCGATAATCCTGCCCTGGTCGAGCACCAGGATTTCATCCATCCGCTCCATGGCCACGAGGCGGTGGGTAATCACCAGGGTGGTCCGGCCGTGCATTAGCTTGTCAAGAGCATCGAGCACCGCCTGCTCCGTGAGTGGGTCCAGGTTGGCGCTTACCTCATCCAGGATGAGCAAGGGAGCATCCTTGAGCAGCCCGCGCGCGATCGCGAGACGCTGCCGTTCCCCGCCGGAGAGGCGCAGTCCCTGTTCGCCTATCCATGTCCCAAGGCCTCCTGGCAGTTGATGGATAAACCCGGTGAGCTGGGCCTGCTCCAGAACCTGCTCAAGTTCATTATCGCTTGCGCCTGGCCGGGCAAGTAAGAGATTACCGCGCACAGTGTCGTTGAAGAGATGGGTATCCTGGGTGACGACGCCGATAAGACTGCGCAGGTCGCTCAGGGAGTACCTCCTGATATCCTGGCCGTCCAGGCGGATCGTGCCACGGGTGGGGTCCCAGAAGCGGACGGCCAGCCTGGCCAGGGTGCTTTTGCCCGAGCCACTAGGACCCACGACGGCAACCCGGCTGCCGGGGCGTACTGTAAAGCTGATCCCATCCAATACCTCGGCTTCACTATAGGCAAAATGGACCTGATCGAACTCGAGAACATACCCAGGCGGCTTGGGCAAGGGAGCAGCGCAGTCGAGCACCTGTGGGGCAACATCAATCACTTCGAAAAGCCTCTCACCAGCCGCCACCGAGTGCCCAAGGAATTGAAAGGCCTGCGCCAGGGGCTGAAGCGCTTCGAAGCTGGCGAGAATCACCAGGGCAAGAAAGCCCAGGTAGACGCCATCGACGGCCTTGCCGGCAACGAGCGGGATGGCAAGTACGAGAATAGTCCACAACGCCAGGTTCATCAAGATATCGTTCAGCGCCTGCTGCAGGCCCGTAATGAGCGCCAGGCGCCGCTGTACCTGGTTGAGTTCGCGGTCGAGAGCAGCGATTTTCTGCTGCTGATCGCTAGCGCGCCCGCAAGCCAGCAGGTCTTGCACGCCCTGGATACTATCCACAATCTGCGCCTTCAGTTCAGCTCGCAGCGCCAGTTGCCGCTTGCCCAACCCACGTGCAAGCGCCCAGGCCAGGAGCGGAATGCCAAAGGCGGCAGCGACAAAGAACGCCGCCGCCACCCAGGCCAGTTCTGAACTGAAGAGTGCGAACAGGACAAATGTGAGTATGCCCATTACAATGGCAGTGATGATGGGAGAAACCACGCGCAGGTAGACGTTTTGTAGTTCCTCGATATCTGCGACCAGGCGAGCAAGCATATCGCCGCTGCGATACGCCTGCAACTGCGCTGGTGCCAGCGGTTCGAGATGGCTGTAGAACCAGGTGCGCAGGCGGGCCAGGATATGGAATGTCACGTTATGTGAAACCATGCGCTCTGTATAGCGGGAGGTAGCCCGCAGAACACCCATGAAGCGCACGATATAGATTGGCAGCATGAGTGTGACTAAAAGTGGTGCAAGCGCCGCTGCCGCAATCAGATACGCCGCCATGCCCAGTAACGCCATATTGCTTGCCACTGTGATACAACCAAGCAAGATACCCAGCGCTACCAGCCAGCGGAACGGAGACAAAGACGTAAGGAGGCGCAGGAAGACCTTCATACTGTCACCTCTTCCTTTCCATGAGCGGCTGCGAGGCGGGCATATGGGCCATTATGCCCTATGAGAGCAGCGCGCGGGCCAATCTCAACGAGCTGGCCGTTTTCCAGGACGGCGATCTGCTGCGCGCTGGCGATGGTATGGTAGCGATGTGCGATCACGAGTACGGTTCTGTCATGCACCAGGCGCTCCAGCGCGTGCCTGATCAACATCTCGCTCTCAGGGTCCAGGCTCGAAGTCGGCTCGTCGAGGACAAGCAGCGGAGCATCCTTGAGGAACGCACGGGCGATAGCGATGCGCTGGGCCTGGCCGGAGCTCAGACGCGTACCCTGCTCACCGACCTCGGTATCATAGCCCTGTGGGAGCCGGGAAATAAATTCAGCCGCTCCGGCGAGTTCAGCGGCCTGTTCAACCTCGCGGTCGCTCGCAGTGGGGCGGGCCAGGCGGATATTGGCGCTTACGCTGCCATAGAAGAGGTATGGCCGCTGCGGGACCAGGGCCAGGTATTCCCGCCATGTCTCAACCGGCAGCTCGATGAGTGGGATACCGTTCACGGTAATCGTGCCATCCTGCGCATCCATAAAGCGCAGAAGCAGGTTTACCAGGGTGCTTTTGCCCGCGCCGCTCTGCCCTACCAGTGCGGTACAGGTACCGGCTGGCAGTGTTAGATTGATTTCCGTGAGAGCCGGGCGGTCGTTTCCAGGATAGGTATAGGTCACGCCGGTGAACTCAATGGTGAGTGGGCCTCTGGGGCTACCAGGAGACAGCGAGCCTGTGCGTAGCGGCGTGGGAGTCTCCAGGATTTCGACGAGACGCTTCGCCGCGGCCTTGCCCTCCATACCAGCATGGCGGTGAACTCCCAGTTCGCGCAGGGGCCGGTAGAACTCCGGTGCCAGGAGGAGTATGAGGAAGGCTGACTCAAAGGCAATCCCGCCATTCAGCAGCCGCACCCCCAGTGTGACAGCAATTAAGCCGATGGCAATGGCCGTCAGAAATTCAAGGATCGTCCCTGAGAGGAACGCAAAACGCAGCGCTTTCATGGTCCTTTCCCGGTAGCCCTCACTTACCCTGGCAATCTGTGCGCGTTCCATGTCGCTGCGACCGAAGAGCTTTAATGTCGGCAATCCCTGCACGGCATCTAGAAAGTGCGCGCTCATGCGCGAGAGAGCGGTCCACTGGCGTTGGATGTGTTCCTCGGCATAGCTGCCCACCAGGATCATCAAAAGAGGAATGATTGGACCGGTCACCAACAACAGGATTGCGCTGATCACGTCCAGGGGCAAGATATAAGCAAAAATCAAGAGCGGAATCAAAATACTCAGAGCCATTTGAGGTAGATAGCGGCTTACGTAGGCATCGAGGCGCTCGATGCCCTCGCTAGCAGTCGCCACCAGCTCACCGGTTCGTTCGCCCTTGATGTAGGCAGGACCCAGGTGTAGCAGGTGAGCGAACAGGCGCTGCCGCAGTTCGGACTTGACGCGCAGCGCACCTTGTTGAGCAGTCACTTCGCGGAGCCAGACAAGGCCCGCGCGCACAACAATCACGCCCAGCAGGAAAAACAGGAGTGGCTCTTGCTGGGCAAGATTCTTGTGTGCTAAGAACACCCGGTTTACGATACTGCTCAGAAAGGTCATCTGAGCAATTGTCGCTAGCGCACCCAGAATCCCAAGACTGATTGTCAGAATCAGGATGCTGCGCGCGTGCTTGATCTGGCGAAAAAGTTCTTTATTCATCCAGGTTCCTTCCTCCTCGATGACGACACCAGGCCATGAAGTTGAACGATTATCCACTAGTATTAATTTTACCTGCCAGTAGGAACCCCAAGCGCGGAGAGAAGGATCTATGCTGAGAGCGACACTGTTGCGAATGAATAGGCCACCTGCTACGGAAACCCTAAGCGAGGAAAAGCAGGCAAAATAAAAAAAACCGCCTCTACAGGCGGGTGGAGTGGCAACGCCCTATTTTCCCGTGGGGCTGCCCCCAAAGTATCGTCGGAGCTGAAAGGCTTAACTGCCGTGTTCGGGATGGAAACGGGTGTTTCCCTTTCGCTATTGTCACCACCCCACCCGCATGTACATTGCAGTATCCTAAATCTTGCAGTATCCTAAATCGGATCGAGCATTTCTCGAAAGAGAACACCCTAGTGGAGATGAGGGGACTCGAACCCCTGACCTCTGCCGTGCAAAGGCAGCGCTCTTCCAGCTAAGCTACATCCCCTCTCTCGCTACAGGGTGGGCCTTCCTGGACTCGAACCAGGGACCTCAGTCTTATCAGGACTGCGCTCTAACCACCTGAGCTAAAAGCCCAGAAATGCGTCGCATCTATCATGCCTGCCCGGACAACTCAAGAGTGGTAAGGCTTCATACGGGTAACATCATCTCCTGTCAGCAACAAACTCATTTTCAAGTTTACCTCTCTCATTGAGAAAGAGTCTCGACCTGGGATAGAAGGCTGCTGTGGAGCAGCCTGTCGCTCCCTAGAAAGGAGGTGATCCAGCCGCACCTTCCGGTACGGCTACCTTGTTACGACTTCACCCCAATCACCAACCCCACCCTCGACGCCTGCCTCCCTCACGGGTTAGCCCAGCGGCTTCAGGTGTTGCCGACTTTCGTGGTGTGACGGGCGGTGTGTACAAGACCCGGGAACGTATTCACCGTGGTATGCTGACCCACGGTTACTAGCAACTCCTCCTTCATGCAGGCGAGTTGCAGCCTGCAATCTGAACTGAGGCCGACTTTGCTGGGATTGGCTCCCCCTCGCGGGTTGGCTACCCGTTGTCTCGGCCATTGTAGCGTGTGTGTCGCCCAGGACATCAGGGCCGTGCTGACTTGACGTCATCCCCACCTTCCTCCACGTTCAACGTGGCAGTCTCGCCGGACTATTCAACCGACGACAGGGGTTGCGCTCGTTGCGGGACTTAACCCAACACCTCACGGCACGAGCTGACGACAGCCATGCAGCACCTGTGCGCGCCTCCCTTGCGGGCCCGCCCATCTCTGGACGCTCAGCGCGCATGTCAAGCCCTGGTAAGGTGCTTCGCGTCGCATCGAATTAAACCACACGCTCCGCTGCTTGTGCGGGTCCCCGTCAATTCCTTTGAGTTTTAATCTTGCGACCGTACTCCCCAGGCGGACCACTTAATGGGTTACCTCCGGCACGCAACGGGTCGATACGTCGCACACCTAGTGGTCATCGTTTACGGCTAGGACTACCGGGGTATCTAATCCCGTTCGCTCCCCTAGCTTTCGCCCACGAGCGTCAGGTACCAGCCAGGACCCTGCCTTCGCTTTCGGTGTTCCTCCGGATCTCTACGCATTTCACCGCTCCACCCGGACTTCCAGGTCCCTCTCTGGCCCTCAAGAACGGCCGTCTTTGGTATCCTCTCGTAGTGAAGCCACGAGCTGTCACACCAAACGCACCCTCCCGCCTGCGGGCCCTTTACGCCCAGTAACTCCGGACAACGCTCGCCCCCTACGTCTTACCGCGGCTGCTGGCACGTAGTTAGCCGGGGCTTCTTCCTGTGGTACCGTCCTTGCTCTTCCCACAGAAAAGCAGTTTACACGCCGAAACGCGTCGTCCTGCACGCGGCGTTGCTCCGTCAGAGTTGCCTCCATTGCGGAAAATTCCTCACTGCTGCCCCCCGTAGGAGTCTGGGCCGTTCTCAATCCCAGTGTGGCTGCTCGTCCTCTCAGACCAGCTACCGATCGTCGCCTTGGTGCGCTTTTACCACACCAACTAGCTAATCGGCCACAGGCCCATCTACCAGCGCCCCCGAAGAAGCTTTCCTTCCCCTCTCGCGAGAGGAAGCGTATGCGGGCTTGTCGGCGCTTTCGCGCCGGTATCCCTCACTGGTGGGTAGGTTCCCATGTGTTACTCACCCGTCCGCCACTCCCTGCCCGAAAGCAGGGCGTTCGACTTGCATGTGTTAGGCACGCCGCCAGCGTTTATCCTGAGCCAGGATCAAACTCGCCATCCAAGTTATCTACTGCCCACACGGCATGCGCCGCGTGAGCCATAGTTGCAGAGTTATATACGATCCAGGTCAAGCTGCTGATTGTCCAGTACTTGGCTGTTCGCAGATTAGTCGCTCTCCCTATGAGAGAGCTTCTCGATTGACAGGAACTGCGGTGTCTTGCGTTCATGCATCCACCCAGTTGCTGTTCTGCTTTCCACTCTTCAGTTGTCAAAGTGCCACCGGAAACAAGTCCTGCCTGTTTCTTTATCGCCATTTAGAGACAGATACAGAACACCAGAAACCGATTCCCTACTGATCGAGGAACATCTAGCTCTGGGCTCTTCGTTTCTAAGGAGAAACCTTTTAGGAGGTTTACTTACTAGAAGTTGTTTACCTGTCGTTTTTGGCGACATCGGTATTATGCCACAGTATCTATGCCCTGTCAAGAGTTTTTGGCAAGATTTTTATAAATTTATAAAACTCGAAATTTGAACTTTTTCTTTCCAGGCTGGCGCATCTTTCAGCTTGTTAATACCTAAGTTTGGCGGCGACGTAGTTAGCGGGCAATGAGCAACCCTGGTAGAGCTTTGCCAGCAATTTCTCTTTAGTGGCAACAAATCTTCTCCTCATCGCGTATTATTTAGAAGGGAATAGCTTACTACACTTTCTTTCCTGTATGCTATCTTCTCTATTGTCACCCGGTGTTTCATTTGCCAATACAAAACTCGCTGAAAATCCTGTCCAGCAGGTCATCGCTTGCCGTTTCTCCAGTTACCTCCCCAAGGGCATCATAAGCGGCTCGCAGATCAATCGAGATAAAATCGAGCGGTAATCCCTGTTCAAGCGGGATCAGGGAGGCTCGAAGATGCTCAGCGGCGCGGCGTAACGCTTCCTGGTGCCGCGCACTGGTAATCAGCGCACTTTCACTATACAATGTTCTGCCGACCAGTACCATGCCGGCAATCGCCTCTTCCAGCGCCGGTAAGCCCGAGCCTGTGAGTGTAGACGTTCTTACCAGCGGGACAGAAGGCCATAGACCTTGCACTTCGTCGATCTCTATCCGCTGCGGGCAATCCTCTTTATTTACTACCACGATCATCGCCCTGCCGCTGGATGCAACCTCGCTATCAGCATCAGGCTGGGTACCAGTAAGGGATGTCCTTGCGAGCACAGTCTCCTCCGGTCCGCCAAAACCCATGGCCCGCAGTTCTTCTGAGACACGTTGGTCCTGTTCGGTCAAGCGCTCGGAGCCATCAAACACGAGCAAGACAACGTCAGCGCTTTCGGCAGCAGCGCGGCTTCGCTGCACGCCAATCTGCTCGACAGGATTATCGCTCGGGGTAATGCCGGCAGTATCGATGAGGTGCAGCGGAATGCCGCGCAGGTTGGCTACCTCTTCTACGGTATCGCGCGTCGTCCCGGCAACCGGTGTGACAATTGCACGGTCTGTACGCAATAACGCATTGAGCAGGCTGGATTTGCCGACATTTGGCCGGCCAATAATGGCGGTACGCAATCCCTGCCGGTAGAGCTGGCCATGTTCGGAACCTGCAATTAACGCCTCTACTTTCCGCTGTGCCATTTCAATTAATGGGCGCAGCTCCCCGGGTAGGGGAGTCGGCACATCTTCCTCGGGAAAGTCGATACTGGCTTCGATGCGTGCTATGATACCTAGCACGGCATGACGAGCATCTTGCACCTGCTCGGAGATACGCCCCCGCAACTGCTGCATGGCCAGACGGTGCCCGGCTTCGGTCTGGGCGTTAATCAGGTCCATCACCGCCTCGGCTTGTGCGAGGTCCAGCCGCCCGTTTAGAAATGCCCGCAGCGTGAACTCGCCGGGGTTTGCCATGCGTGCGCCTTGAGCCAGTACCAGGCGCAAAATACGCTGGAGCACAAGCGGCCCCCCGTGTCCCTGAATTTCGACAACATCCTCGCGGGTGTACGTATGCGGCGCACACATAAATGCTGCCAGTACCTCGTCCAAGGTCTCGTGAGAAACTGGATCGATAATATAGCCATGGGTGAGCATGTGTGATGGCGGTACACCTGCATTCCCACCTGACCGCCGCAGGAGTGGCAGCACCAGGCGAAATGCCTCGGGTCCACTCACACGGATCACGCCAATGCCACCGAAGCCCGGGGGTGTCCCTATTGCTGCAATTGTGTCATTCTGCATAGCCGGATTATACAGTAGGCTTCAGAGAGTAGCAAGAGGCAGGGCTACACCTCCATCACAATAGGCAGGATCATCGGGCGACGATGTGTCTTATCGTAAAGGAATTCGCTAAGGGTGTGCTTGATCTTGTCTTTGACGAACGACCAGTCCGACGCGTGGCCATTCAAACCACTAAATGACTCCAGCACCCGCTCACGCGCACTCTCCAGTAGTTCTTCGGAGTCGCGCATGTAGACAAACCCACGCGAGACAATGTCGGGGCCTGCTAAGGGATGCCCGGTCTCTTTATCGACAGTGAGAACCACCATCAGAATGCCATCTTGTGCCAGCACCTGGCGATCGCGCAGCACAATCTGTCCAACGTCTCCCACCCCAAGCCCATCTACGTAGACGTTACCGCAGGTCGTATGGTCCACGACCTTGATCGATTCCGGGGTGATCTGGACGATGTCTCCATCTTCGGCGACCACGATATGATCATCAGGGATACCAAGCGAGTAAGCCAGCTTTGCATGTAGAATGAGTTGACGGTACTCTCCATGAATGGGCAGGAAGAAATTTGGTCGCAGCAGGTTCAGCATCAACTTCAGCTCTTCCTGGGCGGCGTGGCCCGAAACATGTACATTGGCGATAGCCTGGTAGTACACGTCGGCCCCCTGGCGGAAAAGGTTGTTGATCGTGCGGCTGACCATTTTCTCATTGCCCGGCACTGGGGTAGCCGAGAGGATAACCGTATCGTGCGGCTGGATACGCACCAGGCGATGATCCTGGTTAGCAATGCGCGTAAGAGCTGAGGTTGGCTCTCCCTGGCTGCCGGTACAGATGATGACCACGCGCTCGGGCGGGAACTTGTTAATGTCTTCGGCGCGGATGAGCGTGGCCTTGGGAATGTTCAAGTATCCCAGGTCTATTGCCATTTGCACGTTGTTGACCATACTGCGTCCAACAAGCGCCACCACACGTTCATAACGAACGGCGGTATCGATAATTTGTTGCACTCGTGAGAGCAAGGATGCAAAAGTGGCGATGATAACACGTCCCGGAGCGTTCGCAAAAATTTTATCGAACGACTCGTTGATGACTCGCTCAGAGGGTGTATATCCAGGAGTTTCGATACGCGTGCTATCACCCATCATCACAAGAACGCCCTGGCTGCCAATACGTGCCAGGGTGCCAAAATCAGCGGGCCGCCCGTCAACGGGTGTGTAATCGAACTTGTAGTCTCCGGTATGGAAGACCGTTCCAATCGGTGTATGGATGGCAAGAGCGACGGCGTCAGGCACGCTGTGATTGACACGCACGATTTCTACGAGGCACTCCCCTAAAGCTACCTGGTCACCTGGTGTCACGACGTTGAGGGTCGTTTTTTCGAGCAGCTTATGTTCTTTGAGTTTCACATTGACCAGGCCTTGGGTCAGGCGCGTCGCATAGATGGGAGGGAAATCGAGCATCGGTAAAATGTATGGCAGGCCCCCAATATGGTCTTCATGTCCATGCGAAATGAAGATGCCGTGTATACGCTGCTTTTTATCGTTGAGGTAACTCGTATCGGGGATTACCAGGTCGACGCCGAACATTTCTTCGTCGGGGAACATTAGACCCGAATCAATGATGATGATATCGTCACCATACTCTACGACCATCATGTTCTTTCCGACTTCCCCCAGGCCTCCTAGCGGGATAAGTCGAATATTTTCTGTTGTCAAGTTACAAAAGTCCTCCTCACTACACCAACATATGTAGCGTTGTTATTTCATAGTCTCGATCTTATTCCGACCGGCAACGGACTGCGTCCTTCTTGAAAGCCAGCTTGCCAACGGACTGCGTCCTAGCTTCGCTCAGGCAAGCTGTAAGGAGTGCGCTTCGCTCAGCCGGTCGGAAAGGTAGTATGTTTGCTATCTATCTTCACTTCTGCCTTCGCCTGCAGAAGTAAAAGCCTCAAAAATATATTAAAATTAAGCCCTATTATTCCATTTAAAATTGTATCATATAAGCCAGTAAAAGGCAAGCAGCAGCTTGAGGATAAGAGGATAACATTGGGGGGGGTTGCAAGCGACTTGATGAAGACGATTCGCTGGATCAGCTATAAATCACGCGGAATGTTAACTTTCAACATTCCGCGTGATTCATGCCCGTTATGCCA
>Ga0209180_10000722_pt1 | contig 15613 bp, 14 predicted proteins | sample CZO8metaG_3_FD_188355 | JGI IMG/M metagenome (GOLD analysis project Ga0209180, IMG submission 188355) | Vadose zone soil microbial communities from the Eel River Critical Zone Observatory, Northern California, USA - CZOApr15con2H2.8 metaG... | ecosystem: Environmental > Terrestrial > Soil >...
TTCCGGGCCGGGGACGAAAGTCCCACGACACGCCCGGAAGTCACACCGGCGCCGCAAAAAATCCCGGGCGAAGGGCGATAGCGACCGGATCGTAAATCAGCATTGTTCATCCGATGTCCCAAGCAGTCCCAAAAAAACTTCGAACAAAATAGTTGACTAGTCGGTCTACTATGTATAAACAGTGATATATGCCGAGAGTGAGTGACATGAAAGAACGCCTGACCGACGCGGCGTTGGATTTGATGTGGGAAAACAGCTACGGCACCACTTCGGTGGACGCGATCTGCGAGCGGGCCGGCGCGAAAAAGGGAAGTTTTTATTATTTCTTCAAGTCGAAGTCCGAGCTCACCGTGGCTGCATTGGAGGCAGAATGGAACAAAAACAAGGCGAACATGGACGCTCTTTTTTCTCCCACAATTCCACCTCTCGAGCGGTTTGATCGCTACTTCGATTATGTGCACGACCGTCTGGCCGAACTGAAAGAAGAGTGCGGCTCCATCCTCGGATGCCCTCTGTTAAGCATCGGAAGCGAAGTGAGCACACAGGACCAAGGCGTGCGTGCTACCGTCGACCGCATCTGGGACCGGAAGATAAAGTATTTTGAGTCCGCTATTCGGGATGCGCATGCGCAAGGATTGATTGTGGCGCCGGACCCTGCAGCGAAGGCGAGGGCGCTCTTTGCCTGTTATCATGGGACGCTTGCCCAGGCCCGAATTCAAAACGACGTCGAATTAATCCGCGATTTCAAGGAGGTCGCAAAGGATGTTTTGGGCGTGAGACAGGTGCACGCAGCGAGCTCGTAATCTCTTTTTTTAACAATTTTATAGACGACTAGTCAAATATAAACCCACAGAAACCGGAAAAAACTCAACTCTATGAAAACTGACCAACAATCAGACGCAGCAGTTTTCCTCCAGACGGTTTCGGTCGCCATCGCGCAGCTGAAACAGCAGTTACAACACGACTACGAACAGGCTTATCCCGACCTGCGCGAGATCGTTCACCTTGTCCTCGATGAGGAGGAAACAAGAGCGTGGGAACTATCGTTGTTCCCGCATTTGCTTCTTCCCGATCTGGTCGAAGCGCACATTGAGAAGCTCAATCTCCAGCCAGCGGAGACGAAGCATGACGATGTCTTCGCGGCACCGCAGTTCAACGAAATGCCAATGTATCAACCGGTTCACGCCTTATGTGGATAGGACGCGAGAACGAAACAAACGGATGGAACCCGGTGGGTTCTCTCTCGGAAGAGGGAGTCGGAAACACCCCTTTTGCCCTGGGGCAAGGTCCTCGTGACGGGCGGATAATTTTTGAGAACAAAAAAGTGAAAGGAGCAGAATGAAAGATGGAAAACTGAACGGAAAAGTTGCAGTGGTAACCGGGGCGTCGAAGGGAATTGGCGCTGGGATCGCCAAAGAATTCGCGGCCGAGGGCGCGGCAGTCGTCGTTAATTACGCATCGTCGAAAACCGATGCGGACAAAGTGATAGATGAAATCACCAAGCGCGGCGGGAAAGCCGTCGCACTGCAAGGCAGTGTCGCGAAGAAAGCGGAAGTCGAGCGGCTTTTTGCGGCGGCAGAGAAAGCGTTCGGCAAGATCGACATCGTGGTCAACAACGCCGGCGTTTACGAATTCGTCCCGCTTGAAGAAGTCACCGAGCAGCAATTCCACAGAATGTTTGACACCAACGTTCTCGGAATGCTTCTCACCACTCAGGAAGCGCTGAAGCACTTCAACTCTGAAGGCGGCAGCATCGTCAACATCGGTTCGCTTGCCAGCTCGCTCACGCCGCCGACGGCGGTTGTCTACAACGCGACCAAAGGCGCGGTCGATGCGATCACGCGCACGCTGGCGAAGGAGCTGGGGCCACGAAAAATTCGCGTCAACTCCATTAATCCCGGCATGGTGGTAACCGAAGGTGCCATAGCCGGCGGTTACACCGAAGGCGACATGCGAAAAATGTTTGAATCGCAAACGCCACTCGGCCGCATTGGTGATACGACAGACATCGCGCCGGCCGCGGTCTTCTTCGCTTCAGACGATTCGAAGTGGGTCACCGGCGAAACATTGCTCATCGCGGGAGGTCTTCGTTAGGCAATTCAAAAAATGATTTCAGGAACACGAAAGGAAAATTAGAAATGAAAACGAAATTGTTAACTGCCGCGCTTTTGGTAAGCGTGGCTTTGCTCGCTCCGGCCTTAGCCGGTGGCGGCAATCATGGAGGTGGAGGGGGAGGCGGCGGCGGAAGTTTCGCCCCTGGCGGTGGAGGCTTCTCGCGAGGCGGCGGTGGTCCTTCATTCCATTCCGGTGGAATGCGAAGCTTCGGCGGGGGAGGCGGACGAATGATTTATTCGGGTCAGCGCTTCTCATCGGTTGGGATGCGCGCTCCGAGGTCAATGGAGTTCCGTCCGCAATCCATCCGCTCGAATGCGAGCAGACCGATCGGCTCGAATCAGTTCGCGCGCGGAAATAATATCAATCGCGTTAATCGTTCGAACCAATTCGCGGGAAATCGCGCGAATACGAATCTGAGACGCGATGGAAATGGCGCACGCCAGGTTCGCTCCGGGAATAATCTTCCGGCGAATTGGCGGAACCACGTCGTCGCGCAGCATTCGGGGAACTGGCAGCGCAATTGGGATCGCAGCCGCGATCACGTTTGGCACGGACATCATTGTCGGTTCATCAACGGATCCTGGGTCATCTTCGACTTCGGATTCGATCCATGGTGGCCGTATTGGTACTACCCGTACGACTATTACGCCTACGATTACTACCCGTATCCGTACAGCTACGACGCGGGCTATTACGATTCCGGCGTTTACCAAGGCGAAGAGAATTACGGCCAGAACGGTTACGGCGATACCAATGCCGACTCGACGATTGCGGCGGCGCAGCAGCGGCTCGCGCGGGAGGGTTATTATCGCGGACAAATTGATGGCATTCTCGGACCGGGAACGCGTGCCGCGATTGCACAATATCAAAGCAATCATGGTCTGCATGTGACCGGTGCGTTGTCGTCCGACACGCTCGAAGCATTGGGATTGCGCCCAAGTTAGGAGGGAACCGCAAACTCGAAGGGGATTCATGACTAAGAAAATGAAAGCGGCACAGATCAGCAAACCTGGCGCCGATTTTGAATTGGTGGAACGCGATATCCCGGAGCCGGGCGCGGGTCAGGTCCGCGTGAAAGTAGAGGCGTGCGGCATTTGCCATAGCGATTTCGTCGTCAAGGAGGGTTTATGGCCAGGGCTTCAGTATCCCCGTGTCCCGGGCCATGAAGTCGCGGGACGCATCGATGCGGTTGGCAGCAATGTCACGCAATGGAAAACAGGTCAGCGCGTCGGCGTGGGCTGGCACGGCGGACATGATTTTGTCTGCGAACAGTGCCGGCGCGGCGATTTCGCCATGTGCGTGAATCGCAAAGTCACCGGCATCGATTTCGATGGCGGATATGCCGAGTATATGATCGCGCCGGCGGAAGCGGTAGCGGCGATCCCCGATGAATTGCCGGCGGAGGAAGCGGGACCGTTCATGTGCGCGGGCGTCACAGTCTACAACGCGCTTCGAAATTCGGGTGCGCGCGGCGGCGACGTGGTCGCGGTACACGGCATCGGCGGATTGGGACATCTCGGAGTTCAGTACGCGCGACGGATGGGATTCCACACCGTCGCGCTTGGCCGAGGAAAGGACAAAGAACCATTGGCGAAAAACCTGGGCGCGCATCAGTACATCGACACGGACCACGGCGACGTTGTTGCGGAATTGCAAAAGCTCGGCGGGGCGAACGTGATTCTCGCGACGGCGCCGAACTCACAGGCGATTTCAACGCTGGTGGAGGGATTGGCGGCGGGCGGCAAGCTCGTTATGCCAGCCGCGCCCACCGAACCCCTGACTATAAACCCGATGTCATTGTTCTTGGAAAGGCGATCCGTGTTGGGTTGGTACTCCGGCACAGCGAAGGATTCGCAAGACACCTTGGAATTCAGTGCGTTGACCGGCGTGCATCCGATGATCGAAAAATTCCCGCTGAGTCGCGCCGCAGAAGCTTATGAGCGGATGCACAGCGGCAAGGTGCGGTTCCGCGTTGTCCTGACCATGGAGGAGTAAATCTCATGACACCTCTTCCAAAAGCGCTCACGAGCAAAATCGCGACGATCACTCACGCAGACTGGGATCTCGCCTTCTGGTTTGCTGTTCTCAGTCCTGTGCTCGGGATTCTGACCGGCTTTCTCGCGCTGCTCTTGTTCTTCCGCTGAAAAACAATGAACAGCACCAGTTCGTCCGATGTCGCAAAAGCTGTTGTCCGCCGAAATACGGAAGAGGTCCAGGGCAAGGGGAACTTCGACGTCTTCGAAGAAATTTTCGCGGACGATTTCGTTGATCACACGACCCAGCCAAACATGACGCCCGACAAAGCCGGCGTGCGGAGGCTCTACACCTACATGCGCGAAGCGTTTCCGGATTTTCATGCGAAGATTCACTGGCAGCTCGCGGATGGCGATCGCGTGACGACCTTCAAGACCTATTACGGCACGCACGATGGCCAATTTCTGGGAATTGCGCCGACACATCGCAAAATTCATTTCGAGTCCGTCGACGTGATGCGCGTGCGGAACGGCAAAATCACGGACCACTGGGGCGTCGGTAATCTTCTGTCCCTCATGCAACAGGTTGGCGGATGGAAACCCTCTGGGTCCGTCGCGATTGCGCTGAAGGCCAATTAATCAAGAAACAAAACCAATGAACTCAAACAATAAGACAAATAGCCGATTGCTTCGAAAACGACAAACCGGCGCCAAGGACAGGTGGCGAGAAATATTTCGTCGACGCCGAGTGCACGATCCAATGCTTGTGCTCAACATGTCGATCTTCAACGTCGACAATGGGTGGGACCGAATTTTCAATCCCCTCAAAGCTCACGAGAACGGGACGAGATGAACGTTACACAAACGTAACGTGACGACACGACTGCAAAACGATCAAGATCGCCGCGGGCCGATCTTTCCACGTGCGGCACGTATCTAAATGCAACCTGAATTGGAAAGGAATTCATTATGCCATACCTGACTGTCGGAAAAGAAAAAGGAGCTAACATCGACATCTATTATAAAGACTGGGGCAGCGGGCAGCCGATCGTCTTTAGCCACGGCTGGCCGCTATCGGCCGATGATTGGGACGCGCAGATGCTCTTCTTTTTAAATAACGGTTATCGGGTCATTGCCCATGACCGGCGCGGTCATGGTCGCTCGAGCCAGACCGGCGGCGGCCACGACATGGATCACTATGCTGACGATCTCGCGGCGCTGACCGCGCATCTAGCTCTCAAGAACGCCGTGCATGTCGGCCACTCCACCGGCGGTGGAGAGGTGGCGCATTATCTGGCGCGACATGGCGAGAGCCGAGTCGCGAAGGCAGCGCTGATCAGCGCTGTGCCGCCGCTGATGGTAAAGACGGAGAAAAATCCCGGCGGTCTCCCCAAGGAAGTGTTCGATGGACTACAGGCGCAGCTCGCGGCGAATCGAGCTCAGTTCTATTACGATCTGCCAGCCGGACCTTTCTATGGCTTCAACCGGCCGGGCGTGAAAGCCGCTGAACCGATCATCCGGAATTGGTGGCGCCAAGGTATGATGGGCGGCGCGAAGGCGCATTACGATGGCATCGTCGCCTTTTCGCAGACCGACTTCACCGAAGACTTGAAGAAGATCACAGTGCCGGTACTGGTGATGCATGGCGACGACGACCAAATCGTGCCTTATTCCGATTCGGCACCGCTGTCGGCAAAATTGCTGAAGAAGAGCACATTGAAAACTTACAAGGGCTTTCCGCACGGCATGCCCACCACGCAGGCAGATACGATCAACGCCGACCTGCTCGCGTTCATCAGGAGCTGATTCATATGAAGAAGTCGAATTCCAACACGCGCGAACACATCAACAGGCGCAACGCTCCACTCGCGACGCGGACTGATCTCACGTCGGCTGCGACGAAGGACATCTCCGCAGCGATGAACGCGATTCTCGCGGACGTGTTCGCGCTCTATCTGAAAACGAAAAATTTCCATTGGCACATGAGTGGCCCACATTTCCGCGATTATCACCTGCTCCTGGATGAACAGGCTGAGCAGCTTTTTGCGATGACGGATCCCATCGCGGAAAGAGTCAGGAAGATCGGTGGCCCGACGCTCAAGTCGATCGGTCATATTTCGCGAACTCAGCGCGTGCTCGATAATGACGCGGAATACGTCGAGCCGTTGGACATGATCGCTGAGTTGGCCGACGACAACAAAACGCTGGCCGCGCGTTTGCGCGAAGCTCATAACGTTTGTGACGAACATCGTGACGTTGCCACAGCAAGCCTGATTGAAGTTTGGATCGACGAGACTGAACGTCGCACGTGGTTCCTCTTTGAGACAACGCGGCGACGGACTTAGCAAAGTGAAACGACTGTTCACGGTCGCGGCGTTTGCCGCTCTTTCCCTAATTGTTGTCGCTTGCAACAAGTCGGCTGAGAACAAGGGTCCGCCCGCGTTGCCGGTCAACGTCGTTACTGTCGTTGAGAAGGAAGTAAATGAATGGGACGAGTTCACGGGGCGCCTGGATCCGGTTGAATCGGTCGACATCCGGCCACGCGTCTCAGGATATATCACCGAGATTCATTTTGAAGCCGGCGCGATCGTTAAAAAGGGCGACCTGCTTTATGTGATCGATCCACGTCCTTATCAGGCGGACTTCGATCGCTCGAAAGCCGAGGTCGATCGAATGGACGCGCAGCTCAAGCTCGCCCAGATTGAGCTGAATCGGTCGAAGGAACTGCGGGACAAGAATACGATCTCGGCGAGCGAGTTCGACCAAAAAGCTGCGACCTTTCAAGGGTCTGCCGCAGCCAAGAGTTCAGCCGAAGCAGCAAAAAATTCCGCCGCCCTCAATCTTGAGTTCACGCAGGTCAAATCGCCGATCGACGGACGAGTGAGCGACCAGCGTATTACCGTGGGTAATCTGGTCCAGCCAGGCGCCGGCCCGGAGAGCGTGCTTACCACCGTCGTCTCGATCGATCCGATTTATGCAAAGGTGGATGCCGATGAGAACGCGATTCTCAAATACGTAAAGCTGGCCGAGCAAGGGAAACGCGTGAGTGCACGCACAGCCAAGATTCCGGCATGGGTCGAGCTTGGCAACGAGACAGATTTCCCGCACGAAGGTTACGTCGACTTCGTTGACAACCGTCTTGATCCCAGCACCGGAACGGTCCGGGCGCGCATGGTTCTAAAAAATTGGGACCCTAACCTCATCACGCCCGGTTTTTTCGTACGCGTGCGGGTGGCCGGGGCAACGCCTTATCGGGCTGCATTGGTTGCGGACAGGGTGATCAGCTCGCAACAAGGACTGAAATACGCGTTCGTGGTGAAACCTGATAACACCACTGAACGTCGCACCCTTGAGACCGGAAGTATTTTCGAAGGCAAACGAATCGTGAAAAGCGGACTTAAAGACGGCGAGAAAGTTGTGTCTACGCGTCTGCAATTGTTGCAAGCGGGAATGAAGGTCCAGCCAATTCCCGAGCAGGAAACCCCGTCTGCGCAGCCAACGCCTTCGCCGCCCGAGCAAAAAAAATAATGCGGGGCTCGGAATTGCGATGAACTTTCCGCACTTTTTCATCGACCGGCCAATCTTTGCCGGCGTGATTAGCATTGTCATCACGCTTGTCGGCGTGATCGCGCTCTCGACGCTTCCCATCGCCCAATATCCCGATATTGCGCCGCCGACGATCCAGGTGACGACCAATTATCCCGGCGCGAACGCCAAGGTCGTGTCGGAAACGGTGGCAACGCCGATCGAACAACAAGTCAACGGTGTCGAAAACATGCTCTACATGTCATCGCAGAGCGCGAGCGACGGCAGCATGACACTGAGCGTCACGTTCAAACTCGGCACCAATCTCGATACGGCACAGGTGTTGGTGCAAAATCGCGTGGCTATCGCCATTCCTGTACTTCCGCCCGATGTCCAGCGCATTGGCGTGACCACGAAAAAGCAGTCGCCCGACATCACCATGGTCGTGCACCTTGTGTCGCCGGATGGATCGCTCGATTCACTTTTCACCAGCAACTACGCGCTTCTCCAAATTCGCGACGAACTCGCGCGGCTCGACGGCGTAGGTGACATCAATGTTTTTGGTGCGCGCGAATATTCGATGCGCATATGGCTCGACCCGAACAAGACGGCGGCACGGGATCTGACGGCGCAGGACGTCGTGACCGCACTCCAGGAACAGAATGTGCAGGTCGCTGCGGGAATCATCGGTGCACCGCCGGTTCCAAAAGGCGCGACCGCATTCCAATATACAGTTAGCACGCTGGGCCGGCTCACGGACGAAAAGCAGTTCGGCGATATCATTGTTAAAACGGGCGCGAACGGCCAAGTCACGCGCGTGCGAGATATCGCGCGGGTTGAACTTGCGGCCCGCGATTACACAGTCAACAGCGGGCTCGGCGGCAAACCAGCGACCGCGATCGCCATTTACCAACTGCCGGGCTCAAACGCGCTCGCCACCTCCGACGCCGTCCGAAAAAAAATGGCCGAGCTCAAGCACCGTTTCCCGACCGGCCTCGATTACACGATTGTCTACGATCCGACCGTTTCTGTCCGCGAATCCATCCACGAAGTACAGAAGACGCTTTTCGAAGCGATCGCGCTGGTCGTTCTCGTCGTCCTGATCTTTCTCCAGACCTGGCGCGCCGCGATCATTCCGCTGATCGCGATTCCGGTTTCATTGATCGGCACGTTCGCTGCGATGAAAGGTTTCGGTTTCTCGATCAACAACCTCTCGTTGTTCGGCATCGTGCTTGCCATCGGCATCGTCGTCGATGACGCGATCGTCGTTGTCGAAGCAATCGAGCATCACATTGAAGATGGGCTGAGTCCGCGCGACGCCGCGCGCAAAGCCATGACCGAAGTCGGCGGAGCGCTGGTCGCGATCGCTCTCGTGCTTTGCTCGGTTTTCATCCCGACCGCGTTCATCAGCGGCATCACCGGCACATTTTTTCGACAGTTCGCGCTTACGATTGCGGTCTCAACCGCGATCTCTGCGCTTAATTCGTTGACACTTTCGCCGGCGCTTGCCGCGCTTTTGCTTAAGCCCCGCGGAGCAGAGAAGGATTCATTTCAACGAATACTCGACGGTTTGCTCGGATGGTTGTTCAAAGGCTTCAACAAGGCTTTCGCCTGGAGTTCGAACGCATACGGCAACACCATCGCGCGCTTTGTTCGTCTTGCCGTCATCATTTTGTTCATCTACGCAGGCTTGCTTGGCCTGACCGGGCTGGGTTTCAAAATCGTGCCGGGCGGCTTTCTTCCGACACAGGATCGCGGATACGCTGTCGTTTTTGCGCAGTTGCCGGACGCGTCGTCGCTCGATCGTACGCAAGCTGTCGTCGACAAGATTTCGAAGATTGCGCACGAGACTCCCGGCATACTCAACACAGTCGAGTTCGCTGGATTCAATCTCTTCGGCGGGAATCAGACCAACACGGCCGCCGTGTTTCTGCCTTTCAAAGAATTTTCGGAACGAAAAACGCGTGAGCAGGGATTGCCGGCGATTCTGGCGAAAGTGAACGCGCGCGTTCGCGCCGAAATTCCCGAAGCTCTGGTGATTGCCTTTCCCCCACCGCCGGTGGCCGGCATCGGTAACGCCGGTGGCTACAAGCTTTTCATTCAGGATCGCGGCAACGCCGGACTCGATGAACTGCAAACGCAAGCTTTCGCAATGATGATTAAAGCAAATCAAGCGCCTGGCTTGGCGAACAACCTGACAACCTTTCGCGCGAACGTTCCGCAGCTTTGGCTCGATGTCGACCGTGTCAAAGCGAAGAGCATGAACGTCCCGCTCAGTAATATTTTCGGCACACTCCAGACTTATCTTGGATCAACATATGTGAACGATCTCACACTTTTCGGACGGACCTATCGCGTCACAGCTCAGGCCGACTCTGAGTTCCGTCTGAAACCCGACGACATTCGCCTGCTGAAAACGCGAAATAATTCGGGTGGAATTGTTCCGCTCGGTTCGGTGGCGACGGTGCAGGAAGTTAGCAGCGCGGACCAGATTACCCGCTACAATATGTTTACGGCCGCCGACTTGAGCGGGCAGCCAGCGCCGGGCGCGAGCACCGGCCAAGCGTTGGCAGCCGTTGACGGCCTCGCCAAACAAATTCTGCCGACAAGCTTCACGACGGAATGGACCGAGATCGCGTTGCAACAAAAGCTCGCCGGCAATAGCGCGATTTACATTTTCCCTCTCTGCGTGCTGTTCGTGTTCCTTTTGCTTTCTGCTCTGTACGAAAGTTGGTTTCTTCCGCTCGCGATCATTCTCATCGTCCCGATGTGTCTGTTCAGCTCCATCTACGGTGTCTGGCTGCGCTCGATGGAGAACAACATCTTCACCCAGATCGGCTTCATTGTGCTGGTCGGACTCGCCTGCAAGAACGCCATCCTCATTGTCGAATTCGCCAAACAAATTCAGGATCGCGACAAAAAGGATCGGTTCACTGCCGCGGTCGAAGCGTGCCGTCTTCGATTGCGTCCAATCCTAATGACGTCGTTCGCGTTCATCTTCGGCGTTCTTCCGCTTGTTGTTAGTTCTGGCGCCGGCGCGGAAATGCGGCAAGCCCTCGGCACCGCCGTCTTTTTCGGAATGCTCGGAGTAACCGGCTTCGGTCTATTCCTTACGCCCGTCTTTTACGTTGTTATCATGTGGTTCAAAGAACGACGCGACAAAAAGCGCGCGGCTGCCTTAACACAATCCGTATCGGGTTTAACCGCGGAACCCGCTGCCAGTTAGCGATGACAGCAGAAGGAGCAATAATATGATACTGCAAATCTACACGATCGTTCACACCCTCGTTAGTCTGGTTGCGATCTTTACCGGCTTCGTCGTCCTGTTTGGATTACTCGCCGGCAATCGCCTTGATGCGTGGACCAAATGGTTTCTCATCATCGCAGTCGCGACAACCGTGACCGGTTTTTTCTTTCCGTTTCATGGCATCACGCCGGCAATCAAGCTTGGCATCATCTCGTCGGTGGTGCTGCTGGTGACCATCTACGCGCGTTACGCAAAGCATCTCGCCGGGGCGTGGCGCTGGATCTATGTCGTCGGCGCGGTGATCTCGCTCTACTTCAATATTTTCGTCGGAATCGTCCAATCGTTCGAAAAAATACCGGCACTGCATGCGATGGCGCCGACGCAAACCGAGCAACCGTTCAAGCTTACCCAGCTGGTCGTTCTTGTTCTGTTCATCTTGCTCACGATCGTTTCGGTCATCAGGTTTCATCCGGAACGGCAGACTGCGGCGTCGGTCTGAAGGCGACGACGAACAGATTGCCCAATCGCGGATTGGGTGACGCGCTTTTCGAAGAATTGCTCGCTTTCTTCAAAATGTGGTTTCACTTTCGATAACAAGGAGAACGAATTCATGACTCACCGGCGATGGTTCACGATCGCAGCTTCCGGCGCGCTCATCCTCATTTTGTTTGCTGCAGGCTGTTCTCGCAAAGCAGCTCCAGCCGGACCGGCCGCGCCAGAGGTTCTGGTCACGACCGTAACGCCGAAAGACGTGCCGCGTGTACTCGAACGCGTGGCGACGCTCGACGGTTTCATCAACGCCAATATCAACGCGCAAGTGCAGGGTTACATCATTTCGCGCGACTATCAGGAAGGCAGTGTGGTGAAAAAGGGCGACCTGCTTTTCCAAATCGATCCACGCCCCTTCGAAGCTGCATTAGCACAAGCGAAGGGCACTTTGGCAAAAGACCAAGCCAATCAGGTCAAAGCTAACGCGGACGAAAAGCGCGCGATGGATTTGTTTAACAAGAAAGTAATCAGTGATCAGGAGCGAGATACAGCCACTGCAGCCGCCGACTCAACCAGAGCAAATGTGGAAGCAGACGAAGCAGCGGTGAAACAGGCTGAGATCAATCTCGGTTATACGAAAATTACCGCGCCGATTGATGGCGTCACTGGATTTGCCAACAATCAGGTCGGCGATCTGGTCGGGCCAAGTACGGGACCACTCACAACCATGTCGCAGATCGATCCGATCAAAGCTGTCGTGACCGCCGGCGAAGGGCCGTTCACCGATTTCGTTTCGCGCCATCCCGATGCGACGGAGCGCCAGGTGTACATAAAGAGCTTGGACTTCGAATTAATTCTCAGCAGCGGCAGCGTTTACTCGCAGAAAGGAAAATTTTACGCGCTCGATCGCAACCTTGACACGAAGACGGGATCGATCCGCTACTATGTGACGTTTCCGAATCCGGGCAACAATTTGAGGCCAGGGCAATTCGGCAAGGTGCGCTTCGTCGCCGATCAGAAAAAGGGCGCAATGGTCGTTCCGCAAGAGGCGGTGAATGAGTTGCAGGGGAATTTCCAAGTCGCAGTTGTCGATCAAAACAACAAGGTCAGCATTCGTCCGGTGAAAATGGGCGAGCGCATCGGCGCGTTGTGGGAAGTGACCGAAGGCTTAAAGCCTGGGGACAAGGTTGTCGTCCAGGGACTGCAAAAAGCGCGCGAAGGATCGACGGTTACGGTGAAAGAGTGGACGCCGCCCGCGCAACAAGTCGCGTCGGGCGTCTCGCCCGCGCAGAAGAATCCCTGATTGCCATGTCGGAGTTCTTCGTTAGGCGGCCCATCGTCGCGATCGTCATTGCTATTCTGATGACGCTCATCGGCGGCGTTTGCATTCTCGCGTTGCCGATCGCGCAATATCCGCAAATCGCCCCGCCCGAGATCCAGGTGCAGACGCACTACACCGGCGCGGACGCGCTCACGATCGAGCAATCGGTCGCGGCGCCGATCGAGCAGCAGATGAGCGGCGTCGATAACATGAATTACATGTATTCAATCAACGCCAACAGTGGCGACATCCGATTGATCGTGAATTTCGACGTCGCCACCGATCCGAACATTGATCACGTGCTGACGCAGATCCGCGTTTCGCAGGCACAGTCGCAATTGCCCGCCGACGTCATCAACTACGGCCTGACCGTTAAAAAATCGACAACCGTGCCGCTGATGTTGATCGCGTTGTATTCGCCGAAAGGAAGCTACGACGGAGTTTTTCTGGCGAACTACGGCTACATCAATCTGTTCGATCAACTGACGCGCGTTCCTGGAATCGGTAACGTGCAGATTTTCGGCGCCGGACAGTACGCGATGCGGCTATGGGTGAAGCCCGACCAGCTCGCCAAGCTTGGCATCACCGTGCCCGACATCATCACCGCGGTGCAAAAGCAGAACACGGTAAATCCGGCCGGACAGGTCGGCGGCGAACCGATTCCGAGTGGACAGAAATTCACCTACACGGTGCGTGCGCAGGGCCGATTACAAACACCGGAGGAATTCGGTGAGATCGTTGTGAGGGCGAATGCGGACGGTTCATTCGTTAGGGTGAAAGACATTGCTCGGATCGACCTCGGCGCGCAAACCTACAACTTGAAGGGGCGGCTGAACGGGCAGCCTTCAGCGATTCTCGCGTGCTATCAACTGCCTGGGACCAACGCAGTCAAAGCCGCGCAAGGCGTGCGGCAACTCATGGCGGAAGCGAAACAACGTTTCCCGGCCGACATGGACTTCGCGGTCCCGCTCGATCAAACGCTTTCGGTCACGGAAGGCATGCACGAAATCTTGAAGACGTTGTTTGAAGCGCTCGCGCTCGTTGTTTTGGTTGTCTTCATCTTCTTGCAAGGGTGGCGCGCCACGCTAATTCCGTTGTGTGCCGTGCCGGTTTCATTGATCGGCACCTTCGTGCTGTTCCCGTTGTTCGGGTTCTCGATCAACACGCTCTCGCTCTTCGGTCTCGTGCTGGCGATCGGTCTGGTCGTCGATGATGCGATCGTCGTGGTCGAAGCAGTTGAGCGTCACATCGAGGAAGGAATGTCCCCGCGCGACGCGACATTGCAGGCGATGCGCGAAGTTTCCGGGCCGGTCATCGGCATCGCGCTTGTTCTTTCCGCGGTCTTCATTCCGACGGCGTTTCTTCCCGGGATCACCGGACGTTTGTATCAACAGTTTGCCCTGACGATCGCGATCTCCGTCATTTTCTCCGCGTTCAATGCGCTATCACTCAGTCCTGCGCTTTCGTCGCTTTTGCTGCGGCCGCGAAAAAAGACGCGTGGCCCGCTCGGCTGGTTTTACGACCGGTTCAATCGCCTCTTCGGCAGCGCGACGCACGGATATGTGAACTGGTCGCGCCTCGCCATTCGAAAAGCTGTGCTCAGTTTCGCGCTGCTCGCGGTGCTCGCAGTCGGTGCGGGACTGTCTGGATCGCGATTGCCGAGTGGGTTCCTACCGGAAGAAGATCAAGGCTACGTATATCTGGCGCTGCAACTACCGGATGCATCGTCGCTTGAGCGCACCGACAAGGTTTGTCGAGAGATCGAGGATTTCTTAAGCAAGACGCCCGGCGTGCAATACACCACCAGTGTCATCGGCTTTAGTCTGCTGAGCCTGGTCTCGGACACCTACCACGCGTTTTTCTTTGTAACTTTCAAGCCGTGGAGCGAACGAACGAAGCCGGAGGAACAATATGATGCAATCAAGGCGCGACTGAATAAATACCTCGCAAGCCTCAGCGAAGGAATCGCCTTTGCTTTTCCGCCACCGGTGATTCCGGGCGTCGGGACCTCAGGCGGATTCACGTTCGTCCTTGAAGATCGCGCCGGGAAGGATGTCGGATTTCTAGCGCAAAATATGAAGACGTTTCTCGACGCCGCGCGCAAGCGTCCCGAGCTCAGCACTCTCATTCCGACGTTCCAACCGAACGTGCCGCAGGTTTTTGTGAACGTCGACCGCGACAAAGTGATCAAGCAGGGAATCGATCTGACCTCAGTATATCAAACGCTCCAGACGTTCATGGGCGGATTTTTCGTGAACTATTTCAATCGGTTCGGCCGAACATGGCAAACTTACATTGAAGCGGAAGGCGATTACCGCACCGATGCGAAGAATGTGGGTCAGTTCTTCGTTCGCAATGCGAACGGCGACCCCGTGCCGCTCGACGCTATCTCCAGTATCAAGAATATCGCAGGCCCGGAATTCACGTTGCGCTACAACGAATATCGCGGGGCGCAAATCAATGGTGCCGCAGCGCCCGGCTACAGCTCGAATCAGGCGATGAACGCGCTGGAGGAAGTCTTCCGGCAAACGATGCCTAAAGAGATGGGCTATGATTATCTCGGCATCTCGTATCAGGAGAAGAAAGCGCAGCAAGGCGTCTCGCCGACGGTCGTGTTTGGAATGTCACTCTTGTTCGTGTTTCTGATTCTCGCCGCGTTGTATGAAAGTTGGTCGCTGCCGTTCAGCGTTTTGTTAGGAACTCCTGTCGCGGTGTTCGGCGCCTTCGCGACGCTTTGGCTGCGCGGGATGCAAAACAACATTTACGCCCAAATCGGCTTGATCATGCTGATCGGTTTGGCTGCGAAAAACGCGATTCTGATCGTCGAATTTGCCAAGGACGAATACGAAAAAGGCAAACCGCTGATTGACGCCGCGCTCGAGGGTGCGCGATTGCGATTGCGACCGATCCTGATGACCTCATTCGCGTTCATCTTCGGCTGTT
>Ga0209180_10000723_pt1 | contig 15613 bp, 11 predicted proteins | sample CZO8metaG_3_FD_188355 | JGI IMG/M metagenome (GOLD analysis project Ga0209180, IMG submission 188355) | Vadose zone soil microbial communities from the Eel River Critical Zone Observatory, Northern California, USA - CZOApr15con2H2.8 metaG... | ecosystem: Environmental > Terrestrial > Soil >...
GGATGAGTTCGTTTCTCGGCGTGCCTATTTTCAAAGGAAAAGAAGTAGTTGGGCTGATTGGAGTTGCCAATCGCCCGGGCGGATATACGGGTCAAGAACTGCGCTATTTGGAGACGATGTCGCAGGCAACCGGTGTGCTTTACGACAGTTACCGGCAAAACCTGAAACGCAGCAGTCTCGAAGAGGAACAGAAAGTCTTGGAGTCTCAGGTGCGCCAGGCCCAAAAGATGGAGGTGCTTGGACGGCTCGCTGGAGGCGTCGCTCACGACTTCAACAACATGTTGATGGTCCTTGGCGGATGTTCGGAATTGCTGTACCGCTCCCTCCCGAGAGAATCCCCCGCGCGCACCTATCTGGACCAGATCCAGCGCACTACTGAAAAGGCCGCAGCCGTTACCAAACAACTCCTCGCCTTCAGCCGCAAGCAAGTGTTTGAACTCCGCCCATTGGATCTGCACGAAGCGCTGACTCAGTCTGAGTTTATGTTGCCCCGGCTGCTGGGATCGGACGTCGAACTCACCTTTCACTATGACGCTGCAGAGTCCTGGATTCTCTCCGACGCCTCGCAGGTCGAACAAGTGGTCGCCAATCTGGCCATCAACGCCCGCGATGCCATGCCCGAAGGAGGTCACCTGGCCATCTCCACGCGCAACGCTGCCAGCTTGCCTGCGGACGTGCCGGGTGGTTCCGCTCTTTCCGGGAATTGGGTTGTCCTTGAAGTGTCCGATACCGGGCAGGGTATGGACGAAAAAACCCGCCTCCAGATCTTCGAGCCTTTTTTCACCACCAAGCCTGCCGGTAAAGGCACCGGCTTGGGGCTTGCCACCGTATACGGAATCGTCAAGCAAAGCGGTGGCCACGCGCGCGTGCAGAGCTCGCCCGGCGAAGGCACCCACTTCTCGGTCTACTTCCCGGTGGCGGAGAGAGTGATTCCGCAAATTCACGGTTCCTCCCCTATCCAGACTGTCGAACAAGGCGACGGCCGGGCCACCATTCTGGTTGTGGATGATGAAGCGGCCCTGAGGCATGCGTTGGTGGACATCCTCCGCACTTCGGGCTACGAGGTTCTTGAAGCCCAGTCGGCCACAAAGGCGCTCGAGATCGCAGAGCAGCACTCGGGAAAACTGGATATTCTTCTCACCGACATCGTTATGCCGGGTTTGCGTGGCACCGAACTCGCCCGCCGTGTAACCAAGATCCACCCAGGTATCCAGGTCGTCTATATGTCGGGATATGCGGAAGGGTTTTCTGAAGTAGAACTCCCTCCCAATTCTGTCTTTCTGCAGAAGCCATTTCGGTTTGCAACTCTCCTCGAACAGCTTAAACTCTTCCGGCGCAGAGCCTGAACTGAACCCTGCGCCACTTTTCTCTCGGACCAAGGCGAAGATTCCCATGCGCACGTACTGCCGCGCTTACTTAACTTGCCTCTTCACGCTTGCCTTTTTTGCCATGCCGGCGGCAGCCTCCAGACTTACCTTGCCGCCCGATACGCCCGCCATCCTCGACCAGATCTACTCCTTCGACCTGGACGGGGCCGAAGAGGCCGCGAAGCACATGGAACAGGAGCGGCCCAACCACCCGCTGGGATATCTGTTGGAGGCGGAAGCCCTGTGGTGGCGTATCTGGTGCGCGGCGGCCGATTTCAAGTATGGAATGTCCGATGCCCGGCGCCGCCCAAAGCTCACGGCGGATCAGCACTACTTGGAACTGGCCGCGAGGGCCGCTTCACTGGCGGAAGCAGAGATCAAGCAACACGAATCCGCGGAAATGCAGTTTTATGCCGGGATGGCGGACGCGACGACTGCCCGGCTTTACGGACTGCGCGCGGAGAATCGCAATGCCGCGCGCGCCGGGGTGCGCGCACGAGAGCATCTCCTGCGGGCCAAGGCTCTGGACCCGGACCTCGCCGATGCCGATCTGGGCCTGGGGCTTTACAACTATTACGTGGACACGCTCAGCGCCCTCGCCAAGATTCTGCGGTTTTTTATGGGCATCCCCGGCGGATCGAAGCAGGATGGCGTTCGCTTGCTCCAGCACGCCATCGACGAGGGCGTGCTCACGCAATACGTCGCGCGCTTCTATCTCGCCTTGAATCTCCACCGCTACGATCAGCAATATGAGAAAGCCCTCGCCGTAATCGGCCCTTTGCTTCAGAAATATCCATCCAACCCGCTTTTCCAACTGGCGCGCGGCGATCTCTACGCCAAGCTTGGCCGCAAAGAACAGGCGTTAGTCTGTTATCGCGCGGCAGGCGCCCTGCCGATTCAGAATCCTGAGTGCCAGGCGCATGTTCAGGACCTCGCGCGCAAATCGATTGCCGCCCTGGGTGTGCAAGAAAAGATCGCGCCTCACTGATCTCCGGCCGCTGGATTCCGCATTGACCTCAACCCGGTCCGAATGGTAAGCATGTAAGGTTGCGCGGGCCCCGAGATTCGGGGCAAAGCGCGGTCTGGCGCAGGGGTGTAACGGAACGGACGGCATTGTGCGCGGTCCGGCTCTGGCGTGGTCAACGCGCAGCACGGATTTCGCATCTCAACCCCAAAGTACACTGGCGCCGCGGGCTCCCTGCCGCACAGCCAGAGAGGCCGGCCCCGATCCATTCGGGGTGGCTGGAAAATGATGAAGGAGTCGCAATGAAGCGGTCTTGGACAGCACTGGCTGTCGCTTTCGCGGCGGTTTTCGCTGTGACAGGTTGCAACGACTACGGCAACACGTTTCAGAACAATACGGGCGCCGCGTTATCTTTTCTTTCCCCTTCGCAAATCAGCGCCGGCAGCCCGGATTTTACGCTGACGGTGAACGGCGGCGGCTTCGTGGCAAAAACTGTAGTCCAGTGGAATGGCAAGACCATTCCCACCACGGTCGCGACCAATAGTGCTGGAAACGTGACCTCGGTAACCGCCACGGTAGCTGCCGCTCTGGTGGCCAAGCCCGGCAGTGCCACGGTGATCACTCTGAACCCCGCCACGGGCACGGGCAACAACGGCCTGTCCAACCCCATCGCTTTCATCATCAATCCGCCGGCGAATCCCACGCCAAACATCACCAGCATTAGCCCCAACAACCTCCCTGCTTGCGGCAGCAGCTGTGGCAGTGGTTCCTTCACGCTGACGATTCAGGGCACGCAATTCCTCAGCTCCACGGATCCCACGCAGCAATCGCAGGTTCAGTGGAATTTCGGGGGAACTCTGACAACGTTGACCCCGGCGAACATCAGCGCCACGGCAATCACCGCGTCCGTGCCGAATTCGCTTCTGGCGAATGCAGGCACGGCTACCGTGGCGGTCTACAATCCTCCTGCTCCGTCCTCTGGTGGCGGAGGCGGATTGAGCAATAGCGCAGCTTTCGGCATCTGCGCGACCTCTCAGCCATGTCCCCCGCCCTCCAGCGCCGTCGCCCAGAATGTCGCAGTGGTGGAAGAGACACCGGCAGTGAGCCTCGACGGGCGCTACGTCGCCTACACTGCGCTTCAAAATGAGCGCGCGCATGTCTTTCTCCGGGATACCTGCGAGCGCGCTGCGGCAGGTTGCCAGCCGCGCACGACGCTGATGTCCGTTGCGGCCGATGGCGCCCCGGCCAACGACGAAAGCCACGCGCCTTCGATAAGTTCTGATGGACGCTATGTGGCTTTCAGTTCGGCTGCGACGAATCTCGTGGAAAATCCGCCGCCCGGACGACAGATCTATCTGCGCGATACCTGCGTTGGCGCTGGGGATTCCTGCAAGCCGGTGACACGTCTCATCTCCGTCGATTCGAACGGTGCACTGGTCGGAACCGAGAGCATTCTTCCTTCCGTCAGCGCCTCGGGACGTTTCGTCGCGTTTCTGGCCATCACGCCGAGCCATTCCGCGAATCAGCCCCCGGCCCAGGCAAAGACATCTGCGGGTGCCAGCAACAGTGGCTACCGTCAGGTGTTCATCCGCGACACGTGTTTGGGGGTGGCCAATTGCACGCCAAAGACAACGCGGATTTCACTTCAGCCCGGCGACGGAAAAGCAAGCGATTCGAAACCCGCGGGACCTGCCTTGAGCGGCAGCGCCAAACGCGTGGCCATCGCGAGTGGAAATGCCGCGACCCTTTTCACGCGCTCCGTTGCCGTCGACGATCGCGTCTTCCTGGCCATCACCAACGACCAACACTGAGCGTTTTTTCCTGCTGCTCATGGCATCAAAAGAGTCGATTCGAGCTTGCTCATGAAAGACCGCGTGTTGTCTAGTAGAACCGCACTTTAATATCCGGCCGCTTCTCCAGGTGCACCGAATCGATGAAACGCACCTGCCGGTCGTCGAGCGTCAGAATCATCGAGCTTGTGCGCACACCTTCACCGAAAAAGCGCACGCCTTTCAGCAGATTGCCGTCGGTGACTCCCGTGCACGCGAAGACCAATTTCTTGCCCGGCGCCAGGTCTTCAGTATCGTAAACACGATTCGGATCTTTCACCCCCATTTTCGCCAGCCGCTCCGTGTGTTCCGGTTTGCTCACCACCAGCCTTGCGAGGATTTCTCCATTCAGACACCGCAGCGCCGCCGCAGTGAGCACGCCTTCCGGCGCGCCGCCCGTGCCCATCACTGCGTGGACTCCCGTGCCGATCACCGCTGCGGAAATGCCCGCCGAAAGGTCGCCGTCTCCGATCAGCCGGATCCGCGCGCCCGCCCTGCGAATGTCTTCAATCAGCTTTTCGTGCCGCGGGCGGTCCAGCACCACCACCACCAGGTCCTCGACGTCGCGTTCCAGCCTTTTGGCGATTGACTTCAAATTGTCCGCCACGGGAGCATCCAAATCCACCGCGCCCTTGCAGGACGGTCCCACAACGATCTTTTCCATGTACAGGTCCGGCGCGTGCAGCAAACCGCCGCGTTCGCTTGCCGCCAGCACCGCGATGGCGTTGGGAGCGCCCGTCGCGCACAGGTTCGTGCCCTCCAGCGGATCGACGGCGATGTCCACTTGCGGAAACAATGCTTTCGGCGCGTGCGTCGCCAGTCCGACTTTTTCGCCGATGTACAGCATCGGCGCTTCGTCGCGTTCGCCTTCCCCGATGACGATCGTCCCGTCCATCTCCACCGAGTCCATGGTCTTGCGCATGGCCTCCACCGCCACTTCGTCGGCCTTGTGCCGGTCACCGAATCCCATGGTGCGCGCCGCGGCAATCGCCGCGTTCTCCACCACTCGCAAAAATTCCAGGCTGAGTTGTTCTTCCATCGGTTGCGCCCTCCGTCGTCCGCCAGGGGCTTGCCCTCCGCATGGCGGCGCGGGACGCTATGCTAGAACAAACCGGGTGCGTGCGTCGATAAGGCAGCGTTCTTGCTCCCCGTCACGATGCATTGCATCCGGCGAGTGCGGTACGATGCATTGCACATGAGAGTATTTCTCGGCCTTTTGACGGCGTACCTCGCCCTTTCCATTCCTCTCGCACTTTCGCAAAACGTGCGAGAAACCGCCATGCAAGACTGGCCGGCTTACGGCGGCGGCCCCGCAAACATTCACTATTCATCGCTCGCTCAGATTAACCGGACGAACGTGAAACGGCTCCAGGTCGCGTGGACATTCGACACCGGCGAGCAAGGCGGCCTTCAGACCAGCCCGATCATTGTCGGTGGCGTGCTCTACGGCATCACGCCCACGCAAAAGGTCTTCGCGTTGAACGCCGCGACCGGCAAGCTCCTCTGGGAATTCAACCCCGGCATCAATGGCACGCAACCGGACCGCGGCCTGGCCTATTGGTCCAGTCAGAAAGACAAGCGGATTCTCGTCGGAATCATGTATTTCCTTTACGCGCTGGACGCCACCACGGGCAAACCCGTCCCTTCGTTTGGAAACCGTGGGCGCGTTGATCTCCGGGAGGATCTCGGGCGCAGCCCTGAGTCGCAGTCCGTCGTGTTGACTACTCCAGGAATCATCTACAAGGACTTGATCGTCGTTGGAGGTCGCAATCCCGAAACTCTGCCCGCGCCGCCCGGCGATATTCGCGCCTATGACGTTCGCACCGGCAAGCTGCGCTGGTCGTTCCACACCATTCCTCACCCCGGCGAATTTGGCTACGAAACCTGGCCCAGGGACGCCTGGAAATATAGTGGCGCGGCCAACAACTGGGCGGGGATGGCCCTCGATTCGCAGCGCGGCATTGTCTATGTGCCCACCGGCTCTGCGGCCTTCGATTTCTACGGGGCAAATCGCATCGGAGACAATCTCTTCGCCGATTGTCTGCTGGCTCTGAGCGCGGAAACCGGCGAAAGAATCTGGCATTTCCAGGGGGTAAAGCACGATCTCTGGGATCGCGATTTTCCTTCGCCGCCCGCACTCCTAACCGTGAAACGCGGGAGCCAGAAAGTAGACGCGGTGGCGCAGACGACCAAGCAAGGTTTTGTCTATCTCTTCGATCGCGCCAGCGGGAAGCCTCTCTTTCCTATCGAGTATCAAAAATATCCTCCGAGCACCGTGCCCGGTGAAGCGGCCGCGTCTGATCAGCCTCTTCCGGCAAGGCCCGCACCCTATGCGCGTCAGCTTCTCACGGAAGAAATGCTGACGAACCGCACTCCCGAGGCCCATCAGTGGGCGCTTGAACATTTCCGCAAGTTCCGCAGCGAAGGCCAGTTTGTCCCCTTCAGCGTCGGCCTCGACACCGCAATCTTTCCCGGCTTCGACGGCGGCGCCGAGTGGGGCGGCCCCGCCGTAGATGCGGAAACCGGAATCCTTTACGTGAATGCCAACGAGATGGCGTGGACCGGGGCGCTTGCAGAAAACACCGGGGAAAACTCTCCGAAGGCGATCTACCTGAGCCAGTGCGGCGTCTGCCACGGCGAAAAGCTGGCCGGCTCGCCTCCGGCGATTCCTTCCTTGATCGCCGTCGGCGCGCGGCTGGCTCCGGCGCAGATCGCCGCGATCATCAAGAATGGCAAGGGACGAATGCCCGGCTTTCCAAATTTGTCCGGCGATCGCTTATTCGCCCTCGTTGATTTTCTAACCAGCGGTGAGACCAAGGAGCTGTCCAGCCCGGAGCCCCCGCCGCCTGGTATGAATTACCGTTTTACCGGCTACCAGCGGTTTCTCGATCCTGATGGTTATCCTGCCATCGTTCCTCCCTGGGGCACGCTCAGCGCCATTGATCTGAACACCGGCGAATATGTTTGGAAAATCAATCTTGGCGAATACCCCGAGCTGGCCGCCAAGGATATGAAAAACACGGGAACGGAGAACTATGGCGGGCCAATTGTCACCGCGGGGGGCCTTGTGTTTATCGGAGCAACCAGCTTTGATAAGAAATTCCGCGCCTTCGACAAATCCACGGGCGAGCTGCTTTGGGAAACTACGCTCCCCTTCGCGGGCAACGCCACTCCTGTCACCTACGCGGTGAACGGCCGCCAGTACGTGGTCATCGCCGCCGGAGGCGGCAAGGATCCAAAATCTTCCTCCGGCGGAGTCTACGTTGCCTTTAAACTATCCAACAAAGGCCGCCAGCCGTAAAAATGTCCTTGTGACCGCCGTCAGCGATCCGGCCCATATCGGTTCGTGCTGTGGGGCAGAAGCGTTCTAGTCTTTTATGATCTTCTTCGCCGCCGCGTCCCACACGGCAACATCCTTATTGAAATAGGCGAAGTTAGACAAATGGCAGCCGATCGCCGCGTTGTTGCCGAACACTTCGTTCTCTACCGTCGGCTTTCGGCTGCGGACCGCGTTGAAAAAGTTAGTTTGGTGGTCCGAGACATCGTTGTAACCCGGCGGTGTGGCGAACGTCTCCGCTTCTTCCTCCGCCTTGAAACCGAGAGGCGCGGGTAATGGATTTTCTTCGTGCCACTTCTTCAGATATTCGTTGCGCAATTTCGCGGGCCAGCCGTAAATCGAGTAGCTCTCCGCCTGCGGACGCGTGTCTTGCGGCTTGTAGGTCAGCCTCGAATCCTTGATCACCATCGTTCCTTTCGTGCCGTAGAACGCGATGAACTCTCCGCCCTCGTTATTCAAGTTGCAGCGAAGGACAACACGGAAGTTAGGGTAATCGTAGAGAGTCTCGATGAGGTCCGGAAATTCACGGCCATCCTTCCAGCGGAAAATTCCACCGCTAGATTGGGCGCGCTGCGCAACAGTGTTCGTACTGGTAATGAAATGGATTCCGGAAATCAGGTGAACAAAGAGGTCGCCGGCCAATCCCTCGCCATAGTCTGTAAAGCAGCGCCAGCGGAAGAAGCGCACGGGGTCAAAGGGCCGTTTCGGCGCGCCGTCGAGAAACGCGTTCCAATCGACGGTTTGGTCGTTTGCGCCAGGCGGAATGGGGTAGACCCAAGCGCCGCTTGCCGTGTTGCGGTCCCAATACGCCTCAATCATGAACACGTCACCGAGTCTTCCGGAATCGTAAATGTCCTTGGCTTTCGCGTACAGGATGGAACTGACACGCTGGCTGCCGATTTGCATGATGCGGTTTGCCTTTCGCGCCGCATCGATCATGGCGAACCCGTCGTCCACGGTATGCGACATCGGTTTTTCGCAATACACGTCCTTGCCGGCGGCGCAGGCATCGGCAACCACCTTGCGGTGCTGGTGGTCCGTTACCGCGACAATGACGGCGTCGACATCCTTGCGGTCGAGAATCGTTCGATAGTCGCGCGTGGCGGGAACGTCCTTCTTGACCGCTTCCTTACCCGCGTCGTGTCGCGCGTCGTAAAGGTCGCAAACCGCCACGCACTCGATGCCCGGCACGCGAAGCGACGCCTGAAGCAGCTCGCAACCTCGGATGCCCGTGCCAATTGAGGCGAAGCGCACCGTGTCGCTAGGCGGAACCGCGCGAGCGGAGGCGGAAAGCAAGTTGGGTTCTAGCAGTGTAACCTTCGCGGCTGCGGTCGCCGCAACAGCTCCCGTGCCGATATGGATGAATTGACGGCGAGTCAGTGAATTCCTGTCCATAAGATTTCTTCCTCCCAAAGTCTCAGTGCAGCGCCTTCGTAACTGCGGCGTTGCGCCAGCCTGCGTTGTTCTGGGGGGTGATTATGCCATGAAATGCGGCTGCGCCATTCTCATCGCAGAATGAGTTCGCTGCCTTGCCACTCCTTCGCGAACGTCGGTAGAATGAGCAGATGCTGGATCCACATCACTTCCTTCTGTTCTTCGCCGCCGCTCTGATCCTCGCGATTACGCCAGGGCCAGGTATCTTCTATGTTCTGGCGCGCAGCCTTGCCGGCGGCAAGCGCGAAGGCGTTCAATCGTCGTTCGGTACTTTTGCAGGCGGGCTGTTCCACGTTTTTGCCGCAGCACTCGGTATCTCCGCGATTCTTGCCGCGTCCGCCGTTGCCTTTCACACCGTCAAGTACGCCGGCGCGGCGTATCTGGTATGGCTTGGCCTCCGCATGATTCGCAGCCGCAATGCCGATATGGCTTTTCAAAACCTGCAACCATCGCAAAGCGCGTTTCGTCAGGGAATCCTCACCGAAGCGCTAAATCCCAAGACGGCCTTGTTTTTCCTTTCCTTCATCCCGCAATTCATCGCCACCGGGCGGGGACACGTTTTCTTTCAGTTCCTGCTTCTCGGCGCGATCTCCGTGATCCTCAATACCACGGCGGACCTCGTTGTCGTTCTCCTCGCCGCCCCTCTCGAGCGCAAACTGAAGAACAGCGCTCGCTTTCGCCGCAACCAGCGCGTCGCTTCCGGCGTCGGCATGATCGGCCTCGGCGCTTATGTCGCCTTGGCCGACTCCCGCTGATCCGGCCATTCGCTTCGCACCATGCTTTTCTTCTTGACTCGCCGTAACCCTTCAGGTACTATCCTCTGTGGAAAATCCCTTGTTTGGAGTGCGGTAGTTTACCCCGGCTCCTGTCTGGGCCCTGCTGCCGCTTTTGCTTTTTACCTCCGCAGTTCCGACGTAATCTTCACAACACCAATAACTTACAAGCTGTCTGCCGTCACGCCAACGAGTAAACGCTTTAGAATCAGGCTCTTGCGCACTCCTTCGCGCCACGCCGACTCGTCAAGCCATTTCTTTTCAATGGTTTGCGCACTCTTTCTGTCGCCACGGGGGTGTGGGGGTCGCAGCGTACATGGGATCTAACGTTTTGCTAGAAACACGCTTCGAGGATCTTGCTTGCACTGAGCAAACCGAATGTGCTGCCACTCTTTCTTTGCACTCCAGCAACAACCATCTCAGTCTTTTAGAATCAATGACTTATGAAATGCAAAATTCGTAAGTCCTTTGTTTTGAAACTGATGTGAAATGCCGGGGGTGTGGGGGGGAGTGGCCACGCCTTGCCCTCCAGTCACCAGTCACGAAACACAATCACTTCTTCTCTATTGGCTGCAGCGTTGCATTCACCAGGAACGGGTCATTGAACTCGGTCATGTCACCCGGCCCTTTGCCCGCAACCGGTAAGAGCCGTGCCGAAAGCGGCTTGTGCCACTTCACCGCGAGGCTGGCCATGTCTCCGATAATGAGGGAAAGCTGCTCCGCAGTGATGTCTCCCGGCAGCGGAATGGTGTCCAGGCCCGTGCCGCAGACTGCGGAATAACTCAGCAGCGCGTCGAGCGAGATATGCCCCTCACTCCAACGCTGCGCCAGCCGGGAATCTTCGAGTATCGGCAGCATCAAGCCCGAATAGCCCGTTTGCTTCGCCTTCACGCCCTTGATGGCCGCTGTAATGATTGCCGCTGCTGTCAGCGTTCCACTCGATCCCACAGGCTGAGTCGTGAGGTTTTCGATCGCTGTCCCGATGGATGCATCTTTGGATGGCGCGGGCGATAAATCGATGCCCATGTAGGTCCAGCCGGTTTCCTGATCGATGCGGCCCGCGTGCTGCTCAATGTCGAAGGCGACGCTCGCCAGCGAGTCCGTCAACCGCTGCTTTGCGATCGGGAGATCGTGTGCATCTTTGAAGGCCGCCGCAACGACGTTCGCCGATTCGAGCGCGACGGCAAATTGGTGCCCGAAGCCCGTGTGATACGCCGCGGGAAAAAACGGTGTCAGCGGCGGCACCATGGCAATCGCGGCAAAACGGAAATTGCCCTGGCTGTGCTCCGTCGCCTGGAGTTTTTTCATCACGCGCGCCGCCGCGCCTACTGCGCCCCAGCGGACCCCGTCTTCCCCCGCGACGACGAGGCTGCCGTCCAAGGTCTTCGTGTTGACCAGAATCTCCGCCAGCAGGTCGGCCCACCCAGCCAAATCGTTCGCATTCAGCATGGCCGGCCCAATCGCCGCAGCAAACTTTTCCTTGGCTGCCAGCGCGTCGTACTGCTTGAAGAACGCCACAACTTGTTCCGTTGTCAGGCCCAGGGTGTATTCCGGAAAAGGCTGCGTCGCGATGCGAATCGTTTGCACGGTGTAGCCGCGCGATTCAAAAGTGGTTTGCGCGCGCCGCAACATTTTCAAAGCGTCCGCTACTTGCTGCTGGTATTGCGCGCGATCCAAATTGATAAACGCCGTAATCGCCCGAATCTTCGGCTTCGCTTCCTGCGCAGTGGATTTTCCTTGCGCGTGGACAATCCCGCTGGAGGGAACAAGAATTATTAGCGCGGCTGCGAACGAGTAACGCAGGACTCGCGTGACGCTGAATCTGGATGGACGCATGGGACTTTGCTCCTGTATGGGCGCGGCACCTGTCCCGCCCTTGTCGGGATCGTGCCCCTACAGCTTACTAGATTCAACGCCTCGGCAGTTTGGTTAGATGGAAATTGTGCGAACGGATTTCAGTCAGTCGTCTCGGTTTTTATACAAATGCGGCGATGCCGGTGATGCGTTCGCCGATCACCAGCTTGTGAATATCGTTCGTTCCCTCGTAGGTGTACACGCTCTCGAGGTTGTTCATGTGCCGCATGACGCAGTAATCGTCGACGATGCCGTTCGCACCGAGAATATCGCGCGCCTTGCGCGCCGTGTCCAGCGCGATCGCCACATTGTTCATTTTCAGCATCGAGATATGCGACGGATCGACTTTACCCTTGTCTTTCAGCCGGCCAACGTGCAGCGCCAGCAACTGGCCCTTCACAATCTCCGTGATCATCCACGCCAGCTTTTCCTGCACCAGTTGGTGCGAAGCGATGGGCTTGTTCGCAAACTGTTTGCGCGTCTTCGCGTATTGCAGCGCCGTGTCGTAGCACGCCATCGCCGCTCCCAGCGCTCCCCAGCCGATCCCGTAGCGCGCCTGGTTCAGGCAACTCAATGGTCCCTTCAGGCCGGCGACGCCGGGCAGCAGATTTTCTTCCGGAATCTCGCAATCGGTGAACGCCAGTCCCGACGTCACCGAAGCGCGCAGCGACCACTTCCCGTGCACGTCCCAGGCTTTGAATCCCGGCGCGCCTTTTTCAACGAGAAAGCCGCGAATTTTATCGTCCTCGCCCTTGGCCCAGACCACCGCCACGTCCGCGATGGACCCGCTGGTGATCCACATTTTTTCGCCGTTCAGGACATACTTGTGGCCCTTCTTCACCGCGCGCGTCAACATCCCGCCCGGATTCGAGCCGAACTGCGGTTCCGTCAGGCCAAAGCAACCGATGGCCTTGCCTTGCTGCAGGAGCGGCAGCCACTTGTTTTTCTGCGCGTCGCTTCCATAGGAATAAATCGGATACATCACCAGCGCGCCCTGCACGGAAACGAAGCTGCGCAGCCCGGAGTCGCCTCGCTCCAGTTCCTGTGTCATCAGACCATACGCGACGTTGGACATTCCCGCGCAGCCGTAACCGTGCAAGTTCGCCCCAAAAAATCCCAGCTCGCCGAATTGCGGGATCAGATGCTTTGGAAAAGTCGCCTCACGGCTGTGCTTTTCGATGATCGGGATGACTTCGTTTTCGACGAATTGCCGCGCCGTCTGGCGCACCAGTTTTTCTTCGTCATTCAGTTGAGAATCAAAATCGATGAAGTCCACTCCGCCAAATGCAGCCATTCTTCGCCCCTTGCGCCGCGCGACTGCTAAGTGTAGCAACCCGCACGATTCGCCAGCAACCGCACCGCTCGGTCACGTCTGGCCGCAGCTTGACGCGCACGGCGTGGAGCGGCGACACTTTTCTTTTCAAGTATTGAAGAGTTTTTGCTCGGCGAGGATCCGTGCCGAAAAAATCTTTGGCGCTCCCGAAGCGGGCACAGCGCCGCCGCAAGTCACTGCCAACGCAGCCGCAAATCCTGATTTTTGACGTGGACGGCGTGCTCGTGGACGTCAGCGGCACGTATTGGCGCTCGGCGCTCGAGACGGTGCGCCATCTGACTGGCAAGCGCGTAACCTACGCGGAACTGCACCGCTGGAAGAGCAAGCCGGGCTTCAACGACGATTGGGCCATGGTTTCCGCATGGGTGACTTCGCTCGGCCACCCAGTTTCCTACGAGGAGGCCCGCAAAGCGTTCGAGCGATTCTACTGGGGCAGCGACGGCAAGCCGGGTAACGTGCGAAACGAAAAACTGATCGTCACGCCCCGGCAGATCGAGCGCTGGGCGCGGCGTTTCGAGCTGGATCTTTTTACCGGACGAACAAGGCAGGAGTTTTCCTTTACGTTCAAACGGTGGCCCGCCACAAAGTATTTCCGAACCATCATCACGATGGACGACGTGCAAAACAAAAAGCCACATCCGGAAGGATTGCATAAAATTCTTGGCATGCGCGATCCTGCCAGCGCGCTTTATTTGGGGGATAACATTGATGATGCTCTCGCGGCGCGTGATGCCGACGTCCCCTTCATGGCCATCATCGCCCGCGGCGAACACCGCTATCGCGAGCGCGCCGCACGCTTCCGCGCACTCGGCGCTATCGCGCTTCTTCAGCGCGCCGCAGACCTCAACACCTGGCTTGAGTAAGTCCTCGGTGGGGGAAGTGCGTGAATTCCGCGGCGCTGCAACACTGATATTCGCGGCAGTGGGACTTCTCTGCGAAAAAAAAACCCCGCCTGCACGCTGCGTTGACGGAAAGCCGCCACGGATGCTATAAAATAAAGTTTCGAAGCGGCAGCTTCAGGCCCACCGTACGCTCCTGCGGGGTGAGAGCGCGGCGCGGCTGCCACTTTGTTGGCCCCGATGCAGCGCCGGGCCACACGTAGCGAATTTTTGGCGACACAATTCGATGCAATCCATCGGTCACCAACTTGGCGAACTGTTCCTCCAGGCTGTGCCTACAGTCCTGATCATCCTCTTTTTTTACTTCATCTTACGAGCCGCCTTCTTCAACCCGCTGCTGCGAGTGATGGCCGAACGCGAGGCCCGCACGGTGGGTGCGCAGAAGGCTGCCGAGGCGGCCCAGGCCGCCACCGGAGACAAAATCAAAGAGTATCAGAATGCCCTCAAACAGGCGCGCGGGCAGGTGTATGCCGAGCAGGAAGCGGCGCGGAAGAAAGTGCTCGACGAGCGCGCCGCTCAACTGAAGGACGCGCGGATGAGAGCGTCCGGCGAAGTCAGTGCCGCGAAAGAACGTATTGCCGCGGAACTTGCGGCTGCTCGCCGCGAGGTGAAAGCGACGGTGGCGCTGCTCTCCGCCGAAATCGCACGCCGCATTCTTCAAGCCCCGCCAGCCCCGCCCCGTCCGGGCCGGGGCGCTCCCGCAAGAGAGGCTCGATGACGCGAAATCGCGGCGTTTCTACTCTCTCGAGCATTCTCTTTGTGTCCTTTTTCGCCGTGGTCACCGCGCGCGCTGCGGAGCAAAGTGGCAACGCGACCGCGCAAACGGCCAATGAGATTTTCAACTGGATCAACTTCGCCATCGTTGCGTGCGTACTTCTCTGGCTGTGCTGGAAAAAGGCTCCCGGGTTCTTCCGCCGCCGCGCGGAAGCGATCGGCTCGGCGATCACCAAAGCCGGCAGGGCCAAAGCGGCAGCCGAGGCCCAGCTTCGCGAAGCGGAAAGCAAACTCGCGAATATCCAAAAAGAAATCGCGGAACTCCGCGCGGTCGCGGAACGCGAATCCGCCGCTGAAGTTGCGCGCATCCGCGCGGCCACGCAGACCGACGCGCAGAAGATTGCCGCCGCCGCGAACGCGGAAATCGAAGCAGCGGAACGCGCGGGACGCCTGGAGCTCAAAGCCTTTGCCGCACAACTTGCCGTGGAAGGCGCACAATCGCTCCTCGTCCAACTGCTGACCCCGAAGACGCAGGAATCGCTCATCAGCAACTTTGTGAAAAGTCTCGAAGGGAGGCCGAATTGAGATCCGCGAGCCTTCAATACGCGAACGCGCTGGCCGACATTGCGCTCGAACAGGGCGCCGCGGAGCCGGCCGCCAAACAGCTCAGCGCTTTTGGCGCAGTGTACGCGGAATCCGCCGAACTGCGCACGTTTCTGGCAAGCCCGGCGGTGACCATCGAAGTGAAGCACGCGGTCATCGAGAAGATCATCGCGCGAATGGGGGCGAGCAAAATCCTTCGCAATTTTCTCTTCGTGATCGCCGACCACCGGCGCACGCCGCTGATTCCGGAGATTATCGCCACGTTCCAGCAGGTGATTCGGCAGCGGCAGGGCGTCGCGGAAGCGGAGATTTCTTCCGCTGTGGAATTAAGCGCGGCGCAAAAAAAAGAGCTGGCGGCAACCCTGGCTCGCCTGACGGGCAAGAAAATCGAAACAAAGTATTCGCTCGATCCGGCGTTGCTGGGCGGCGCGGTCGTGCGGATCGGGGACACGATTTATGATGGCTCGTTGCGGAGCCGCTTGAACGAGATGCGCGCACGGCTCGCA
>Ga0209180_10000729_pt1 | contig 15572 bp, 14 predicted proteins | sample CZO8metaG_3_FD_188355 | JGI IMG/M metagenome (GOLD analysis project Ga0209180, IMG submission 188355) | Vadose zone soil microbial communities from the Eel River Critical Zone Observatory, Northern California, USA - CZOApr15con2H2.8 metaG... | ecosystem: Environmental > Terrestrial > Soil >...
GCGCGAGGCACATCTTCATCTCGGAATAAAGACAACCGGGGAAGGCGGGGTCGCGCCGGATCTTAATCTGGCAGCGCCGCACTTTGAAAAAATCGAGCGCGCGTTCGGCGAACGCTTGCGCGGAGCGACACGACGCAAATGGACCGTAGTACGTGCCGCCCGTGGGCACGCCCGCTTCGTCAACTGGGATGCGCCGTGTCACATAGCACCGCGGATAGGCGTTCCGGAGATTCACCTTCAACACCGCGGCTGGCCGCAGGCGCATCAGGTCGCGGTAGCGCTTGGGAAAGAGCTGCTTCGCGTAAATGTAGTAGGTGAGCGTTTGTTCAAACGGCGAGCCTGTCAGCCGGTAGCGGATACCGCGCGCGAACGCGCTCAGATTCAATCGCTTGCTCGCCGGATCGACAGGACCGAGTAGACGCTGCAGTCGCCTCTGCAAATTCTGCGAGCGAATCAGGAACGGCTCGGCTTTTTCTTCTCGCGGTTCAATTAAGCAGGCGGCCGGCCGCGGTGGCAGGGCAGGGAAGAAGTTTTCTTCCGCATGAGCAACGTTAAACTCGAGTCTGCAGTCAAGTTCCAGCACGCGCTCAGGATACTACGGCGCGCCTAAGACTTCAGAACCCAGGAAGAAATCACGAGGCGCTGAATCTCGCTGGTGCCTTCGTAGATTTCCGTGATGCGGGCGTCGCGGTAGTTGCGCTCGACGGGATACTCGCGGCTGTAGCCATTGCCGCCGTGGATTTGAATGGCCTTGTGCGTGACCCGTGTGGCCATTTCGCTGGCGAATAGTTTTGCGATGCCGGCGTCCATGCTGAAACGAGCTCCAGTATCCTGCTTCCACGCGGCCTTGCGGACGAGCAGGCGCGAGGCGTCGATTTCCGTAGCCATGTCCGCCAGCATGAACTGGATGGCCTGAAACTGCGAAATGGGGTGGCCGAACGCCATGCGCTCCTGCGAGTATTTCAGCGCCGCTTCGAATGCGCATTGCGCGATCCCGGTGGCCTGCGCGGCGATGCCGATGCGCCCGCCATCGAGCATCGAGAGCGCCACTTTGTAGCCTTCGCCTTCGTTGCCGATGCGGTTCGTCACCGGCACTTCGCAATCCGTGAACACGAGTTCGCTGCAGGCCGTCGCGTTGATGCCGAGTTTTTTTTCTTCCTTGCTGACCTTGAATCCCGGCGTGCCCTTTTCAACGACCAGAGCGGTGATGCCTTTCTCTCCGTTCGCAGGGTCCGTGTTCACGTATGCAATCGCGGCGTCCGCTGCGCCACCGTTGGTGATCCACGCCTTCGTTCCATTGATGACGTACTTGTCGCCTTTTTTCACGGCTCTGGTTTGCAGCGCGACCGCATTAGAACCTGCCTGCGGCTCGGTCAGCGCGTAGCACCCGATTTTTTCTCCGCACGCGTAGGGCACCAGAAATTTTTTCCTCTGTTCTTCCGTCCCGTACCGATGAATCGGATCGCAGAAGAGCGAGTTCTGAACGGACAGAATCACGCCTGTCGAAGCGCAGCATCGCGAAATCTCTTCGATCACGATGGTGTAAGCGACGTGATCGAAACCTGCACCGCCTTCCGCTTCTGGAACCGCCACGCCCGTCAGCCCGAGCCCCGCTGCTTTTTTGAACAGCGCGCGCGGAAAATGCCCCGTTTCATCGAGTTCCTTCGCCAGCGGCCGCACTTCCGATTCCGCGAATTCGCGCACGCTCTTTTGCAGCAGCTTTTGTTCTTCCGTCAGTTCGAGGTTCACCGTCTGCAACTCCCTTCCAGCCAAACACACGTTGGAATTTTGCATTCTAGCGCGACTTGCAGGGCCCGCGAATCAGGCAAGCGCCTTGGAGAGGCGTTCAAAAGTGGTCTTCAGGTCCTCTGGGTGCACACGGGTCTCACCCGTCACGGTCATGAAATTCGAATCGCCGATCCAGCGCGGCAGCGCGTGCAAGTGCAAATGCCCGGTAACGCCGGCCCCCGCGGCGCGGCCCAGATTCATTCCAAGGTTCATCCCGTCCGGTTTGTATTCCGCGCGATACACGCGTTCCACGCGCTGCGCCAACTGCATCATCTCCGTCAGGGTTTCCGCGTCACACAAATTCAATTCCGCGACGTGCGCGTATGGCACGACCATGATGTGACCGGAGGTGTATGGGAATCGGTTCAGGATGACAAATGTTTTCGCGCTCCGATGGACGATGAGCGTCTCGGCATCATTGTTGAGCGCCAGGGCATCGCAAAATATACATTCCGGTTGCTTGCCGACGGCGGCCTGCGCCATGTACTGGTAGCGCCAGGGAGTCCAGATATAGTCCATCGCAACGCTTCCTTTACCCCAAGAGTTGCGCGCACAGGATAACGCAGAACGGGCAGCACACTAACGCTCATTTATCCGGAAATCGCGGTAAAGGCGTGGATTTTATTTCTTACAGTAATCAAAACGGCACAACGAGGAGGGGCGCTGCCCCTTACGCCCGTGGTGAATCGCCGCCTGCGGGCGCCGCAGCGGAAGCCTGTGCCTCTGCGCTATTCACAAAGTCCTTCAGCTCTTTGCTTGGCTTGAAGAAGGGGATTTTCTTTGGAGGCACTTCCACTTTCTCGCCGGTTTTCGGATTGCGGCCGACGCGGCCGCGGCGTTCCCGTGTGCGGAAGCTGCCAAATCCGCGGATCTCGATCTTTTCGCCCTTCTGCAGGGCGCCGATGATGCTATCAAAAATGGTTTCGACGATGGTTTCCGATTCCTTGCGGGGGAGTTCCGTGATGCGCAGAACTTCCTCGATGAGATCGGCCTTCGTCAGTGTAGTCTGCTTGGTCATCGTCGCTATGCCTCGTCGCACAGTCCGAGTTGAGACCGTTGCGAATCCTCAACCACCACGCGGCCGCCAGCATCTTTCGTCGTACTGGGGTCGCTCTAAACGGTGAATCGAAACGGCTTACAGGGGGCTGGTCCCTGGCCGGATTGCCCCCTTCCTATCACTAAAATGACCCGTAGGTAAATGAAATTATGATGCCCCGCCCCGGTGAGCCCGTTCCTCGATGAGCTAACGCGCGGACAGCTTGGACTTCAGCGCGTCCCCGATCGTCGCCGTCGACGAGGACTTCGACGTCGATCGATACTGTTCGATCTCCTTGCGCTCGATCTGCTTCACCGCGGCGCGGTAGCTCAGGCCGATGCGCCGCGTCTCCGGGCTGATTTTGATGATTTTGAAATCATATTCCTTGCCCGGCTCGAGCGGTCCCGCGCTCTTCAGCGGCCCGGCGGTCGGACGAAAAGTTGACGGCCCGTCGTCGCGGCGCCGCCGGTCTTCAATCTCCGTGTTATGACAAAGTGCTTCAATGTTTTCGCCTAATTCGACGAACGCGCCAAACGTGGCGATCCGCGAAACCTTGCCCTTCACGATTTGGCCCACCTTATGTTGCTTGAACCACTCGCCCCAGATATCGTTCACCTGCTTGATCCCCAGCGATACGCGGCGATTCTCCGGGTCGATCTTCAACACCTTCGCTGTTACCGGTTCGCCCTTCTTGAACACCTCGTGCGGATTCTTCACACGGCCGGTCCAGCTCACGTCGCCGACGTGCACCAGCCCGTCAAAACCATCCTCGATCTCCACGAACGCGCCGAACTCGGCAATGTTGCGAACCTTGCCCGTAACCACCGTGCCCACCGGGTACTTCTCCGCAATCAGCAACCAGGGATCGGGCTGGGCCTGCTTCATTCCCAGAGAAACGCGGCGGTCGCTCGGCTTAATGTCCAGCACCACGACGTCAACCTCCTCGCCCACCTTGGCGAGTTTCGAAGGGTGCTGCACTTTCTTGTTCCAGCTCATTTCCGAGACGTGTACTAGGCCTTCAATCCCTTGTTCCAGTTCGACGAACACGCCGTAATCCACGACTCCGACAATCTTGCCCTTCACCTTGCCGCCTGCGGGATATTTCTCCGCCGCGCCGACCCAGGGATCCGGCGTCAACTGCTTCAGGCCCAAGGAAACGCGCTGTTTATCCTTGTCAAACTTCAGGATGATGACGTCGAGTTCCTGCTCCGGCTTTACCACGTCCGAAGGATGCTTCACGCGGCCCCAGCTCATATCCGTCAAATGCAGCAAGCCATCGATGCCCCCGAGGTCCACGAACGCGCCGTACTCCGTCACGTTCTTTACGTGACCGTGCACGATCTGGCCTTCGCTCAGCGTTTCCATCAGAGCCGCGCGCTTGGCGTGCAGTTCTTCCTCAAGCAACGCGCGCCGGCTCACCACTACGTTGCCGCGGCGGCGGTTTAGCTTGGTGACGCGCACGTGCACTTCCGTACCCACCAGGTTGTCCAGATTCTGCGCGGGCCGCAGGTCGTACTGTGACCCCGGCAGGAACGCGCGCACGCCGATATCCACCACCAGCCCGCCCTTAATGCGGTCCACCACCTTGCCGGTAATCGTCTCCTTGGCTTTGAACGCTGCGTCGATCTTTTCCCACGTCCTGCGGCGAAGCACCTTCTGGTACGACACGATCGCGTACCCGTCTTTGTGCTCACCTGTGGGCTGCACTTCAATCGTGCTGTCGGGGTCCGGACGCGGGATTTCCGTCTCGCTGAACTCCGCCGCAGGAATCAGCCCTTCCGTTTTTCCTCCCAGATCCACCACCACGCCATGTTCCGTGTACGCAACAACCTTGACCTCGATGATCTCGTTCGCCGCCGCCGCTTCCTGCTTCTCGTCGTACTGCTCCATCAGCTTGCTCATCTCTTCCGAGCCGGCCGCCTCCTCTGCGGCAGCCGCAGCATCGGCATCCGTTGCGTGCGCCTCGCTGTTCGCTTCGGCAGCTGCAGGAGCTTCGCCTTTGCCGGAAGAAACGTTCGCCTGTTCCGGTGCGGGCGCTGCATGTGTCTCTTGTCCGGAGTTCACAGCTTCGGCTTGTTCGCTTGGTGCAGGAGCTGTCGGTTCCGTCGCGCCATCTACACTTGAGTTTGTTTCGGTGTGCGTCCCGGTTGGAGTGGATTCGGCTTCGGGTGCGGGCACGGCAGCAGCCGCATTGGACAGGTTATCGTGGTCGGAAAACATGGTTGTTGGCCTCCGGAAGATTACTTCTTTTATGGCTGCCGCATTGCGGCCCCACGTTCAGTCGAATAAATTCCTTGCGGATTCCCTATCTGGGTTTAGTGCAAGGAGGTTAACCGCAGAGCGGTTACTTGGGACACAGTGCTGCGGGCGTCGATAACGCTGCAACCTCAAAAGGATACTCGCCGCCTCGCGCGCGTGTCAATGAACCGAATTGCCAAACTTATGCGCGGACCCGGCCAGCCTGCGTCTTTTCCCGCCGGAAATCGGGCGCGGAAACCTCAATAGTGCGGCACATTTCAAATAGTCGTGATCGCATGCGTTCACTAATTCGATCAGCGAGAGTCTCTTTTCGCGTCATAGCCCGCCTTCCGCTTGGCAAGAGAGCTTCCTTTTCTTCAGCCGTATCGAGGTAGTTGGTTGTGATGATTGTGCAGCGAGGGTGGCTTAAGTCACGCGAACCCTCAATGTATCTTGTGTTGAGAATATATCCGACAGTATCTCGAACCCAGTCAGAAGGTTTGATACAACCGAGATCATCAATTACAAGAACCTCGACAGAGAGAATCGGAGCAAGAAGGCGCATTTCAGTCGCTTCCGTTTCGGTGCTGTAACTCTGTTGGATCTCTCTTAGTAGAGCGCCATATTCGCAAAAATAGCCGCTGTGCCCACGCCTGATTAATTCCTTCAGTGCAGCTATCGCGAGATGTGTCTTTCCCACACCAGAGTTCCCCATGAACAGAAGTCCGGCTTGGTCACTGCCGGGATAATCGCGAACGAAGGACTGCGCAAAAAGCTTGGCCCACTTCAAGGATTCAGCCTGCTGCGATGTGTAAGTCTTACCGTCGGCAAGGTCCGTCACGTAACTCTCAAAATCGCAATGCTCGTAGCGCTTCGGAATCCGCGCGCGCTCCATCACCCGCTCGGCACGTTCCTGCATTCCGCAATCGCAGGCCACAGCCATTTTTCCTACTGAGCCGTCGCCCCGTGGCACCAACTTCCAGCCCGTTCCTTTGCACAATGGACAGTCTTCAAGAGCCATGCCTCACAGCATAAGGGCGAGCGCACTGCACGGCAAGTTGTCTGCTTTGGGAAACCTGTGGAAGGAACTGCTCTTTTCCAAAAACACGGACAACTGATAGCTGAAAACTGGTCACTTCGCCCTTACCGCGCCATCCTCGGCGTCGCACGCACAATCGCATGCCGCGGCACTCGCTCGTTCGTGTGTGAGGCGGCCACCCGCGACAACTCCTGCTGCACCACCTGCGCAAATTCTCCCATCTGCCGTTCCATCTCGATCATTTTCTCGCGCATGTTCAGAATGATTTCAATTCCCGCCAAGTTCACTCCCATGTCCCGCGCCAACGTCAGGATCACGTCGAGCCGCTCCAAATCGGAATCCGTGTACAGCCGCGTGTTGCCCCGCGAGCGCGACGGCTTCAACAAACCCACGCGCTCATACAGCCGTAGCGTCTGCGGATGCAGCTTGTAAATCTCTGCCACGGCGCTGATCATGTAGCCCGCCTTGGCCCGTTTTCTGGTTCGCACTGGCATAGCCTCTCTCTTACACTCCCGCCTTGCTGAACAAATCCTTTCGGGGATCCGCCGGCGCCACGCTCTCCAGTTCCTTCATCAAATTCCGCACGCGTTCATCGGTCGGCTGCGGCACGACCACCTGAATTTCCACGTACTGATCGCCTCTCGCGCCGTTTCTGGCGCTCGGAACCCCTTTTTCCTTCAGCCGCAGCGTTTTTCCGCTGTTTGTCCCCGGAGGAATCCGCACCACCGAGCGTCCATCCATGGTCGGCACTTCGATCTTGGCGCCCAGCGTCGCCTCGCTCACCGTCACCGGGACCTTCGTGTACAAATCATTGCCGCGTCTTTCGAAATACTCATGGGGCTTGACGACCACGCGCAAATACAAATCGCCCGCGGGTGCGCCCATCGTCCCGGCATTGCCCTTGCCCGGAACCCGCACGCGCCCGCCATTCGCGACTCCCGCCGGAATGCGCACATCGATCGTTTCCGTGCGCCGTACGCGCCCTTCGCCGCCGCACGTCCTGCAAGCGGTCCTTAATTTGCCGGTCCCGCCGCACCGCGTGCACGGCACGTTAAACCGCATCTTGCCCGCCGCTTGCTGGATCGTGCCCGTTCCATGGCACGTCGGGCACGTCTGCGGCGAGCCCACCGCCCCCGTTCCGTGGCACACGTCGCAAGCGTCCAAGCGCGTGATGGTAAGTTTCTTTACGGCTCCGCGCACAGCGTCCCAGAAATCGATCTCGATCTGGTATTCCAGGTCTCCGCCCGCTTCGTGTTCCGGTTCCATCCCGGAGCGCCCTTGGCCGCCGCCGAAAAACTGGCTGAAGAGATCTCGGAAACTCGACGCGCCTCCTGCTGCGCCCGTTCCGCCGCCGAAATCGAACCCGCCAAAATCAAAATTGACGTTCGCCCCTTCGTCGCCCGTTCCATAGCTCGGACCGGGCCCGCCCGGAGGAATGTTGTCGCTGTAGAAGCCGTACTGGTCGTACATCTGCCGCTTTTTTGAATCGGAAAGAACGTCGTAGGCTTCCTGCAACTGCTTGAATTTTTCTTCCGCGGATTTATCGCCGGGATTCAAATCGGGGTGATATTTCCGCGCCAGCTTGCGGAATGCAGTCCGAATATCTTTCGCGCTGGCCTTCCGCGGCACTCCCAGCAGTTCGTAATAATCGTGTTTTGTTGTCGTTGGCATGATTGCGCGTACTCTAGCGCCAATTTCTTAAGGGTTCGGCGCGCCCCGTTTTATGCTCTATCGCATCATCAAGAGCAGGAGGGGCGCAGCGTCCGGACAAGGCCCGGACAGGTGCTGCGCCCTTACTGGGCACGGCCTTAATTCGGCCGCTTGCTCTCGTCCACATCCACGTACTCGGCGTCAATGACGTCGCCCGGCTTTCCGCCTTTTGCGCCGCTGCCCGAACCGGTTGACGAGCCGCCGCTCGCGCCAGCTCCCGCAGCGCCGGCCTGTTCCGCGCCCCCGGCCGCCTGCGTCGTCTTGTACAGCTCTTCGGCGATCTTATGCAGCGAACGCTCCACGTTTTCCGTCGCAGATCGCAGCCGCGCCACGCCACCTTCGTTGATGGCCTTTTTCGCATCCTCAATCGCCTCTTCGGCCTTCTTCAGGTCCGCTTCAGCGATCTTCTCGCGGTTTTCGCGGATCATCTTCTCCGCCTGGTACATGATGCCGTCCAGCCGGTTACGTGCTTCCACCTCTTCCATCCGGCGGCGATCGTCTTCGCTGTGTGATTCCGCCTCTTGCCGCATCTTCTCAGCCTCTTCCTTGGTGAGGCCGCTCGACGCGGTGATGGTGATCTTCTGCTCCTTGTTCGTGGCCTTGTCCTTCGCATTGACGTTCAGGATGCCGTTGGCGTCAATATCAAACGTGACCTCGATCTGTGGCGTCCCGCGCGGAGCCGGCGGAATACCGTCCAGCTTGAATTTGCCGAGCGACCGATTGTCCGCAGCGAACTTCCGTTCGCCTTGCAATACGTGGATTTCCACGCCCGGCTGGTTGTCCGCCGCCGTCGAATACGTTTCCACTTTGCGCGTCGGAATCGTCGTGTTGCGTGGAATCTGCACGGTCATCACGCCTCCGAGCGTTTCCACACCCAAAGAGAGCGGCGTCACGTCCAGCAGCAGGATGTCCTTCACTTCGCCCGCCAGCACCGCGCCCTGAATCGCCGCGCCCACGGCCACGACTTCGTCCGGGTTTACGCCCTTGTGGGGTTCCTTCCCGGCGAAGAAGTTGCGTACCAGCGTCTGCACCTTGGGGATACGCGTCGACCCGCCCACCAGCACCACTTCCTGGATGTCGGTCGGCGACAGCTTTGCGTCCTCAAGCGCCTGCTTCACCGGCTTCATCGAGCGTTCGAGCAGATCGTTCATCAACTGCTCGAGGCGCGTGCGCGTCAGTTTTAACTGCATGTGGATGGGCCCGCTCGCCCCCGCAGTAATGAAAGGCAGGTTGATCTCCGTCTCCATCATCTGCGAAAGCTCAATCTTGGCCTTTTCCGCCGCTTCCTTCAGCCGTTGCAGCGCCATGCGGTCCTTACTCAGGTCAATGCTGTTCTCTTTCTTGAACTCATCGATGAGCCAGTCCACGATCCTCTGGTCAACGTCGTCGCCGCCCAAGTGCGTGTCGCCGTTCGTGGACTTCACCTCGACCACGCCGCTTCCCACTTCCAGCACGGAAATATCGAATGTGCCGCCGCCCAGGTCGTACACCGCGATTGTTTCGTCGCTCTTCTTGTCCAACCCATAGGCCAGCGCGGCCGCCGTCGGCTCGTTGATGATGCGCACCACTTCCATGCCGGCGATCTCGCCCGCCTGCTTGGTAGCCTGCCGCTGCGCGTCGTTGAAGTACGCGGGAACGGTGATCACCGCCTTCGTAACCTTTTCACCGAGAAAATCTTCCGCGGCCGCTTTCAGCTTGCCGAGGATCATCGCGGAAATCTCGGGCGGGCTGTAAGCTTTGCCGGAAATTTCCACACGCGCGTCCTGGTGCGGCCCCGCGACGACTTTGTACGGCACGCGCCGCATCTCTTCGGAAACTTCATCGTAGCGCCGGCCCATGAAGCGCTTAATCGAATACACCGTGTTTTCCGGATTCGTCACCGCTTGCCGCTTGGCTACTTGGCCGACCAGCCGTTCGCCCGTTTTGGTGATAGCCACAACCGAGGGTGTGGTCCGCGCGCCTTCCTGGTTGGGGATCACCACCGGCTCGCCGCCCTGCATCACTGCGACAACCGAGTTCGTCGTTCCCAGGTCAATTCCAATAATCTTGCCCATAACCGCCTTCCCTCCCTGAACCTTTGCAACTCTTCACTTCTCATGCATCCTGCTGAAATCAAGGCGAATCCAGCTCAGATTCGTCCCTCCAAGCCCAGCACGAAGGAGATTATACAAGTTGAGTGTATGTTTGTCAAGCTTTATGATTACGTCACTAATCCAAGCTATTTCAACAGCTTACGAACGAAGTTTTATCTTGACCGCGCTCAACCTTTTACTTTCACGCGAACCCTTCCGTGAGAAGTCGCATCTTATTGGTTCTTACGGTACTGGGGGTAGGAAAGCCCCGGATTCCGCCAACGACTTGGCTTTCTTTCCGTGCGTTTCGCGGTAGAATTCATTCCAGCACTTGCAACCACAGGGCAACTGGCCATCTCTGGAGGATCGTGTGGATCGGCGGCGCATTCTGGCGGGAATTTTCAGCGCGGCGTTACTGGGTTTGTGCGCGCTGTTGCTGCCATCCTTACACAGAACTACAGAGCCGTCTTCTCGATCGCTCCCACCAGTCGCACCCGTGCCGGAAAACGTGAACTCCTCTGCCAGTTCCGAACCGCCGATTTTGCCTTCACCGGTGGTGGCAGCGACGGCCGCTTCGCGGCCACCCTTGCCGCAATCCAATTCTTCTTCCGTCCCCGACATTGATCCTCACAAGGCTTTTGGTTCGAAGAGCGCCCCAGTAACGATGGAAGTCTTTAGCGACTTCCAGTGTCCGGCCTGCAAAACCCTTTTCAGCACCACCAATCGCCAGCTTATGGACAATTACGTCAGCACCGGCAAGGTTTACCTGATTCATCGCGATTTTCCGCTCCCGATGCACGCCTATTCGCGTGTGGCCGCGCGCTACGCTCGCGCTGCCGCACAGTTCGGCAAGGGCGAGGCAGTAGAACAGGCTCTCTTTCAGAATCAGGAGAAGTGGGAACAGAATGGCGACGTGGACGGCACCATCGCGGCGGTTCTCTCCGCGGCGGAAATGGCCAAGGTCCGCGCGCTCGTCAAGGGCGGCACGCTCGACGCCGCCATCGACAAGGATTACGCGCTAGGCCAGGTGTACCGCGTCAATCAAACGCCCACCACGGTTTTCCATTGCAAAGGTCAGACCTACCCCTACGCCGGTGTCATGAGCTACGACATTCTCAAGCAATTTCTCGATCAGCTGCTCAGTCAGTAGTAGCCTTGGTTTTGTAAACCAGATAGACCACGAAAATGATGCAATCCAGCCCATTCAATCTCCCCCGCGCGATCATCTGGATCGGACGCCTAGTCCTCGCCGGCATATTCATTTACGCAGGTTATTCCAAGATTTTCCTGCCCATCGTACATCCTCGCCCATCCATTGGAGCGGCTCTCATGTTCTTCGCGCTGCAAGTAGATTCATACCAACTGCTGCCACCGTGGGGCGTAAACTTCGTTGCGCATACCTTACCGTTTGCAGAAATTGCTCTCGGTTTCTTGCTCCTGATTGGCTGGCGGTTGCGCATCTGGGCCACCATCGTCACGCTGATCATGCTGGGGTTCTTTGCCGTCGTGGTGCGCTCCTACGCGCTGGGCTTGCAGATTAATTGCGGCTGCTTTGCCACTCCCGAACCGCTCACCATCAAAACAGTTTTCCGCGACGGTGGCCTCGCGGCACTGGCACTGCTGATGACAGTCTTCGCCTTCATCGAAGCCCGCAAGCCACACCCGTGGTCCGCCCCGGAGAAAGTTTGACACCCAATCGCTCCAATGAAAACGCTCGCCGAGTACCTTGACCTCGCCACGCAAGCCCATGGGCATCTTTGCGCCGGACAGGTCCTCGGGGTGCGCCTCGCGATGCTCGGCCTGCGCGAACTCGGCATCGAGGACCCCGTCGCCGAGCGCAAGCGTCTCGTCACCTACGTCGAAATCGACCGCTGCGTCACCGACGCTGTCGCGCTCGTCGCGAATTGCCGCCTCGGCAAGCGCGCCCTGAAATTCCGCGACTGGGGCAAAGTCGCCGCCACCTTCGTCGATCTAAAAACCGGCCGCGCGGTCCGCATCGCCGCGAAGGAATCTTCTAAGCAAACGGCCCGCGAAATGTTCCCCGGACTCGAAAAGGAGGCCGGCCAGCAAAAAGCCTACGCGCAACTTTCCGATGACGTTCTTTTCGACAAGCAATGGGTCAAGGTGAAAGTTGCGCCTGAAGATCTCCCCGGCTTCAAAGGCCCGCGTGTGGTCTGCGCCCAATGCGGCGAGGGAATCAACTTCAACCGTGAAGTCCTCGTCAACGGGCGCGCCCTCTGCCGCTCCTGCGCCGGCGAACGCTATTACGAGCGCTTGTAGCGCTTGTCTCACGGGCGTGATCCCGTTTCCCTCATACTGATTGTTCTTGGCTGCCAGCAGGTTGATCGCGGTGCTCTCGGCGAAGCTCGCCCAGACGAACGAACACGAACGCCAGCAGAGCGAAAACGAAAAACACGAGCAGCATCCAGGCAATCCCTTGAAGTGTCTCGATGGCTGTACGATAGATCTCGAAAACCCATCGGTCGAAACCGAGCGAGACTGTCTGGACTTCTCGGCCGCCGAGCATCGGGGTGATGTATTTCTCGAGATCACGAAGTTGCACGCCGGCGGACACTCCCACCACGAGAATCGCGAATTTCAGGTATTTCGACCAAGCGGCGCTGATTTCATCGGCGATGATGCGTCGCAACACACTGTCGATCGGCTTGGTGAACAAGCACATCACAACAAACGACACAAGAAGAGCCACAACGAAAGTAGCAAAGAGTAAAAAGAGGAACATGGGAGATCACCTCAAAGGCGATTCGTCGAATTCATCTGCAAACGAGGTTGCCGGGCGCTCGCAGCTTTCTACTATAAGGGATTCTCGTTCTGTTTCCTTCTGCATGACATCAAATCCCATGGAAGGAGTCTTTGCGATTCTTTTATGCGCTAAGATGATGATTTCATGCTGAGTCTGCCTCCGATCACGCTGCGCTTGCGCAGCTGGAAACTGATTGACCGCGTCGCGCTCGCCTTTCTTTTGCTTTGCTCCATCGTGCTGGGCGCGGCTTGCGGCTTGCTCTTCGTTTACGCCAGCGATCTGCCCGAAATTCGCGCGCTGGAGACCTATCGCCCCACGGTGGTCACCGAGATCTACGCCGATGACGGCCAGCTTGTCGGGAGCTTCGCGCTGCAGCGCCGCATCTTGATGACCTACGAGCAGTGTCCGAGGGTCCTCTACAACGCCGTCCTCGCCATCGAGGACCAGCACTTCGAGGAGCACTGGGGAATCGACTTTCCGCGCATCTTCAGCGCCGCTTTCCGAAATCTCGTGAAGCGCCGCATCACCGGCGGCGCCAGCACCATCAGCATGCAGCTGGCCGGCAATCTCTTTCTCGACCGCAGCGACCGCAGCTTCCGCCGCAAAATGCAAGAAATGCTTCTGGCGCTGCAAATCGAGCGGCGCTACACGAAGCCGCAAATCTTCACCATGTACGCCAATCAGGTGTACCTCGCGCACGGCAATTACGGCTTCGCTGCCGCCGCACAATTCTATTTCGGCAAACCGGTAACGGATCTGAGAGTCCAGGAAGCGGCGCTCCTCGCCGGCATGGTCAACGGCCCGAAATTCTCGCCACTCTCCAATCCGGAAGCTGCGCTGGCGCGCCGCAATCTGGTGATCCATCGCATGGAAGAGGAAGGGAAAATAACGCCCGCAGAAGAAGCGGCCGCCAGAAAATCGCCGCTCGGCCTGCACATTCAATATCCGCGCAACGACCTCGCGCCATACTTTTTCGAAGATATCCGCAAGTATCTCGAAGCCACTTACGGCACGGAAGCCGTCCACGAGCGCGGCTTGCGTGTTTACACCACGCTGAACATCAACATGCAGCGGGTCGCCAATCAGGCTCTTCGCGATGGTTTGCACAGTTACGAACGCCGCCACGGATGGAAAGGAAACTTGCCCAATGTTTTGCGGGACAATCTCGGAAAGCTCGACACCTACGAAGACGACGACTGGCACCACGCCATCGAAAAGGGAAGTTACGTCACCGGCTTGGTCCTCAGCGTCGAGGAAAAAAACGCGATCATCAAGATCGGGCCTTACCGCGCGATTCTCTCCTCCGGCGATTTCGCCTGGACGGGCCGCAAGAAACCAGCCGATTTACTGAAAGTCGGCGACCTTGCGCAATTCTCCATTCAGGAACTGCGCGACACCACGGTTCGCGTGCAGCTCGAACAGCAGCCCGGCCCGCAGGGTGCGCTGCTTGCGATCGACAATGCCACCGGCGAAATCAAAGCCATGGTCGGCGGCTACAGCTTTGAAGATTCAAAATTCAACCGCGCGACACAAGCGGTTCGCCAGGTCGGCAGCTCTTTCAAGGTTTATGTGTATGCCGACGCGCTCGAGAAAGGCGCCTCGCCGTTTGACACCATCGTGGACACGCCTTTTACCGCCATCAGCGGCGGACAGCCCTATTCGCCTCGCAATTACGATGAAAGATTTGAAGGCACCATCACGCTGCGGCGCGCCCTGGCCGGCTCGCGCAACGTTCCCGCGGTGAAGCTTGCAGAAAAGGTCGGAATCAACACGGTCGTGGATATGGCCAAGCGCTTCGGAATCACCACCCCGCTTCCACCCTACCTGCCGCTGGCCCTCGGCGCCGCGGACATGAGGCTCGTCGAGCACGTCTCTGCGTTCACTGTTTTCCCGAACGACGGCATTCGCATTGACCCGCACATGATTCGCCGCGTCACCAGCTACGACGGCGCGCTGCTTGAAGAATCGCATCCTGAAGTGCACGACGTCCTTTCACCGGACGTGGCCCGCACCATGACCGCCATGCTCGAGGAAGTCATCCAATTCGGCACCGCCGTCCAGGCCAAAGCTCTGGGCCGCCCCGCCGCCGGCAAAACCGGAACCACGCAGGACTACACCGATGCCTGGTTTGTGGGTTTCACTCCGCAGCTCACCGCCGGCGCGTGGGTGGGCTTCGACGACAAGCAAGTCTCACTCGGCAAGCGAGAAACTGGGGCGCGGGCGGCACTTCCCATTTGGCTCGAATTCATGCAGGGCGCACTGGCAGGAACACCCGTGACGGATTTTCCGAATGTTGTCCCACTCGAGCAACAGGTCGCCGAGCATCACGTTAACGTAGACACTCCTGACACCGCTCCCACGGAGGACGAGCCTGCCGCGCCCAAGGAGAAACCGCCAGCCGCACCGCCTCCCACGAAAACCAGGACGGGAAATGCGACCAAAACTCCGTAGTGGCGCCGAGCCTGCGCCGAACAGAATGTTTCGTGCCATGCAGAAGGCGCTATTTTCCCGCGAAAATGGCGGATAGGTTCCGAGAAGTTCTTCCGTTAGTTTTACCCACGAAATGGGTCCCAACCTCTAGGAATCAGGGGCTGCTCACGTCCATCGGCCCGAATCATAACAGGCCTCTGACCTCGAGTGATTTCACCAATCGCAGTGAGGGGAATGCCCCGAAATCGCCGGGGTATCCGGTTCATAAAGCGTCTGGGAGCGGTGAAGAGCAATTCATAGTCATCCCCACCGTGCAAAGCTAGTTGAAGGAGGTCGAGCGCTTGCTTGCCATGAACGGCCGGTTTCTTTACCAACGGGATCTTTGCGCTCTCCACGCGCGCCCCGACTCCACTGGCAGCACACAGCCGTGGGAGATCGCTGGACAACCCGTCGGAGAGGTCCATCATCGCTGTCGCCAAGCCTCTTTTCACCAGC
>Ga0209180_10000739_pt1 | contig 15476 bp, 16 predicted proteins | sample CZO8metaG_3_FD_188355 | JGI IMG/M metagenome (GOLD analysis project Ga0209180, IMG submission 188355) | Vadose zone soil microbial communities from the Eel River Critical Zone Observatory, Northern California, USA - CZOApr15con2H2.8 metaG... | ecosystem: Environmental > Terrestrial > Soil >...
CGCGTAATGGCCACGCGCGCCGCCTCGATCTGCCGGTCGGTGATCCAGGCGGGCTCGAGCGCCTTCAGGCCGTACTCACCGAAGGAGAGTTCGCCGCCGCGCCAAGCCTTGCCGCGGCGCCGGCCGCGCTGCTGCTTGCGGTACTTCACTTTTTTCGGCATTAACATGATCAGTTATCCGTTATCCCGCCGGCCAAAGCCTCGCCTCTATGCTTTCATCGCAGGGGTCTGGCCGCGCTGCGGAATGCTTTCACCCTGATAGACCCAGCACTTCACGCCAATCACGCCGTAGGTGGTGTAGGCCTGCGCAAAGCCGAAATCAATGTCCGCGCGCAGGGTCTGCAGCGGCAGCCGGCCCTGCAGATACCACTCCTTGCGGGCGATTTCGGCACCGTTCAACCGGCCGGCAACGCGCACCTTGATCCCCTTGCAGCCAAAGCGCAGAGCCGAGTCCACCGCCTTGCGCATCGCACGGCGAAAGGCCACGCGCTTCTCCAGTTGCAGGGCGATCGATTCGGACACGAGTTGCGCATCGAGCTCCGGCCGGTGCACTTCCTGGATATCAATGTGCACCTCGCGGCGGGTCCGCTTTTGTATTTCATTCTTCAGCTTATCGATCTCCGCGCCCTTGCGCCCGATGATGATGCCCGGGCGCGCCGTATAAATGCGGATAACCAGCTTATTGGCGGCGCGCTCGATATCAATCGAGCTCACCCCCGCCGAGCGCAACCGGTCCTTGAGCTGCCGGCGGAGCGCGACGTCTTCGTGTAGCAGGTCGGCGTAGTCGCGGTGGGCGAACCAGCGCGATTTCCACATCTTGTTGTAGCCCAGCCGGAACCCGTACGGATGCGTCTTTTGACCCAATGTCCCCTCCTACTTCTTCGACTTCTTGGTTGCGGGCTTCTTGCCCGCCAGCGCCCGACGGGCCTTCTTCACCGCGCCCTTAACGCCCTTGTGCGCTTCGGCTTCGGCCGCAGCCGCCGCGGCACGCTCCTGAGCGGCCAAGTGGTGCTCGGCCACCGCCACAACGATGTGGCTGGTGCGCTTCTGATAGCGGAAGGCGCGGCCCATCGGCGCGGGGCGCAGCCGCTTCCAGCGCGACCCCTCATTCACAAAACACCGCGAGACAAACAGACGGTCGACGTCGAGCGATTCCCCGGCGTCTTCCGCCTTTCGCTCGGCATTGGCGATGGCGCTGAGCAGAACCTTTTCGATGTCGCGGGCGGCGCGCTTCCGCGTATAGCGCAGAATCTGCAACGCATACTCGGCCTTTTGGCCGCGGATCAGGTCCACCACCAACCGCACCTTTTGCGGCGACATCCGAACGTGCTTCGCCATGGCGTGGGCTTCGATTGCCGCTGTGGCAGAAGGTTGCGTAGCCATCGGTTATGCCTTTGGCGGAGCCGGCGCCGTGCCGCCGCCTGCCGGAGCGGCACCCGCAGGGGCCGGAGCGCCCGGAAGCGGAGCGGCGCCGGCCGCCCTTTCCAGCGCGGCTCTCACCGCGTGCCCCTTGAAGGTGCGCGTGGGCGCGAACTCGCCCAGCTTGTGCCCGACCATCTGCTCGGTGACGTACACCGGGATGAATTTCTTGCCATTGTGCACGGCGATCGTGTGACCCACCATCTCGGGGAGGATCGTCGAGCGGCGCGACCACGTCTTGATGACCTTCTTTTCGTTGCGCGAGTTGAGCGCGTCCACCTTCTCGCGCAAATGGTCATCTACAAACGGTCCCTTTTTGAGCGATCGGGGCATCGATTCCTCTACTCCTCAACCCGGCGCAGCTTGATCCACTGTGCCCGCCGCAGCTTACGGAAACCCCGCACCGGCCCGGGAACGCGGTGCGAGAGCGGGCAGAACGGGCAGACAAAGCGCGTGCCCTGCGCGTTGGGCGATTTTTCGACGGTGACCGCCCAGCCGGCTTTGCACAGCCGGTAAAGAACGATCTGCGGCGTGGCCAGGGTGGCCTTCTGTGCCGGCTTGACTGCCTTCGTCGGGCGCTGGGCCGCGGCGGACTTGCGGGCGCGATTGGTGCGCCGCGCAGCCGCACGTGTTGATCGGGATGCTCTCATCGTTTTGCTCTCAAGTACCCGCCGCGCCGGGTTCATTTACTGACTCCTCCAAAATCCTTCCTCGCCTCAGGGCTTGCGACGCTCCACAATGACTTTGTCAGAACGCCGGTTGCTGCGCGTCTTGGCTCCCAGGGTCGGAAAACCCCAGGGCGTCTGCGGGTGGTTGCCCTTGACGCGGCCTTCGCCGCCGCCGTGCGGGTGATCCACCGGATTCATGGCCACACCACGCACCGTCGGACGTTTCCCGTGCCAGCGGGTGCGTCCCGCCTTGCCGTAGGTTACGTTTTCGTGGTCGAGATTGCCGACCTGGCCGATTGTAGCCATGCAGTCGAGCGCAAACTTGCGCACCTCGCCCGAGGGCAGCTTTACCAGCGCGATCTCGCCTTCCTTGCTCAGCAGTTGCGCGGCGCCGCCCGCAGCGCGCACCACCTGGCCACCCTTGCCAGGGTGCAGCTCGAGGTTATGCACCTGCGTGCCGGGCGGGATGAAACGAATCGGCAGCGCGTTGCCGGGCAGGATGTCGGCGCCGGCGCCTGTCAGCACCGTCATGCCGACCTCCAGGCCGTTGGGGTGCAGGATGTAGCGCTTCTCCCCGTCGGAGTAGTGCAGCAGCGCGAGCCGCGCCGAGCGGTTCGGGTCGTATTCGATGGCCGCGACGCGCGCCGGAATACCCACTTTGTCCCGGCGGAAGTCGATGGCGCGATACTGGCGCTTGTGACCGCCTCCGCGGTGCCACACGGTGATTTCGCCGTGGGCGTTGCGCCCCCCGGAGCGCTTCTTCGGCTCGGTGAGCGATTTTTCGGGGCGCTCCTTGGTCACCTCGCTCTTGTCGAGCATGGTGACGAAGCGCCGCGACGCTGTATACGGGTTGAAGCTTTTCAGCGCCATCATTTCCTCACTTGGCACGCCCCGCGGGTTCCCGCCCCGGTCTGCCCGCTGCGGCGGACCTGCCGGAGCCGAAATCGCGGGCTAGATATTCTCTGCGTACTCGATCATCTTTTCACCGGCCGCCAACTTGACGTAGGCTTTCTTCCAGTCGCGCCGGTAACCTTCGGCACGGCCGCGGCGGCGAAACTTACCGTGAAAATTCGCCGTGCGCACGGCGGCGACCTTCACCTTAAAAATCTTCTGCACCGCTTCCTTGATCTGCGTCTTGGTAGCGCCAGCGGCGACCTCGAACACTACGGTGTGCTGGGTCTCCTTCACCCCGAGTCCCTTCTCAGTGATGATCGGTCGGCGAATAATCTGATAGACGGTGGCAGCCATGGCTATTCCTTGCCCTTTTTCTTCGGTGACGTCTTCCGCAGAGCACGAGGCTTCTTCGCCGACGCTGCTTTGGCCTCCGGCGCAGCCGCCTTGGTCGGCTTGGCATCTGCAGCGGGAGCGGCCTCACCCTTCGGACCGAGCGTGGTACCAAGCTTTATGGCGGCGTCCTTCGAAATCATCAGCCGGTCGTGCCGCATCAAGTCGTATGGCTGCAGCGCCGAGGGCGAAACCAGCTTGACGCCATCCAAGTTGCGGCTGGCAAGCTCCAGGTTGCGGTTGGCCGCGGTTTCCACCAGCAGCACCGTATGCGCATCGCCCGACAGGCGGTCTAGCACCTGGCGGAAGGCCTTGGTCTTGTGTGATTCGAGCGCCCAGGCCTCCACGATCGCGAGTTTCTGGTCGGCGAGTTTGGCCGAAAGCGCCGAGCGCAGCGCGCCGAGCAGCATCTTGCGCGGCAGCCGATAGGCGTAGCTGCGCGGCTGCGGGCCATGCACGGTGCCACCCTTGCGCCAGATGGACGATCGGATCGAGCCGACGCGGGCGCGGCCGGTGCCCTTCTGCCGCCACAGCTTCCGGCCCGAGCCGGAGACCTCGCCGCGGCCCTTGGTCTTGTGCGTGCCGGCGCGCTGGCCCGCCAAGTACCACCTCACGGTTTCGTGCAGCAGATGCGGGTTCACTTTTGCGGCAAACACCGCGTCGGCGAGCTCCAGCTCGCCGACCTTCTTGCCTTCCAGATTCAATATGTCCACAACCGGCATCGGTGTCTCGCTCTTCTCTATTTGGCCGGGCGGGCCTTGCGGATCACGATATAGGCTCCGTTCGGGCCCGGCACCGCGCCCCGCACCAGCAGGAGGTTTTCTTCGGCGTCCACTTTCACCACGCGCAGGTTTTTCACCGTGACGCGCTGGTGCCCCATGTGCCCGGGGCCATGCTGCCCCGGCCAGACGCGTGACGGGAACGAGCTGGCGCCGATTCCGCCCGGCGCGCGGTGGAACATCGAGCCGTGCGTGGCATCGCCGCCTCGGAAGTGCCAACGCTTGACGCCGCCCTGAAAGCCTTTGCCCTTGCTGATGCCGGTAACGTCGACGAACTCGCCCGGCTGGAAGCGGTCCACCAGAACGCGGTCGCCGACCTTGGTTTCCTCGGCCGATTCCTCCAGCCGCAGCTCGCGCAGCAGGCGCAGCGGCGCCACATTGGCCTTCTTGAAGTGGCCGGTCATGGGCTTGTTGACGCGCTGCGGCTTGATGAATTCAACCAGCCCAAGCTGCACGGCGTCGTAGCCGTCTTTCTGCTTTGTGCGGCGCTGTACCACCACGCACGGGCCGGCCTGCAGCACGGTGCATGGCACCGCGGTGCCGTCTTCGGCGAACACCTGCGCCATGCCCAGCTTGATCCCCAGTATCCCGTTAACCGCCATGGAGGTCGTTGTGCTCCTCGCCTGCCTACTTGTTCGCGTGCTCGCGCCCGAAGGCCTTGATCTCCACATCCACGCCCGGCGGCAGGTCGAGCTTCATCAGCGCGTCCACCGTATCCGGGGTGGGATCGAGAATATCGATCAGCCGTTTGTGCGTGCGCATCTCAAACTGCTCGCGGGACTTCTTATCGACGTGCGGCGAGCGCAGCACCGTCCACCGGTTGATCGTGGTGGGCAGCGGAATCGGCCCGGCCACTTCCGCGCCGGTGCGCTTGGCGGTCTCCACAATCTCCCGGGTCGATTGGTCCAGGATGCGGTGGTCGTACGCTTTCAGGCGGATGCGAATTTTTTCTCCGGCTGGCATCGGATTACTCGACGATCTCGCTGACGGCGCCCTTCGCTCCCTCGACTGAACTCGGGGCAAGCAAGCTCAGGGCAAGCCGGCGCCAAGGGCGGGCGTTTAAGGTTTGTGTTCTCATTATTCGACTATCTCCGCCACCGCGCCGGCGCCGACGGTATGGCCGCCTTCGCGGATAGCGAAGCGCAGCCCCTTCTCCAGCGCCACCGGGGTGATCAACTGGATCTCCATCGATACGTTGTCCCCCGGCATCACCATCTCCACCCCGGTCGGCAGCTTCACGTCTCCGGTCACGTCGGTGGTCCGGAAGTAGAACTGCGGCCGGTAGCCGGTGAAAAACGGCGTGTGCCGACCCCCCTCTTCCTTCGTCAGCACGTACGCCTCGGCCTTGAACTTCGTGTGCGGCGTGATCGAACCCGGCTTGCACACCACCTGCCCACGTTCCACTTCTTCCTTCTCCGTCCCCCGCAGCAGCAATCCCACGTTGTCCCCCGCCAGCCCTTCGTCCAACAGCTTGCGGAACATCTCCACCCCGGTGACCACTCGCTTCAGCGTCGGACGGAAGCCCACAATCTCTATCTCTTCCCCGACCTTCACCTTCCCCCGCTCCACCCGGCCCGTCACCACCGTCCCCCGGCCCGAGATCGAGAAAATGTCTTCAATCGGCATGGCAAACGGCTTGTCCACGTCCCGCTGCGGCAACGGCACATTCTTGTCCACCGCCTCCATCAGCTCCAGCACCGACTTCTCCCACTGGGGGTCTCCCTCCAGCGCCTTCAGCGCCGACCCCCGCACCACCGGCACTTTGTCCCCAGGAAACTGGTAGGTCTTCAGCAGTTCGCGCACCTCCAGCTCCACCAACTCCAATAGCTCCGGGTCCTCCACCATGTCGCACTTGTTCAGAAACACCACGATGTACGGCACACCCACCTGCCGCGCCAGCAGAATGTGCTCGCGGGTCTGCGGCATCGGCCCGTCGGTCGCCGCCACCACCAGAATCGCCCCGTCCATCTGCGCCGCCCCGGTGATCATGTTCTTGATGTAGTCGGCGTGCCCCGGACAGTCGATGTGCGCGTAGTGGCGGTTCGCGGTCTCGTACTCCACGTGCGCCACCGCGATGGTGATCCCGCGCTCCCGCTCCTCCGGCGCGTTGTCAATCGTGTCGAACGACCGGTACTGCACCTTCGGGTTGGTCTTCGCCAACACCTTGGTGATCGCCGCGGTCAAAGTCGTCTTCCCGTGGTCAATGTGACCGATCGTCCCAATGTTGACGTGCGGCTTGCTCCGTTCAAATTTTTCCTTCGCCATTTCTGCGTCTGCTCCTCAGTGAATCTAGGTCAACTTAAGATTTCAAACGCAAGTGCGTACCGTTCCTCAGATCCGCGCCGCCCGCAATCTCTGCGTCAATCTGCTTTCTAGCGCGGTCCATAACCTCTTCCTGTGAAAGTTTTCCGACGACAAGAGGCGCCCAGACGGTAACTTCGCTGCTGTCATTGATTCGGAATCTGTAGCCCACCGTCGCGCGAGCCCCTCCGCTTGGAGCAGCAGCCGTAGCGTTTCCGACGAATTCAATTTTGTGCCTTACGCCTACCATTGATTACCTCACCGCCCGGCCGGTGGCCTTGGCCACAACTTCCTCGGCAACCGACGCGGGCGCCTCCGCGTAGTGCGAAAAATGCATGGTGAAACTGGCGCGGCCCTGGGTGCGGCTGCGCAGGTCGGTGGCATAACCGAACATCTCAGCCAGCGGCACCTCGGCACGGATAATCTGGCTGCCGGCGCGCGATTCCGAGCCCTGCACGTGAGCGCGGCGGGAGTTCAGGTCGCCGTACACCTGTTTCATATACTCATCCGGGACGACTACCTCGACGCGCATCACCGGCTCGAGCAGCGTCGGGCTGGCCCTCTGGCAGGCGTCCTTAAAGGCCATCGAGCCGGCAATCTTGAACGCCATCTCCGAGCTATCCACCTCGTGGTAGCTGCCGTCGGTCAGCACCACAGCGACGTCCACCATCTCGTAACCGGCGAGTATCCCGGTCTCCATAGCTTCGCGGATGCCCGCGTCAATCGGCGGGATGAACTCCTTGGGGATAGCGCCGCCGATAATCTTGTCAATGAACAGCAGCCGGTGCTCCTTATCGAAGCGCCACTTCCCGCCCGACCCAGCCACTTGCTTTGCCAGGGCGTCCAGCTCATCAGTGGACAGTTCGCGCATGTCTTCGTGGCTGGCGCTCGGCAGCGGGTGAACCTCGATCCGGCAGTGGCCGTACTGGCCGCGGCCGCCGGTCTGACGGATGTACTTGCCCTCGGCCTCGGCCTTGCGGCGGATGGTCTCGCGATAGGCCACCTGCGGCCGGCCCACGCTGGCCTGCACGCCGAACTCGCGCAGCAGGCGGTCCACGATGATCTCCAGATGGAGCTCGCCCATGCCGGAGATCAGCGTCTGGCCGGTATCCGGGTCGGTGTGCACGCGGAAGGTCGGATCCTCCTGCACCAACCTGCCCAGCGCCTGGCCGAGCTTGTCCTGGTCGGCCTTGGTCTTCGGTTCGATGGCCACGGAGATGACCGGCGCGGGGAATTCGATGGACTCCAGCACGACGGGCTTGTCCTCATCGCAAAGGGTGTCGCCGGTTGAAACGCTTTTCAGCCCGACGCACGCGGCGATGTCGCCGGCGTAAACGGCGTCGATCTCCTCGCGTTTGTTGGCGTGCATGCGCAGCAGGCGGCCGATGCGTTCGCGGGTGCGGCGAGTGGAGTTGTAAACGTAGCTGCCGGACTTGAGGACGCCGGAATAGACGCGGATGTAGGTCAGGTGACCGACGTAGGGGTCGGACATGATCTTGAACGCCAGCGCTGAAAACGGCTGGTCATCGCTGGCACGGCGCAGCACCGGCTCGATGCCGTCGCTGGTGGAGCCTTCGACAGGCGGCACATCCATCGGCGAGGGCAGGAAATCCACGATGGCGTCGAGCAGCGGTTGGATGCCCTTGTTCTTAAACGCCGAGCCGGCGACCACCGGCACCAGCTTGAGCGCAATGGTGGAGCGGCGAATCGAGGCGCGCAGCTCCTCCGGAGTGAGCGTGTGCTCTTGGACGTATCTATTCAGCACGAGGTCGTCGTGCTCGGCGATGTATTCGACCACTTTCTCGCGGTGCTCGCGGTAGAACTCCGGGCTGATCGCTGAAGCCTTGAGCGCCGCGACAACCTCCGGGCGCTCCTTCAGGAATGCGGGGTCCCACAACTTTTCAAGCTCGAGGAGCTCGTATTTCGCGCCGAGGGTCTCTTCCTTCCAGACGATGGCTTTCTGTTCGATGAAATCAATGCAGCCGATGAAAGTGTCTTCCTTGCCGAGGGGAAATTGCAGGGGAACAGGGTGGGCACCGAGTCGCTGCCGCATCGAGCGAATGCAGTGGTCAAAGTCGGCGCCGACGCGGTCCATTTTGTTCACGAAGGCGAGACGCGGCACGCGGTACTTGTCGGCCTGGCGCCACACGGTTTCCGATTGCGGCTGGACGCCGGCGACGGCGTCGAAAATGGCCACCGCGCCATCAAGTACGCGCAGCGAGCGCTCCACCTCGACGGTGAAGTCCACATGCCCCGGGGTGTCGATGATGTTGATGCAGTAGTCCTTGCCAAACCGCTTCCAGGATGTGGTGGTGGCGGCCGAGGTGATGGTGATGCCGCGCTCGCGCTCCTGCTCCATCCAGTCCATCGTGGCGGTGCCTTCGTCCACCTCGCCGATCTTGTAGGTCACACCCGTGTAGAACAGGATGCGCTCGGTCGAAGTGGTCTTCCCGGCGTCAATGTGCGCCATGATGCCGATGTTGCGCGTCTCGTCGAGTTTGGTCTGTCGTGGCATGGTCCTTACCAGCGGTAGTGGGCGAAGGCCTTGTTGGCCTCAGCCATACGGTGCACGTCCTCCTTTTTCTTCATCGCGCCGCCGCGGTTGTTTGCGGCGTCCAAGAGCTCCTCGGCCAGCTTGTCAACCATGGTCTTCCCGGCGCGGCTGCGCGCGTACAGCAACAGCCAACGGATGGCCAGCGACTGCCGGCGGAAGGGGTTGACCTCGACCGGCACCTGGTAGTTGGCGCCACCCACGCGACGCGTTTTGACCTCGAGCACTGGTTTGACGTTCTCCACCGCTTTCTTAAAAATCTTGAGCGGATCGTCGTTTGACTTCTTGGCAATCTGGTCCATTGCCGCGTAGAAGATGCGCTGCGCGGTGGAGCGTTTGCCGTCCCACATCATCGAGCTGATAAATTTCTGCACCAGGTCGCTGCCGTACACCGAGTCCGGCGGCACTTGGCGGCGAGCGACCCATCCTTTGCGCGGCATCGCTGACCTCTCCTATTTCTGTGCGGCCTTGGGCCGCTTGGCGCCGTACTTCGAGCGCCCCTGCTTGCGGTTCTCCACCCCGGCCGCGTCCAGCGTGCCGCGGATGATGTGGTAGCGCACGCCGGGTAGGTCTTTCACACGGCCTCCCCGAACCAGCACGATGGAGTGCTCCTGCAGGTTGTGGCCGATGCCGGGGATGTAGGTGGTGACCTCAATCCCATTGGTCAGCCGAGCGCGCGCCACCTTGCGCAGCGCCGAGTTGGGCTTCTTCGGCGTCTGCGTATAGACGCGGATACAGACCCCGCGCTTTTCCGGACAGCCTTGCAGCGCGGGCGACTTCGTCTTCGAGCGGATCTGGTCGCGCCCCTGGCGAACTAATTGCGCAAACGTCGGCACGGCTCTCCCTCAATCGAGCAAAAATTCACTCCGTTGCCTGCGCCTGCGATCAGGCAAACGCAGGGTATCCTGGTTTCGGAACAGAAAGGGCCAGCAGCGACTTCGGAGGAACCGCCAAGAAACTCCGCACCGGTACCAGCCGGGCGAGCATTGCAACTGGTCACAGCAGAGAGGCTTACTCGGCTTTGCGGGGCTAGCGCCCCATTCCGGCCGCTCTCCTGTCCCGTTCCGTCTTTCTATGTTCCGGGGCGGGAGACCTTCCCTTTCACAAACAGGGCCAATTTCCCCCTGACAAAACCGCAAGTATAAAGAAGAAGTCTTGTGGTGTCAAACAAAAACGCGCGGCCGGGGGGCGGAAAAACTTTCGCTTCATCTTCGCCTTAGAGGCGTTGCGACTAGGCCGCTGCCCCCCACCTAGGTCCGATAGGCACGCCCACGATGGACAGCTATCCATAAACGCTTTATTTTCTGATGCTTAGACAGGCCGTGTTTCCGACTTTACCGCCTGGGAACTATCCCCTACACTCAAGGTGTGACCGTACGACCGGACAAATTATTGTCGAGACATCGCGCCGTGGCCGCGTTCGGGATAGTGGCGCTGTTTGCTTCAGTCGCCATCACGCAACAAAATCCGAAGCCCAGAGAACCGGCTGCCCCAACCACCGCGCGGGACCAGACCGATTATTCGCAAGAGCCGTTCGTCATCGAGCAGTACCACACCCAGGCGCGCTTTGAGAACGACGGCACGGGCCGCCGCGAGTTGCAGGTGCGCATCCGGGTGCAGAGCGAGGCGGGCGTGCAGCAGTTGGGCCAGCTCGTATTCGGCTACAACTCCGCGAATGAGCGGCTGGAGATTGACTCGGTCACGGTATACAAGGCCGACGGCAGCACCACCTCGGCTCCGGCGGACGCGGTGCAGGACATGACCGCGCCGGTGGCGCGGGACGCTCCCGTTTACACCGACTTCCGGCAGAAGCACGTAACCGTGCCCGGGCTGCGGCCGGGAGAAATACTCGCCTACCACATCACCACCCGCACCCACACTCCGCTTGCCCGCGGACAGTTCTGGCTGGAATACGAATTCATCAAAGAGGCCATCGTGCTTGACGAGCGGCTGGAGGTGGATGTCCCCCGCAATCGGGCCATCAAGCTGAAGACGCAGCCAAGCCTCGTACCCGCCGTCACAGAAGAAGGCGACCGGCGCATTTATCGCTGGAAAAGCTCCAATCTTAAACGCGAAACCGAAGAGGATGCCAAACCCAAGAAGCGGCAGCGGAACAAGCCCGAGCCGCCGGCGATCCAAATGACGACGTTTCAGAACTGGGATGAGGTCGGCCGGTGGTACGCGCCGCTCGAGCGCGAGCGCGCCACGCCCACCGCCCCGATCCAGGCCAAGGCCGAGGAGCTAGTGAGGGGGCGCGCGACCGACGCTGAGAAAATCGAGGCGCTCTACGACTTCGTGGCCAAGAATTTCCGCTACGTCAGCCTTTCGTTCGGCCTCGGACGTTACCAACCGCACGCCGCAGCCGAGGTACTCGCGAACCAGTACGGCGATTGCAAGGACAAACACGTCTTGCTGGCGGCCCTGGCGCAGGCAATTGGGTTCCGCGCTTATCCGGCGTTGATCTCTTCCTCGCGCAAGATCGACCCGGAGGTGCCTTCGCCCTCGCAGTTCGACCATGTCATCACCGTCATCCCGGTGGGGCAGGAATGGCTCTGGATGGATTCGACCACCGAGGTCGCCCCGTTCCGGCTGCTCTCTGCGAAGCTGCGTAATAAGAAGGCGCTGGTAATCCCGACCGGAGCCGAGGTCGGCGGCGCTGCGCGCCTAGTAGACACGCCGGCCGATCCGCCCTTCGCCGCTACGCAGCGCGTGCAGGTGGAAGGCGTGCTCAGCGAGCTCGGCAAGCTGACCGCGAGCGTGCGCTACACCCTCCGCGGCGACAATGAGCTGGAACTGCGCATCGCGTTCCGCCAGACGCCGCAGAAGCAGTGGAAGCAGCTCGGGCAGTTGCTGGCGGCTTCGGACGGCTTTCGCGGCGAAGTGACCGACGTGAAAACCAGCGACCCGGCGGCCACCCGGGATCCTTTCCAGGTCGAATACGGCATCGCGCAGGGCAATTATCTCGACTGGTCAAAGAATAAGTCGCAGCTCGTTCTGCCGCTGCCGTCGGTCGGCCTGCCCGAACTCCCCGAGGCGGACGATACGGCCGAGGCCGACGCCGAACCACTCGAGCTGGGCTCGCCGCTCGACGTTTTCACTCGCGTGCAACTCGATCTCCCGTCCAACTTTGGTGCGCGTGCTCCGGTCGCTGTGGCCGTGATGCGCGACTACGCCGAGTATCGCTCAAGCTATTCGGTGCAAGGCCATCGCGTCACCGGTGAGCGCACACTGCGCTTCCGGATGCGCGAGCTGCCGGCTGCACGCGCCCACGACTTTTTGGCTTTTGCCCGCGCTGTCCGCGCCGATGAAGGGCAACTGCTCGCGATTGAAAGCACCGCAGTGGGCGCGCCAGCGATCCCCGCATCGGCCAAGGTGGAGGAGTTGTATGAAGCGGGCATCGCAGCGCTCCGGAACGGCAATTTCCGGGCCGCCGTGGAGCTGCTCGAGCGCGTGGTTCAGTTGGAGCCCAAGCACAAGCGCGCCTGGAACGACCTCGGGCGCGCCTATTCGGTCCAGTCGCAGTGGGCCAAGGCGGTAGAGGCATTCCGCAGACAGCTTGAAGTAAACCCGTACGACGACCAGGCAAATCTCCTGCTCGGGCTGGTCTACGGGCAACAGCAAAAGTACGGGGAGGCCGTCGAGGCTCTCAGAAAACAGCTCGAGTTGAACCCACTCGACGCCCAGGCCCATGCGACGCTCGGCTTGGTATACGTGGAATGGCGGAAGTTCGCCGAGGCGGTACCGGAACTCGAGAAGGCGGTCACGCTCGCCCCGGAGAACGCCGGGCTGTACGTCGGCCTCGGCCATGCCTTCTTGAGCCTGGACCAAGGAGACAAAGCGCTGGAGGCGTTTGACAAGGCGGTGGAGCTGGCACCCACCCCGACAGTTTGGAACAACGTGGCCTATCAGCTCACGCTTGGCAAGAAGAGCCTCGACCGGGCGCAGCAGTACGCCGAATCGGCTGTGGCCGCAACCGCCGCCGAGTTGCGCAACGCCAGGCTCGATCGCCTCGCGGCCAATGACCTGCAGCGTGTCACGGGGCTGGCAGCTTACTGGGATACGCTCGGCTGGGTCCACTTCCAGAAAGGCGAGCTGGAAACAGCAGAGAAATTCATCCGCGCCGCCTGGCTGCTCGATCAGCACGGCGAGGTCGGCGACCATCTGGCGCAGATCTACGAAAAGCGCGGCCAAAAACAGGAGGCCATCCGCACCTACGCGCAGGCCCTGGCCGCGTCGCGGCCCGTCCCCGAGACTCGCGGGCGCCTGGCGCAACTTGCCGGCGGCGAGGATAAGATCAAGTCGCTCGTTTCCGCAGCGGGCGCGGAACTTTCCGAGGCACGCACAGTAAAGTTCGGCAAACTGCTCCAAGAAAGTGTCAGGGCAGAGTTCTTTGTCCTGTTGGCGCCTGCGCCCGGCGGAGACGCCAAGGTCGAAGAGGTGAAATTCATCAGCGGCAGCGAGAAGCTGAGGCCGTTCGCGGAGAAACTCCGCTCCGTGAACCTCCCGGTGGCCTTCCCCGACGACACACCGACCAAAGTGGTACTTCGCGGGATCTTTTCCTGTTCCGCGGCCACGGGCGAATGCGTTCTTGTGCTGATGACGCCCGATAAGGTCGCGGCTGTAAACTGAGGCATCCGCGGATGGAGGCGAGCTGCGGTGGAAGCGCGACTATTTTAGTTCGAGGATCTCCTTCTCTTTGGCGGCGGACAGGTCCTCGAGCTTCTTGGTTTCCTGGTGGGTGAGCTTCTCGAGTTCTTCGAGCGAACGCTTGCGGTCGTCCTCGCTGATCTTCTTTTCCTTTTCGAGTTTCTCAACAGCTTCCTTGATGTCGCGGCGGATGTTTCGCACCGCGGTGCGGTGATTCTCCAGCACCTTGTGCAGGTGCTTGACCAGGTCCTTGCGGCGCTCTTCGGTGAGAGGCGGGATAGGCACGCGGAGTACTTTGCCATCGCTGGTCGGGTTCAGGCCCAAGTCCGAGGTGCGGATGGCCTTGTCGATGGGCGTCACCGCGCCGGGGTCCCAGGGAGAGATGATGATCATCGTCGGTTCGGGGACCGAAAGCATGCCGAGCTGGTTTATGGGCATAGGCGTGCCGTGGTAGTCCACTCGGATATGATCGAGCAGCGCGACGTTGGCGCGCCCGGTGCGCAGCCCCGCCAGCTCCTTGCGAAAATCTTCCACCGCCTTCTCCATACGCGCTTTGGCCTGCGCTGTGGCGTCTCGGGTATTCGCGATTGTGGTCATGGGGCGTTGCGTCTCCGATCAAGTTGAAGGCCCCCGCTGGAGCGAGGGCGCCGAATGAAACTCACCGCCGCGTACCGGCGGGCGAACCGCGCCCCGCCTTAGGACGGGCAGATGGCTGAGCCGACTTTCTCGCCCAGCACCACCCGCTTGATGTTCCCCGGCACGTTCATATTGAAGACGATGATGGGCAGCTTGTTGTCCATGCAGAGCGAGATCGCGGTCGAATCCATCACCGTCAGGCCCTTCTGAATCACGTCGAGGTAGCTGATGCGCTCAAACATCCGTGCGCCGGAGACCTTCTCCGGATCGGCGTCATAAATACCGTCCACACGGGTGGCCTTCAGGATCACCTGCGCCTTGATCTCCATGGCGCGTAGTGCTGCAGCGGTATCGGTGGAAAAATACGGGTTGCCAGTGCCCGCGGCGAAGATGACCACGCGCCCTTTTTCCAGATGGCGCGCCGCGCGCCGCGGGATGAACGGTTCGGCTACCTGATGCATCTCGATGGCGCTCATCAATCGCGCGTAGCAGCCCTGCTTTTCGAGCGCGTCCAGCAGCGCCAGGCCGTTGATGACGGTCGCGAGCATGCCCATGTAGTCTCCGGTGGCGCGGTCGATTGCCAGGGATTTCTGCCGCGTCCCGCGGAAGATGTTGCCGCCGCCGACCATGATGGCCACCTGTACCCCTAGGTCGTTGACTTCCTTGACCTCTCGCGCGATGTTGACGACCGTCTCGGCGTGAATGCCGAACCCCTGTGATCCCTGTAGGGATTCACCGGAGAGCTTCAGGACAATGCGCTGAAAGACTGGCACCTGCCTTTGGATCTCGGCCTTCCTCGATACCTTGGTTGTCGTCATCTCCTGCATTCCCGGCCGCTGGCCTCGCATGGACCGATGTCGGCGGGCATTCTAGCAGAGAATCGCGCCGGTAGCACAGTGGGCCATGCTGAAAACCGAGGCGGAATACGAAGGAAAGAGCGCGCGCCGGCAGGGTTCAAACCGAGAAATTTCGGGATGGCGCGGAAGTCCCCTGGAAGGGGAACTGAGGCGGTATCGCTTAGTCCGAGGGCGAGCCGGCGACCGTGGCGCTGCCGGCCTCGCCGACCTTGAGGCGGACGAAGCGGCGCACAGCGATGTTTTCGCCGACCTTAGCGATCATGTGGCCGATGAGCTCGCGAATCGTAACCGACTCGTCCTTAATGAAGTGCTGCTCATAGAGGCAGGTCTCCTCG